>Ga0196970_1002072_pt1 | contig 11238 bp, 12 predicted proteins | sample S1v_513CmetaG_FD_148672 | JGI IMG/M metagenome (GOLD analysis project Ga0196970, IMG submission 148672) | Soil microbial communities from Anza Borrego desert, Southern California, United States - S1+v_5-13C | ecosystem: Environmental > Terrestrial > Soil > Desert | place: USA: California... | reverse complement strand
CGCCAAGGCCGACGCCGAGAACACCAAGCGCCGCGTCGAACGCGAACTGAACGACGGCAAGGCCTACGCCATCACCAAGTTCGCCAAGGACCTGCTGGGCGTGGCCGACAACCTGTCGCGCGCGCTCCAGGCCTCGCCCAACGAGGACGCCAACCCGGCGGTGAAGAACTTCGCGCTGGGCATCGAGATGACCGAGAAGGAGCTGATGGCGGCCTTCGAGCGCAACGGGCTGAAGCGCATCCATCCGCTGCCCGGCGACAGGTTCGACCCCCACAGCCACCAGGCCATGGCCGAGCAGCCCTCGGACGAGGTGCCGCCGGGCACGGTCGTGCAGGTGTTCCAGTCCGGCTACGAGCTGTTCGGCCGCGTGCTGCGCCCGGCCATGGTCGTGGTGGCGCCCAAGTCCGCCGGCGACTCCGCCAGCACCGCCAACCAGGGCGCCCAGGCCTACGCCAAGGCGGCGGCGCAGAGCGGGCAGTAGGGGGCGACCGCCCTTTCCTGCGAGCGGGAGAGGGTCCGGTGGCGGGCGCGGGCCCGAATTCCTCGCCCTTCGACAAGCTCAGGATGAGGAATTCTACTGATCGCTTTCAGTCGACCTCATCCTGAGCTTGTCGAAGGGCGAGGTCGTGGCAAGCGGTCGGCGGGCTGCGCCTCCTTCGTCACCCTGAGGTCCGTCCGGGACCGACCCGGCCATTCTTCTCTTGGTGGATGCTGGCTCCGGCGGCGAGGCGTCTCAAGGACGACCTCCCTCTTCGGGAGGTCGCCGCGGCGCGGCGCGTGCAAAGAGCACGCGTTCTTGACACGCCTCACCGCCGGAGCACCCTCGCCTGCAAGAGAAGAATGCCTCTTTCCAACTACAAGGCAGTTGGCCAGGGGAACGCGCTCGGCGGGACCTCCTTCTCCGCCTTCGGGGAGAAGGAAGGCTATCGCTACCCCAGGAACCGCTTCATCGCCGCCTTGACGGCGCTCTCGTCCATCCAGTGGCCGCCGTCGAAGCTGAAGAACTCGACGTCGTAGCCGTCGCCCTCCAGCTGGCGGGCCATGCTGCGCGAGCCGCTGTAGGGGGCGCCGGAATCGCGGGTGCCGTTGGCGATGAAGACGCGGGGCTGACCGCGGCTGTCGGGCGCGTGGTAGCGGATCGGGGCGAAGGCCAGCAGGTTGCCGAACACGTCGCCGTTCACCAGGCCGAAGGACAGGCACATGGTGCCGCCGTCGGAGAAGCCGGCCACGGCCATGCGCCCGGGGTCGACGGCAAAGCGGTCGAACACCGCCTGCATGGCCTGGTCGATGAAGACCGCGTCGGGGCCGACCGGGCCGTCGTCGACGTTCCAGGTCTCCTCGCGCGACTGGGGCGCCAGCACCAGGCACTTGCGTGCGCCGGCGGGGCGCTTCCACTCGCCCAGGGTCTCGTTGGCCAGTTGGCCCTTGCCGTGCAGCATCACGATCAGGGGCGCGGGAACCGCCGGGTCGAGGCCGCGCGGCACGAACAGGTGCGCGTCGCGGCTGGGGTGCAGGCCCAGCACATGCAGGCCGGGCGCGAGCATCGGCTTGGTCGGGGTCCCCGGCCGCGCCTTCACGTGGCCCGTCGCGGCCACCGAGGCGTCGCCCACGCCCTCCTGCGCCCGGACCGTTCCGGCGAGCGCCGTCGCGGCGAGGGCGAGGCCCCCGCCCAGCATCAGTCTGCGATCGATCATGTCCGCTCCTTCGGCCCGCCCCCCGGCGGCCATCCTTCCGGTCAGAGGTGGCGCTTGAACCAGGCCGTGGACCGCTTCCAGGCATCGGCCGCAGCCTCGGCGTTGTAGGAGGGCCGGTAGTCGGCGTGGAAGCCGTGGTGGGCGCCCGGATAGACGACGATCTCGCTGGTGGTGTCGCCGGCCGCCTTCAGCGCCGCGCGCATCTGCTCGACCGTCTCCAGCGGGATGCCCTGGTCCAGTTCGCCGTAGAGGCCCAGCACCGGAGCGTGCTTCAGCTGACCCGCGATATCGACGGGATAGGGCCGGTTGGGTTCGCCCTGGAGAGGCTTGCCGGGTTCCGGCGGCGGCGGGGGCACGAGGCGGCCGTAGAAGGCGGCGCCCGCCCCGATCTCCTTGAACCGGGCCGCGGCCATCCAGACCACGGTGCCGCCCCAGCAGAAGCCGGTGATCCCGACCTTGCCGGCCTTCACGAAGGGCTGCTGCTTCAGCCAGCCGAGCGTCGTGGCGACGTCGCCCATGACCTGCTCGTGGTGGGCCGCGGCGACGATCTTGCGGATCTCGGCCATGTCGGTGAGCCCGGCCGGGCTGCCGGCGCGGTGGAAGAACTCCGGCGCGATGGCGACGTAGCCCTCCTTCGCCCAGCGGCGGCAGACGTCCTTGATGTAGTCGTGGACGCCGAAGATCTCGTTCACGACGATGACGGCGCCGTGCTTCGCCTTGCCCTGCGGCCGCGCCACATAGGCCGGCAGGGGCCTGGCCTCGCCGTTGGGGATGGCGACCTCCTCGATCAGCAGGCCGTCGGAGGGCGTGGTGACCGGCGCGGCCTCGGCGCCGAGGGCGGCGACGGCATAGCCGGTGAAGAACAGGCCGCCGATGGCCCGGCGCGACAGCTTGAAGTCCTCGGGCGAGGGACCTTCCGGTCGGGGCAGGTAGTTCATGGCGTCCTCCTTCGGCGAACGGCGATCAAAGCGCGACGGGCGACGAAGGTCCATCCCGGCGTCTGCGAACGACGCGGAAGCGCCGACGAAGGACCGCGGCGGCGGCTGCGTTCGCTGAGCAGCCAACACGGTCCGACCCACGCGTTTTCCTCACCGATTGCGCGGGCCGCAAAATCGCGGCAGGATTCGTGTCGCGCAACAGCACCCGGAACCGCCTGCGGGGCCACGAGCTTGTTATGCGGCAACCGAGCGGCAGAAGGGGCCTAGCGCCATGCCGAGTAGGATTGAACATCTCGAACGACGACTGGAACATGGCGACATCGTTTTCGCCAGCCTCACTTATGAGGACAAGCAAGTCGCCTACGCGCTTCGCGACGGCCGCCGCGCGAGTATCGTGTTCGATCCGCAGAAAAAGGACCTCGTTGTCCGCAAGCGCAACGTGAATCCGCTCGGCGGGGTCGTGAACTTCGTAAGCATGGGGGCTCTCTGGAAGTGACGGAGCCGGGGGCGGCTTCGTTTCACTACTTCCTCGACTGGCGCCCGGTTGGTGCGGCCCCCCTGCAGGGCGTGATTAGCCGCCGCTCCGTCAAGGCCTCCGGCCTCGTCATTCCGGCCGGACTCCTGAAAGACAAGCCCGCCCCGCTCTTCCACCAGCGCCGTCTGATCCAAGCGATCACCGAACTTGAGGTGATCGAGCGAAGTGACGGCCTCTTCCTGATGCGCATCGGCTTCGCCGAACCGCCAGCGACCACCGGCGCGGACACCGCTGGCGGATCGATCCATCTCGACGAAGTCGCGACCCTCGTGTCGATGAAGGTCAAGGAGCTTTTGGGGCATCACCACGCCTTCCACAGCACCCTTCCGAAGCACGACATGATCTCGGCGCCCTTGTCGGACGAGGTGTTTCGTCTCGCGCCGGTCTATCTCCACGACGAGGAGGGCGCCGCCGCGTTCGCGGCCCCGGAACTCACCGACGAGATCCTAAAGGGGCTGCGCTCCAAGCCCTTTCAGGGAGAGCCCCGGACAAACCGGCTCGCGCTACAGCATCTGCGGTACCAGTTCATCAATGCCTACAACGCAGTAAGCTTGCGCATCAATATGATACGCACCGAACAGCTGAGGATCCGGGCACGGCTGAAGCCGAGGCCTACCGCAGCCTGCTTCCTGATCATCATCGCGGCAACCTACGGCGTCCTGGCGATCAGGCACGGCACGGCCGTACCGAGTTCGCTTGTCCTCGTTCTGATGGCGGGGCTATTCGGCTATGTCGGAATGTATCTTGCCGCCGACATCCTCCTGTATGATCGCGGCCGCATCCGGTTGTTGCGGTCGGCGGCGGGCTACTACAATTTCGCCAACCCCCTCAACTTCTTGATCGCTCGGATATTCGCCAGCGGGCCAACGACCGAGCCCCTGAAGCTCCACGGCTTCGAGAGCATCATCGCCGGCTTCTCAGTTTGGGCCGAAGGCGAAACCCACCGGTTTAACGTCAAGCAGATCGCTCTCAGCTTCTCATTCGCCTTATTCACGGGATTGCTCGCGATTTCGGCCAATCTGGCGGTCGCGGAGAAGGCGGCCGCGAAAATGGACCTGCTTCTAGATCGTCTGAGCCCGCCTGAGCGTCAGGTTCAGTCGCCCGCCGCCGGGGACGAGGGTCGAGGAGCCGCCGAGGATGCGGTCGATGCCGTGCCGCGCCAGCCGGGCGGGGCCGGCCAGCACGCAGACGTCGCCGGACGCTAGCCGGACGCTGAAACTCCTGCCGCCTTCCGGCGGGGCGACCCGGAACACGGCGGTGTCGCCGAGTGAGATCGAAACGACGGGGTGCTCGAAGCTCTCCTCGTCCTTGTCCTGGTGCAGCCCCATCCGCGCGCCTTCGCGATAGAGGTTGACCAGGCAGGCGTCGGGCGGGACGTCCGCGCCGCCGTACCGCGACCAGATGTCCCGCAGCACGTCCGGCATGGGCGGCCAGGGGCGGCCGGTGAGCGGATGGGTCGGCTGATAACGATAGCCCTTGCGGTCGGAGACCCAGCCGAGCGGCCCGAGATTGGTGGTTTCGACGGAAAACGGCTTCCCGCCGGGGGTCACGGGCCTGTAGAACGGCGCGTCCCGGGCGGCGTCGAGCACCGTTTCGACCAGCCGGGACTGGGCCGCGCGGTCCAGCACGCTGGAAAACAGGGAGAAACCTTCGATCACAGAGGGATAGTTCGGCGAGCGTCGATCGGTATCAACCCCGCTTGCAGTAGGGGTGTTCCTCTTGCGGAGGGGGCCAAGGTTCCCATATCCGGCCTCAGAACGGGCGCGGCCAGACGGCTGCGTCCACGCAGACAAACTGAAAACCACGTCCTTCAAACGGGGACGGGCGAGCGCGGCGCTCGAAGCGAGGCCGCCGATCCGTCCGCCACAGGAGCCTGAAGCAGAACCCATGAGCAAGATCATCGGCATCGACCTCGGCACGACCAACTCGTGCGTGGCCATCATGGACGGCAAGAACCCGAAGGTGATCGAGAACGCCGAAGGCGCTCGAACGACCCCGTCGGTTGTCGCCATCGCCGACGACGGCGAGCGCCTGATCGGCCAGCCGGCCAAGCGCCAGGCGGTCACCAACCCGACCAACACCTTCTTCGCCATCAAGCGCCTGATCGGCCGCAAGTTCGAAGACCCGGTGGTGGCCAAGGACAAGGGCATGGTGCCCTACGAGATCGTCAAGGGACCGACCGGCGACGCCTGGGTTCGCGCCAACGGCAAGGACTACTCGCCCCAGCAGATCTCCGCCTTCATCCTGCAGAAGCTGAAGGAGGACGCCGAGGCGTTCCTCGGCGAGAAGGTCGAGAAGGCAGTCATCACCGTCCCGGCCTACTTCAACGACGCCCAGCGCCAGGCCACCAAGGACGCCGGCAAGATCGCCGGCCTGGACGTGCAGCGCATCATCAACGAGCCGACCGCGGCGGCCCTGGCCTACGGCCTCGACAAGAACGAGGGCAAGAAGATCGCCGTCTACGACCTCGGCGGCGGCACCTTCGACGTCTCGATCCTCGAGATCGGCGACGGCGTGTTCGAGGTGAAGGCCACCAACGGCGACACCTTCCTGGGCGGCGAGGACTTCGACCTGCGCCTGGTCGACTACCTGGCCGGCGAGTTCCAGAAGGAGCAGGGCGTCGACCTGCGCAAGGACAAGCTGGCCCTGCAGCGCCTGAAGGAAGAGGCCGAGAAGGCCAAGAAGGAGCTGTCGACGGTCCCGCAGTACGACCTGAACCTGCCCTTCATCAGCATGAACGCCTCGGGTCCGCTGCACCTGAACCTGAAGCTGACCCGCGCCAAGCTGGAAAGCCTGGTGGAGGACCTGGTCAACAAGACCGTCGGCCCGTGCCAGCAGGCGCTGAAGGACGCGGGCCTGAAGGCCAGCGACATCGACGAGGTGATCCTGGTCGGCGGCCAGTCGCGCATGCCGATGGTGCAGGAGGCCGTGAAGAAGCTGTTCGGCCGCGAGCCGCACAAGGGCGTGAACCCGGACGAGGTCGTGGCGCTGGGCGCCGCGGTCCAGGCCGGCGTGCTGCAGGGCGACGTCAAGGACGTGCTGCTGCTGGACGTGACGCCCCTGACGCTCGGCATCGAGACCCTCGGCGGCGTGTTCACCCCGCTGATCGAGCGCAACACCACCATCCCGACCAAGAAGAGCCAGGTGTTCTCCACCGCCGACGACAACCAGTCGGCCGTGACCATCCGGGTCTTCCAGGGCGAGCGCCCGATGGCGCAGGACAACAAGCTGCTGGGCCAGTTCGACCTGGTCGGCATCCCGCCGGCGCCGCGCGGGGTGCCGCAGGTCGAGGTGACCTTCGACATCGACGCCAACGGCATCGTGCACGTGACGGCGCGCGACAAGGCCACGGCCAAGGAGCAGTCGATCCGCATCCAGGCCAACGGCGGCCTGTCGGACGCCGACATCGAGCAGATGGTCAAGGACGCCGAGGCCCACTCGGCCGAGGACAAGAAGCGCAAGGAACTGGTCGAGGCCCGCAACGGCGCCGACGGCCTGGTCCACTCGACCGAGAAGGCCTTGGCCGAACACGGCGACAAGGTCGGTGCGGACGAGCGCGGCGCCATCGAGACCGCCCTGGCCGACCTGAAGTCGGCGCTGGAAGGCGACGACGCCGAGGCCATCAAGGCCAAGGCCTCGACGCTGGCCCAGGCTTCCATGAAGCTGGGCGAGGCCATGTACAACGCGACCCAGCAGGGTTCGGGCGACGACGCCCAGGCCCAGGGCGGCGAGGACGTGGTCGACGCCGAGTTCGAGGAAGTCGACGGCGACGAGAAGAAGTCGGCGTGACGCAATGTCGTGGTCCGGGATGGTCTGGAAACGGCTATCCCGGACGCGCGGTCAGTATGGGGCGTAACGCATGACGACGACGCGTGACTACTACGAGGTCCTGGGCGTCCAGCGCACTGCGGACGCGGCCGAGATCAAGGCCGCCTTCCGCAGGCAGGCGATGGAGCACCACCCGGACCGCAACGGCGGGTGCGAGAACGCCGCCGGCCGCTTCAAGGAAATCAACGAGGCCTATTCGGTCCTGTCGGATCCGAACAAGCGCGCGGCCTACGACCGCTTCGGCCATGCCGGGGTGAACGGCATGGGCGGCGGCGGCGGCGCGGGCGGACCGTTCGGGCGCGGCGGCCAGGGCTTCCACGACGTCAACGACATCTTCTCCGAGGTGTTCGGCGACGTCTTCGGCGACATGTTCGGCCAGAACGCGCGCCGCGGCGGCCACGGCCCCGTGCGCGGGGGCGACATCCGCCACGACCTGGAGATCAGCCTCGAGCAGGCCTACCGCGGCGCCGAGGTCGAGATCACCGGCCCGACTACGGTCACCTGCGACACCTGCGACGGATCCGGCGCCCGCCCGGGCACCGAGCCCACGGTATGCAGCGGCTGCGGCGGCGCCGGGCGCGTGCGCGCGGCCAACGGCTTCTTCGCCGTCGAGCGGACCTGTCCGCGCTGCGGCGGCGGCGGCCGCATGGTCGCCGACCCGTGCTTCAAGTGCCACGGCCAGGGCCAGATGCGGAAGGAACGCACCCTGCAGGTGCGCATCCCCGCCGGCGTGGACGACGGCGCCCGCATCCGCCTCTCGGGCGAAGGCGACGCCGGCCTGCGCGGCGGCCCCCGCGGCGACCTCTACATCTTCCTGTCGGTGAAGCCGCACGAGCTGTTCGAGCGCGACGGCCTGGACCTGCTGGTCACCGTGCCCGTGCCCATGTGCACGGCGGCGCTCGGCGGCGAGATCGAGGCGCCCTGCCTGTCGCTGACCGGTTCGTGCGAGGACTGCCGCACCACCGTGACCGTGCCCGAGGGCGTCCAGACCGGGCGCACCGTGCGGCTGAAGGGCCGCGGCATGGCCTCGCTGAACGGGCGACAGCGCGGCGACCTGGTGGTCGAGTTCTACGTCGAGACCCCGACCCACCTGACCGCGCGCCAGAAGGAACTGATGCGCGAACTGGCCGAGAGCTGCGGCGAGAAGCAGCACCCCAAGCACGCGGGCTTCTTCAAGAAGGCGCGCCGCTTCTGGGACGACCTGACGGGCGCCCAGGCGGGAGTCTGACGCGGCGCCGCACTGGCGGCCTTGTATGGTTGAGCTAGACTGGCTCCCGGCCGACGAGCGGCCGGGAGCCTTTCCATGCGTGCGGTGCTGCTCGCCGGACTTCTCTTGGCCCTGGCCACGACGGCTGTGGCCCAGGCGGTGGACGCCTGGAAACCCTTCGCACCCGAAGGCGCGGCGATCGCGTTCGAGACGCCCACGGCCCTGCTGCTGGACCGCGAAGAGGCGGCGACGGAGGCCAACGGTTTCAGTGGCATGCGCGGCTTCGCCGGCGCCTCGCCGGAAGGCGGCCTGTTCCTCTATGCCGACACGGGTTTTCCCCGCGCGGCCCTCGCCGACAGGACCACGGACCAGGTCGTCCTCGACCTGGTGATCCCCAACGTCGTGGGCCAGTTCCGGATCAAGTCCCAGCGCGACCTCTCCGTACCCGGCGCCGCCGGCCGCGAGTTCCTGTTGGACAAGGACGGCGTGCCGCTGCGGCTGCACATCGTCGTGCGTTCGCCGTGGATCTACACCTACGGCGTCATGGCCCGGCCCGGGCGTGAGTCCGACCTGCAAAGCCCCTCCGCCGAACGTTTCCTCGGCTCCATGCGACTGCTCTGAAGCCCCATGCGCTCCATCCCGACCACGCTGATCGCCGCCTGCGTCGTGGCTCCCGCCGCAGCCCTCGCTGCGGCCTGGGCCGTCGAGCGGCATCCCGACTGGGGCTTCGAAGCGACTTCGCCTCGTCCCCTTGAGCTCTCAAGAGACGAAAAGGGCGAGGACAGTGGCTATCCCATCGCCACCCGGGCCTGGGCGGCCACCCACGAGGGCGCTGTCTTCATCGTCGCCTCGACGGACATGAAGCAGGTCGTCCCGGCGCGCACCCTGGATCGCGACCTGGTGGCCGAGAACGTCTTCCGCGGGGCGTCGACCGCACCGGGCATGCGGCTGGTGTCGCGCAAGCCAGGCGCCTATCCGGGCGTAGGTCAGCGGGATTTCGTCATTGAGCAGAACGGCATGCGACTGCGCATGCGTGTCACGGTCCAGTACCCGTGGACGGTCACCGGCATGGTGGCGGCGCCGTCCAATGCCCCGGAAGCGCTGGAAAGCCCCGAAGCCGAGCGGTTCCTCGCCTCGGTCAGGATCGTCCGCTGACCCGGCTTCACGCCACTGGCGGCGCGCCGTGGGTGAGCTAGACTGCTCTCGTAGGGCCGTAGCCTCGGCCAGGAGCCTCGCCATGCGTCCCGCCATCGTCGCCTTCGCCGCCGCCGCCGTGCTGGCCCCGGCCGCCATCGCCGTCGCCGCGGAGGCCTGGAGCGTACAGACCTTCCGCTCCGCCGGGTTTTCGATCGAGGCGCCGACGCAGCTCACCGCCCAGCCGGCCGCGCAGGTGGAAGGCGCCGGAACCATGCTGGCCTTCAGCGGCACGTTGGACGGCCTGGCCTATGTCGCGACGTCGACCAACGTCGCCAACCTGCCCGGCATCCGCGAGGCGGCCCCGGCCGACGTGGCCCAGGCGGTGATGGACGGCGCCTTGGAGGGCAACACCCTCGTCTCGCAGCGGCCATCGCCCTATCCGGCCGGCGCCGCGCGCGACTTCATCGTGCGTTCGCCGGACGGGAAGATGCTGCGCAACCGCGTCGTCTTCCACTACCCTTGGGTCTATTCGATCATGGTCGGGGTTCAGGCCGGCAACGCGGCCGCCCTGGATAGCCCGGCGGCCGATCGCTACCTGAACTCCATCAAGCCCGCGAATTAGAGCGCGGCGACCGCTACTTGAACTGCCCCGTCGCCTGGTAGTGCTGCAGGGCGTCCATCAGCTCGGCGTGGATGCGGCCGACGTGCTCGTCCGTGACCACGGCGCGGGCGTAGGCGGCGACCCTGGGCCGCGGCGTGATCCAGTCCTGGCCGACGGCCATGCCGATCATGCGGACGAAGAACAGGGTCGGCGCCAGCTGGCAATCGGCCAGCGTCAGGTGCTGGCCCACCGCATAGGGGCCGGCCCCGTCGAGGAAGGCCTCGAGGCTGTCCATGCCCCGGGCCAGCTCGGCCGCGGCGGCGTCCACCACGGTCTGGTCCCGTGTGGCGGGGTTCACCTGGTCGAACAGCTTCGTGAGCGGCGCGAGAATATACAGTTCGCCGATGCGGGCGAGCAGGCGCGCGCGGGTGGCCTCCTCGGGCGAGGCAGGGGTCAGCGGGCGCTCGGGATACAGCGCCTCCAGGTACTCGACGATGATGCCGGACTCGGGGACGGCGTGACCCTCGTCGGTCACCAGGCAGGGCAGCTTGCCGATCGGATTGATGGCCAGGTACTCGTCCGACCGGGCGCCGCCGGGCGGGGGCAGGATTTCCACGTCGAGACCTTTGGCGTAGACCGCGAGGCGCGCGCGCGACGCGTACGGCGACAGATATCCGGAGTAGAGCTTCATGGGATTCCCCTCGGTGATCGTACTCCCGATAGCGTATTCTAAAAAAACTCACAAGTACGGCCACGCTGGTGCGGGGGGCCGGGCGTGAGCGGCTTCGTGCACATCGGCGTCGCCGGCGCGCGCGGCCGCATGGGCCGCGCCGTGTCCCAGGTGCTGGACGAGCGCAGCGAGGCCCTGGCGGCCCTGCGCTTCGACCGGGGGGAGGAACCGGACCTCGGCGCCTGCGACGTGGTCATCGACTTCACCACCGCGGAAGGCTCGGCCGCCCTGGCGCGGCGCTGCGCGGACCTGGGGCGCCCGGCCCTGGTGATCGGCTCCACCGGCTTCACGGAAGCGCAGCGCGACGAGGTGCGGGAGGCCGCCGGCAAGATCCCCGTGGTCATGTCCGGCAACTTCTCTCTGGGCGTGAACGTATTGATCGGCCTGGTGCGGCAGGCCGCGTCCAAGCTGGGCGCCGACGCCTGGGACGCCGAGGTGCTGGAGGCCCACCACCGGCGAAAGGCGGACGCCCCCTCGGGGACGGCCCTGATGCTGGGGGAGACGGTGGCGCGGGGGCGCGGCGGCGCGCTGGAGGCGCTGCGGGACGGGCCGCGCGACGGCATTACCG
>Ga0196970_1002071_pt1 | contig 11239 bp, 10 predicted proteins | sample S1v_513CmetaG_FD_148672 | JGI IMG/M metagenome (GOLD analysis project Ga0196970, IMG submission 148672) | Soil microbial communities from Anza Borrego desert, Southern California, United States - S1+v_5-13C | ecosystem: Environmental > Terrestrial > Soil > Desert | place: USA: California... | reverse complement strand
GCACCGAAGCGACGGAACTGATCATGAAGAATATCCAGAAGTTCCCCGGGGTCACTCGCGAAAACATGAAGCACTGGTTCGGCGCCGACCCCGAAACGGGCGAAGTTGCCATGTACCTGACGACCGGTGGCGAAGCCGGCGTCATGAAGGGCCGCGACTGGGGCAATGAGCTGGGCATCCACCTGGGCGGCGTCTTCAAGGAGCACCCCCAGCTCCGCCCCAACACCCGCATCCAGTGTGACTTCGAGCTTGATGAGGATGATCAGGGGCTCCCGTGTTTCACCTTTAACATCCACGCCGGTCTCGCCAAGCGGCGGGAGGCGGTGGAGGGCGGGCGCCCCGAGCCGCCCAAGAAACGTCGCCGGCGCAAGAAGGGCGAGGGCCAGAGCGGTCCGTCGCCCACATAGCCCCGCTGAGGAGAGTCTAGAGGCTGCAGAAGCACCCGCTTCTGCAGCCTCATTTCTTTCTCTTCCAGCAGGAATTTTGACTATACTATTAAAACTTATAATATAGTTTCGTATATTCCGCCTCATTATGGAGAGGGGGCCGCACCGTGACCTGGGATTTCTCCGGTCTCACCGGTACCGTCGTCACCAAAGACGACGCTGCCTACCAGAACGCCCGTATCAACTACAACACCCGCATCAGCAAATACCCCGCCGCCATCGTCTTTTGCTTCACCGTCCAGGACGTGCAAAACGCCGTCAACTGGGTGCGCACCCAAACGGAGAAGCTGCCCTTCCGCATCCGCAGCGGGCGACACAGCTACGAAGAGTTTTCGCTGGTCGACAAGGGCCTCATTATCGACGTCAGCCAGATGAAGCGCCTCGAAATCCGCCAGACCTCCGACGGCCCCGTCGCCGTGGTCGGCGCCGGCCTCACGCAGGGTGAAATCTACGGCCAGGTCTCCCAACTGGGCTACGCCATCGCCGCCGGCACGGCGCCCGACGTGGGTATCGCTGGCGTCTCCCTGGGCGGCGGCATCGGCATGCTGACCCGGCAGGTCGGCCTCGCCCTGGACAACCTCCTCAGCATCGAACTGGTCACGCCCCAGGGCCAACTCCTCATCGCCGACAACGACCAGAACCAGGAGCTTTTCTGGGCCCTCCGGGGCGGCGGTGGCGGCAACTTTGGCGTCGCCACAGCCTTCACCTTTAAGCTCCACCCCATCCGTGACGTCACCTTCTACCAACTCAAATGGCCCTACAGCCAGACGGTACCCGCCATGCACTACTGGCAGCAGTGGGCGCCGGACGCCGACCCGCGGCTCACCAGCCAACTCACGCTCCACGCCCGCCTCAGCGGCAAGGGGGTCACCTCCGAAGGGCTCTTCCTCGGCCCCCCCGGCGACCTGCGCATCATGCTGGAGCGCTGGGCGGAGGAGGTGGAGCCCGCCTACTTCCGCATCGAGCAGACCACCTTCCGCCAGTCCACCGTCTACTTTGCGGAGTCGGACGACCTGAACTGCCATCCCTTCAAAACCACCGGTGCTTTCATCTACGACAACCTCCCCGCCGACGGGCTGCAGACCATCAAGCAGTATCTCGACGAGGCGCCAACCGTCGACTGCGCCCTCTGGATGCAGAGCTTCGGCGGCGCCATGGCCGCCCGCCGGCCCGACGAGACCGCCTTCTTCCATCGGAAGGCCCGCTTCATCTTCGAGTACGTCAGCGCCTGGCATGCCAAGGACGACCCGGTGGTGGGAAAACGGAGCGCCGAATGGGTCGAGAGCTTTCGGCAGGCGCTCTCTCCCATGACCCGCGGCACCTACGTCAACTTCGTCGACAGCCAGCTCCAGGACTGGCTGGAGATGTACTACGGCGAGAACGCCGCGAAGCTCCAGGCCATCAAGACCAAAGTCGACCCGGAGAATCTCTTCCACTTCAAGCAATCGATCCCGCTTCTTGAAGTGAAGGCGCCAACCGCATCAACGCCCGCGTAAGGAGGACACCTGCATGGCTGCCCAGAACCCCGGCCCGAACCTGCGCCAGTCCCTGAACGACCTGCTCAAGTTGCAGCCCGACCCGAACCTGCTCCGTGCGGCCCCGGCCCGGCGCCCCTTCTCGGCCTTCCACATGGCCGACTCCCTGCGGGCCAACGCCCTCACCGTCCAGTTCCACGAAATCGCCATGCAGACCATGTCCGCCGCCACGGGCACCTACGCGGGCAAGCAGGTGGCGGCGGTCAGCGCTGTCCTGGCCGATGCCCAGGCCCGCATCAAAAACGGCGACGAGCCCGAGTTCGTCAAGCATGCCCTCAAGATGTTCGTCATCCATCATCCCCTCACGGTCGGCCTGCGCATTGACGGCCTGGAAGAGCGCGACCCGCACCTGGTCGCCCCGTCGCACTTCGCCATGCCCACGGCAGCCGCCCTGCTCGACGCCCCGCCCGCTGAGGCGCCAGAGACCGACACCATGCCCGCCAGCGCCGCCGACAACGGCCCGGAGCAGGTCCTCGCCTGGTTCCGTGAAGACCCCAAGCTCAACGAGCATCACGAACACTGGCACCTGGTCTATCCCATCGCGGGCAGCCCGCTTACCGGGAAGCCCATCGAGCGGCAGGGCGAGCTGTTCTGGTACATGCACGAGCAGATGCTGGCCCGCTACGACACCGAGCGCATGGCCGCCGGCCTGCCGCCGGTCCAGCCCTGGCTGGATTACCACGACACCTGGAGCGAGCAGTACGGCTATTACCCCGGCGACGTCTTCCTGGCCAACGGCTGGGCCAAGCGGACCCCGGGGCAGCAGTGGTCCTTCGAAGAGAACCCGCCCGGTCTGCTCGGCACCGCAAACCTGCCCACCCAGGAGAAGTGGCGCGACAACCTGACCACCGCCGCTGAAACCGGCCTCTTCCAGATGCGGGGCGAGGCAATTCCCGTCAACACGGACAGCCTGGGCGCCGCCATCGAGTCGGACCGGTCGACGATCGATCAGGCCGCCATCAACACCTATTGGTTTGCGACCACGCTGGACCCGGTAAAGGACAAGGCGCAGATGGAGCAGGTCACCTGGCAGCTGCGCAACACCACCTACGGCCAGCTTCATAACGCCGGCCACGACCTGTTCGGCGTCGGGCCGTCCGGCCAGCTGGGGCCGGCCGGCGTGATGGCCAGCACGGTTACGTCCTGCCGTGACCCCATCTTCTGGCGCTGGCACCGGCACATCGATCTGCTCCACTACCAGTGGGAGGAGCAGTGGCTGGCGCCCCGCAACTTCACCGACGATGCACCGGCCAACGTGACCATTACGGGTGATGATATCCTCCTGGCCTTCGAGGAGAAGATCGGCACCGATCTGACCGATGAGCAGGCCCGCCAGTGGGCCGCTGACGCGTTTGCCGGCAAGCGGGCTGGCACCATCACCGACAAGTTGATCACGCAGATGCTGAAGCGGACCATCAACGCCGAAGGCGGCATCAAGACGATGCCGCCCACCGAGATCGAGTACCTCGACCAGAAGCCCTTCGCCTACTTCTACCGACTGCATAACAGCGGGATCACGCCGAAAAACGTGACGCTGCGGGTCTACCTCGCCCCGACCGCCGCAGCGGAGAACCGGCGCATGTGGATCGAAATGGACAAGTTCACCCACGTGGCGCAGCCCGGCACGTCGATCGTCTATCGGCCGGCACGGCTCTCGTCGGTCATCAAGAAGCCGGCGGTCAAGCCGCCCGACGGATACCAGAAGGGGCAGAAGTACCAGTGGTGGCCCATCGATCCCAACGCCAACGCACCGGCGCTTAACGACAACTACTGTGACTGCGGCTGGCCTTATAACCTGCTGCTGCCCCGCGGCACGGCCGAAGGCATGGACTTCAAGCTGCTGGTGATGTTGACGGATGCGGATCAGGACCTGGTGCCCCGGGAGGACTGTGAGTGCGGCTCCATGAGCTTCTGCGGCTCCAAGCAGAAGTACCCCGACACCAAGCCGATGGGCTACCCGTTCCACGCTCCGTTCAAGGGCAGCATTTTAACAACCTTCCAGGCGCTGCCCCAGGCGGCGGTGCGGGATCTGACGATTCGGTTCGTCCAGTAGCCGACCAGAAGGGCCCGGTGCGCACGTTCTGTGTGCACCGGGCCCCCTTGTTCATCCCCGCCCGGCCCGCAGCTCCAGCAACCTTGGCAGCACCTGCTGGCGTAGGAGACGCTCCAGGTCGGTCAGACCGGTGCCGCTGGTGCTGAACCCCTCATGATCCGCCACCGCCCCAAGCCGAATCCGGACCCGGGCATCTTCCCTGACCACCCGGCCCCCGGTCGATTCGATCAGGGCCCGATACAGGTCCCCGTTCTCCGCCGGACCGACAATCTCGAACGTTAGGCCGGTGAGGGGGCCGGCGCCCCGGCGGCCGCGCTCGCGCAAGGCGGCGGCCTGCTCGCTGCGCACATCCCCCAGCAGCCGGGTCAGGTCGTCTATTCTGGCCTCGTACCGGGCCGACACCTCAGCCAATTCCCGCGCATGGGCCGCCTGCCGCTCCGCCAACTCCCCCGTGGCGATCGCGACTTCCGCCCGGGCCTGCTCCAGCAGATCCCTGGCATCCGCCTGAGCGCTCTCGGCCGCCCGCCGCAGGGCGTCACGCCGCCTGGCAACCTCCGCCACGTCCTTGGAGAGTGACTGGATCAGCGCCTCCTGCTGCCGGTAGCGCTGCTTCAGGGCCCGGCTCTCCCTGGCCAGGCGTTCCGCCCGCGCATCCGCTTCGGCCCGCTCCTGCCAGAGCAGCCGCCTCATCAGCCACTTGCCCCGGGCCACCCAGGCCCGCCGATGCCAGCGGGCCCACTCATGCTCTTTCAGGCACTCCTCAATCTGGTCCGCCATCTTATACTTTCGCACCACCTGGAAGATCCAGACCAGGCAGATCCCGACGTACAGATCCTTGGCGATGGCGGTCCAGTCGATCGCCTGGTCACTGCCCTTTTTCAGCGGCAGCGCCGGGAGGATGGGCTGGCGGACCGGGAGGTTCTGCAGCACCTCCCGTTTCTCTTCATGGGGCCATAGGCGCAGCAGCGCCTCTATTCCCCTGCGCTTTCCCTTTTCCGTCGGGCGCGTGGCTTCAAGGTGGAACTCCTCACAGTACTCGCTGATGAACGCCGGGTCGAGGTTGCAAAGACCCCAGGCAATGGCCGCAAACTGCTCGGCCTCAAAATCATCGATGGCCGCGGCGTCCGGGCAGGCCGCCAGTTCTCTTTCCACGATCTCCGCAATTTCCTCCCAGGTGGCTGCCGCTGGCCACTGAAAGAGCCAGTCACGCATCTGCCTCACCGCCCTTCGTCCGTGCCTGCGCGACCTGTGCCAGGGAAAGCCTGGGCAGCAGATCGACCTGAAGGAGCCGCTCCAGCGCGCCCAGCCCGGCTTTGGCACATCGGAGGACGATGGCCCCCGGCCTGGCGGCCTTGCGCAGGCGGTGTTCCGCCTGATGCTTGGCGATCGCCGTCATGACGACCACCACGTCTGCCGTGGCAATGGCTTCGGGAATGCGGCTGAACTTCTCCAGCGCGCTCACATGAATCAGCCGCCCGCCCGCCGACTCCACCAGCGTTCTATACCCGTCGGCACGTCCGTCATCGCCGATAATCGCCACTGTCAGCCCGGCGAGCATCGTGGCCGGCGCCCAGCGGTTCCGCTCAGCCAGCGCAGCGGTGAAATCCTGTTGGATTGGCGCCAGGGCAGCTTCCAGCGTAGCCAGGCGGTTCTGGTACTCCTCCGTCCGGGCCGCCAGTGCGACAGCGTGGTCTCGTTCGGCCTCAGCCAGCGCCTGCTGGAGGCGTTCCAGTTCAGCAAGCAACCTGGTCAGTTCCGCGCGGCTGGCATGGTCGGTCTCGCGCAGCCTGGCAGTCAGCGACTTACGCTCCTGGCTCAGGGTGTACAGGTTGCGACGCATGGTCTGCAATTGGAGTTCCCGCTTGTGGATGCGCTGGATAATCTGCCGCTGCTCGCTGGCAGTCGGCTGCTTCCCATGCCCGGGCAGACCATGACAGTATTTCAGCATCAAATATCGCCCGTAGGCCAGGTTTGCCTGGAAATACGCCCTGCGCTCTGCGTTGAGCGCCGCCTTGAACGCAGGGACCAGGTCAGCACGGCCCAGGTCATGGAGGACCGCCACTTGGACCAGCGGCCAGGGGCCAAAATGCTCGTAGTCATCGGCCAGAGGCTGCACATCACCTTGCAATGCGGATCGGAAGTAAGGCACCTTTCGGTTGACGGCGCGAATGTACATGATGATCCTTCGCATCGCGGGGTCTCGCCAGCGGCGCAGGACGAAGCGGCCGGTCTGGTAAAGGTCTGAGCTGATGTGCCGGGGGATGCGAATGCCCGCCGCCCGTACGAGGTCCCCCAGGTCGTCGCGGTAACGACCGTGCTCGATGGCCAAAGCGGAAAACGCGAAGTCGGCAATCTCCTCTTCGGTATACTGCGGGGCTTCCGGGTATCTGGCCAGCAGCCGGTTATAGCGCTCCGCCGTCTCCACCGGGTCACGGGCCTCCAACACACTGATCAACTGCCTCGTTCCCATCTGCTTCCCCCCACGGTGAACCTTTGTATTTGGGCATACGAGTGTTTAGGCCTAAAAGTTCGGTAGATGACAGAGTCTAAGTTTCGGTGCCGCTGCCGTCAGTGGCGCCTACCGTCCGCATCCACAAGCAGGGCCAGCAGGCCGACCACGGGCCTGGTCCGCTTCGGCGGCTCTCTCTATGGCGGTGTGGGCGGCAACTTCAGCGAGTGCGGCTTCCAGTTCGATACCAAGCTCTGCGGCGGCCCCGTCTGCGTCAAGGCCACCTCCGACGGCGATGTGACCATGCAGGCGGACAGCTACGAGTTCGGCGTCGGCTGCGACGCCAGGCTCGCAGGCTAAGTCTGCGGCAAGTGGTAACGGCATAACGAAAGGCCCCGCACGACGCAAATCGTGCGGGGCTCAGTTTTTAGCGGGAGCGCTCCCGGGGGGCCAAGTCGCTGCCTTACCGCTCCTGCCTTTCAGTAACCCCGCTCCGCTGTAATACCGGCGCCCGCCGTGCCAGCGCCACCGCCCCGGCCACGGCCACGGAAGCCACCAGCGTCTCCGCTGTAAACGACTCACCCAGCAGCAAGGCCGCAGCGATCACCGTCAGAAACGGTTGCAGCAGCTGAAGCTGGCTCGTCCGGGCCACCCCGCTCAGGGCCATCCCCCTATACCAGGCGACAAAAGCAGCAAACTGGCTCACTACGCCCAGGTAGGCAAACCCGACCCAGGCGCCCGGTGAGCCGGCCATCCCGTGCTTCGCGACCAGCGCCACAAACGGCACCACGGCAAAAGGCGCCGCCAGCAGCAACGCCCAGCAAATGACCTGCCAACTGCCCAGCGTCCGGGCCAGCCGGCCGCCCTCGGCATAGCCCACGGCCGCCGAGAGCACCGCACCCAGCAGGGCCAGGTCCGCCAGCTGCAGCCGGCCGCCGCCTTCCCGCAGCCCAAAGAGAATCACAATCAGGCTCCCGCCCCCACCGGTCAGCCAGAACGCCCGTGACGGCCGCTCGCCGCCCCGCATGGCCGCCACAGCCGCCGTTGCCAGCGGCAGCAGCCCGATCACTACCCCGCTGTGAGAGGCCGGCACCTGCCGCAGCGCCAGGGCCGACAGAAATGGGAAGCCCAGAATCACCCCGCCGGCCACGACCGCCAGGCTGACCCACTCCGCCCGGGTGGGCCGCCGCTGGCGGCTCACAAGCAGGGTAATCCCTGCCAGCAGGGCTGCCAGCAGCGCCCGCCCCAGCGTGACCACCATGGGATCAAACGATCCGACCGCAACCCGCGTCGCCGGCAGGGTAATCGCAAACCCGACCACGCCGGCCAGCCCGAACCACATACCGGCGGTCTCAGCTCGGAAAACTCGCAAGGTGAGTGCGCCTCCGCTTTGATAATGACACACCTAACATTCTTTATAGTTACGAATGTTCCCTGCGTGGCAATAACCATGCCATCCGAAAGTACTGGAACTTAATTCCGATGGAAAACGTCTACAGAATTCGAACCGCGTCGACGTCTCACATCACCCGCTGGAAGGTTGATCTCACCGTGAAGTATCGGATCGCCGGACTCCTGGCCGCCTGCCTCGTCGTCATCGTGTCGGCCGTTGCCTGGGCAGACAACACCTTCGAAGGTTTCCCCATCGTCCGGGTCGTCCTTAATCAGCAAGAAGTGACCAACGATGTGCCGGCCATCCTCTTCAACGGCCGCACCATGCTGCCCCTGCGCAAAATTGCCGAACTGGCCGGACTGACGGTCGAACGGTGGGATGGCGAGACCAACACGGTTTACCTGAGCGGTGGCGCGGCAACTCCTGTCGCCACTGTCAACGGGGAGCCTATCACGCAGGCACACCTCTACACCCGGCTCGCGGCGCAAAACGGCAGCCGCCTGATCGATGAGATGATCACCGAGAAGCTGGTCGACCAGGCGGCCCGGAAGGCGAATATCACCGTGACGGATCTGGAAATCGACGCCGAAATCGCCCGCATCAAGGCGAACTTCCGCGACGAGCAAGAGTTCCAGATGGCCCTTCGGAACAACAACCTTACGCTGGAGCAGCTGCGTGAGTACCAGGTTCAACGGGTCAAGCTGACCAAGCTGCTCCTGCCCAGCATCCCTGTCACCGACCAAGTGCTCAAGCAGTACTTCGAGGCGAACCGGGCCCAGTTCGACAGGCGCCAGGTCCACGCCCGGCACATCCTGGTGGCTACCCAGCAGGAAGCCCAGGCCATCAAGGCCGAGTTGGACAAGGGCGCAGACTTCGCGGTCCTGGCCAAGGCCAAGTCCATCGAACCCGCCGCCAAGACCACCGGCGGCGACCTGGGCACCTTCGGCGCCGGTCAAATGGTCCCCGAGTTCGAGCGGGTGGTCTTCAGCCTCCCCAAGGGTGCCATTTCGGCCCCGTTCCAGACGCCGTTCGGCTGGCATATCGCCCAGGTCCTCGAGACGACCGGTACGGCGCCCGACTTCGCCGCCATCAAGGCGGACGTGCGTGACGCTTACGTTGCGGCGGAAGTGAATGAGCGGGCCGGTTCGTTCCTCGCCGGGCTCCGGGCCAAGGCCCAAATCACCAACACGTTCGAGCAGAAGTAACGTGAAAACGCCACCCGCACCGGGTGGCGTTTGCGCGCACACTTGCTTCCCCTGCCGGATAGGCTACAGCATCACTGTCTATCCGCAAGGGGGTCCGTACATCAATGAACCTGCTGACCGGCATGGCGGCTGCACGACAGCCCTCCGTTCTGACTGTCACCGGCGAAGGCAGCGTGCAGGTCACACCGGACACGGCGGTGATCACACTGGGCGTCACCGCACGCGCTCCGCAGGCGGCGTCCGCCTTCCAGCAGGCAGCCAACGCCCTGAACCAGGTGGTCCGGGCGCTGCTCGCCGCCGGCGTCCCCCGGGACCAGATCCAGACCAGCCAGGTCTCGCTCCAGCCCGCCTTCGAAAATGGCCGGCAGATGGGCTTTGAAGCCACGGCCACCGTGCGGGTCACCGTCCGGGACTTTGGCGTCCTGGGCGGCCTGATCGACCGGGCTGTGGCTGCCGGGGCCAATAACGTGGCCGGCATCAGCTTCGAAGTGCAAGACCAAGTCGCAGCCGAAGCCGCGGCCATCGCAGCGGCTGTGCAGAATGCCCGGGCCCAGGCCGTGGTCCTGGCCCGCTCCCTGGGCATCCCGCTGGGCCCGGTCTTCCGGGTCGAGGCCGAACCGGCCCAGGGGCCGCCCGTGCCCCTCTTCGCCGCCCGGGCCGTGGCCGCCGGCGAGCAGCTCCCCGTCTTGCCCGGCACCCAGACCATCACCCGCCGGGTGCGGGTCGAGTTTCTCATCGGCAGGTAGACTCGCAATCGAAAGACGCAGCCCCGGCAACGGCGGCTGCGTCTTTCGGTTTCTTCAAAAAAACTTTGAACTAGTATCGAACCTTGCCGACAACCCCACCGTATAGAGTATTGAAGATTCAACACAGGGAGGTTATCGGTATGTACGTGACGGAAAATCGGGCCGTGGTTGATCTCGACACCCAGCTCCGCCTCACCAACACACTGCTGAAGAAGCGTGAGCGCGAAATCCTGGCCGACTACAGTGTGACCCCGCCCCAGTTCGAGGCCCTGGCCGCCCTCCGTGAGTTCGGCGCCCTCACCATGGGCGAACTCTGCGAGAAGATGTTCCTCGCCTGCAGCACCGCCACCGACCTGGTCGACCGCCTCGAGCGGAACGGCTTCGTCGAGCGGGTGCGCGACACCGTCGACCGCCGGGTCGTCCGCCTCAAGGTCCTGCCCAAGGGCGAGCAGATGGCCGACGAGGTGACCGCCGCCCGCCGGCAGCAGCTGGCCAACGTCCTGTCCTCGGTCTCGCTGGAGGACAAGGAGGCACTCATCCAGTCGCTTGAGCATCTCCAGTACTACCTGCGGAAGGCGTAAAGTACAGCCGGGGCTGCAGTCACGCAGCCCCGGCGTCGCGCCTGCCTGAAGGAGGAAGCGCCAACGTAGTCAAACCTTTCAGATGTAGTCATGACTCCCTATGGGTGACCTGACTTCGAAAGGGAGGCAGCAGCACGTTGGACTTCGTCTACACCTTTCCGCCCCGGGACCCTCTGGGTCCATGGGGCCACTATGGCATGTGGGTCCTGATCGTGGTCATATTCGGTGCCATTCCCTTCATCAACTACCTGCTCGACCACCCCCGAAAGCGCTTCAAAGCCATCTTCAAGGGACTCATTTTCGTGGCCATCAGCAGCTTCTTTCTCCACGCCTGGACGTACAATCCGGACTACCTTGAGGAAATCCGGATCTCTGAGGGTACCATGAGAGCTCGCCGTCACATCTCGGGAACTGAGATCTGGTATTCGCATGAGATCGTTTCCATTCGCCTGGTCGACAGTGGTAGAAGCCTCACCGAGTACAGAATCGGGATCACGACCAGTACGGGCGAAGAGTACCAAATCGGTCCCTTCTCCGAGAGCGAGCGCCTGCAAGTGGCGGAAGAACTGATGAAGGCGCTTTCGATGACCCGCTGCAGAACCGGGTCGATGTGCTGGGCAAAGCGAACGGAATAAGCGGCGACGAGCCAGCGCCCCACCCCGGGCCGCCTGGGTCCGCTGCAACAGAACAGGGTGTCAGGGAGAACCTCCTTGACACCCTGTCTTCATGTACGCCTCGCAGTTTACGTAACTAGGGAGTTCAAGTCTTCCCTGTCCCCAAGCTCGTAAACGGGGATTGTAGCCTAAGAAGAGTCCGCATGCCGGGAGGCGC
>Ga0196970_1002070_pt1 | contig 11246 bp, 8 predicted proteins | sample S1v_513CmetaG_FD_148672 | JGI IMG/M metagenome (GOLD analysis project Ga0196970, IMG submission 148672) | Soil microbial communities from Anza Borrego desert, Southern California, United States - S1+v_5-13C | ecosystem: Environmental > Terrestrial > Soil > Desert | place: USA: California... | reverse complement strand
CCTCTCAGGGCCGATGGTACTACGCCTCGAGCGTGGGAGAGTAGGTCGCCGCCCAAACTATGTAACCCCCTGCTTTGCAGGGGGTTATTCTTATGTTCAGGCGACCTGCTCTCCCAAACGATCGAGACGGAGCCTCGGGCGTGGGGAGCCGAAGGAAATCTCGAAGCGTTTCCGTCCTGATAGGACTACCCAACCCGGGAACGCTTCGAGATTGACGAGGCGGAGACCAAGCTCAAAACTCCCGGAGATGAGTGCCCGCGAACGTGCCGAGGGAGTTTTGTGCGCCGCGAGAGTAGGTCGCCGCCCAAACTATTTGGACCGCTGCGTATGCAGCGGTCCTTATTCACTTTCGCCTCAGTGCCGTACCACAATGCGCTCCAAGCTGTGCCGGTGATGCGAATGTCCCCGCTCATCGGCGTCGCCCAGGGGCACCATGGCCGCAATTTTGACGTGCTCCGGTACCCCGAGCAACTCTTTGACCTTCACCGGATCAAAACCAAGCATGGGCACCGTGGCATAACCCAGTCCCTGGGCCGCCAACAACAAGAACCCGAGGGCGATGTTCGTCTGTGCCAATCCCCAGTACCCGCGCTCCTCCACCGACATGGGCCCGAAGGTATTCTTGATCGTCTCCACCGTCCGCTGCTTCTGCACGGCTGACAACCCCGGGTGATTAATCTCTTCAGGATGTGCGAGGACATCTTCCATGTCGCTCACCAGAACGATCACCACGGGTGCAGCAGCCACCTGTGACTGCCCATACGCGGCTTCCTGCAGCTGCTGCTTGAGCTTCGGTGAGGTGACCACATGGATGCGCCAGGGCTGGACATTCCATGCGCTCGGCGCCAGGGAAGTCAGACGCAGAATTTCGTCCAGGTCTTCCGGAGGTACCGGGTCGGAGCTAAACTTGCGAATCGATCGCCGAGATTCGATAGCTTCGGCCACCGGGAGTGTCTTGTGCACGACTGACATCGAACGCGTCACTCCTCTGCTTGGTGAGCGGCAAGTTGACTCACAATCAAGCATTCCCCTTCTTCGGTATTTGCATGTTTCCCCGTCCAAAGCACGCCCACGGCCAAGGTTAAGCTGATACGGATAAATGGCTCCTACCTCGACAGTGAGCGAGGCGCAGCCACTGACGACCCGCTCGAGATGCAGGCGATTGGATACAACGACAAGGTTAACGTCGTGGTAGAAACACTGGCAACGGCCAAGTGGTATACAGATAGCACCGGCCGTGAACAGCGCTGGGTAGCGACCCGGACGCGGCGGCAATTCCCGGCTGAGATCTTCTGGGACTACGGTGGCCGCCCGGTCAGTCGACACTGTACGGTTTCTATGTAATCGATCGCAAAGGCGACCACGAGCAAGCCCCTCCCGAATACCCGGGAGGGGCTGTCTGTTAGGTAGAGATCTCGATCGTGATGATCTGGGGAGCTGCGAGAGCATTCCCCATGCGGTCCTCCATCGTAAGCGAGGCCGTCCAGGTGCCGGCTACCTCCAGTTCGATCGTCATTGAGAAGCGGCCGCCAGGACCCACACGGGCAGCCAGAACTCCGTTCTCGCCGAGCCACCCGGGCGGTGCGGTGACGGCAACGCTCACGTACTCCACGCCCGCATCGTTGTCCTGGACCACGCCGCTAAGCGTGATTCGCCTGCCCGCCTGCTGCCACTGGGCCGTGGTAAGCATCACCCGGCCGTCCACGGGAATGGCCTTTCCGCCAGCCATCAGTTGTGTGAACGACGGGGCTGACGTGTCTTGAGCGACACTTACTGTCAGCGTGACCGTGGCGGTGTTGTCGAACCTGTCCTTTGCGGTGATTACATAGCTCCTGGAACCGGTGGCGGGCAGCAACATGGCGTAGGTGAATGCGCCGTTGGTCCCAGGCGTGACCGTCACCGGGGTTGACGCCCCTGGCGGCAGGATGGTCAGTTCCTTGAGACCGGACAGATCTGTCGCTGTCCCAGCCAGAACCGGTGCCCCTCTGCTAATAGCCCAATCAGCGGCCGGAAGCGTCATGATCAGACTTGTCGGGACCGGCGCCGAGCCAAGTGTCTGGAGTTTGATCACCGGTTTTTCACGGTCCGGCAGTACATTGACCTGGAAGACGCGGGTGGATACCTGATCTAGCCGGTCCTGAGCCGTCAGCGTCACCGTCCACAGGCCCGGCGTGTTGATATCCAGGGTGGTTGAAAACGTCCAGGTCGCTGTCGGTGTGATCGTGAATGGGCCCGTTACCTGATCAAGGGGGGACTTTAGGGAAATAGTAACCGACCCCGGTTTCGTCCCGACCCCGGCGTCTGCAGCGCGGCCCGTCAAGCTGACTTTCTTGCCTGCCTGCTGCCAGGGCGTGTTACCCACGGACACCAGATTGGCGGTCCCGATGGACGCACCACTCACGACGAGGTCTGAGAAGACGGGGCCGTACACGTCAGCCGGAACCACCACGGTCACCGTGACAGGGGTGCCTTCGTTGCCAAGGCGGTCGACCCCGGTGAACGTCAGTTTCCACTGGCCGGTGTATTCGAGGAGCGGTGCAAGGGAGACGTATCCCCCGGTAACAGGTACGGTCAGGCGGGTGGCAGCTGCGCCACCCGGCGGCTGAACGACAACCTTGACCGAAGTGGCTCCGGCACCGGAATCCGTTGCCGTGCCGTAGATGAGCGCCTTCTTGTGGCTGTCGAACCATACCGCCAGGTTGGCTGTGACGGTCAGTGCCGACGGAACGTAAACGCCAGTGACATGTGACACCACAACGTTCGGGCCCACGGCATCCACATAGATCGGGACGCTCACGGTGGTCTCCCAGCCGGCGTAGTCTCTGCCCACAAACTGAAGGACAGCAGCCCCCCGCACTGCGGTCAGGTCGGGAGTTGCGGTCACGGAGTTATCGGTGGTACTGACCACAGCAGGGACGGTTGACGTGCCTAGCTTCACAACCCAGGTGGCGGCTCGGTTGGCATTGACCGTGACCTTCCACTGTCCGGGCAGGCCGGTGTAGTTGTTGTTTGTAACGGTAACGGGCCGAGACTGTCCGTCGATGACAGACCCGAGGGTGGCAGTCAGGGGGTCAGTGAAGACGTTGACAATGAAGCCATAGGTCTGCTCGTTACCTATCGGATCAACCATTTTCACTTCTACATAGTTTCTCCCCGGAAGCAAGGAGAGGGGAATCCGAAACACACCATTCGCATCAACCTGCCATGAGACGCCATTCATGTACGCGAAATCACCGGGCTCGGTGTAACCTACCAGGGTAGGCGTACGTGAGCGAACCGCATATTCATACTCCGGGGTGCGTTGACTGCTAACACCATCGACCTCGAACTGGAATTCCGGCTGCGGGGCGATTGAGTCGGATTCAATGACATAGCTATCCATGTCTACCCTAGTACCGTTCACAGTAGCGGTTACGGTTACGGTATACTCACTGGTCTGGAAATAATACGTATTCTCGTCATGCCCGTTCCAGGCAAATGTGTGAGGCTGGTTGGCTGCTGCGGTCACCAGTGCGCTCTGGTAAATCACCTTCATGTCGGGCGCCATCACGATCATCTGCAGGGTGGCTGCGGTCGGTACGGTGACGGTTGCGGTTAGGTTGAGTGCAGTAAGTCTCGGGCTCCATATCTTCGGCCCGGCCCACACCACGTTCATTTGGATGGACGGCAAGGTAACCATGGCTGTCATCGTGGCACCGTTCGCACTGATGCTACTGATGGTGACCCCCGAGTCGGTTCCTTCATACGTGTCTGTTGAAGGCACGGTACTGCCGTTGATAAGTCGCACGTTGCTGGTTCCTGGGAATGGATCCGACGCTTCACCCTGGTTCGAGTAATAGGCCTGGTTGAGCAGGTCAAACCTGCCGTCCGCTTCCAGTAACAGGACCCCGTAGTGGTCCGGGCAATAGTACTCGGAGCATAGCGAGTTCACTTTGTTGATCATTCGTGGCAGTGTGTTGGGACTTGTGATTCGGGTATCAATGCGCCAGATGAGGAGCCCGCTGCCGGGCAACGCGCGGTCGTAACCTGTCAGTTGACGGTTTTCGACCAGCAGATACTCGAACGGGGAAATATCGATGCGATAAGCACGACCGCCGGAGTCCTCCATTTGAGGCAGCGTAATACTGCCGGAGGATGATACCACAGTGGGCCGCACCCACCCAAGCTCGGACCTGGAGAAAGCATCGAGCATCGCCGGGACCGAACCGCCGCCCCCGTTCCATGAGCCGCTGGCCATTAAGGTCCAGTCGCCGTTGCCTGCAGAGACGTATGTGGTGTCATATAGATCAGGCAAGCCCAATACATGGCCGAACTCGTGGGCGAAAATGCCGATGTTGCTGCGTGAGCTACCCCGATACTTTTCAGGCACCGCAATGTATCTTTCAAATTCATAGATTTTACCACTTGAGATGACGGACACGTCCCACAAATAGCTCATGTGAGACCAAGTGTCCGTGGGATCCCCGGATGCTTCCTCTCCGTAGCCGGCCCGGATTGCGAACACGTATGGAATTTTCGCGCCATTTGCCGAGGCGTATGGGGCGAAATCAAAATCATGCTCTTCGAGGATCCGAAGGGCTTCCTCGAGTGCGGTCCACGAGCCAGCCTCAGCGTAATAAGCTTTGGGGTGACTCAATCGCACGTAGGGATAGTTGTATGTAGGATCAAGGCGGCTGACCGCTGAGCCATCGATCACATCGCCCGTGAGATCAAACAGACCGTTGGATTGGACTCGATAGTAGTCTCGCAACGATCCTGCCCCCGTTCCGAAGAGCATCTCTTGAAACGATGATGCCGGGATTGTGCCGGGCTGGTCCGGGTAGTCATATAGGATTGCGAGAACCCGGCCTGCTGGCCGCACAGGTCCGGAGGGAGCCCGCGACGTCCCGTCCGCCCCACTTTCCCTTGGCTGAAGCGGCTGACTTGGCTCGACAATGGTCTTCCCTTCGAGCTGCAGCCGCCTTACCAACTCAGGGTCCGGTGGCGAAAACTGGCGGAGAGATTCACTCGTTTCGACAGACACGACGGGGAGAGCATCAGCGCGGTCGTGTACCGGAAACAGAACCAGCGAGACTACAGCCAACAAAGCGAGGATCGAGTTTCGATTCAGTGCCATGCTGCTCGTCCCTCCGAAAGGGGGTGTCGAAAAGGTCGATAGGTTGCGAAGTTACGTATTCATTCTAACTATACCATGGCCAATCATGAATATATCAAGAAGTTGCGGCAACATTGGATCGGTCCTTCCCGTTATCCATCGCACCTCTCGGGCCCGCTCGGCATGCAATGGTCCAAGGGGGGACTGCTCATGCCGAGCCCGCGTCCTCACTTTGGCAACCGGATTCTGACTGTGGCCGCTACCTGGGGCGTTCTGGCCCTTGTTGCCCTCCTGGCAGGTCCGGTTCCTGCCATGTTGCTCTCTCTGATTCCGCTGGGCCTCGCCCTGCGTGCGGTTCTGCAGGCCCATGCTCAGCGACGGCAGCCCACCATGGAGCAGATGCTCCAACGCCAGGTGACCGTGGCGGCGATGCTGATTGCCGTGGGGCTCTTCACCGCCACGCTCTGGTCTCTGCGGGACCGGGTTCCGCTTTGGGCAATCCCCATGGAGGTTGGCATGCTGCTTCACTACTGGCTCCTGACGCTCCGCTTACCGTGAAACAAGAAGGCGGGCACCCACATGGGCGCCCGCCTTCGGTTCACTGTGACCTTACATATAAGACGGCTTCGACAAACATCTCCGGGTGTGGCGGCAGCGTCTCCTTCCAGTTCATACGGTCGGCCAGGGTTTGGGCAATGCGAGCGGCCACCCGCCACCGGCTCTGTGACTCCAACTGCATGCGGCGCATCCAGAACCGGCGGGCCGGCTCCAGCTCTTCGTCACTCAGGCGCAGCACGTGTTCCCGGAGCAGACTAAGGTCATAGTGCGGTTCATGGAATAGTTGGACCGGGGTCAGGGGCGCAGTAGGTCGACGGTCGCGCACGACCACCGTGCCAGCCACCATATCGCCGAGGCGCTGGCCTCGCCTGCTGGCCACAATCGTCACCGTACCGACCAGGTACTGCAGCGGCAGATAATCGATCACCCGCAGCAGGTTGCGGATGACGACCTGGAGAAAGTCGACGGGCAGGCCGTTCGCTTTGATGACCCGAATGCCCACGACCCGCTTGCCGACGGTCTGGCCGTTCCAGAACGCCTCCAGCAAGAGCTTGTATAGAAAAAACAGGAAACCGAATACCAGGAGGAGAATTGTCAAGAGCACGCCGTTAATGGCTGCCGGATTCTGGACCAGCTTCGTGAAGCTGCCTATCATGGTCAGCGGCACCACAATCATCATGACCAGCATCGCGGCGCCCCACTGAATAACAGCGTCTACTGCGATGGCCAGAAACCGCGTGCCCAGGCCCGCAGGCTCCAGCGCCAGGTCTACACTTTCCGGGGTATCTACGCGGAAGGAATCTTGCATCATCCCACAGATCACCTCAAAGGCAGGGAGATGGATGAACCAGGATCAGTTTGTGGCCCGCCGCCAGAGCGACTGGCAGGCGCTTTCCCGGGTGCTGGGGCAACTGCAGGGGCGGGGCGCCCGGCGTCTTCCGCCGGAGCAGGTGGCCGAGGTGGGCCGGCTCTACCGCCAGACCGCATCAGACCTGGCCTACGCCCGTACATACTTTCCGGGCAGCGCCGCTGTCGGGTATCTCAACCAGCTTGTGTCACAAGCGCACGCCATTCTCTATGCGGAGGAGCCGCAGCGACTCCGGTCCTTCCTGCAGTTCTACTGGTACACCGTGCCGCATATGGTCCGCCGTCACTGGCGGGCTGTCGCGCTCTCGTTCCTGATTCTGGCCGCCGGAATGGCGGTCGGATGCGTGGCTACCTTGTACGATCCGGACCTGGCCCAGGCCCTGGTGCCTGAGCAAATTCTCGAACGGGTCGTCTCGCCGGAGGAACGCTATGAAATGGCGGTGGAAGCCCGCCCGATCATCGGCACGCAAATTCTGCTGAATAACGTGCGGGTCAGCGTGCTGGCCTTTGGCCTGGGTATCACCCTGGGCATTGGCACCGTCGTCGTGTTGTTTCAGAACGGGTTGATCGTCGGTGCCGTATTGGCCCACTCGTATTGGCAGGGGAATACGTCATCGCTCTGGGCCCATTTGATGGCCCACGGTTCACTCGAACTGATGGCGATTTTCCTGTGCGGTGCGGCGGGGCTGGTGCTTGGTTGGAGTATTGTGGCCCCCGGTGACCGTCCCCGGAGCGAATCGGTGACCCGGGGCGGGCGGGAAGCGGTAGTGCTGGTCATGTGCGCTGTACCGTTCTTGATCATCGCGGCCATTATCGAATCGCAGATTACCCCGTCCCGGGAACTGAGCGACGCGGCCAAGTACGGTGTGGCCGTGCTGACGGGCCTGGCCGGCCTGGCCTACTGGGTCCTCCCCGGGCGCCGCAAGGCTCCTACAGACGTCCTTGTTCCTTAATGATCAGGTACTGGTTCACAACCGCCGTCGAGAACTCTTCGGGTGGCACATCGATCACCAGCACGCCTTTGGACTGAAGGCGTGCTTTTGTTTCTGCCCGCTGGGCCAGTACTTCCAGCGCCGCCGCCTTTTGATAGACGGACTTCGAGTTGCCGGGCGATACCTGGCTCAGCGCCAGCAGCGCCGGGTCGGACATACAGACCAGCAGCACCACGTGGTGGGATGCCAGCGCCGAGAGGTGATCGATTAAGCCTTTGGAGATATGCGGGTCGATCATATCGGTGAAGAAGACGACAAGGCTGCGTTTCTTATGCTTGGCCCGGAACCAGCCGAGCATGCGCCCGTAGTCGGGCTCCACTTGCTCGGGCGCCACGTTGTACAGCGCCTCCATCATCGCCAGCACCTGTCCCCGGCCCTTGCGGGGCGGCATGAACGCCTTCACTTCGCCGCCAAAGAGCATCAGACCGCAGTGGTCGTCGCGCTCCGCGGCCACGGTGGCCAGCAGCAGGGCGGCGTTCAGGGCGTGGTCGAGCTTGGCGAGCCCTTTTACATAGGGCGTCATCAGGCGGCCGGCGTCGATCAGCAGCATAATCGGCTGGCTGCGGTCGACCTGGTAGAGCGTGGTGGTCAGCTTGCCGGTGCGGGCCGTTGCCGCCCAGTTGATCGCCTTGTACTGGTCGCCTTCCTGGTACTCCCGGAGCGATTCGAACTCGGTGCCCTGGCCCCGCAGTCGGGCCCGCTTCAGCCCCTCCAGGTGGCGACCCTGCTGAATGGCCAGCTCCCACTGCCGCGCAGCCTTCAGGTTCGGGTAGACCCGGGCGGTCTCGGTGACCGGCCAGGTCAGGCGCCGGGCCCAGAGCCCGAGCCGGCTCAGGTAACGCCCGTGCAGCGGGCCGATGACGTACTGCCCCCGGCGCATGGGCCTGACCCGGTACTGCACCGTCGCCCACTTGCCGGCGGGAACCGTCAGCCTGGGCCACTCGCCTGCGGCCTCCATATGCAGGGGCAGGTCATCTTTCAGCGTCAGGTCGACGGGTGTGCCGGATAGGTTCTGAAACTCCACGGTAATGGGGTTCTCCGCCCCGATGGAGAGCGCCGGGCCTGGTTTGCGCACTGCCTCAATGCGCCGGCGGGAGGCCAGCAGGTCGGCCACGGCTGCTGTGAGCAGGATAGCCAGGGCTGCCTGGCTGAGCCAGACCATGGGTGCCCAGACGCTCGGGAGGGCGGCGGCCACGAGCAGGGCCGCCAGGAGAGGGGTGGGGGCGAAGCCGGATTTCATCGTGGCACCGGCAGGCTCTGCAGAATCTGCTGCAGCACCTGGTCGGACTGCACCCCTTCCACTTCGGCTTCGGGCCGCAGCAACACACGATGACGGAGCACGGGCAGGGCCATCTCCTTGATATCGTCCGGCACCACGAAGTCGCGCCCACGGAGCAGGGCCAGCGACTGGGCCGTAACCAGCAGAGCGACGGCGCCACGTGGGCTGGCGCCCATGGCGAGCGTCGACCATTCCCGGGTGGTGCGCACGATGCTGTTGATGTAGTCCAGCACCGGCCCTTCGACGACCACATTCCGATGTGCGGCGCGCAATGTGGAGAGACCTTCGGCGTCAAGCACAGGCTGTAGCCCGACCTGCGCCAGATCCTGGGCCCGGAAGCCCTGGTAATGCCGCTCCAAAATCTGCCGTTCCTCGTCCTGGGCGGGGTAGTCGATTTTGATCTTCATGAGAAACCGGTCCAACTGCGCTTCAGGCAGCGGATAGGTCCCTTCAAACTCGACGGGGTTCTGCGTTGCCATGACCATGAACGGGTTGGGCAGGGGCCAGGACTGGCCCTCAATCGTGACCTGCCGCTCTTCCATGGCCTCCAGCAGCGCCGCCTGGGTCTTGGGCGGGGTCCGGTTGATTTCATCCGCCAAAAGCAGGTTGGTGAAGACGGGGCCGTGCTTCACCTGGAAGGTAAGCTCCTTCGGGTTGAAAATCGAGGTGCCAATCACATCGGCTGGCATCAGGTCGGGCGTGAACTGAATACGCTTAAAGTGAATGCCCAGCACCTGCCCGAGGCTGCGGGCGAGCAGCGTTTTGGCCAGCCCCGGCACGCCCTCGAGCAGAACGTGTCCGCCAGCCAGCAGGGCGACCAGGAGTTGCTCCATAACGCGGTCCTGGCCGACGATTACCTTGCGAAGCTCACCTTGTACCCGTTCCAGGGCGCTGTTGATCGCGGTATCCGGCATTGTGCACGCTCCTTTGAATCGCCTCGACCTCTTGGGCGAGGGAAATCAGGTCCTTGTCGGAGACTTTGTTGCTGGGGTCAGTGCGATGGAGCGCCTCAAGAATGCGCTGGGCCGTCAGGCCGGTCCGCTCGGCTGCCCGCCGGGCGATTTCCTCGTCGGCCAGGTCCTGGGCGCCGCCCAGCAGGCTGCTGAGGGCGCGGGTCAGGGTTCGCCGCAGGTTCTGCTGCACCACGCCGCGCGCCCGGGCACGCCGATACAGCTGGCTCATGGAGAAGACGTACTCCACCGAGGCCCGGGACGGGCCGGCGGGGGTGGGGACCGGGGCGCCGAACCGGGCGCCGTAGGCCCAGAACATGACGAGTGCGGCAAGCCCCAGCACGGCCACGAACCACTGCAGATTGCCCCGCAGCAGCTGCCACCAGCGGTCAGCGGCCTGGAAGCCGTGGTGGTACTCGTCAAAGGCGACCTGCCTGCCCGGGGCGGGCGCCAGCAGGCCAAGGGCGAGCGAGAGGTTGTCCTGCTGACCGACCAGCTCGTTCGTCAGCCAGGTTTCATCCGCCGACCAGTAGATGCGGCCCTGTCCAACCGGCCAACTGATCAGCACCGGTGTGCCGTCAGCCAGGGTCAGATGCGCCATGGCGCCGTTCCGGGCCTTGCTGAAGGCGCCGCCGCCCAGCGCGACCGCCTTGACGCCTGCCGTGGCCGGATGTGCTGCGGCGGAACTGCCGTCGGAGGATGGTCCGTGTTTGACCGACCCGCCCTGCGGCGTTGAGCGGTCTGACCCGATGATCGCCGTGTGGCCCGCCGTTACCCACGCTTCAAGTTGCTCCCATTCCTCATCAGAAAGGTCGTCTGTATTCCAGATGACCAGGCGGTCGACATCCGCCGGAAGGCGGCGAATCTCCCGTTCCCAGCGCCGTGCCATGGCTTCCTTTTCAAAAACCGTGTAGATCGCTGAGAGCCCTTCGGGATGGGTGCTGTAGGTAGAACCGTTCGGAGCGCCAATCTGTCTGCCTGTGTCGCTCTGGGCGAAGAGGACCGAAGCGAAAATCAGGACGATGACGCCGATGATGACGCCCCACTGGTTGCCTGCGCGCTTTTCGATACCGCTTCCCCCTCTCGCCAGAGTTCCCGGGCGATCGATTCGCCCCGTTGGAAGTCCTCAGCCGAAGCACCGTGACCTGAGTACAGGCGTGACTCGACAAGATCGTTTAGCTGGTGCATGGTGCGGGCCAAGTCGGGGTGTTTGCGCCGCAGCGACCACTCGTGCTCACGGTTGGTCTGAGCGGGCAAGTAACGCAGGAGCCCCGATCGGTCCAGGTGCTGAAGCAAGGCCAGATGGGCCAGACGCAGACCTTCCTTATAATCGCCCGCGGCGGCCTCTTCACCGGCCAACTGCCAGAGTTCGTCTGGCGTGAGGGGTCGGCCAGACCTGGTCGCCCGGCGCCCGGGGCGCAGAGTAACCTGTTCGCCGGCCGCGTTGCCCGCCAGACTCCGCAGCAGGAACCAGCCCAGCACCAGGATTCCCACGGCACCGACGG
>Ga0196970_1002069_pt1 | contig 11258 bp, 10 predicted proteins | sample S1v_513CmetaG_FD_148672 | JGI IMG/M metagenome (GOLD analysis project Ga0196970, IMG submission 148672) | Soil microbial communities from Anza Borrego desert, Southern California, United States - S1+v_5-13C | ecosystem: Environmental > Terrestrial > Soil > Desert | place: USA: California... | reverse complement strand
CGCCTGCGCGGCGCTGGTGGTGGCGCGCAGCATTGTGCGGGATGTGTGGAAAGAGCGCGCCGGACCGATCATGGCCATCACCGTGATCGGCATGCTCAGTACCATCATGCTCTCACCGGTAATCGGCGGGTTGATCGCCACCCACGCCGGCGGCTGGCGCGCCGTGGTGATGGCAACCGTAGTGTTCGGCGCACTGGCGCTGATCGCCTCGCTGTTTTTCAAGGAAACCCATCTGCAACGTGACCCGCAGGCCGGGCGCCTGAAGACATTGCTGGGCAACTACGCGGCGCTGCTCAAAGGCTCGTCCGTGCGCAGTTTTTCGGTTGCCATCGCTTGCACCTACGGCGCGATGTTCAGCTTTATCGCCGGCTCATCGCGGGTATTCGTGGGCCAGCTCGGCTTGAGCCCTACCCAATACGGCCTGCTGTTTGGCAGCATTGTTTCCGGGTTGATTGCCGGTGCGGTCTACACCAACCGCACCATCATCAAGTCCGGTCCGGAAAGGATCGTTGCCCTCGGCACCGGTCTGGTTGCGGCAGGCGCCAGTCTGTCGTTCATTATTCAACAGTTGGCTGGCCCATCGGTAACCGGTCTGATGCTGCCACAGGTGTTGCTGACGCTGGGAGCGGGCATGGTGCTGCCCGGTTCGGTCGCCGGCGCGGTGATTCCCAATCCGACCCGGGCCGGGCTGGCGGCTGGTTTTATCGGCTTTGCGCAAATGACCGGTGCGACCGTTGCGGGATTGCTGCTCAGTCGTCTGCAGGACGACACCGCCTTCGCGATGGTCGCGCTGAATGCTGCGTTTGCCGTCGCCGGTTTTGTGGTATTCCGCATAATGCTTGCGCGTAAATCTCGCGCAGCCAAGCTCGCTCTGGGCGAGTAAGGCGTGCTGTTCGTCGCTCACGCCGGCCGCCGCGCACTGCTGATGTCTTTCGAGGGCGGCGAGCCGAACTGGCGGCTGTACTCACGACTGAATTGCGAGGGGCTTTCATAGCCGACGCGATAACAGGCACTTGCCACATCCAGCCCCTCGCCGAGCATCAGCCGGCGGGCTTCCTGCAGGCGCAATTGCTTCTGGTATTGCAGCGGGCTCATCGCGGTCATCGCCTTGAAGCGGTGATGCAAGGTGGAGCTGCCGAGGTTGGCGATGCGCGCCAGTTCCTCGATGCGCAGTGGCTGGGTGTAATGGCTGTTCAGCCAGTCGATCGCCCGCGACACGCGGCGCGCTTGCGAATCACCCATGGCCAGTTCATACAGGCGACGCCCGTGGACGCCGCGCAACAGGCGGTAGTACATCTCGCGCAGGGCCAGCGGTGCGAGCATGCCGATGTCGCGCGGGGTTTCCAGCAGACGCACCAGACGCAGCATGGTTTCCAGCAGCGGCACATCGATGGTTTCCAGAAACATCCCGCGCTCAGGCTCGTCCGGAACACCGGTCGGCGGCGCATCGGCGATCACCTGCGCAAGATCGGTGGCTTCGAAATCGAGACGGATACACAGATAAGGCGCCTCAGGGCTCGCCTGCAAGACTCGACCGGACACCGGCAACGTGACTGAAACCACCAGATAATTCAGCGGGTCGTACCGGTAGCAGTCCTCGCCGAGGCCAACTTCCTTTCGCCCCTGCAAAATCAGGCACAGCGCCGGTTTGTGCACGGTGTGGATCAGCTCGGTGGGCTGGTCCATGCGAATCACATGCAGCGGCGCGATGGCGGTCTCGTAGATGCCCGGCTCGGCAAAGCGCTGGGTCAGTGCGCGGATCAGTTCAGTGCGATAGAGGGCGGTGTTTTGCAAGAGGGAAGCATCGCTCTGGTGCATAGCAAACTCTCATTAAAAATTCGGGGGCCATGGCGGTACCCGTCGCTGATCTTCAGATTACACAGCGGGGAGGGCGCAGTGTTACGCCGATACTGCCGCAGATCTGCCTGATCCTGCTGCGCGTGCCGGACATTTTCGCCTGCGCCCGTTGCCATGTCAGCCAGCGGTGACGGTCATGCCGCCATCGGCCATGACCACCGCGCCGACCATGAAACTGGCGCGGTCCGAGGCGATGAACGCGACCACTTCGGCAATTTCCTCCGGCTGCGCGGCGCGGCCGATGGGCGCGCTTTCACCGTGTTGCGCGAGGAACCCGGGACCATCGTCGACCACGTCGTTGAGGATGTTGGTCACCACATCACCGACGCCGACGGCATGCGGTGTAGGCGGCGATGGTCGGGAAGGCGAAATACGACGCATAGGACGCGATGTTGACGATCGCCCCGGACTTGTTCGGGATCATCGCTTTGACCGCTTCGCGACTGTGCAGGAAAGCGGCGGTGGCGTTGACCGCTTGAATGCGCTCCCAGTCGTCGCGGGTCATGTCGACCACCAGTTTGTTGATGATGATCCCGGCGTTGTTGACCAGAATATCCAGCCGACCAAACTGCTCGACCGCCAGCGCTACCGCACGTTCGGCGGCGCCGTCTTCGGTGATGTCGGCCACCAGCGGTACCAGGCCGGGGCGGGCCAGTTCCTGCACGTCGGGGTTGAGGTCTTCGGCGATGACTTTGGCGCCACGGGCGTGCAGCAACAAGGCGATCGCCTTGCCGATGCCGCTGGCCGCGCCGGTCACCAGGGCCACTTTGCCCATCACTTCATTTGGCGTGCTGTTGTTGATCTCGCTCATGATCTTTCTCCACGTTGTGATCCAGTCAGGATTGCCTTGCCAGCAACGTTTGGCGTCGGCGACGGTTCAACTGTCTCGCAATGCGCGGGTGACAACTTTCGCGGGCTTGCCGGGGCTGTCGGAGTTTTGCGCCCAATATGAGGTATGGCTGGGTTATTGTCGGATTTTGCAACTGCGAGAATAGAAGGACCCTTTCATGGCGAATACTGATCAGATGCGCATAACAGGCGAGTCCATGGCTGATTACCTGCCGGGTGAACCGCTCGCGCTGACTTCGCGACCGCGAATCGACGATGTCGTGATTCAGCTATTCAGCCATCGCAGTATCAATGAGCCGATCACGGTGCCGGCGGTGGTAGAGCCGTTGCTGGTATTGGTTCTGGCAGGCGCGGCGCGGGTGGAAGAACGGGCGCCGGGTGGCGATTGGGAGGCGGTCGAGGTCAAGGCCGGCGACTTTTTTCTCACCCAGTCGGATGAACCCTATGAAATGCGCTGGCGGACCCACGGCGGCGAAACCTTTGAAGTCATGCACCTTTATCTGGGTTTGCCGCTGATCGAACGTGCCTCGCGCGAGCTGTCCGGGCAGGCCAACGCGCCGCTGCGCTTGCGCGATGTTTCAGGCGCGCGGGATTCGCACGTCGCGTTTGTCATGCAGCAGTTGCGCAGCGAACTGATCGAGCAACGCACGCCCAGCGCACTGTTCGTTCAGTCGCTGGCCCAGGCGCTGGCGGTGCACCTGCTGCGCACCTATCCAGCCGAGACCCAGGCGGGGCGTCGCGTCAACGCGCTGCAGGCTTACAAACTGCGCAAAGTCACCGACGCGATGACCGCGCATCTGGACGACGAATTCAGTCTGGCGAAATTGGCAACGCTCGCCGAGCTCAGCGAATACCACTTCAGCCGCCTGTTCAAACGTGCCACCGGTCTGGCGCCTTCGCAGTATTTCATCCGTTTGCGCATGGCCCGCGCGCGGCAATTGCTGCTCGAATCGCGGCGCAGTGTGATCGACATCGGTCTGGAGGTCGGCTATTCCAGCGCCAGTCACTTCTCGCAGGTGTTCCGCCGTGAAGTGGGCGTCACGCCCAGCGAATTTCGCGGTGCTTGAAGCGCGCCGATAAACCATCACCGCACACGCAGACACGAATAGGCAAACCTCACGCAGCTTTCGGCACGCGTCCACCGCGCCTGCGCGCTTAACCTTTTCGACGTACCCAGCCAATACCCCGCACAACGCGGCCCGGCTGACTTTCCATGCACTGAGCAGGAGAAACGGATATGTCGAACATCCACAACAAAGTCGTACTGATCACCGGCGCCAGCAGCGGTATCGGCGAAGCCGCCGCACGACTGATCGCAGCCAAAGGCGCTCACGTAGTACTCGGTGCCCGCCGCACCGAACGCCTGGAAAAGCTGGTCGGCGAGATCCGCAGCGAAGGCGGTTCGGCCAGCGCTCGCGCACTCGACGTGACCGATATGAATTCGATGCAGGCCTTTGTTGAATTCGCCAAGGCGCAGCACGGCAAGGTCGATGTGATCATCAACAACGCCGGGGTCATGCCGCTGTCGCCACTGGCTGCGCTGAAGGTCGATGAGTGGAACCAGATGCTCGACGTCAATGTGCGTGGCGTGCTGCACGGTATTGCCGCGGTGTTGCCGGGAATGGAAGCGCAAGGCTTCGGCCAGGTCATCAACATTTCTTCGATTGGCGGCCTCGCGGTGTCACCGACCGCCGCCGTGTATTGCGCGACCAAATTCGCAGTCAGGGCCATCTCCGACGGCCTGCGCCAAGAGACGGACAAGATCCGGGTGACCGTGGTTTGCCCGGGCGTGGTCGAGTCCGAACTGGCGGATTCGATTTCCGATGAGGTGGCGCGTGAAGAAATGCGCGCGTTCCGTAGCGTAGCGTTGGGTGCCGATGCGATAGCGCGAGCGCTGGTTTACGCCATTGACCAGCCGGACGACGTGGATGTCAGTGAGATTGTTGTGCGGCCGGTGGCCAGTCCGCATTGATCGGTTGAGACAAGTCGCCGGTTACAAAGCCTGTGACGACTCATTGAAAGTAAAATGCCGGTCTCACGCGGGACCGGCAATTGCAGTCTCAGCGCTCCTAACGCATCTGCAAAATGATCGGACTGCTGCTCGCCGGATCAGTGTGTTCGCGCAGTTTGCCGACCGACGCGGCATCGACCGCGCTGGCCTGATTGCCCCAGGTATTGCGCATGAATGTCAGCACCTCGGCGATCTGCTGATCCGAGAGCTGTTCACGGAAGGCTGGCATGCGATAGGCGTCCGGTACGCCCGCCGCGACGACCCGTTGCGAGCCGTTGAGGGTGATGTTGATCGCCGATGCCTGTTCCTTCGCCAGCGCGGAAGTGGCGCCGGCCAGCGGCGGCATCCATTCGGCCTGTCCCTTGCCGTCGACACCGTGGCAAGACGCGCAGCGCGTTACGTACGTATGCGCGCCGGGGCTGTCCAGGCTTGGCGCGGCAGACGCTTGCTGATATTGCCAGGGCGGGCCATCACGTTGTGGGTCGCCAGGCAGCGATTTCAGGTAATGGGCAATGGCGCTCAGATCTTCGTCGCTCATGAACTGCGTGGAGTTGTTGAACGCTTCGGTCATCGAACCGTAAACCACCGCATGGCGGTTGCGCCCGGTCTTGAGGAACTGGACGATTTCCGCCTCGTTCCAGCGGCCCAGTCCGGTGTTGTGATCGTCACGCAGACTTGGCGCGTACCAGCCGTCGAGCAGTGCGCCGGCGAGGTACGGTTGGCCGGACTCATCGAGCGCTTTCTCGTTGAAGGCCAGTCCGCGTGGCGTGTGGCAACTGCCGCAATGCCCGGCGCCCTGGACCAGATAGGCGCCGCGGTTCCACTGTGCATCCTGCGAAGGTTTGCTGGCGTAAGGTTCGGCGTCGACGAACACGCCGTTCCACATCGCAATCGGCCAGCGCAGGTTCAGCGGCCAAGGGATCGAACTCTGCTGGTTGGTCTGCTTGACCGGCGCCACGCCTTTCATGAAAAACCCATACAGCGCGCGCACGTCGTCGTCACTGAGCTTGGCATACGAGGGATACGGCATCGCCGGGTACAAACGCCGACCGCCCGGCGCTACGCCATGGCGTACGGCACGGTCGAAATCGGCGAGGCTGTAGCGGCCAATCCCGGTGTCGGCGTCCGGGGTGATATTGGTCGCATGGATCACGCCCAGCGGTGTGGCCATTTCCAGGCCGCCAGCGAACGGCGCGCCGCCCGGCACGCTGTGGCAGGCGACGCAGTCGCTGAGGCGGGCGACGTATTCGCCGCGGGTGACGAGCCCGGGGTCGATGTCGGCCACGCTGAACGGTGGCTTTTCCAGGGGCGAGACAGGCTCGCGGGTGACATACCAGGCCAGCAGACCTGCCGCGATCAGACACGGCACGGCCAGCCAGCCAGCGGTTCTTGCGAATCGGCTGTTGTTCATAAACGCTCCGGCGCTGATCAGCTAAAGGTGTGACGGCTCATGGGCAGGCTGCGAATTCGCTGCCCGGTCAGTGCGGCCACCGCGTTGGCCACGGCCGGCGCGACGGCGGGCAGTGGCGGTTCACCGATGCCACCCATTTTTTCCCCGCTTTCAACCACCCGCACATGCACCCTGGCCATGCGCGAAGGCGCCAGGATCGGATACAGGTCGTAATTGCGCGCACGCGGTTTGCCATCGAGCCACACGGCTTCCTCGACCAGCGTCTGCGACAGCCCCAACGCCACGGCGCCGTTGACCTGCGCCTCGACAATCGCCGGATTGACGATGCTGCCAGGATCAATCGCTTGCCAGATGTCGTGCACCTTGACCTGGCCGTTTTCGATCGACACTTCGGCAATCACGGCCGTCTCGGTGCCGAACGGCGACGCCATCGCCACACCGCGCGCGCGCCGGCTGCCATCCTCGGCAGTAAACGGTCCACGCTTCCAGCCGCCCGACAATTCGGCCACCGCTTGCAACAGGGTGGTCAACCGAGAATTGTCACGCAGCAGATGCAGGCGCAAGTCGAACGGGTCCTTGCCGCCCTTGTCGGCCAGTTCGTCGAGGAACGATTCATAGAAAAAGTCGTTCAGCGAATTGCCCACCGAACGCCAGTAACCGAGCATGGCCGGGCCTTTGACGTAAATTTGCGCGATGCGCTTGTTGGCGATCGCATAGGACTTGCCGGACAAACCTTCCAGCGCCGTCGGGTCAAGCTTTTCGCCTTGCTTGCCAGCGATGGCTTCGGTGGGGCCTTCGGTGGCGCTGATGGCTTCGATTGCCAACGGCCAGCCATTGTTGTCCAGCGCTGCGCGGAAATTGACCGCCGCCACCGGGCGCAGCACATCACGCAGGAATTCCTCTTCGCGGCTCCAGATCAGTTTGACCGGACGCCCGACAGCCTTCGCCAGCTCGATGGCCTGCGGGTACGGACTGGCCGAGTCGTAGAGAAAATGCCGACCGAAAAACCCGCCCAGCAGCGGCGAGTGCAGGGTGATTTGCCCAAGCTCGAGACCGGTGCGTTTGGCGATGTCGGCGCGATACAGGTCCGGTGCCTGATTCGGCAGCCAGACTTCCAGCGAGCCATCGGCATTGAAGCGGGCCAGCGCCGACGGCGGTTCGAGTTGCGCGTGATTGAGGTACTGGTTGTGATACGTCGCGTCGACGCGGGTTTTCGCGTTGGCCAGACCGGTAGCCACGTCACCCTCGTTTTCATCGTCACGGGCCGGGCCTTTTTCCGCCGCCAGACGCTTGAAATACGCATCGCTGGAAAAATCCGCCGGCATCACGCGGACCGGGCTGTCGGTGCCCGGTTCTTGCCAGTCGACCTGGATCGCCTCGACCGCGCGTTTGGCGTGCCACCAACGCTCGGCGAGCACCGCCACGGCGCCGGGCAGGCGGTGCACCGAATGCACGCCTTTCATCGCCTTGACCTGCTCTTCGTTGCGCAGGCTGCCCACGGTCATGCCCAGACGCGGCGCGTGCTGAACGGCGGCATGGAGCATGTCGTCGACCTTCAGATCAATGCAGTAAAGCGCCTTGCCGGTGGACTTGTCGTAAGCGTCGATGCGCTTGACCGGCTTGCCGATCCAGCGGAACTGGCTCGGATCGCGCAGCTTGACGCTGGCCGGGTCGGGTACTGGCAGGTCCATTGCGCGTTCGGCCAATTCACCGTAAGTCAGCGAGCGGCCGGATGCGACGTGCAGCACTTTGCCCGGTTCGGTGCTGAGTTCGCTCACCGGTACGCCGAGCCGTTCGGCGCCCGCTTGCAGGAGCATGGCGCGGGCGAGGGCGCCGAGGCGGCGCATCACCGGATAGCTCATGCGCACCGACATGCTGCCGCCGGTAATGCGCATGCCGTTGTCCATCACCACGTACGCCTCGCCGGGCGGCGCGGCTTCGACCAGGAACGTCGCCGGATCAGCGTCGAGTTCTTCGCCGACAATCTGCGCCATCGCTGTGAAAGTGCCTTGGCCACCTTCCATGAACGGGCACATCAGGCGCACGCGGTTGTCCGGGCGGATCTCCAGAAACGCCGGCACCTGCGCACCGCGTTCGCTGGTCGTGGCAGCCGCTGCTGCGGCAAACGCGCGGGGCGCGCCGAGTGGCAGACCGAAGCCCAGCACCAGCGCACCGACGGCGGTACCGGTGAGAAAGCGGCGGCGGGAAAGGTTGATCGGCGTCGTCAGGTCAGGCAACGAGGATTGTGCAGTGGTTTCGCTGGAAACGTTCATCAGGCGTCCCTCTTGCCAGCCAGCTCATGCACGGCGGCATGAATGGCGTTGTAAGTGCCGCAGCGGCACAGATTGACCATCGCCGCCTCAATCTGCGCATCGCTCGGCGTGGGGTTGTGCTTGAGCAGCGCGGTCGCGGCCATGACCTGCCCGGACTGACAATAACCGCATTGCGCAACTTGCAGCTCGACCCAGGTCGCGACCACACGCTTGCCCACCTCGTCGGATTCGATGGCTTCAATGGTGGTGATATCGCAGCCAACCACACCGGCCACCGGCGTGACGCACGAGCGCACCACATTGCCGTCGACCAGCACCGAGCAGGCACCGCACTGGGCCAGGCCGCAGCCATATTTGGTGCCGGTCATGCCGAGGTCATCGCGCAACACCCAGAGGAGGGGCGTATCGGCGTCGGCATCGACCTGAACGGTCTTCTGGTTGATTCGTAGTTCCATGGGTTCACCCGCCTGATCATCGGTTGACGTGCATTTTTATAAGCATGGGCCGCAGCGCCAGTGAGCGTGTTTGTCACTGAGGTTGGCGCGCTGTGAAGTCCGCTTCGCGTGCGTGTGGGCGCGGTTGCGGTTGTTATCGGACTGTATGGCCTCGCGCGTGCGTTGGGTATCCACGGCGGTGCAAGTCCAGAGGATCAGGCAAGCATTCAAGAGGATTGCGCTAGAGCGTAGGTTATTCGCTCGCAGATTGTGTCGGGAGGATTGATCATTGCCGCCCCAGAAGCGGGGCGGCAACTGTGGGTTTATCGGCGTTGCGCACCTCCGTGCTCAACCATCGCCCGCCATTGCTGCACGCTTGGGCGCGCCTGCACCCGCGCGTGCCAGGCTTTCAACGCGACACATTCATCAGGCACCGGCAGATCGACCAGCGCCGCGAATATCATCCCGCCCAACACGGCAATGTCGGCCATGGAAAAATCCTCGCCGGCGACATAAGGCTGATCGCGCAGAATGTTGTCGAAGTAGCGCATGCCGCGCACAGCCTTGTCGCGCATGCGCAGGCCCCATTCGGCGTTCTGATACAGCTCGACCTCTGGGCCAAGGCCCGGTGTGCCGTGGTGGAAGTACACGCTGACCGCGTCGAGAAATTCGATCTCGGCGCGTTTGGTCATCATGTGAATCAGGCCTTTTTCCACCGGCGTGCGGCCGGTGAGCGTCGGGTTGTCATCGAGGCTGTCGAGGTACTGAGTGATCGCCGTACACTCGGCGATCAGCGTGCCGTCCTGCAACTCCAGCAACGGCAGCGTGCCGGAGTAGTTGAGGCGCAGGAATTCAGCTTGCTTGTGCTCGCCGGTCCACAAATTGACCGAGACGAATTCGATGCGCGACAGCAGTGATTGTTCTGCCAGCGCAATGCGCACGCGGGCCGGGTAGGGGCCGTTGTACCAATCGTAAATCTTCATCATCGGCAGCGAAGAAGGGTCGATCACAGCACTGGAATGAGTCATTTCGGGATACCTGCCTGTCATTTGGTAGGTATAAGATTGCGACCAGTTTTACCAAGTGTCAACCCCTACCTGTCAATTGGCAGGTAATCATTCTGAGCGTACACTCCACGCCATGATCGAACGCATTGAGGGCATGAAAATGAGTGTGAACGCGCGCGAAGCGATTCTGGAGGCGGCTAAAACAGCCGCGCAGCTGCATGGCTACAGCGGCATCAATTTCCGCAGCATCGGCGAAGTGGTGGGCATCAAGAATGCCAGTATTTACTACCACTTCCCGAGCAAAGCCGATCTGGGCGCCGCTGTTGCCGAGCGCTATTGGCAGGACGCGGCGCAAGTGCTCGAAGGCATTCGCCAGGCCAATCCCGATGCGCAACGCTGCCTGACGCTGTATCCGTCGATCTTTCGCACCTCGCTGGAAAGTGGCAACCGGCTGTGCCTGGCCAGCTTCATGGCCGCCGAATATCAAGACCTGCCGGACGAGGTCAAGGCCCAGGTCAAGCGGTTTGCCGAGGCGAATATCGAGTGGCTGACCGAGGTGTTGGTCAGCGCTGGTTCGGCGGATGAAGAACGCTGCAAGGCCCGTGCTCGGGCGATTTACGCGGCGGTGGCCGGTGCGCAATTGATCGCGCGCAGTCGGGGGGATATTGGGTTGTTTGATGAGTTGATTAGCAGTTATGTGGAGGCGGGGTTGATCGCTCTTTTGACCGAGTGAACAGACGCTTCACGTCGGGGCAAGGCTGGTGCCAAACCTGCCCCGTCGTGAATGGTTAAACCCCGGCAACCGTTTCCCGGACGAAGTCCTCATACGTGCGCAATGGGCGGCCGATGATCGACTCCAGTCGGCGTTCAGCGCTTTCGCTCGCCCGCATGCCGAATACCTGAATTCCCGACATCATCAAGCGCATGTCATACGCCAGCCACGCGGGGCCGTAGGTAGCCAGTTGCGCTTCGAACGCGGCCACATCGTCGCCGCCGTAAGTGATCTGGCGCCCGAGCGCCGAACTCCACAACTGCGCTACCGATTCGCCGGTGAGCGGGCGTGGCCCGACCAATTCCAGCGTAATACGCTCCAGCGCCGCGGGTGCCTGATCACGGCGCAGCAACTCGGCGACGGCGACGTCGGCAATGTCTCGGGCGTCGATCATCGCGACGCCAGCCGAACCGATGGGCATCGGGTAGAGGGCGTAGTTCTCGATGGTTTGCCGCACCATCAGATCGTTCTGCATGAAGTAGGCCGGGCGCAGGATCGTCGCCGGCAGATCGAGGCTTTCGATCATCCGCTCAACCGCCCATTTGCCGGTAAAGTGCGGCACGTTGGTGAAGCGGTCGGCATGAATCACCGAGAGGTAAACGATGCGCTCGATCCCCGCTTCCCGAGCGAGGTTCAGCGTGATC
>Ga0196970_1002068_pt1 | contig 11259 bp, 9 predicted proteins | sample S1v_513CmetaG_FD_148672 | JGI IMG/M metagenome (GOLD analysis project Ga0196970, IMG submission 148672) | Soil microbial communities from Anza Borrego desert, Southern California, United States - S1+v_5-13C | ecosystem: Environmental > Terrestrial > Soil > Desert | place: USA: California... | reverse complement strand
GCTAGTTGAAGATCGGATATGTTTGATGTAGCGACAGCGTCTAGTATCATGCACGTTTCTTCCACTCCAAGGCGACACAGAATGAGTTTAAGCCGTTTCAAATTTGAATTCGGTATTGCTTTCGCTAATGCCTCTGCTCCTACTCTGCCAAACTCATTGAGTGTCAAATCTAACACAGTCAACTTTGTTTGATCAAGTACATTTGCCAGCTTGGCAAATCCAGCTCCAGTGAATTTATTAAACCCCAAATCCAACTTTGTAATAGATGTTTCACAGGCCAGTCTAATAACCGAATCCATACAAGAATCACCAATGTGAGAATGTCGAAGATTAACACTGATGGTATTTGGAAATTCACGTAAAAAACGGATAAGATGGTCTATATCGTCTGTATTTATCGGTTCAGCCCGAAGAGCTATTTCACTGGTCTCTTTTGCCGTTCCACGATAACGAAGCTCATTTAAATGTCTGTTCAATCTATTTTTTGAGCGTTGACGTTTCGTTAAATATATGCACACCATCGTGAGGCCGCTGGCGTATTTTTCTATGTCCATTTTTGGTTTAACATAGATAGAGTAAAACAGAGAAAGGCAACAAAACATTTTACGATAGAGTAAAACAGAGAAACACAACAAAACATTTTAAGTGTTGTGGGAACACGACAAAAGAACGAAATGTGAAACTGGCGGACAATAAAGTTTTTTTTGGTGACGTTTTTCATACAGTTTACACATCATTTAGCCCATGCGTAACAATCCACTCTCCTATCATCTTATTTAACAAACGAAACAAATCGATTGGAAGCATGGAAAGAGGTGATTTATATCCAATCCGCTTCACTACTCTTGCAGACACCATGTTTAACATATGGTGCGCTTTTTTCCAATTCGATAAACGAGACTGAACAATGTTGGTTATAATCCAATTTGTAAATGGCGCACAATCTGCCGTTCCGTGTGTAGAAATATACTCCAGGGTTGGGTGATATCCAATTACGTCTAACATGTCAACAATTGCAGCTTTGGATATACCCTTATTTGAATTGAGGTTTAACCCGAGAAGATTCCGTGCTTTGTAAATGCTCGGGGCAAAAATACCGAGACCGCGATTGGTTATTCCGGCATCCAAAAGATGAAGCACTCGAAGTGATTTGTTATTCTCTAACAGATATTGGATTGCTTTGGCGTTGCGGCAATTCCCAATGTAATTGTAAGACAAGTCAAGCAATAGCAGCGTTGAATTCCCGGCGGCTGTAATTATCCGATACATATCATCCGCACAAAGCTTGCAACGTTCAATTCTTAACCTCGTTAATTTTGATGTCGGTAACACTTTTTCAAATGCGACAGACCCCAAGTAGCCTATCCACGCGCGCACTAAATGGAGCATGGTTACATTTGTTTCGCTCAATGCATATATTAAACGAGCCATTCCGGCTTCTGTAAACCGATTTTGACCCACCCATAATGTTTTAATTGAAGACCCACGGAGCAATCTGATAATATGATCAATGCTATCATCCTTGAGATGACATCTGTCGAAAACGATGCCTTCTACATTTTTAATTTTACATACATAATCAGCAATAATACGTACATCCGCGCTGGCGAGTTCAGACATACGTACAGTCACACTATGTATGTGTTTCGTCTGATTAAAACCGAGCATTGCTTCGTCGAATATACGTTTTATTCTATCCGTCGTGCACTGTCTACCTTCGGGACCTTCTGTCGGATCACTGAATGACCTAAAAACATGAATGTTCATTCTTTCCAGTGGTTCTCTTTTTGTAAGAAGAAAAGATAACGCGCGCGCGCGTGGAATGTTTTTTTTTGAAAACAAAATGTGACTGACAATACACAGGTAGCAATTATTAGAGAGGGGGACATTTATTTTCCTAACATAATTTGTAACATGCGAAACAATTCAGTTGGAAGCACGGAAAGGGGCGATTTACAACCAATTCGTTTGATCACTCTTGCAGACACAATCGCGAGCATTGAACGTTGTGTTACCCAAATTTCCAAACGAGCATTCTTTCGTTCAATGTTTAGGGTGCCAGTCACATACGGTTCCTCGCAACCACACACTCCGACCTCCACAAGGTTAGGATGATGCCCAATGCTGTTTACCATCTGCAAGACAGCACTAGTTGTCATGTCATGATTTCCTTGAAGGTGTAACCTCGTCAGCGTATGACATTTACGAACGGCCGGCGTAATATTGGCCACTCCGTCGTTTGTGATTCCGCAATACTTCAAACATAGCTCACGGATTGTACGGCTATTCGCTAAAAAGCACTTTAGAGCCAATATACTATTCGTACTACCAACGTCATTCGATTGCATATCCAACACCTCAATTTTCGAGCCTTTACAAGCCTCGAGTATCTCAACAATTGATAATTCGTCCATTAAGCATTCACTAAGTAATAGAGTTTTTAGGTTTGTCAACGGAATACATGTCGCTAATTTCAACCCCCCGAGATCGCCAATTGAATTCCTTGTCAGATTTAAACTCTCTAGCCGAGCCCAATGCTCACGCGAAAGCGCGGTTGCTAATTGTGAAAATCCTTCCTCGTTGATGTGATTCCAACCTAGGTTTAAACATCGTATCGCGGAGGCTTTGATCATTTCTGCTACTATAGTCATATCATCGTCCATTAATCCACATCGCGACAAATCGAGTTGTTCAATGGTAGGAAACTCGCGAATAAAATCTAACAAATCTTTCTTGATTCCTGGGGCAATGTCAGTTATGTGAATTTCAATGTACCGCAGATTAATCTTGTTTCGATTTGCACGAAATAAGTTCAATAGAGATTTTATATTATACGGTCCGTCGTCGAAACGAAGCCTTAAACCCGTAAATATCCATTTATTTGAAAATATCTGGCTTATCTCGCTTAACGCTCCACTTGAGAAAAACAGTTCGGACGCATACGGCCGATACGCTTTGCTCGTATGCTCCACGACCAAGAACTTATTTCCTCCGTACAATTCTCTCACGGTGACGTCTGGCCAAATCCCACATGGTTTCTTTTGCATTTTTGTTTTTTTTGAGAAAGATGTGTGCTGTGTTTGCTACGGAGAAGGGCGGGCGTTTGTCCGCCTCGCTTCAAAGAAGGGGGACTATATGAAGTATCCCAGGGCAACAATTAAAAAAAATAAAATTTCTCCCACAAAAGTATAGAATCATGCGGCGGCAATTAATCTCCCCGGTGTTGCGCAGAGCACAACCAATGCGTCTTCCAAAAACGACAAAAGACAACCATGAAATAGTCTCTGGGATATTTTATACTGTAATCTTCGGAGGAATTGCTATGGCTGTACTCGGGAATCAACAGCTGCATCATAGACATAGAAGATAATTCAAACTTTATAGGATATAAAAAGCAACTATAAATCTTTATAACATAATCCTGGGGCAAGCAGACCATGTATACCAAAGGTGTATTATTTACTCTAGCATCACCTGTAACACACGAAACACATCGATTGGAAGTATGGAAAGCGGCGATTTACTTCCAATCCGTTTTATTGCTCTCGTGGACACGATCGCAATCATTGAACGGAATTTTCGGAATAATCTTAAACGTTCTTCGACACGTTTAACGTAAACGCCGGGTGTTGGCCATGGTTCTTCGCAAAAACACACGTCAAGACTTCCAAGCTTAGGATGGTATTGCATGGTGTCTAACATCTTTAAGACAGCACCAACTGTCAGGGCATGATTGCCTTTAATATTCAACCTCCATAGCCGCGGGCATTTATAAATAACCGGGGCAATCTTGTCCAACACACTGTCCGTAATTGTGCAAAACTTCAAACACAGCTCGCGGATATTTCCATTGTTCTCTAAAAAGTACTTTAGAGCCACCGCGCCCTCCTTATCGTCAATCATACCGTTTGTCAATTCCAGTATCTCAATATTCGAGCATGCAGCTGCGTAAAGTATTGCAGCAGTCGCAACAGTGCCTAATTGACAATCGTTAATATATAGAGCCGTCAGATTTCCCATCCAGATCAAGTTTGATAATCCAAGTCCTCCGGCATTTTCGATGCGATTATAACTCATATCTAAACGCTTCAACCGAGCCCAATGTGCAACGGGAACTGAGTGTACTATCTTACAAATTCCATTGCCGCTAAAATCATTCCTTCTCAAGTTCAAATTACATATCGAAGAGGCTCGGATCATTTCGATCACCATGGGCGCATCCTTATCCGATAGCTTACATTGCCACAAAGATAATTCTTCAACACTAGGGAATTCACGGATAAAATCAAGCAGGTCTTTCTTGTTTTCTTCAGTCATTGTAGACATTTTCACCTTGATGTGCCGCATTTGAATTATTTTTCGGTTCTTACGAAACAAGTCCAAGAAGGGCTTTATGTTATACAGTGCACCGTCTAACTCAATGTCGAAACCCGTAACTCGTACAAGTGAAAACCATTTGCCGATTTGAATTAACGATTCACGCGAGAACGTTATTTCGTTGTTTTCTTGGCCCTGACGTGGAGAATGATGAATAACTATAACGTTCTTTCCACCCAAATATTCGTTCATCGAGGAGAAGATTTCATATTCTTTTGATGTTTGCATTTTTCAGTGTTTTTTGGAGGGGAGAGGGCGAGAACGTACTTGAAAAGATGATTTCTATTTCCTTTATATGTTAGTGTTTTTTGAGAAAAAAAAACATGCAAAAGAGGGACTATATTTGGTTTACAATATACCAAGGTAACTATTCTCACTTTAGAACAACATTACTTTTAGCGCACGAAACAATTCATTTGGAAGCTTAGACAACAGAGATTTGCATCCAATCCTCTCTATTACTCTCACGGACAAGAGCACGACAATTAAACGGGCTTCAGTTAATTTACGTTTATATTCCCATTTCAGCTCAGAGCATTTCCTGTCAAATTCTCTATCTCCACTTAAGCAAATGCGAACAAGAGAAGGATGCAATCCAATCGCGGTAAACATTCGCTTGACTGCACTAACGGACAAATAGAGATTGCAATTTATATTCAGTACCTTAAGTTCTTTGCATGCAGAGATGCTCGGCGCAATCAAATCGAGATCCCTGTCCTCGAGTTCGCATTTGTCAATCTCAAGCTCCACGAGTTTGCCTTTATCTAGTATATCCCTTAGTTGACACATGGCGAGATAAGAAGCAAGCGTGTTCCTTCCCATGTTTAGCTTGGTAAGGTTTAATCCTTTTATGGCTTCAAGTAACCCAGCAGACTGCACCTCGTCGAACTGACAGCCCTGTAGATCTAAAGAAGTTAAGTTTGAAACCTGTATGGCACAAATCAAGATGCTCACTCCGGCCTCAGTAAACTTGTTCTCCGTGAAATCTAAATGGTAGACTGAGGAATTCTGCAGCATCCTGAACACATCTGGCATACTGTCATCCGTGAACTTACGGTGTGTTATTTCAACTTTTTTGATGTTCGGAAATTCACATACAAAATCAACAAGGTCCTTTATATCCTTGTCATTCATTTTACATCCGCGAAAAGTAATCGAACGCATACTGTGCATGTCAGGGGTTGAACGCACCGCGTCTAGTACATATTTTATATTACCAGCAAAAGTGACCCCTGGCATGGAAAGCCTATTCGACCATCTACTAAAACAATCCCTTACAAGGTCTGACACTGGCCTATCATACTTTGATGGTTTCGTAATGAAAACATCTGGAGGCACGGAGTTGCTATATGATTCACGTACATAATACGACATTTTCTTTAAAAAAAAACAAAGGAAACTTGTGCGCACAAGTTTAGAAAAAAAAAATCTAAAGAAGGAGGACTATTTTTTTCGTTTAAGATATACACACGGTACATACCCTCACTTAACTAACATTGTTTTTAACACCCGAAACAATTCAGTTGGAAGTACTGAAAGGGATGATTTACATCCAATCCTTGCTACTACTCTTGCAGATAACATTGTAATAATTAAGCGGGCTTTCATCCACTGACAAACCAAATCGTATATCTGCATACCGAACCCAAACCATGTACCCGAACACCCAGCTGCTTGAACATAAGAGAGCGATGAATGATATTCAATCGACTTTAGCATTCGATTAATTCCGTGCACTGTTATCCTGGAATTGACGGAAATGTCCAACGTACGAATCGTACGTGATTTAACAATACCCGAAGTGATTATTTCCAGTGATCTGTTAGTAAGATCGGTACACGCCATAGACAGCATTTGGAGGTTGCGATTTTCCAACGCCTCGTTAATTGCATGTGGGCCACGGCAACTACCAATAGTGTTTCGCGACAGATTAAGCCGTTTAATTTTAGAATGTTTCACCGCTTTAAGTATCGCGGAAGTTTCTTGTATACCCATTCTACATTGTGAAAGGTGTAGCTTTATTATGTTCGTATGGGGTAACGCTTTCGCCAGTGCTTCTGCTGCTAAACGACTTATCGGATTCTTATTCAAGTTTAATTCAATTAAACTTGTACCACCAAGCACGCTCGTCAATCGTGCCATCCCTCCTCCTGTGAACATGTTATCGGTTAAATCTAAATCGACAACCGATGGGGTCCGAACCATTTTGATAATAGAGTCCATGGCATCGTCATTCAATTCACATGATGTCATTTTGATATTCATGGTAGTTGCAGTGTCACATATAAACTTTGCAAGCACTTTCATGTCCTCGCAAGATACTGTAACTTGATAAAAGCATATTTCGAGTATACCAGGCCGAGTTTGTGCCGATCGAATAATATCGAGAATCTCGCGCAATCTTCCGTTTAAATAGGTTCTATCTACGTTTAAACGTTCAATCATTTCAGTAGTTAAACCGTAACGAGCACAATGACCAGAAATTAACGTTTGCAACTTTTCAACGGTGGCCGAAGTTACATATCTATCGCAGATATGAATCGCATGAAGCTGATCGTTGAACATGTGTACACTAGCCGTCATTTTAATTTTTCTCTTTGTTTCTTCTTTTTGCTAAATGTGTGCTTATTTGAAATATTTTGTGAATGCAAAGTAGGACAAAAGATAACAATATTAAGGTGGACTATATCCTATTTTAACATTCGAAACAGCATACGAAACAATTCAGTTGGAAGCATGGAAAGGTATGATTTATATCCAATCCGCTTCACTACTCTTGCAGATAACATTGTAATGATTCTGCGAGCTCTGGCCCATCTTATAAGGCGCGTATTCACGAAATCAACAATGGTAAGGTACAAGCGATCACACCCAACTGCATTGATTTCTTTTAGTGTTGGATGATATCCAATAGCATTTAACATGTTCGCGATCGCATCGAACTGTATATCTGTATTACCACATAGGCTTAACATCTTGATTCCAATCGATTTTGAAATAGCCGGAACAATCAACCCTAATCCACGGGAATTAAGGCTGCATTCCCGAAGATGTAACACGTTCAGATTGGGATTCTGCAGTGCCACACAAACTGCCTTTGGACCAAGGAAATTACCAATAGAATTGCCTGATATGTCAAGCAAGCCAATGTTAGAGCCCTTTACCGCTTTTAATATCTTGCACATATTCCTTATTGCAATATTACAATAAGAAAGGCGCAAGAGTTTAAGATTCATATGCGGTATCGCGTCTGCCAGTGCCTCTGATCCAAACGGGCCTATGTCGGTAGCATCAAAATGTAAACCCTCTAACCTTGTGCCATGTAGTACGCTTATCATGCGAGCAATGGCTTGGTCGGAACAACTGTTATTCCAAACGCACCATTGAATGGAGATGTGCTCAACGGTCCCAACAGATCTTACAAAAGAGATAAAATGCGTAAAATCTTCGTGGCCAAATGAAATATGCTGGAATTCAATGTGCCTAATACCATGTGTAAACTGGAACGAACGAACCATATCTAAAATCCCGCACAAGTTGCCATTCAAATCGCAATTTCTTATAAATAAAAGATCTATAGGATAGTTTGGTTCAAGCAACTTTCGTATTGCATCAACAATGTTTGCCTCTATCACTAAATTTTTAATATTTATCTCCTGGACGTCGTCTACTCTATGCACTGTGTATCTATTGGTCACCATTTTTGCTTTCTATATCGTTTGTGAACGGGCGAGGAAGACAATTTGAAAAGAGAGAGGGGCGACAAAAAAAACAATATTTTTTTTTAAAGAGAGCATACACTTATACAGTATATATATATATAAGCATATAAAAAGCATATAAAAAGTTTGGAATTCCCCGCTGCAAACAAAACAGGCACAATCACACAATACACATTAGATTTCTATTGACGTTGCCTTTTTTGAGGCCGTTGTTCCATTAATACATACATTGGACCATCCCGAACAAATAATTTATCCACAATGCATACTAATTGAGCTTCTGTAACATTATATTGTGCCAAAGCTCGGTTTTTTAATTCCCTTAGCATTGAAGCACTAATCATCCCATTGTTTTCCATTGCGGTCTCTTCCATCATTGACCTTATGTCCCATGAATCCTGCGACATTGTTAATAACCTCGCAAGGCAGGATTGGATATAACGCGCGAAATACAGCAATGTTTTTAAATAGTTGAGTGTATTTTTTGTGGCTGGCCAGCCATTTAAACGTCCCTGTAATCCCGGTGTCTGTAAATTCTGATCTACACATTTGATACAAGGGAATTCGCCGCACAATGACATCCACAAGCGCTCTCGTATGGATAGTATCATCGCGCAATGACACTACAGTGCACAGCGTGGAGATTGAAACCTCACCTGGAAACAATTCATTTACGCACGTCGAAATCACAATGTTTGGCGTATGCATGTAATCGAGCAACCGCTTAAATCCATTTGATGCAACCGGATACAACAATTTCATAGTGGGGACCCACGGTTTGGATTCGTGCGCATACAACATAAATGCAAGGTTGTCTGCCTCTCCATTCTGCATGTGGCTAATAAGTTTTTTCCGGTCATTTGGCCCTAAACAATTAAATACAGACGTTTGCACATACGATGGTAAACGTTTAAATACTCCAGGGAATTGAAACCAATCTTCGATTCTCACCACCTTTATTAAAAACAATGAAGCCCATGCAAATGGTTTAATAAATGTTGGACCAAGAGGATATTTTGATGCCGGAGCTACATCCGTTAGTGGGTGATTTGCCCATTCATTCATTAACTTTACAGTCACGGTTAAACGATTTGGTACTTGCTTTGGATTTAATATTTTTCGTGCTGCTGCGTCTGGAACGTTTTTCGATATTGTACGATGATGTAATCGTCCATTCTTTGCTGGATCGCCTACGTAGAAACGATGATCTATCGCTGCCTTTGTCAGCCCCAAATATGGCACAGCTGCAACTTTGATACATCTACAAAACATCCTATATATCTCATCAAGAACCATGCTTATTCCCCATCCCGCTATTGCATCGCGAAGCATAAAACAATATGCAAACCACATGGCATCTTCGTCTGTCGCGTGACGTTTGATGACACCTTGGATCCGTTCCATTCTTGATTTAAATAAATCATAAGTTTCACGTTGAATGATCCGTACAATATCCGTGAGTTCCTCACGAAATTGAGGGCGTTCTTTGGTTATAACCGCGTCAAGAGCGTCTAGAGTACTCATCTTGCTCTTTATAAAGTAATTTGTAAAAAAAATATAAAGAAAAAACTTGAACAAAAACGTCCGAGGGAGGATTTCATTAATTTGTGAACATACATACCCTGTTTACGATCTAGAGGTAGACAACAAAAAGTCCGCCCCTCACATTGAAAGTGTGCACTAGCGCCACATGTCCAAACTTCGTTTTATGCGAAAAAAAGCAAAACATATGTTGCACGTCTTTAGATTAAATAGCCTCGTCCACAAATTATTGAAAGTTAAAATTACATTTTTTAAAAGAAATACACATATATACTTTTATCATTTGAACGTGAAAATGCCCAAGTTTACAAGCTTCATCAGGCGAAAGGAAACAGAATGCATTGAAACACTGACGCAGGCTGAAAAGATGCAACTTATTCAAGAAGCTGCCGCGCATAAAGAACAAGTTGCACACGTGGACTTACTCTATGTGTTCTGGCTTATGGATACACTAGGATGGAAGCAAGAGCTCTCGCCAGCGTTGTTTGGGTCGAGTACGACGGAGGCATACCTTGAGACGATGAACATGAACAACAAGGAGCAATGGAAAGTACTATTGTCCTACTCTGTTTATTGTGGCATAAAAGAAGGATTTGGAAGCATATTAATCACAAGGCTTGCGTGCAATCCACATAACTTGGATGGCCGAATTATTGACTTGATGAAGATTGTTTGCCGTAAAAACCCAGCAGAAGCTAGGACGATATTTGAGTTTGTCCCTCGATTTCTTGAAACAAAAACAATTGCTGCTGCAAGGCTTGCGGTGATTGATATTTTGTTGTTGAGAGACAGAGAACCCGTAAAGCAAGGCCTTATGAAAATGATCTCCGAGATGCAACACGTCTCAATCGCTTGCATGAGCCTTCGCTTTTTATTGGACAACGCTCACGATAAAACAATCACGTTCAAATACTTGGTTTGGCTTTCAAACATGGTGGTCACTGAAAATACCCAAGTAGCAATGGTTTGCGCGTCTCTTCTCACTCAGTTGCTGGATACTCACGGAGCTCCACTCTCTATGATGGAAGTTGAACACGGTGCTGTTTACTTTGCAGTTTCATATGCAGTTCAACGTGGCTATGTGGATAAAAAGTATTTTAACTTTCCTACGCTCGAACGGTTGGATGATGTATGCGTTCAAGAGCCTAGAAGAATGTTTGGAGGATATGTGCGCAATGCACCGTCGCCGCTTCCGTTTATTCATACGTATACGCATTGTGAATCTACATGTTAAGAAAACAAATGAATGGAACGTGATATTATATGTGTTTTAAAGCATCAAAGACGTCGATTATACCATAATAGCATTTGTATTTTGCAAGCACACATTTGGAGCGGATTGGGAAATGGGTTCAAATTCAATGTCGTCTTCGTCCTCTTCGTCCTCTTCTTCTTCTTCTATGTTTTGGGTTTGAGAAATCGGTTCAAATTCTATTTCGCTATCCTCTTCGTCTTCTTCTTCTTCTTCTTCTTGTTCTTGCAATGGGATTTCCTCTGAATGTTCAACTTGCATTGGAGTATCCGGGCAACGAGGTTGATTCGGGGCAATGCGGAAATCATCTAAAATATCACTTCTTTCATTTCCATGGTGTTTGGCCTCTTCCATATCCTCATCGTC
>Ga0196970_1002067_pt1 | contig 11260 bp, 16 predicted proteins | sample S1v_513CmetaG_FD_148672 | JGI IMG/M metagenome (GOLD analysis project Ga0196970, IMG submission 148672) | Soil microbial communities from Anza Borrego desert, Southern California, United States - S1+v_5-13C | ecosystem: Environmental > Terrestrial > Soil > Desert | place: USA: California... | reverse complement strand
CGGCGCCGGTCTTCTCCAGGCGGCCCATATTGCCAGCGATATGGTAGACCAGCTTCTCCTCCTCGTAGGACTCGGCCGGGCCGATTGCCCAGGCCCGCAGGCCACGGTAGAGCCGCTGATCCTGGCCGACCTGCTCCTCGAGCGAGCCCCGGGCGGACACCTTCTGACCGACGGCCAGTTGGGCGTTGAGCTCCTGGGGCAGGTTGGGCCGCTTCTTGCTGCCGAACACCGTGACCCGCAGCTTGCTGCCGCAGGCGCTGATCTCAGCCTTGAGGTACTGGGAGGCCGGCCGGGTGCTGCCTTCCTTCAGCTTGGTGGTTTCGAGGCTCATGGCGGTCAGGACGCCGACGGCGCTGGTCTGGAGTTCGTGGACGTTACGGGGTTTCTGGTCAGCCATGGTTCTGTTCATCCTCCTTCATGAGTTGGGGCTGAATAGCGGAGCAGTCAGTCTTGAGCCAGCGGAGTACCTGCAGGAGACGCTCACGGCTGGGTTCTGACTGGTTTGGAGACCCGGGCTGAACGGTTACACTAGCCAGGTGGACCACCCCCTGATGCAATCGGGGCTTGCTTGGCCCGTGCTGCTTCTTTACGCATCGCTACGATCGTAGCATCAAGGGCATCAAGAGAGACGCCCATAAGTCGCTTCAGCTCGCGCAGTGCGTGCAACTCTGGATCTCGACCCATGTGGACCCATCGCCAAATCTGTTTGGGTGACACGCCCGCAGCCCGCTCCAGTGCGGCATCTGACCGATACCCTGCCGCCTGGCGCATCTGGATCCACCGTTCTTGGGCAGTAAACTTTGGGGGCACCCATACTCACCTCCTCGGAAGTTCCGGTAGCCTCAGGATACGATAGACAATCGTATTCGTCAATTACTCGCATGTAAAACGTATGGTTGACATTTGTACACCGTATCAGTACAATCGTATTCGATAGTAGACACTGACAGTGTTCGACACAGACGATACGCTCCAATCTAATGCATGATGATTCGCATTTGGGAGGGTTAGGCATGAGCGATGAGGAACGGCCGCAGTCGGAGACGCTGGGGGAGCGGGTAAAACGACTGCGGGAGAGCCGTGGTTGGAATCGCAAGGAGCTTGCAGAGCGGGCTGGCCTTAACCCGTCGCATATCGGGCTGATTGAACGAGCCATCCGAGTTGGTGTCCGGCCGGACACGTTGGAGAAGATTGCCGCTGCGTTTGGAATTCCGGTTGCCCGACTCCGCGGTGAGGAGACTTCGAGCACCGGGCCGACCGGTAGCGAGGATCTTGAACCATATCGTGATGCGATCGAGGCCGCCAGGCAGTTCGGCCTGGATCCCGATCGGCTGCTCCAGCTGATTAACACGACGGGCACCCTGTTTGCCAAGAAATAAGAACGCCCCGGGTCGCTCCTGCAGGAGTAGCCCGGGGCCTCATTCATTTCGGGAGAGCGCGTGCAGCGTACCAAAGGGGTCAGCTATTCGACTCCCATTCATGGCGATGCCAATAGGCGTAGCCCCACCGGCGGAGCACCGTGGCCACCACAGCCATCGGCACCTTGTAACGGCCAGGAATGCTGTCCAGGCACCCGTGGATGACGTCCTCCTCCACCTCGTCAGGCGGCAGAAGCAGGGCCTGGGCGAACCGATGCGCCTCATGTTCCATCCGTCGATTGGAGACCTCAGTACTATCCCGGCGAATTAGCGGCCGGTGCAAAGTCCAGTGCCCCAGCTCGTGCGCAATGGTAAAGCGGCGCTCTGCGGGATCTGTGAGCCGGCTGTTGACGATGATCAGCCACCGCCGGGGCGCCTCTTTGACGAGAAGGCCACCAACACCAGATGACAATTCCAGATCCACAATATCAACGCCCAGGAGACGTGCAGCTCGTTCCACATCAATAGGGGGATACAGATTGGCCCAGCGGATCAGCCTGGCGGCCATCTCCTCTGGGGTTGCCTGGTTAGTTGCTGCGATAAGCGCCAAGACGAAAGCTCACCTCGTTTACGAACATACGTTCTGTGCGAGGCGAGCTTTATCCTTTGCGCAATATTAGGACATCCAACCAACCTTAGAATGCCAGTAATGGTCTGTCCGGGACCAACTTGGGCTCCGAAATGGGCCCCTCCGACCTAAGCCTGGCGGTCAGCACCTCTACCGAGCGTCGACACTCTTCGTAGAGCAGTGGGACATCACGGACGATTTCCGGCTCATCGCTCAGGTATTTCGTTGGCAGCCATTCAAGAAATCCCTCTCGAGATTCCCTCGGCTCGCCGACAAAGTCGGTGGCATGATAAACGAACATCAGCGTGGTGGTCGTCGATTGTTGGCCTTCCTGCGCCAACGTGACGACAGCACGCAATCGGGGGTTCAAGATGTTCAGGCCCGTCTCCTCGTATACCTCACGGATGCATGCTTCCGTCGGGGTCTCCCCCGCCTCTACCTTTCCACCGGGACAATTCCATAATCCAACGTTAGGTGGAAAGCGACGGTATAACAGGAGCACTTGATCATTTTGCTCAACGAAGCATAATGTCTGGAGATGCGTCCGTAACTGCTGCCGCCTCGGGGCTCGCCAACCGATGCCCATGTACTCACCTCCACAGCGCTTGAGCCTGTCTACGGTTATTGTACATGCAGGGAGAAAAGGTCCTCAACCCGACAAGTGTTCTGTTTGGCATGCTATTTCTTGTCGGTAGCCGCGAAAGAGAGCGCATCTTCCCGGTCCAGGCAAGAGGGGCATTCCATGCAGTGGTGGTCCACGGCGAAAGTGCATGAGAACGTCAGCTCAACGGGCACCCCGAGTTCAAGAGCCCGTGACGCCACCTGCCGCTTCGTCCAGGAGATGAAGGGCGTCATGACACTGAGACGCGGGTCGGATAGCCTCACTACGTGGTCAATAGCTTGGGTGAAAGCTTCTGTGGAGTCGGGGAATGCATCTGCCTCTATATCAATGGACGCAAGAAACACCGCCTGTGCTTGGCGCTTGGTGGCCAACATAGCAGCGAGAGTGCCAAGCAGCAGATTCCTGTGAGGAAGGTTAGTGACCAGGTGCTTTTGGCTATGCGATCTCCAGTCGGGCGACTCTGGAGTGTCGACTAGCCAGCCGGATGTGAGTTCTCCGGGAAGTGGGCACCTCACGATATGCAGGCGCGTCCCGGCCTGTATGCTAATCTCGGTGGCAGCCCGTTCTTCAACAGCAGCCATCCGTTGCCCGTAGTCCACGAACAGGGCCTCAATTTCGTATCCAGCCGCACGCCGATCATACAAGAGGGTCGCGGAGTCAAGGCCACCGGACAAAAGCACAATCCCTACGGGTTTTGGCACTGCCGAGTCACCTCCAGTAGCTCTAGCACCAGTTGCTGATAGGAATTAACAACTGTGGTGCTCATCCGAGGCATTAGATTGAGGCTGTAGTAATCAGCCGTCCAGAGACTGATCACTGGGACGTCGCACCCAACGGCAAATCCGATTTCCCACATGGTCCCAGGATCATTGCCATCAAGCAAGGACACAACGGCGAGGGCCTCCTCTATTGCCTTCTTCTCACGGCCAAACACGCTGCTCTCGCGCATCACATCGTGAGAATAGAGGATTCCATCCTCATCAAACGGGCTATATACCCTGTAGCCATGGTGCTCTAGCAGGGCTTTGGTCCTCTGAACGAGAGTCCTTTCGCTCCAGTCGAAAAACGGGGCGGCCAAGTAGATGTGGCGACCGGTCCGACTATCCGGATGGAGGAAGAACCGATCACGCTGGAGTTCGGCTTGAAGATCCCATGATTTCAGGAGAGTGTCTCCATGTCCTTCGCAGTAGGCCGCCGTCGCAGCTGCGGCGGACTCACCAGCGGTCGTTAGGTCGCTTCCTTCAAGCAGCTTCGCAATGAAGACAGCGTTGTAAACGTCACCTGCCCCAACGCTCTGTTGCCAATCGGCGCAGAACCGGGGAACGTGGACCTCACCATCCTTTGAGAAAACAAGGCTCCCCGAGAGTCCACATTTGATAACGACAACGGACGGCCCTAACTGGAGGATGTACCGTGCCAGGTCGGAGACCTTTGGTATACCGAAGTATTCCACAGCCTGTGATCGGCTGACGAAGACCACATTACACCGTTTGAGGACAGCCTCAAGCTCTTCCTGTGGTCCCATATCGTACTGGAGATCATAGCAAATCAGGGCGCCGGGACATCGAGAAATCACTTCATGAAGTGTCTCTGACGGGCAAGCATAGGCAAGCAGAGCCCTGGTCTCGAAGTTATCCGGCCAGACGCCGTTGAGCGGGAAACCGCTATCCTGCCGACATACTGCTGGTGCTTCGACCTCATCGCTGCCGTTGATGTAGAAAGTGGTCGTAGGGCGATCCTTTGCCAGGAGGTAGCGGTGGTCAACCTCGCGGCTCGAGAAGATGAAACGCATCCATGATGTAGCCTCAGAGCCAACATAACCACCGACTGCGGTAGAAGCGCCAACACATCTCCCGGCGAGAGCGGAGTATGCGATTCCGCCCGGCCGGCAGTACCGTTGATCAAGAACGTCGATAGTTACCTCACCAAACACGGTGATGTCGACCACAACCAGTACCTCCTAGGGCTTTTTTGTTGCTCTGACCCAGGGGGTCTGGCCCTTTCTAAAGAAGACAGCGTCGTAGTTATGGGTGCCGAGACACCGCTTTAGCATGGTGTGCACCAGATGTCCAAGTTTCACTCCCTTGGTATCGAAAACCTGGATTGTGTTGTCTTTCGGATCCGGCTGAATGATGACCGGTGAAGGGTCAGGTAGCGCTCGAACCACGTTGGCCCCCGGCACCTGCAGGAGCCAGTCTTTCAGTTCGGCCTCGTACTTAATCCCGCACGGGTCACTAGGGCCAGGGCCAGGGCCAGGAGAAATTGGGGTCCGAGATCCACCACCTGACATCGCCACTGCCTCCTTAGTGAAGAAAGGGTAATCGGACAAACCCGAGAGATATCAACCCGTGACTATACCGCGCTGTCTAGCCCCCTCCTCCAAGCCCCGTAGACAGTGCTCAATGGTCTGAACGATGGTTCTGGTCTTAAAAACCAGACCCAGGTCAATCATCTGAGTGGTAATAGCTACTGGTATGTCCTTGGTGGGCACAGTGACAAACTCGACGTTATTAACATCTCTTCGGATCAACACTTCTGCGACGATCCCTAGAAGCATCAACCGATTGCCTTCTTTCCTGGTCCCGGTCTTCTTGTCGACGTATGAACCGGCATTGTAGAGCAGAACAGGGCTTCCGCTGGAACCGGGAAACACTGACGCATCTATGAGGAATGTGGGTGTGTTCTGAAAGTCAAGATTGACGGGGGTGGCGGTGATGCCCTTTCTGATCACCGGTGTACCGTTTTTTGAATCCCACACCCCGTTCGGATACCCAACGAAGACGACCTCCTCCAAGGCATCCAAACTGTCGGTAACACCGTCGTCCGCAAACAGTTCTGAACCAATTCCGCGGTAGAAAAGTTCCACCTGATCCTTCTCTGCCCTTTTCAGCGCAGGAATTAGTGGGGTAACTGCGACGTCTACGTCGGGGTCGGGGTGCCCGGTCCATATTCGGTGAAAGTCCGGGCCTACGCGAAGTTTATACCCAGCACCAACGTCAGGACCGTCAACGTCCTTCTTCTGAGTTGCGAAGTGAAATGAGCCTTCCATCATGCCCGAGACCACGTGCTTATTCGTAACAATAAAGGGTTGCTGATAATCCTTGACCGGGTAGACGACAATGAACCCGGTCCCGCACCCCTTTACGTTACCTGTCTCGGTTTCAATTCGCACAGTTGTGTACAGCAATTGTTCTGCGAAAGTCTTTACTTCCATTGGATCACTCCCTCGAAATCGGGTTCACTTCCTGTTACATCCAGACACAAACAAAAAAGCCAGCCTTAGGGCTGGCTTTTTTCACTTTCCTCACGTTCCCGTCGAAGGCGCCTGGCCTCCAATAGATCCTTTACCGCCTCTACGTCGTCCGCGGTTAGCTGCTTTCCCCGCAGGAAGACAACGAGATCATCCGTCGGGGTCTTCGCCCGCGCGGCTTGAAGCCGCTTCCTCTCCCGCTCTGCCTCAGACAGGTCGTGAGATGCAGCCCCCAGCTCACCCAGAGCATTTCTCAGATCGTGGTCGATCTCATCCAAGCGGATATGTATGGGTCTGCGCTCATCCGCGGAGAGATCCCGCCTTGACAACTGGCGCAAAAGGTTGGACTTCTCGTTTTCCAGATCCCGAATCTGCTCCTGCCAAGCAGCGTACTCCTGCTTGGTCAACTCTACTGATCCGGCACCACTAGGGTCATCGGTGCGGCCGAGCAGGTAGTCAGTCGAACAGGCATACAGCCTAGCGAGCTTCTTCAGGGTTTCAAAATCCGGTTCTCTTTTGTCGAGTTCATAAGCACTGAGGTTTGCGTTGCTGATTCCGAGCAACCGGCCAGCTTCTAGTTGAGTTAGGCCTTTGGCTTCGCGAGCTTTACGTAAGCGATTACCAACCGTGTCCGGAATCATTCAGCCACCTCCCACGTCGATTATGACGGGGTTCGGCATTTAGTTGAAGAGAATTCGTCAAAAAGATGAATTGGACTATTGACTTCGGCATAAAGACGAAATACATTTAGATCACGGATTCGTCATTTCGACGAAGTATGGAGGAGTGACTGTGCCCAAGACCACCAAACTCAAGGAACTCAGGGAGAGAAAATCCCTCCTACAGAAAGACGTGGCAGAGCATTTGGGAGTAAGCGTCCAGTACTATAACGAGATTGAAAACGGCCGCCGCCCGTCCTTCAGATTAGCACTTCTCATCGCAGATTTCTTCGAGGTACCCGTTGACCAGCTTTTTCGCGAGTAGTGGTTCGTCGTTTCGCCGAAATCCCCAGTGTGGGGGGTCAGTTGTTGGTTGATAAGCAGAATCTGGCCCGGTTCCAGCATGCAGAGTCCAAAAGTCCCTTCGACAGCATCATGCAGACCCGGTCCGATGGTTCCGAGTATTGGTCCGCACGTGAGTTACACCCGATGCTTGGCTATGATCAGTGGCGTCGCTTCGAAGATGCGGTTCATCGGGCGATGATGGCCTGCCAGAACAGTGCACACAAGGCTTCCGACCATTTTGTCGGCGCCGGCAAAATGGTCAGTCTGGGCAGCGGCAGCAGCCGCTCAGTCCCCGACTATCACCTGACCCGGTACGCCTGCTACCTGGTGGCCATGAACGGCGACCCCCGCAAGCCGGAGATCGCCGCCGCCCAGACCTACTTTGCACTTCAGACCTATCGGCAGGAGACGGCTGCCTCACCTGATCACATTCCCGCCCTCCAGATGAACCAACAACTGATCGAGCTGTGCAGCCGGCAGGCCACCATCATCGAGCAACTCATACGAATGCCGCCCAGTAGTCAACGGCCTACTAGGCGCCGGACAAGACAGGTCACCCTCCAGGACCTGGAGGATGACCTGAGCGCCAGGTACATCACCCACCGAACCGGATGGCATGAAGATCCGAGAACCGGCGAGATGGTGTTCGTCTGGTCAAGCGGCCAGACGGTTCACTAGCCCTACAAATGAGAGGAGGTTCCTTCTATGGCCACAGCCCCGGACCCGAAACGCCCAAGGCCGCCCCAGCAGGAAGGGACCTCCAACCAAGCTAAGCCGCTTGTGACCGTGACGGCAGGCAGCCCAGATCACAAGATTCTCCTGCGGGCGCTTCGCTGGCTGAAGGAACAAGCTGCCGAGCAACTGGACATCCCGCCTCAACCAAAACAGCCCGCCAAGGGATAGGCCGTGCAACCCGGCCGGGGAGCCAACAGCTCCCTCCAGTTCATGGGCAGGTTCACCGCCCTGGTGATCAATAAAGCCGGCAGAAAGTATGTGGGAGGTACGCAGCAGTGTCAACACCCCTGTTGGAGCAGCTCCGTGAGTTCGCAGAGAAGAACGACTGGGATGGTGTCCTGGCCGCCGGCACGCAGATCCAGGCCATGGCCGGGCCTGCTGCCGAGCGGGCTGAGGCTGTTCACATTCTCGGCCGGGCCCACTGGAACCGCGCACACACCCCGGGTATCGAGAATGATCCCTGGGATTTGAAGCTGGCGGTACAGTTCGCTCGTCAGGCCCTCGCCCTGGCCAGCGAGGACCACGACCTGCAGGGGCGGATCACCAAGGCCCTGGGTACCCGGTTGGTTACCATTGGCCGGTTTACTGAGGGGCGCAAGCTGCTGCAGCGTTGGATGTTCTACCACTACACAAGTCCCGTCTCACAAGTGGCTGCTTTAGCGGAGGCTCAGTACTCGCTTGGATACTCCTATCGCTATGAGGCCGATCTGATTGCGGCTGAGCAGTGGTACAACGCTGCCGTGAGCAACTTCGGAAGGGCTGGGAACACAGACTGGGTTCAACTCACTACCTGCGCCCTGGCCCAGGTTCAAGCCCGGCAGGGACATGCCCGAGTTGCCACTGGGACGCTCGCCCAGGTTCCCATCGGTGGCCCCCATGAGGCGTACCGACTGAAGGCGCAGGCCGAAGTATACGCATCCGCCGGCGCCGATTTTGAGGCCCTGGTTGTAGGCGAACAGGCCTCCGAAGCTCTCCTCGAGCTGGACGACCAGGATCCCTGGGAGCTGGCCGAGCTCCACCTCCTCCTTGCAGATCTGCAGTCCCGTGCAGGCAACCGGACCGAGCAACTCAAGCACCTGGCGCTGGCTCAGGACGTGCTCCGTACCAGCCCCCGGCACGATCTCTACCGTCTGGCCTGCATGTTGCTGGATTACGACCGGAAGGAGGTATCTGCTTGAAGCTGAAGCGCACCCTTGCCTTGCTCATCGTCATGGTGACGGTCCTGTCCCTGGCCAGCGTGGCTGCTGCCGATCCGAAGCCGCCCGGCGGCGGCGACGAGTCCCAGAGCATTATCATCTCGAAGTAGCCGGCACGCAGCAACTCACCCCGGGCAGATCCTCACTCTCCCGGGGTGAACTATTCCCTGGACCGTCCACCACGACCGCCGGCATACGGTAGGGCGAGGTGGTGAGGATGCAAACACCCAGCAGGGAGCGGCTCCTACAGGTCCTGCGCTGGTTGAAAAATGAGGTGCGTGTTGATGTCCATGGCGACATTTCTGACCGTACTAATCGTGATCTATCTCCGAGTGTCGACCGAGGACCAGAAGAAAAAGGGCTTCAGCATCCCAGAGCAGCGGGAGCAGTGCCGGGCAAAAGCCCAGGAACTCGTGCGTGAGCTCGAGGCTGAGCTTGGACACGAGGTGCAACTGACCATCGAGGAGTTTGAAGACACATTCGGCGGCGACATCGAAGTCCGGCCGGTGCTGGAGCAGGTTCGTGCATTCGTGCGGGCCAATCGCCCACGCTACTTCGTCTGCCTGAGCCCCGACCGGTTCAGCCGTGATCTGGAGTTGCAACTGCGGGTCACCAAAGAGATCCGGGCCATAGGTACGGGCCTTGAGTTCGTTGACTATCAGTTCCGTGACGATGCCGAGGGCATGCTGCAGTACCAGGTGCGCGGGGCTGTCTCGGAGTACGAGAAAAAATCCATCTTGCGACGCACCTACCGCGGGATTGTCCGCAAGGTCAAGGAGGGCAAACGCTCAAACGGCGCAGCCCCTTATGGGTACCGGCACAACCACCTGACAGACCAGCTGGAGATTTACGAGCCAGAGGCAATGTGGATCCGCCGGATGTTTGAGTGGGTTGCCACGGAGCATATTGGTGCCACTACCGTCGCAGAGAGGCTGACGGCTGCCGGGGTCCCTACCAAGCGGGGCGCCCACAGGTGGTACCGCGGTGTGGTCGCAGAAATGCTTCACAACACCAGCTACGTTGGCCAGATGCGCTGTCTCCGCAAGGACATGAGAGGGATGGGCGCCGTGCGCCGGCTCCCCAGAGGGAAGCGGCCCGACGTTAAGGTGCGAGTCAGGCCGGAGAGCGAATGGCAACTGGTTCCCGTCCCTGCGATTATCTCCCGGGATCTGTTTGACCAGGTACAAGCCAACTTCACTCGAAACCGCCGCGGCGGCCGGCGGGACACTGGTCTACTCAGCATGATCGTACGGTGCGGTGTCTGCGGCGGAGCCATGGGATACGCTCATCAGGCCAGCACGGGCAAGTACCACATCCGCTGTCAGCGCCGCTACGCCCATCGACTGAGTTATAAGGACCCGACTCGTTGCACGAACAAGTTCCACCGGGCCCAAGTAGTCGAAGACTACGTATGGAACAAGATCGTCACCTGGTTGACGAAGCCGGATCTCCTCGAGGAGTACCTGGTCGAGCGGAGTCAGGGCGACGACCTGGCCGAGCAGATCGGCCGCCTGCAGGAGGAGCAGCGGCTGATCGAAAAGCAGCTCGCCGAGCGGTTCCGAATGCAGACGATCACGATCCAGAGCGTGGCTCAGGGAGTCCTCACCCAGTCAGCCGCCAACGTAACCCTGGCTGAGGTGTCGCTACAGGTCAGCCGGCTGGAGAATGAGCAAGCCCGGGTGTCTGAGCGTCTGATCTCCCTGCAGGAGCGCCATGCCGCTACGGCAACTGTCATCGATCGGTTCAAGACCATTAGAGACCAGGTGGCCGAAGAGACCGACATCACCCGAGCGCAGCTTGAGCGGCTCGGAAAAGATAACCGGCGGCGCCTGGTACTGGACCTGGTCAGGTCTGTTACTATCTATCAGAACGGCACGGTTGACGTAGACCCGCGGGATGACTGAACGCGTCTACCGTGGTCGTGATACTCAAGGACATTATGTTCAAGCAGGCAAACGCCGGCTTCCCCCTCCCTGGCAATGTAGCGGCCTGCACCGGGGTCATCGCCACCGTGAGCGGTCCGATCATGGATGTGGATGTGGATATCGCCTTTAACGCGCTGATCTCTGTGCCGGGGGCGCGGCCGGGCGACAAGTGCGTCGTCCTGCAGGCCTTTGTGGAGGGCGAAAAAGAAGAAGCCGCCAACATCAACGCTGACGGCTCTTTCAATACCCTGGTCGATAAGTCGATCGTCTTCGTATGCGTGAAGACGAATGTAAGCAAAGGTGGGCAGCACCCCTTCACCCGCCGCCATTCCCCAATCACAGCACTTCTACATACCCGTCCGTTCCGTTCACGCGGATCCTTTGCCCATCTTTGATCAGCTTTGTGGCGTTTTCCACGCTGACCACTGCCGGAAGGCCGTATTCCCGCGCAATCACGGCGCCGTGGGTCATGAGCCCGCCCACTTCCGTCACCAGGCCCCTGACTGAGACAAACAGCGGCGTCCAGCTGGGGTCGGTGAACC
>Ga0196970_1002066_pt1 | contig 11263 bp, 26 predicted proteins | sample S1v_513CmetaG_FD_148672 | JGI IMG/M metagenome (GOLD analysis project Ga0196970, IMG submission 148672) | Soil microbial communities from Anza Borrego desert, Southern California, United States - S1+v_5-13C | ecosystem: Environmental > Terrestrial > Soil > Desert | place: USA: California... | reverse complement strand
GTTTTGGCCTATTGCGCGAGGTCAGGGGTGGGTGTAAAATCCTTATGGGGCCGTTTCTATATGGAGAGACATTTGAGCGGATTAGTAAAAGAGCGGACGATCTATTTTACTATGGATCGCAAACATGCCAAGGAATATGCTGATCAGCAGTTTGCCAAGCACGGCGGTTCTTCTTATTACAGCGTAACCGTCACCAGTGCAGCAGGCATGAAAGAAGCGTTGCAGCGTTTTCGCGATTTCGAATTAAATCTTCTTATTGTAGTAGGTGAAGGATTGATCATGCAGGGATGGAGCTTCACCGGCAACGATATCAAGCTTGAGTTTGCCGATGACTTTCCGAAAGAAGGCCCGTTAAGGGTGCAAGCGGAGGGACGTTTGCGTAAGTTTCCAACACCTGAAAATGAACAGGGGGATAGTAAATGCGCGTGGCAGAAATGAAAACGTGGTTCTTTGACGTCGGCGGCAGTGAGTATTCTGCGGTTGCTGAATCGAAATTCGCTGCGAAGGCTAAACTAAAAAGCAATCCGAATGTACCGAGTGGTTTGCCCTTGGCTTTCCTTCGCAGCGAACCCTATGTTGCAAAGTCTGTTAATCCAGTAAAAGCGGAGGAAGCTGCATGACAGAATCAGTTGGAAATGTCGTTCCTTTGAACACGACTTTCAAAGTCGTGGAAAAGCAGAACGACTACAAGCCTATTACTAGCGTCTATGAAATGACGCGATACGTGCAGTCGGAAATTCGCTCTTCCAAGCTCAAGTATAAAGTAATAGCGAAGAAGGCTGATTGTTGCGCTTCCACCGTTAGCAAGCTTGCCAGCGGTTATACTAAAGACCCGCGCCAAGGGACTGTTATCCGAATACTTATGGCGTTAGGGAAATCGATCTACATTCGTTGAATGCGAGGCCGGGACCGAAAATCCCGGCCTTTTCTGTATTGTGAGCAATGCGTAAATCATCTATGATTGCGTGGATGAAGTTTTAAAGGAAACTGAAATGATAGTAAAATACCAAACTGCGCGTGACGCTGCAAAAGCCATTTACGATTTCATTGATCCACGCACGTATTCTGTTTTCCCTCGCGAAGTAGGAAATCCGTTTCAATTATCTCACGAAGATCACTACGAAGCGTTGTGGGATTTTGTCATGGTCAAGTTTGACGTAAATCTACGCGATGTTTTCTGCCGTAGTAGGTCTGATCGGTGGAGCGTTGAAGTACATAAAGGCAGCTTTGAAGATTTTGTAATGGCTGTTTTACTTCACGCCGAGTACATCAAGCTTCCTACTATCAAGGCGAAGGCTATCGTTCTTGAAAATTCTGATAGACCTTCTATCCATGATTACATGGAATTGGCGAATGACGTTCCTGATGAAGCCATCGGAGAAATGATCGGTGATCTACTACGCGCTGCCTATAAAGATGGTTTGCGTATTCGAAATGGCCTCACTCTTGTTATTACTTTGAAAGAGAATGAGATTGATTGGGATGAGTAAATTTCCGGGAATGGTCGTTCCGTCAAAGGATCGAAACAGTTGGACCTTCACCTATCGTCAGGGTGAAAGCGTCACTGCTGAAATGACGATAGTAAATGCAGAAGAGGAAGACCCGACGAAGGTTTACCCATCTGCGCCGCAAGCCAAATCAGCTATGCGGGATTTCTGTGGGCTAGGGAAAAGGTTTTTCTAATGGACTTTCGTGATCGTCAGCAAATTAAGCGCATTCAGTTTCTCATTGATCGTCTTACTAAGGATGAGAATGTGTGGCCGCTTAAACTGTATCATGGCAAAGACTATGAGCGCATGAATGACAACGTTCGCCAGAATATTCAACGTGAAGTCATCGTTCTACCTTTCGGTAGTGGTGGATTGCAGTTCTTCACGATAGTAGGTCGCAATTGGACAGAAGTATGGAAAGCCTTTTGTGAAGTGTTGCAAGGTAATTTGTTCAAGATTGCCGACGATATCCGCAAGAAGCAGAAGAAGCTGCTCAACGTTGATGAGTTGCAACGAAAGATGAATGCGTTCCGCGAAGAAGTCGAGAAGGAAGAAAATATCACTCTTCCGCCGTTGGAACTGAAAACCGAGAAGGTAGTAGAATAATGACCGCCACGCTTCCTTTCATTGCTGCGGCAACTTTGCTGCATAAAGTAAAAACCGCCTTCGTCATCAACGAAGCAGCGATAGATGGCGAAAAGCCCGAAGGTTTGAACCTTACGCAAAATCATACTCTAGTAGATACTGACGGTAATGTTTACGGACTTATCAGCCAGCAAGACGTAGACAAGCTACTAGGGTTTGACGAACTCTACGAAGAGCTTGCCGCCAATCGGACATGGGATTGCACCAGAATGACTATCTGGTTGGATCGTTTCACTTCTGCAAATGCGATAGTAAATGAAGCAAATAAAGAAACCCTCAAGCAGAAGGCCAATCGATTCACGGTTTCCGCCAAGCCAATTGATGTTTTGAATATAGTGCCGCTTTGCATGCTCGGCTACACAGAAGCAAATCTGGCAAAGGCTCTAGACAATCTAGTAGGAAGCTTCAATTATCAGGATGCAGTTTGCCATGTGAAAGTATGGCATCTTACTCCTAATCCGAATGATCGTCTGGCGGCTTCCCGCCCTACTATGATCACACTGATCGACAAAGACAGCGGATATGGTCTTCGTTATCAGCTTGTTCCGGTTGTTGCTACCTCTGGAACACCTGCTATTCAATTCATGGTGATTTACAATCAGAGCGTAGATCATGGCGGTGTGCTGTTTGATACGATCTATGAGGCGATGGAATTTGCCTATAATCTACGGGATCATCCGGCTTCTAATAGTAAGGTTAAAACCCGTAAAGCACAAATGGTGCCTAGTCTCCCTGTAGTAGAAAAGCCTATCTTGAAAACAGCAGGCAAGGGAGAGAAGGTTGAGTTTGATGATGACGACGATGAGGGGGACTATTAAGCCTGTGGATAACCTCAAAATAGGGGCTTGATTTTAGATTCGGCAGAGCGTAAATTTAGGTTGTGATCGCACGGCGACACCTAGACCGCACGGCGGCTAGTCATCCTAGTAAAAGGAAAACATCATGAACGGTATTTTCAATGGCGGCAAGTCCGAGCAGAAGAACGTTATCTCCAAGGATGCTGCGTGGGAACTTCTTTCTACTATTCCTTCGAGCATCGAAGAGCCTAGCTTCCAATTGGTCAGCGCAAGCGGCAACCTCTTTGGAGTAGTGTCGGCGGAAACTTTCCATAAGCTTTCCAGTAAGAAGTCTGTGGTAGCAGTGGAAGTTCATGGCAAGAAAGCGATCTTCCATGAAAACCATCGCAAATCTTTCAAGATGGAAATCCGCATTTCTACTATGCCGGAAGGTGCAGTTCTTTTTCCGGAAGAAAACTTCATCATCGTTGCGCCGGAACACAAGGATCGTCGTGAACGTGCAAAGTTCTTCAAGCGAATGCTGCATGGCTACACTGGCCTTAATATCGAGGATGACGCCATTGTAGTAAAAGGCGCAAGCGGTGGCGAGTTCTTTATGGTTCCGGTGATCGACGTTTCTGGCGCTCCGGTTTTGAAATGGGCGGTTTCTCCGAACAATTCAAAGGGGAAGTATGCATGGGTTTTCGACAAGCTTGACGACGCGGTTGTGAAGCTTCGCGCCTTGGAAAACGAGTTGACGGCCAAGGTAGAGAAGACCAAAGCGGCTTAATTCAAATTTGACTAATACTTTAGGCGGGGCTTCGGCTCCGCCTTTTGTCGTTTCCGGCCCTTGTTTTCCGGGCTTTCTATCGATCCCTTAACGGCCTGTTAACCCTGCTTTGCAGCTTCCTATAGAGAGGCTTGCATCCTAGTCAGAAATGACTAATCTGTAGCTACAGGTTGAACACGAACAAGGGAATACGGGACATGGACAAGGCAACGGTTGAAAAGGTTACGAAGGTTCTTCGCGCTTCCATGGAAGCTGCTTACGAGAAGCTGAATGACGCTTCTACTAAGAATGAGGTTGTCATCGTGGATGATCGCGGTGCGGCTCTCCAAGTTCTGTCTCACGACAAAAAGACGCTTGCTACTACTTTCAACTTCGCTGGCAATGGTGCGACGGCAACCGGCTTCGAAAAGAAGATTGCAGAAAACGCAATCCGCGAATGGGGTATTCAGGCTTCTACTAAAAGCCGTCGCGAATATCTTCGCGAACATGTCGAAAACATGAAGGAAACTCTCGGTCGGCTTGCTTAACGGCAAGCCTTCCGAAACTGGAGGGTAGTAAAATGGATGATTATCTGATCGGCTTGGAAGAACATCTTTCTTTCCACTATTCCAGCGAAAGCGAAGCGGATCGTGCAGAGGCTCTTGCACTTGGCGCACAGTTTCCGGAACGCGCTTGGATTTCAACGGATCGCGATGCATGGCATGCAAATCCTTACTACAAGGGTCCGCCGGTTCGTCATCCGGAAGATGATGATGATGACGCGCCGCTGATGATGCCGGTGCAACGCGCCAATCTTCACAAGCCCGCTGACGACTACGACGACATTCCGTTCTGAAAGGATAGTAAAATGACAAGCCAACTTCCGCAAGGCTGGACCGGCTACGTTAACGGGATTGCTACTAATCGCAATCCTATCTCTGGTGGAATTATCGACAACGTGAGCGGTGATGGAACGTGGTTTGTCATTCCCGAAAACGATCTAATCCCGCAGGTGGAAGGTCTGGAAACTCAACAGGACGCTTTTACTTATCTGGAAAAGATGGCCGCAACTCTTCCGCTTGTGAAAGAGCAGTAAAATGACCGAACTTTCAAACGACGCAAAAGTCCTGTTGAAGTCTTACTTTCAAATGGGGCAAAACACAACGCTTCGCATTGGTGGCGAAGGTTCACAGTCTCGTTTTTCGCAACGTGCTTTGACTGCCATGCAGGAATTGATCGATGGCGGTTACGTCACTGCTGCCCCGTTCAATGATGTTGGACGGATGGAATACAAGGGAACGGACAAAGCCCATGAAGTAAAATTGTCCATGAAATTCATGCAAGAGTTTGGCCGTTGGTCGCCAACTGAACCGAACGTGTGAGGTAGTAAAATGGAAATGTTCATGAAAAAGAAGAACTCTGCATCTTTTACCGTTGCGGTCTTCTGCTTTGGTGCAGTGGTTGGCACAATAACCACGATGGGTTCCGCTTACTTCCATCGTTCTGCAAAGATCGATGAGCTTGTGCAGGCTTATCGTGACGGTATCGATAGTAATACAAAACTCAAGAACGCTTTTTGCGAAGCGTTCCGTCAGAACAAGTTCGATGTTCTCCCCGGTTACGAAAAGCCGGTCAATGAAATCTGCATGGAGCGGTGAAATGGTAGACGATACCGATTTTACTATGATCGATTGGGATTACTGGCCTTACCTTTGGCTGGTTGTCGTAAACGGTGAACTATGCGTCAAGGATCACAACGGATGGCTGATGTTCAGTGGCGCAACGATGCTAGGATTGGATGGGGTGGAATAATGGGAACGGCGCTGGCAATTTTTCTACTATTCGTTTTCGGTCGGCAGATTGTCGCGCTCGTTCTCCCTATCACCTTCGTCGCCGTCTTGATTGGCGTTGGCTACATTCTTCACTGAAAGGCAAAGACAATGAATGAACTTCTTACTACTATCGGAAACAATAACAGCAACATTTTGTTCAATCTCAAGCTGATGGCAGAGGTTGTCAACAAAATGGAGAATGAAGAGGAAGCCAATCGTCTTCGCGAGTCCATCGGGGCGATATCTTTGGCTATTGCGGGCACTTCGCAAGCTGTGATAAAATATGTCAAGTCGTGAGCTTATGTTTCCCCTTTTACTAGGGGAGCTATAAACTCAACGGAGAGTAAAATGGCTAACGGTGAACTTCTTACCAAGGAAGACTTCTATCTCACGCAGCATGGCAATTGCATCGATATCGATGTTGAGTTGCGCGGTGTTCGTGCCATGCTTCGTTTTGATCTAGAAGCGACGGATGAGCTTATCAAAGGCTTGCAGAAAATCCGCCGTGATCAGCGCAAGACGGATCGTGAAAATCTTACTAATCTAGTGCGTAAGGCAGCAACTGATTTAGCCAAGAAGTCTAAGCCAAAGATAGTAAAAGGCTCAGACTATCGTCACGGAGATATAGTAAGAATCAAGAAATATAAGGAAAGCAGCGCGAACGCCTACGGTCGCGTTGATGGCTATCCTACCGATGATAAGGTTTGGGTTGCTAACCTCAATATGCCATTCTCCGGTACTATTTGCGGTTTCTTGAAACCGGACGAAATCGAACTCCACAAAAGGAAGTAACCTGACGATGGTAAGAGCACCAATGAGACGTTTGATTGAACGTCATGTATTTTCTACTAGTCGTGGCGTTGATTTGACGCTCACTGAAAAGTGTATTCGAATAAGCTATATCTGGATTGATCGTGATGAGAACTGGCGCGGTGATCTTGAATGGTTTGATACGGATTCTTGGACAATAGCACAGGAAGTCTTTAACAGGCTGAAATCAAGCTATCCACGTTTGCGTCCCGCCGATGTTTTGAGGCGATTGAAAAAGGAATACAGTAAATGAAGACGACAACGCGCGGCCTCTTGATCGTAAGCGTTGGATTGAATATAATCCTTGCCATAGCCCTCTATACGCGGTGGTAAAATGAGTATCCCTTATCGGCTTCTTACTCCAACTGAACAAGTTTTCTTCCACAAAGAAGGAAGCAAGGAATACGCAATCGCGGTTGATCGCTTGATTGCTTCCTTGCATAACGGCAGTGATAAAGTGGAGCCGGTTACAGTTGACGTTAATGTAGTAAAACACATTCGCGAAAACTTCGGGATAGAAGAACATCGGCTTGCCAGCTTACGCAAGCTTAGTAATGAACAGTTCGTCGCATTACCGCCAATCATTGCTGATCTTCAAAGATGAGCGAATGCTAATAGCGGACGGTAGCCATCGAATGGTGCAAGCGCATGAGCGAGGTTTGATGCATATCAAATCTTACCTTGTTCGCCGTCAACGTTGGGCACCATTCATAGTAAAAGGTCATCCAGCCGGAATTTACGAAGGCTTTTCCGGTATCTTTCGATAGGAGTATAGGGCATGAAGACGACAACTGCTAAGACGCCTGCTGATGTTCGCAAGTGGATCGAGCAGAACGAGCATCACAACGCCGCAATTCTTACTAAAGAAAAGCGTCAAATAGAGACAAAGGATGACGTTGGCGCTTATTTCTTGTTGAGCGGCTATCATGCGCGGATTTTCATTCCCACGGAAATCCATAAGCAGTGTTTTCTTACTCCATACAATGCGCCGCAAGATCGCATGTATCGTTGGGATGATATCGAAGAGAAGGCCGCACCAGATTTCGGTAAGTATATTACTACCGACGTCAACACGTTCGAACTGGATAAAGAAGACGGTATCAGCGAAGAACCTTGCGGCATTCGTCAGGGTGTTCTAGTAGAAATCGGGTACTATCAGCCAAACGGATCGTTTGGCAATATCGATCCTTTCTACGTTGTGCAGGGCGAAACTGGCTGGTATGCGATGAAGGTCGGCGGCACCTATGTAGTGGTTCCGGACGAAAATCTTTTCGGTTCTACTAAAGAACATGTGCAGGCTGTACGAGAAGAGTACAAGTTGAAGTAAATAAATTCACAGGGGAGCATGACATGAGTCAGAAAGTAAAGAGTGTGCGCGATATCGATCAGGAAATCGGTAATCGTCTGCGCCAGTACCGCCAATTGCGCGGTCTATCGCAAACAGGGTTGGGCGAGAAATTGTCCAGACCTATTACTTTCCAGCAAATTCAAAAGTATGAAAAGGGATCAAATCGAGTGTCCGTTTCTACTTTGATAGACCTCTGCAAAATTCTGGATTGCCATCCGAACGATATCATTGGTTCTTACTTTGAAGGATCGGGCACTCTGAATGCGGACTTGATCCAGCGAATGCAGAAGTACGAAGCAACCATGCGCGACATTCAGACAATCATCAACAAGGCAGGACAGTAAAATGCGTATTTTTAGTTTGCGAGTCCAGTATCAAGAAGACCTGAATGCAGCGAAGGAAAGCTTTCATGATAGGGACGTTATCTATCAGGCCAACGATCCAATCGCTGCGTTGGAAGACGCTATTACTTATGTCGATCATCTTGAAACCATCTTCAAAGACAAACAAGGTTTCAAGATCGTTGAGGTTGTCTTGGAAAGCGTCGAGGTTGGCGTCGTAGTAGCCAATAAATTTCCTACTACGAAACGTGTCAAAATTTTTGAGTTTTCTTCCACATGGGAACGTCCTCACAAGTTCCAGATGCAAGCGAACGATTTCATTAGGGCATTCGAGGCGGTATAGTAAAAAGAAAATTCAAAATTCTTGCAGCGGTTGTAGATTGATTTCTACAACCGCTAATTTCGTTTTAAGGGTGTGGGATATCCTAGATGGGACGACATATGGATGACACGCAAACTTTGGCGCTGATATCGGGAGCAGTGCATTTAAATGATGAAGTAAGAAAATGCAACAATCCGGAACTGGAACTTGCGGCGCGGGACATGTATTCGCAAGTTCTGTCTTATACTACCAATATGACGGAAACGATTAGGCAGATAGAATTTGATCGAACTTCTATCATTAAAACGATAGAAGAAAATGCGATCAACGCCGGGATTGATCCATCTGTGGCTACCAATCCGGAGCGTTCTGTGGAATTAATGGCAGCAACAATTCTTACTTTGAGAACATCAGTAAAGAAAATGGTTCACCGATTAATGGTGTACGCGGCTTTCGCTGCTATAGTAGGTGCAATCGTTGCATGGTGCATTCCAAGCTTGATTGTTTGGTTCCAATAATTCCAGTCTCTACGTAAATCAAGGCCAGCGGGATTGAGTTCCCTCTGGCCTTTTCTTTTTGTATCGAGTAGAGCGCAAATGATCTTACTAACTCCAACGCAGCACAAAATATACATGCACATTTCTTCACTAGGTCCAGTTGGTGAGCCAGTGGAGTTTAATACTAGAATGGCGTATGACGATCTTGGCATTCATCGGCAAACTTGTCGCGAGGCTTTAAACCGTTTGAGTGAACGCAAGCTCATTCAACGTCGCGGTCAGCTTGAAGTCATTCCTTTGATTGATCCAAAGGAAGTAAAAATTGTCGCCAATCCTTCTTTTAGACCTAGCCGTGGGGCGCTTAGGTTATTGGAGTTTCTTGTAAGAAACTACGCAATGGGTATCAACTTCCGCGTGGATACGTGGGAAGTGATGCACAAGATGCGCTTGCATAATAAAGCGAATTTCATTCGCCTGCTTGTGGTGCTGAAAGAGATTGGCGCAATAGAACAGGAAGAGATTGATGCAGACGGTTTGCAGTTTACTATCAAACTGTTGAAAAGACCGGAAGAATACGAGCAGGCAGAGTCTACTAAAGCCGCAGCTTCCCGCAATGAAACGCAGCGCCTTGCTAATCAGGTAGCCGAGCTTTCTCATACTATCTTTGAACTTCAAATGCAGAAGCCAATCGCATGGCTGTGGAAGCCGAAAGGTGCTGCAAAGTGGAAAGATTCTACTATTCATCCACCTACCAAAGATGATTTGAAGACATTGGACTTTAAGCCGTTGTTCGATAACGATGGCATGTTTGATGAAGTAGAACATCCGGTGTATGTGCATGTAAAATCCGGTGGGGAATATCGTCTGCTAACCTCTTTCAAATGGGAAGAGGATTGCGAAGAATCCATTCTCTATCGGGCAGAATACGATGGTAGTAAATGGGGCCGTCGTGAACGCATATTCAATGACGGACGTTTTGTTCGTAAGGAACCAACAGAATGATTGCAGTGTATGAGCGTGACTTTGCGCAACGGTGGAATTTAGTAGTATATCACGACGGTCTTCCGCCCAAATCAGTCAATGGGCAGCAGAAAGAACGCTTTGGTGCTTTCCCTGTTCCGGAAGACTGCATTGATGTAGTAGGAAAAGATCATTGCCCACGTCTTGGCAAGATCAAGGAACTGTTTCCACCGCCGCAGTGAGGTTACTATGCGTTTCGATATCGGCTTTGCAGTTGTTACTATTAAATTCAAAACTCCAAAAGCCATTATTCGGGCGGCTCCTACATGTACGCTCTGGAAACAGCATCCGGTTTTCGACTTAATAGTATTCCGTCCGTTTAAGCGATGGAAAATCTCTCATTTGGAATTGTATCAATGTCCACCAGACCGCTAATCGTCGCCGCAGCTTGTTCTGTTTGGGGAGTAACAATCTCCGCTCCAAAACCTGCACGGCATAACACAATCATCAATGCTATTGGTCTTTTAGTAGAAGACCACTCAAATATTGTTCAAGGTTTTCTTACCAGCGATGGAAGGTTCCTTGATCGTATGGAAGCCAAAGCACTAGTAGCCATTAATGGGCAAGAAGCCATTGCCGATCATCATCCAACCAGATTGTATTCAGAAGACCTTTGGTAAAGGAACCACTATGGTAAAAGAAACTCACGATGGAGAATATCTCCGCATGGTGCAGACTGTTCTTGAACAGGAACAGTTTGAAAAAGAGAATCGCACCAACACTCCTACTATTGGAATCACCGGCTATAAAGCCGAATATCCGATGGATGAGGCTTATTATGAAGAAGATGGCAGTTTGGTAATTCCAGACTTTCCCCTTCTTACCACAAAGAAGGTATTTTGGAAAGGTGTAGTAGCCGAACTGTTTTGGCTGCTTAATGGTCAGACCAACATTCTCTTTCTTGAGAAGAACGGCGTCCATATTTGGCGCGAATGGCCGATGGCGGCTTATAACAAGGCGCATGACGAAGAAGACCATCTTACTAAGAAGCAATTCACCGACAAAATTCTCAACGAGAACGGTTTTGCCGAACGTTGGGGCGATCTTGGGCCGGTTTATGGTAAGCAGTGGCGGGCGTGGGATCAACATGTCAATAATACTATTCAGCCCATTGATCAGGTTCTACTAGCTGTAAACACATTGCGTCATAGCCCATCGTCACGGCGCAATATCATTAGTAGCTGGAATGTTGCCGAAATCGAGGATATGCAGAAGACCGGCTTGCCCCCGTGTCATACTCTGTTCCAATTCATTGCAGTTCCGGATGAAGATGCCGGTTATATTCTCGATCTGGTTTTGTATCAGCGGTCGCTTGATGTTTTCCTTGGCGCACCCTTCAATATTGCTTCCTACTCTCTTCTACTATGCATGTTCGCGGAACATGTAGGAATGCTGCCGGGAACTTTCATCCAT
>Ga0196970_1002065_pt1 | contig 11279 bp, 5 predicted proteins | sample S1v_513CmetaG_FD_148672 | JGI IMG/M metagenome (GOLD analysis project Ga0196970, IMG submission 148672) | Soil microbial communities from Anza Borrego desert, Southern California, United States - S1+v_5-13C | ecosystem: Environmental > Terrestrial > Soil > Desert | place: USA: California... | reverse complement strand
CACAGGTAGCAATGCCGGTGTGAACTCAGTGCAGATCCAGTGCAGTGCCGGTGCAGAGCCGTAGATATCCCAGGTGCCTTTATGTTTTTTATAATACGTTGGGGCATTGGGCACAGAGAACAGTGGGCTGACGGGCGAGCGGGGAAAGGCAGCGGAAGGTGCTGATGAACGGAGGGACAGGTTATTTAGCAAAAAAGTTTTATATTAGTATGCCTTAACGCAGGCATTGTTTTTTAGCAGAAATCAGGGAGATCAGATTGGTTGACGAATCGGGAACTTTTCATCTACTATTAATTCGGGGAGTATGAGTAACGCTACATTGTTATACGGGCACCTGGCAGATAAAGAGCTGGTGAAGAAGGTAAAGGGCGGACAAAAAGCTGCTTTTGAAGTGTTGGTCCGCAGGCACTCCAGAGCCTTGTACCGTGTGGCTCGCCTGTATGGCTTTTCCCATAGTGAGGCGGAGGAACTTGTCATCTGCACACACCTTCAGGCATACTCACCCAGAAACAGGTATTTAACTGACTATTCATACAGGACCTGGCTCACCAGGCTTTTGATAGAAGACTGTATCAAGGCAGACCGTCAGCTTCCTGCTTTTCCCTCCACGGAAGAACCAGCTTGTAATGCAGCAAGGTCGGCCCACCACTATAATAGTGAGCGCCTAAACCTGACCAGTGAGATGACCACCCAACTGGAACAATGCATAGAGCAACTACCGGTGGAGCGAAGAGGAATATTCGTACTTACAGAAATAGATGGGTACAGTGCTGAGGAGACCGCCTTTTTGCTGAACATTGCCGAAAACCAGGTGACGAAGGAGTTACCCAGAGCAAAGACTGAAGTGAAACAGCGACTAGGAAAGCTCCAGCAGATTACGGATATCTACCCTTTTGACACAGACAGCTGCGAGCGTGTAGTACACTACGTTATGCATAAGATAAATTCCACTTCTGACACTCCCATTGGTGTGCCTGCATTTTAATGTTTTCGTTTTCAGAACAATGCGGTATATTGCATTAACTACATGAGATTCAACGCCTATTACTCATAATAGAAACAAATATTTATCCCCAATTTGCAGAAAAGCAGCGAGTTCCATGTTTTTTGGAATAAATTTTGCTAATTGGAGTACTCTGCCTATATTTGCAGTCCCTTTCCCGGGAGCTAGCTGTGCACAAAATACTTTTGACTAGTTTTTATTGAATACCGTTGTACACCTGTACTAAAAGGAGTCTCCTTTTGGCGCGGGCAAATTTTGTTTGGCAAAAAAGGAGTTTTTAACATACTATGGCTATACCAAAAAAAAGAACCGCAACTGGTCGCGTCAATTTCGGCAAGATACATGACGTAGCAGAAACGCCTGACCTTTTAGGCATTCAGCTCCAGTCGTTCCAGGATTTCTTCCAGCTCGAAACTACGCCTGATAAGCGTAACATTGAAGGTCTCTTCCGTGTGTTCAAGGAAAACTTTCCGATCACGGATACGCGTAACATCTTCGTGCTTGAGTTTTTGGACTACTTTATTGATCCGCCCCGCTACACCATTGATGAGTGTATGGAGCGTGGTCTTACCTACTCGGTTCCGCTGAAGGCTAAGCTTCGTCTGAGCTGTAACGATGAGGAACACGTAGACTTCGAAACGATTGTTCAGGATGTGTTCCTGGGCAATATTCCATACATGACTCCCCGCGGTACCTTTGTTATCAATGGTGCTGAGCGTGTGGTTGTTTCTCAGCTTCACCGTTCACCAGGTGTATTCTTTGGTCAGAGCGTTCACCCGAACGGTACCAAGATATACTCTGCACGTGTAATCCCGTTCAAGGGTGCATGGATGGAGTTTGCTACGGACATCAACAACGTGATGTATGCTTACATCGATCGTAAGAAGAAGTTCCCTGTAACTACATTGCTCCGTTCTATAGGTTTCGAAACTGATAAGGACATCCTTGAGCTCTTCGGCATGGCTGACGAGGTTAAGGTGGATAAGAAGAGCCTCGCGCCTCACATCGGTCGCCGTCTGGCAGCCCGCGTTCTCCGCAGCTGGACAGAAGACTTCGTAGATGAGGACACCGGTGAGGTAGTGACTATCGAGCGTAACGAGATCGTGCTTGATCGTGATAACGTTCTTGATGAGGACAATGCAACGATGATCATGGATATGGGCATCCAGACTGTATTCCTGCAGAAGGAAGAAGTGAGCGGTGACTACTCCATTATCTATAATACACTTAATAAGGATACATCTAACTCTGAGCTTGAAGCGGTACAGCACATCTACCGTCAGCTCCGTGGTTCTGACGCACCTGATGACGAAACAGCTCGTGGTATCATCGACAAGTTGTTCTTCTCAGACAAGCGTTATGATCTTGGTGAAGTAGGACGTTATAAGATCAACAGAAAGCTTCAGCTTGATATCGATCTTGACACTAAGGTTCTTACCAAGCAGGATATCATATCAATCATTAAATATCTTGTTCGCCTTACTAACGGTAAAGCGGAAATAGATGATATTGATCACCTGAGCAACCGTCGTGTACGTACTGTAGGTGAGCAGCTGTTCGCCCAGTTCGGAGTAGGTCTTGCCCGTATGGCTCGTACTATCCGTGAGCGTATGAATGTTCGTGACAATGAGGTGTTCACACCTATTGATCTGATCAACGCGCGTACGCTTTCTTCTGTTATCAATTCATTCTTCGGAACCAGTCAATTATCGCAGTTCCTCGATCAGACGAATCCGCTGTCAGAGATCACGCACAAGCGTCGTATCTCAGCCCTCGGTCCGGGTGGTCTGAGCCGTGAGCGTGCAGGTTTTGAGGTTCGTGACGTACACTACAGCCACTATGGCCGTCTTTGTACCATCGAGACTCCGGAAGGACCGAACATTGGTCTTATCTCTACACTTTGCGTTCACGCGAAGATCAATGAGATGGGCTTTATTGAGACCCCATACCGTAAGGTGAAGGAAGGAAAGGTAGACCTTAAGAACTACACCTTCCTGAGCGCTGAAGAAGAGGATGAAGCAAAGATTGCCCAGGCTAACGTTCCTATGGACGACAAGGGCAACTTTACTGAAGATAAAGTTTCTTCACGTCAGACAGGTGACTTCCCGATCCTGGAGCGTGAGGAGGTAGAATATATGGATGTGGCGCCAAACCAAATTGTTGGTCTGTCTGCATCACTTATTCCGTTCCTTGAGCACGATGATGCCAACCGTGCCCTGATGGGATCGAACATGCAACGTCAGGCAGTTCCATTGATCAATGCACAGGTGCCTATTGTAGGTACAGGTCTTGAAGGAAAGGCTGCACGTGATGCTCGTATTCAGATTCACGCTGAAGGTAATGGTGTGGTAGAATATGTAGATGCTAATGAGATCCACGTCCGTTACGATCGTAACGACAAGGACCGCCTGGTATCTTTCGAGGATGACCTGAGAGTATACACACTAACTAAGTATAAGAAGACCAACCAGAGCACAAGTATCACGTTGCGTCCGGCAGTAGTAAGAGGTCAGAAGGTGAAGGAGGGAGACTTCCTTACTGAAGGCTACGCTACTCAGGATGGTGAGCTGGCACTGGGTCGTAACCTGAAGGTGGCGTTCATGCCATGGAAGGGTTACAACTTCGAGGATGCGATCGTTATCAATGAGAAGGTAGTTCGTGAAGACTGGTTCACATCGGTTCACATCGATGAGTATGAGCTGGAAGTGCGTGATACTAAGCTGGGTGAAGAGGAGCTTACTCCGGATATCCCCAACGTATCAGAAGAAGCTACTAAAGACCTTGATGAGAATGGTATCATTCGTATCGGTGCTCACGTAGGTGAGGGCGACATCCTGATAGGTAAGATCACTCCAAAAGGTGAGACTGATCCTACTCCGGAAGAGAAACTGCTCCGCGCCATCTTTGGTGACAAGGCAGGTGATGCGAAAGATGCATCTTTGAAAGCGCCAAGTGGTACAGAAGGTATTGTTATCTCTAAGCAGTTATTCCAGCGTGCGAAGAAAGATAAGAACTCTAAGGTTCGCGAGAAGGCAGCTCTTGAGAAGATCGAGAAGGTGCACGACAAGAACCTGGATGATCTGAAGACATTGCTTCTTGAGAAGCTGATGACTTTGCTGAAGGATAAATCTTCACAAGGTATCTCCAACAACTTCGGTGAGCTGGTACTCAGCAAAGGTGGTAAGTTCAATAGCAAGACGCTTGGTTCAATAGACTACGCGAATGTTAACCCACTTGGCTGGACTGGTGATAAAGAGATAGATGATCAGATCAACCAACTGCTGCACAACTACAACATTAAATACAACGAGGAGCTTGGCCGCTACAAGCGTGAGAAGTTCAACCTCAGCATAGGTGATGAGTTACCTGCTGGTGTATTGAAGCTTGCGAAGGTATATCTCGCATCTAAGCGTAAGCTGAAAGTGGGTGATAAGATGGCGGGTCGTCACGGGAACAAGGGTATCGTTGCACGTATCGTTCGTGCGGAAGACATGCCTTTCCTTGAAGATGGAACTCCGGTAGATATCGTTCTTAACCCATTAGGTGTACCATCGCGTATGAACCTTGGACAGATCTATGAGACTGTACTAGGATGGGCTGGTGAGAAGCTGGGCGTGAAGTTCGCTACCCCGATCTTCGATGGTGCTTCTGTTCAGGAGATAGGTGATCTTATCGACCAGGCAGGCTTACCAGAGTTCGGACATACTTACCTCTACGATGGTGAAACAGGAGAGCGTTTCCACCAGAAGGCAACGGTTGGTATCATCTACATGATCAAGCTACACCACATGGTAGACGATAAGATGCACGCGCGTTCTATCGGACCATACTCACTCATCACTCAGCAACCATTGGGTGGTAAGGCGCAGTTCGGTGGTCAGCGTTTCGGTGAAATGGAGGTGTGGGCACTGGAGGCGTATGGTGCATCCAACATCCTGCAAGAACTTCTTACACTGAAGTCAGACGATATCATCGGCCGTGCCAAGACTTATGAAGCGATCGTGAAAGGAGACAATGTACCTAAACCAGGTATACCAGAATCTTTCAACGTATTGGTAAATGAGTTGAGAGGACTTGGTCTGGAGCTGAAATTTGAGTAAGGAGTAGTTAGTAGATAGTCGTTAGTTAGGAGTATGAATAACTTTCGGGAGCTGATAGTCTGGCAGAAATCTATAGCCTTTGTGGTTAAGATATATGAAGTGACAAAGCAGTTCCCAACCGAAGAGAAGTTTAACCTGGTAAGCCAGATGCAGCGTTCAGCCACATCAATACCGAGTAACATCTCTGAAGGTGCAGGAAGAAATTCTGGTAATGTGTTCAAACAGTTCCTAACTATATCTATCGGCTCTGCTCACGAATTGGAAACACAAATTATTATTAGTAAAAAACTGGGATATATAAGTGAAGAGTTAAGTGAACAACTAATGCAAGATCTAACAGAGATACAAAAGATGCTCTACGGCCTTCATAAATCACTCAGCAAACTAACTACTCCCTCCTAACTACTAACGTACTAAAATATGGCTATAAAGAAAGATAATCGCCCTAGGGCGGGGTTCGGTAAAATCACCATCAGTCTTGCATCACCTGATACAATTCTGGATCGTTCATACGGTGAGGTGTTAAAGCCTGAAACTATCAATTACCGTACGTACAAGCCTGAGCGTGATGGCTTGTTCTGCGAAAAAATATTCGGTCCTGTAAAGGACTATGAGTGCTACTGCGGAAAGTACAAGCGTATCCGTTATAAGGGTATAGTGTGCGACCGTTGTGGTGTGGAAGTAACTGAGAAGAAAGTACGTCGTGAGCGTATGGGACACATTAAGCTTGTTGTTCCTATTGTTCACATATGGTACTTCAAGTCTCTTCCAAATAAGATTGGTTACCTTCTGGGTTCTTCTTCAAAGAAGCTTGAAAGCATCGTGTACTACGAGCGTTATGTAGTAGTACAAGGTGGTGAGGCTGATGACATCATCCGTCAGAAGCTTAACCTTAAAGATTCTGAGAAGACTCAGCTGCAGCTAATCACTGAAGATGAGTACCTGGAGATTCTGGATACGATCTCCAAAGAGAATCAGTACCTGCCTGACGATGATCCAAACAAGTTCATCGCGAAGATGGGAGCTGAGGCGGTACATGCAATGCTAAGCCGCATTGATCTTGATCAGCTTTCTTATGATCTTCGTAATGCAGCGGCTAACGAAACTTCACAGCAACGTAAGCAAGAAGCTCTTAAGCGTCTGAGCGTCGTGGAAGCTTTCCGTGATGCTAATACCCGCGTAGAGAACAAGCTGGAGTGGACAGTAATGCAATACATTCCTGTTATTCCACCAGAACTGCGTCCGTTAGTACCTCTTGATGGTGGTCGTTTCGCCTCTTCAGATCTTAATGATCTGTATCGTCGCGTTATTATCCGTAACAATCGTCTGAAGCGTCTTATAGAGATCAAAGCTCCTGAAGTAATCTTACGTAATGAGAAACGTATGTTACAGGAAGCAGTTGACTCCCTGTTTGATAACTCCCGTAAGTCTAATGCCGTTAAGGCTGAAGGTGGACGTGCACTAAAATCCCTTTCGGACGTACTGAAAGGAAAGCAGGGTCGTTTCCGTCAGAACCTTCTTGGTAAGCGTGTTGACTACTCTGGTCGTTCGGTTATCGTGGTAGGTCCTGAAATGAAGCTGCACGAGTGCGGTCTTCCAAAGGACATGGCTGCGGAACTGTTCAAGCCATTTATTATCCGTAAGCTTATAGAGCGCGGTATAGTAAAGACTGTAAAGAGCGCTAAGAAATTAGTTGAAAGAAAAGAGTCTGTAGTTTGGGACATCCTGGAGAATGTTCTTAAAGGACACCCAATCCTCCTTAACCGTGCCCCAACACTGCACAGACTGTCAATACAGGCATTCCAGCCAAAGCTCATTGAAGGTAAGGCGATCCAGTTGCACCCATTGGTGTGTTCTGCGTTCAACGCCGACTTCGATGGTGACCAGATGGCGGTACACGTACCACTTAGCCATGCTGCCATCCTTGAGGCTCAATTGCTGATGCTTGCATCACACAATATCCTTAACCCACAGAATGGTACACCAATTACGCTTCCTTCACAGGACATGGTATTGGGGCTGTACTATATCAGTAAGGGTAGGAAGACAATGGGTGACGTAGTAATGAAGGGCGAAGGCAAAGCGTTCTACAGCACCGAAGAAGTTATTATAGCTCATAATGAAGAAAAGGTAGACCTCCACTCATGGATCAAAGTAAAAGTTGATGTTCGTGAGAAGGACGGAAGCCTGAAGAGAGTACTTCTTGATACAACCGTAGGACGGGTAATATTCAACCAGTTTGTACCAAAGGAAAATGGTTTCGTGAATGCGCTTCTAACCAAGAAGTCTTTGCGTGAGATCATTGGTGACATCCTGAAGAATGCAGGTATTCCGAAGACAGTACAGTTCCTGGATGATATCAAGACTCTTGGATTCCGTACAGCCTTCCGTGGAGGACTTTCGTTCAATATCAAGGACCTTACTATACCTGAACAAAAGGAAACACTTGTACAGGCAGCGCATACAGAGGTAGACGAAGTATGGGAGAACTACAACATGGGTCTTATCACCAACAACGAGCGTTACAATCAGATCATCGATATCTGGTCTCGTGTTGATACCCGTGTGACTGAAACACTTATCCGTGAAATGGCTAATGACAAGCAGGGCTTCAACTCTGTGTACATGATGCTTGACTCCGGTGCGCGTGGTTCTAAGCAACAGGTTAAGCAGCTTGCTGGCTTGAGAGGACTGATGGCAAAACCCCGTCGTTCAGGTTCTTCAGGATCTGAGATCATTGAAAACCCGATCCTTTCTAACTTCAAGGACGGTCTATCGGTACTTGAGTACTTTATCTCTACCCACGGTGCCCGTAAGGGTCTTGCGGATACAGCCCTTAAGACGGCGGATGCCGGTTACCTGACTCGTCGTCTGGTTGACGTTGCACAGGATGTTGTTATTAATGAAGAGGATTGTGGTACACTGCGTGGTATTGCGACTTCTGCTCTAAAGGACAATGAGGAGATAGTAGAACCACTCTACGATCGTATCCTTGGCCGTACTTCACTGCATAACGTTTACAATCCACTAAACGATGAGCTGATAGTCAGCGCCGGTGAGGAGATCACTGACGATGTTGCAAAGCTTATTGACGATACCGGAATAGATACCGTTGAGATCCGTTCAGTGCTTACCTGTGAAGCTCGTCGGGGGGTGTGCTCTAAGTGCTATGGTAAGAACCTTGCTACAGGGTACATGGCTCAGAGGGGTGACGCCGTAGGTATCATAGCTGCACAGTCGATCGGTGAGCCTGGTACACAGCTTACACTTCGTACCTTCCACGTGGGTGGTGTTGCCGGTTCTTCTGCAATTGAGTCGCAGTTGGTAGCCAAGTTCGATGGTACTGTTCAGTTTGACGGTCTTCGTACTACTGAATACTCAGAAAATGAAGGTGACAAGCAAATAATAGTAATCGGTCGTACAGGTGAGGTTCGTATAGTAGACGTTGCCAACGACCGCCTGCTGATCACAAATAATATTCCTTACGGTTCTAACCTGAAGGTGAAGAATGGCCAGAAGGTAGCTAAGGGTGATGTGATCTGCACATGGGATCCGTTTAACGCCGTTATTATATCTGAGGTTACGGGTAAAGTGAAGTTCGATAGCGTTATCGAAGGTGTTACTTACCGTGAAGAGGCGGATGAACAAACAGGTCACCGTGAGAAGGTGGTAATTGAAACAAAGGATAAGACGAAGATCCCAAGTATCATAATAGAAGGTTCTGAAGAGAAGATGTACAACCTACCAGTAGGTTCGCATATCGTGATCAATACAGGCGACAAGGTTCACAACGGACAGGTTATCGTTAAGATACCACGTGTGATGGGTCGTTCACGAGATATCACGGGTGGTCTGCCACGTGTAACTGAGTTGTTTGAAGCACGTAACCCAAGTAACCCAGCAGTAGTTGCGGAGGTTGATGGTGTTGTAAGCTTTGGTAACATCAAGCGTGGTAACCGTGAGATAATAGTAGAAAGCCGTGAAGGTCTGGTAAAGAAATATCTTGTTCCGCTTACCCGCCACATCATGGTGCAGGATGGTGACTTCGTGAAAGCTGGTACACCGCTTTCTGATGGAGCTACTACACCTGGTGATATCCTTAGCATTAAAGGTCCGTTCGCAGTACAGGAGTACCTGGTGAATGAGATACAGGAAGTTTATCGTCTGCAGGGTGTGAAGATCAACGACAAGCACATTGAGGTGATAGTACGCCAGATGATGCGTAAGGTAACCATTGTTGATCCGGGAGATACCAAGTTCCTTGAGGACGATACAGTAGATAAGTTCGAATTTATGGAGGAGAACGACTGGATCTATGATAAGAAGGTAGTAACTGAGCACGGAGATTCTGAGAAGTTGCATGCAGGACAGATCGTAACCCTCAGGGAGATACGTGAAGAGAACAGCGTACTGCGCAGAGCAGATAAGAAGCTGATAGAATATCGCGATGCGAACCCGGCGACATCTACACCGATGCTGTTAGGTATTACCAAAGCATCTCTTGGTACTCAGAGCTGGATATCTGCAGCATCGTTCCAGGAAACTACTAAGGTACTTTCTACGGCAGCGATCAACGGTAAGTCAGACGAGCTGAAGGGCCTGAAAGAGAACGTAATTACAGGTAACCTGATACCGGCTGGTACTGGTATGCGTGACCTGGAAGATGTGATCGTAGGTTCTAAGGAAGAGTTTGAACTGCTGATGGCTAACAAGGATGTCCTTCAGTTTGATGAAGAAGAATAGGACTCAGAGATATATTAATGCAGAGAGGCTCACGTTTGTGAGCCTCTTTTTTTATGTAGCGGTGCTACTTCTGATACTTCCAGTTGAGACCTTTTCCTTCGCTAATGTATTCTATAGCCGTCGCAAGCCTCTTTTCTCTTGTGGCTTCTGTCTTAGCACCTTCGAGCCACTCAATGTATTCTTTTCTTTTGCCGGGAGGGAACGCTTCGAACGCAGCATGTGCGGCCTTGTTTTCCTTTAGCGCTTTAACCAGATAGTCCGGGGTATCGAGTTCTGTCGTTTTTACTACTTTAGGCTTCGAGATCTTCACACCTGCCTCGTTCAGCTTCATCGCTTCCTTTATGTACTCCTTAAGTATTTTGTCCTTAGGCAGGTCCTTCAGGTCCTTTATCTTTCCGAGCTGGCCCATGGCTGTTTTACCAATGGTGTTAAGTATGCCATGAGGGTCTGACATGAGTGAGGCCTTGAAGAATCCGAAGGTGCAGTGCTGCTTGAAAGCAGCCATGCTACAGAGGATACTGCCTTTATAGTCGAAATTAGGGAAGCTCCACTTCCAGGTTTCTTCTACAGACGGACAGGCAGCATGTACTAATTCTCGGAGGTGATTAAGGATAGGTTGCGCAAATGGAGCTGCATTAGAGATGTAGGCATCTATTCTCGGATCTCTGTTTCCCATAGAAGAGTTGATTTAGCAAGACAAGTTTACTAAAGTTTGGGCTTCGATTCACCGGTCAGAAGCGATGAGATTCCCAAAAACTAATTGTAGAAATGACGAGCGTGTAGTTTCAGCCTCAATTATGAGTTGGAATGAAGTAAAGTGTATGCCGTTGAGGATCAAAAAGCGGCGGTACCGGCGCTGTGGTTTAACAAAACATAAATTATAGCTTCCTGGGGGGAGGCATAGCTTTTGTCATTGCGATAGTGAAATAAACTATGATGACTATGAAGAATTTAGGAACACTTACAGCTATTCTACTATCGGCAGGGATATTTGCAAGCTGCTCAACTTATCAGAGCATGAACAAAACAGAAAAAGGTGCGGTGATAGGAGCGGCCGGAGGTGCAGTAGCTGGCGGAGTAATAGGAAAAGTAGCAGGCAATAATCCTGCAATGGGTGCTGTGATAGGTACTGTAGTAGGCGGAGCAGCAGGTGCAGTGATAGGCAGACAAATGGACAAACAGGCTGAGGAAATAGAAAGGACAGTGCCGGGTGCAGAAGTAGAACGCGTAGGCGAGGGTATAGTAGTAAACTTCAACGAGAAAGTACTGTTTGGTTTCAACCAGTCGAGCCTGAACTCTAATTCATATGCATCGCTGGATAAACTGGTAACTGTACTGAATAAGTACAACGAGACAGACCTGAAAGTGTATGGACACACAGATAGTAAAGGAACAGAAGATTATAACCAGACACTATCGGAAAAGCGTGCGGC
>Ga0196970_1002063_pt1 | contig 11296 bp, 7 predicted proteins | sample S1v_513CmetaG_FD_148672 | JGI IMG/M metagenome (GOLD analysis project Ga0196970, IMG submission 148672) | Soil microbial communities from Anza Borrego desert, Southern California, United States - S1+v_5-13C | ecosystem: Environmental > Terrestrial > Soil > Desert | place: USA: California... | reverse complement strand
AGGAGGGGGTCGTCGAGCAGGGACAGGTGGGCCGCGAGGATGGCGCGGCGGCGGACATCGCCCGAGCCCGCGTCGCGAGCGAGTCGGGCGCGCACCTCCTGCACGGCGCGCTCCAGCGCCTCGCGCTCCAGCGCGACGCCCTGACCCGCCTCGGGCACCTCAAGGTCGGGCGGCGACAGGCGGATGGCGCGGCCCATGACGAGGCCCGGCGCGGCGCAGACGCCGGAGAGGATCAGCTCTCCGTCCTCGCCGCGGACGGCGGGTGCGGCCGCGCGGACGGGCGGCGCAGAGGCGTCCGGAGCCTCTTCCAGTCCCGCTGCGACGAGGTTGCAGAGCGCGTCGAGCGCCGCGGCGGCCTGTCGACCCGAGGCGGACAGGCGAACGGCGTCGCCGTCGCGCACGCCCAGGCCCATCAGGGCGACGAGGCTGGTCGCGTCGGCGCTTCGGTCGCCCCAATGGATCGACACCCGCGCCTCGAAGGCGCGGACGCAGGCGGCGATCCGGGCGGCGGGACGGGCATGCAGCCCGAGGGGCAGGACCATCCGTGCGTCGCGCTCCAGCACCGGCCCGGCGGCGTCGCCGCCGGCGTCGGCCGCGGTCGTGGCGACGAGGACGGGCTCGCCCGCCGTCACGGCGCGGCCGGGGCGGAGCGATCGGACCGAGGCGGCGCCGGAAACCGCCACGATCGGCGAGACCAGGCTGCGGGCGCCTTCCGCGAGATGGTCGAGGTCGAGGGTGAGCAGGAGATCGCCGGCGCGGACCAAGTCGCCCTCGGCGACACGGGCGGTGAAGCCCGCCCCGTTCAGGGCCACGGTGTCGAGGCCGACGTGGATCAGCACCTCGACGCCGGCCGGCGAGCGCACGGTGACGGCGTGACGGCTGGCGGGAAGGCCCACGACGACGCCGTCGACCGGGGCGCGGACCTCGGCGTCGGTGGGATCGATGGCCGCGCCGGCCCCCACCATGCCAGAGGCGAAGGCTTCGTCGGGCGCGTCCGCCAGGTCGAGCAGCCATCCGCCGAAGGGGGCGTGGATCGTCAGCTCGGTCACCGTCCCGGCTCCAGTTCGACCCATTCGACGCCCCACATCGGATCGAGGCCCGGCTGGGCGAAGCGGAGGCAAAGGTCGTGACGCCCCGCCCGGGCCGGCAGCTCGCCGGAAAGCAGTGAGAGGCCGTGGCCGCCCGCGGCCTCCGCGAGCGGCAGGACCAGGGCGGGCTCGCCCTCGCAGGCGCCGACGAAGATCTCGAGCTCGCCCTCCGGCGTGCGCGGTGGAGCCAGTTCGATGTCGTCGCGGGCGGCGCCGATCTGGAAGTTGAACGGGACCTGCCCGACGGCGAGGCGGATGCCGGCGCCGCGGGTCAGATCGGCCTGCTCGTAGGTCCAGCAGGGGTTCATGATGTCCATCATCAGCGACGGCCGTTCGCCGGAAAGCGGCGCGTCGTCGATCAGGGACAGGACCAGACCGGCGCTGCACAGCTTCAGCTGGTGATCGTACCGCCGCCGTCCGTCGGGAGGCGCAGGCGCCGCTTCGGGATGGAGCGCGAGGGCGGCGTAGTCGATGCCCAGCGCGTGGTAGCGATCGAGTTGCGGCTCCAGCCGGGCGCGGAAATCGGCCCAGTCCATCCGTTCGGGCCGGCTCCAGGCCAGCTCGGCAAGCGCCGCCAGCCGGGGAAAGGCCATGTACTCGACGCGACCCTCGTCGCGCATGTGCTCGGTCCAGAGGTTGGCCTGCACGCCGATCACGTGGGCGGCCTGGTCGGGCGTCAGGTCGGCGGGGGTCGGATCGAAGGCGTAGATGCGCTCCAGACTGACCACCTCGCCCCGTCCCGGGGCGCCGTCGGCGGCGCTCTGGCGGTTGTCGAGGTAGAGGATCGGGGCCGGCGACATCACCGTGTCGTGCCCCAGCCGCGCCGCCTCGACCGCGCCCTCCACGCCGCGCCACGACATGACGGTGGCGTTCGGCGCCAGCCCGCCCTCGAGAATCTCGTCCCAGCCGATCATGCGGCGGCCGCGGGCGTTGAGGTGGCGTTCGAGCCGGCCGATGAACCAGCTCTGCAGTTCCTCCTCGTTCGCGACGCCGAGCTCCCGCATCCGCGCCTGGGTGCGCAGCGAGGCTTTCCACTGTTCCTTCACCGCCTCGTCGCCGCCCAGGTGGATGTACTCGCCGGGGAACAGGTCCATGACCTCGTCGAGCACGTTCTCGAGGAAGACCAGGGTGCTCTCCTCGGTGTTGAACAGGTTGGGATAGACCCCCCAGTCGCCCGGGACGTCGGGCATGGCGGAGCCCGGCGCGTCCGAAACGGCCAGGTCAGGATAGGCGGCGATGGCCGCGCTGGCGTGGCCGGGCACGTCGATCTCGGGCACGACGACGATGTTGCGGGCGCGGGCGTAGGCCACGATCTCGCGCACCTCGTCCTGGGTGTAGAAGCCGCCGTGGCGCCGCGGCCGGCCCGTCGCCGGATCGGTGTCGCCTTGGGCGGCGGCGCCTGCGGGCACGCGCCATGCGCCCACATCGGTCAGGCGGGGATAGCGCCGGATCTCCAGACGCCAGCCCTGGTCGTCGGTGAGGTGCCAGTGGAAGACGTTGAGCTTGTGCAGCGCCATCCAGTCGATGAACTGTTTGATGAATTCGGGCGACTGGTAGTGGCGGGCGGAATCGAGCATGGCGCCGCGCCAGGCGAAGCGGGGGGAGTCCTCGACGGTCGTCGCCGGGATCGTCGCCGGTCCGTGGCCGGGCGTGGCCGTGGCGAGTTGCCAGACGCTGATCGCGCCATAGAGGAAGCCGCCGAATCCGCCCGCCTCGACAACGACGCCGTCGGGAGCCACCGCCAGCGCATAGGCGTCCCCCGTCTGCGGGCCGCGCCGAAATGTGATCGCGTCGCCGCCGACCGCGCCGGGCCGGACCGCGAGGTCGAGCCCGCGGGTGCGCCTCAGGAGATCGGAGAGATACTCGGCCGCCCGCGCGGCGTCCGTGTCGCCAGCGGGGAGCGACAGGACCGTGGCCTCCCCCAGCGAGAAGGCGCCCGCCGCGGCCTCGACATGCGCCGGCGCGGGAATCAGCGGGACCTGGGCGTCGGCGCCGACGGCGGCTCCCGACAGGCAGGCGGCGAGAACGGCGGCCGCGGCGCGGACATGGAGCATCATTCGCTTCCCCTGGCGAAGCGTGGGTCGCCCGCGATCGTCGCGGTCGGTCGGAACGTGTGGAGCCGCGCAGCCATGGCCGTATCCTGCGGGACGCGGCGCGGCCATGGCAACGCGCCTGTTTCGGGACGACCATGGCCGTCCCGAAACATCAGAACTCGACGGCGAGGGTGGCCATCAGCTTGCGGCCGGTCCGGTACACCCCGCGAGGCAGGGCCACGGTGTTGGCGTAGGCGTAGTACTCGCTGTCCAGCAGGTTCTGGCCGGAGAGGGTCAGGCTGACGTTGTCCGTGATGGCGTAGCCCGCCGTGGCGTCCAGGCTCTCGACGTCGCGCACGTACATGGCGTCGCCGCGATCCAGGCCGGTGAAGTAGCGCGAGCGCCAGGTGTAGGTGGCCCGCAGCGAGAAGGGGCCGTTCTCGTAGAACGGGCTGATGTTCACCTGGTGACGGGAGTTGAACGGCAGGTCCTGGCCGTTGTCCGCCTCGCCATCGACGAGGGTGTAGTTCGCCAGCAGGCCGAAGCCGTAGCCGTATGTCTGCTGGTAGGCGACCGACAGACCCCTGAGTTCCGCCGATCCGGCGTTGGTCGGCCGGCTGATCTGGTAGGTGGTGACGGCGTTCTGGGCCTGGTTGAAGTGCTGTTCCGCCTGGGTCTGCTGCAGGATGTAATTGGAAATGTCCTTGTAGAAGACCTCGCCCGACAGAATGGCGTTGGGAGCGAAGTACCACTCCGCCGCCAGGTTCAGGTTCACCGACTCGTAGGGATCGAGGTCCGGATTGCCGCCGCCGCCGGTGAGGATCTGGTCCGAAAGCCAGAAGTAGTTCGACATATCGGCGTAGTTGGGACGGGCGATGACCTTGGCGGCGGCCAGACGGACGATGACGTCCTCGGCGGCGTTGATGGCCAGGTTCAGGCTGGGCAGGATGTCGTCGTACTCCTTGGTCCGGACCTCCCACGCCCAGTCCGCCTCGGTCGTGCCGCAGCCGGTCGCGGTCTGGTTGACGCAGACATAGCCGCCGCTGTCGGATTCCGTCCTCACGTAGCGCAGCCCGATGTTGCCGCGCAGCAGCTCGTTCTCGAAGTCGGCCTGGCCGTAGACGGCGTGGATCGTCTCCTGGACGTTCCAGTTCTGGGCGGTGAACTCGGCGTTGCCGAACACCGTGGGCGTCGGGGCCGGCTGCCACGGGCGCAGGTAGCCGCCGCTCTCGATGTAGTCCGCCAGGGCGTCGCCATCGATGCGGAAGCGCGTCCGCATCTGGTCGTTCACGCCGTCGAACCCGTCCAGATAGTTGCCGGGCACCTGCGAGGGATTGAACAGGGCGGCGCTGTCGGGGTCGCCGTAGATCTGCACCGTCACGCCCGACATGCGCTGGTCGGTCTCGTGCGCCCGGTACTTGTAGCCGAACTGGAGTCGGTCGAAGAAGCCTTCGCGTTCGAAGCCGAGGTCGAACTGGCCATAGGTCTCCTCGTCCGTCGTCGGCTTGGAGACGATGTTGCCGCCCCAGCCGGCGTTGTATCCCGCCGGCCCGACGGACGGATCGCCGGCGCCCCATCCGCCGTCGAAGGAGAAGTCCGAGGCGTCGGAGAGCACGTCGTCGTTTGCCGGGTCGGTGTAGGTCAGGACGCCGGGCGAGCCGGGGGCGCCCGTGAAGTCGACCGTGTAGTCGGCCCAGTTCAGGAACTCGCCGAACAACTGCCGCTGGGTGCCGCCGTCGGCCTTGCTGTAGCCGAGGTCGACCGCGAGATCCCAGGTCTCGTCGGTCCACTTGCCGTCGAAGTGGTAGTTGTCGATAGTCATCGCCGCCTCGCGATACTGGACGTCCAGCACGCTCAGCGCGTTGTTGAAGGAGGCGCGGGTGATGACCCCGTCCTCGATATCGATGTCGGTCAGGGCGCCCAGGCTGTTCCAGGTGTTGCCCTGGAAGGCGAAGAGCGACTGATTGGTGTTGTCGTAGCTGGCCTCGACCCGCAGCCAGTCGAAATTCAGGTCCAGCTGGTCCATCGGCCGCCACTGCAGGGCGACGGTGTAGCTGTCGCGCTCGCGCTCCTGCTCGAAGAAGTGGGTGCCGAACGAGTTCATCCCGCGCGCGTCGGGATTGGCCAGCAGGGTGGCGGCGCAATCGCCGACGCAGTTGCCATTGGCGATGGAGTTGCCGCCGGGGTTCTCCGGGTTGCCGCCGGCGTAGAAGCTGGCCGGAATGGTGCCGTAGGACTCCAGACCGTCGCGCCGAAGGTGGTCGGTGGAGTGCTGGGCCGAGACCAGCACGCCGAAGGTGCGGGCGTCGTTGCGCCAGCCGCCGAGGACGGAGAACTGGAGATCGCCTTCCTCGGAGCGGTCGTTGTAGAGCCAGGTGGCCGCGCCCGAGAGGGTCGTCCCGCCCAGGTCAAGGGGACGACGGGTGATGATGTCGACGGTGCCGCCGATGCTGCCCTCGTCGATGCGTGCTTCGGGTGACTTGAACACCTCGACGCGACCGACGATCTGCGGCGCCAGAAGGGCGTAGTTGAAGGTACGGCCCGGCTGGTCGAGGATGAACCAGTCGGCCGAAGCCACTGTCTGGCCGTTCAGCAGGGTGCGGTTCAGCGCCGGATCCGTGCCGAGGATCGAGACCTTCTCGCCCTGGCCGAAGGCCCGGTCCACCGTGACGCCCGGGATGATGGTGATGGCCTCGGCGACGTTGGAGCTGGGGAACTTGCCGACGTCCTCGGCCGTGACCACGTCGATGATGGCGTTGGCCTCGCGCTTGGTCTCCAGTGACTGCTGGAGCGAGGCGCGGATGCCTGTGACGATCACCTCGTCGAGCTCGGACGCCTCCGGCGCGGGTTCCTGGGCGAAGGCGGCGCCGGCGGCCAGGAGCGCGATCGCGCTGACGGACCCGGCGAGCAGGCAATCACGAAGTCTCATGGCGGCTCTCCCCGTTGCGGACCTGCCCCCGCAGGTCCGTAAGGCCTTTTGCAGACCAATATGAATTTGGATCGCCTGCCACAAAGCCACACGGCCGGCCGATATCGGGAGACTTTCACGGAAATGTCGCCAAGCGCAAGACCAAAACGAAAATTGGGCTTACCATTTTCTTCCAAATGGTCCTTGATTGGTTACACATCATCGGGTCAGATGCGGGGGCGTGAACTGAGAAGGGGCCGGGGCCGTGTCATTCGTAGAGGTGGTGGGATCGCTCGACGCCGGGCGCCCGACGCCGCTGTATCAGCAGCTGCAGCTGGCCGTCCGCGAGGCGATCGCACGTCGTGCGTTGCGGCCGGACGAGGCGCTGCCGCCGGAGCGGGAGCTGGCCGAGGCGCTGGCGGTGTCGCGCATCACCGTGCGCAAGGCGTTCGACGGGCTCGTGGCGGAAGGCTTGCTGACCCGACGCCAAGGCGCGGGCACCTTTGTTGCGGCGCGGGTGGAGAAGAGCTTCTCAAAGCTGACCTCGTTCTCGGAGGACATGGCGGCGCGCGGTCGCGAGGTGCGCAGCTCGTGGATAAACCGCAGCGAGGGCGCCGTGACGCCCGAGGAGTCCCTGACCCTTGGCCTCAGCCCCGGCGCGGCCGTGTACCGGTTCCACCGCATTCGCTACGCCGACGACGCGCCCATGGCTCTGGAATACTCCACCGTGCCGGCGACCTGCCTGCCGGGGGTGGAGGCCGTGGGGGACTCCCTCTACGACGCGTTGGCAGAGGTCGGTTGCCGCCCGAACCGGGCCCTGCAACGCCTGCGGGCCGTGCTGTTCACGCCGCAGCAGGCGGAGCTGCTGGGGGTCGACACGCCGGCCGCCGGTCTGCTGATCGAGCGCCGCGCCTTTCACAACGGCCGGGCGGTCGAGGTGACCCAGTCCTACTATCGTGGCGACGCCTACGATTTCGTGGCCGAACTCAACGACGGTCCGGCCTGATGCGCTGCGAAGACACGCGGATGTTCGCCGAGGCGGCGGAGGCGCCGCAGGTCGTGGCGGCGCAGCTGCGCGAGAATAGCGACCTCGTGCGCCATGCCGCGGACCGGCTGCGCGAGCGGCGTCCGACGGCGGCGCTGACCTGCGGGCGCGGCAGTTCGGACAACGCGGGGGTCTACGCCCGCTACCTCATCGAGACCCGGACCGGCGTCATGACCAGCCCGATGCCGCTGGCTGTCAGCTCGGTCTACGGTCGTACGCCCGAGGTTCCAGGCGCGGTCTGCCTGGCGATTTCGCAGTCGGGCCAGAGCCCCGACCTGGTCGCCGCGGCGGCGGCGGCGCGGAAGGGCGGCGCCTTCGTCGTCGCCCTGGTCAACGCGGAGAGTTCCGCCCTGTCGGAAGCCGCCGACCTGACCCTGCCGCTTCGGGCGGGGCCCGAGACCTCGGTGGCCGCCACGAAGAGCTTCGTCGCCAGCCTTTCGGCCCTCGCGCATCTGGTCGCCGAATGGACCGGGGACGCGGACCTCTTGGCTGGACTGGACGCGCTGCCGGACCACCTGGCGGCGGCCTGGCGGCAGGACTGGCGCGCGGCCCTGCCCAAGCTCGCGGAAGCGTCCAGCCTGTATGTGGTCGGCCGCGGCGTCGGCTATGCGGCGGCCCGTGAAGCGGCGCTGAAGCTGAAGGAGACCTGCGCCATCCACGCGGAGGCTTTCAGCGCGGCCGAGGTCCGTCACGGCCCGATGACGCTGGTGGGAGCCGGCTTTCCGGTGTTGATGCTGGCGCAGGCGGACGCCACGCTCGCGGACAACGCCGCGCTGGCGAGCGACTTCGCCGCGCGTGGCGCGACGGTCATGGCCGCGGGGCTGCCCGCCTCCGGCGCGGTTCGGTCGCTGCCCGCCGTGTCGGCGCATCCCACGCTGGAGCCGATCCTGCTGATCCAGAGCTTCTACCGTCTCGCCGTCGAGCTGTCGGTCGTCCGCGGTCTCGACCCCGATCGACCGCCGTACCTGAAGAAGGTGACGGAGACGGTATGATGCGAACCCGACTGGTCAATGGCCGCGTGCTGATCGACGGCCGCCTCGACGAGCGGGCGGCGGTCTGCATCCAGGACGGCGCGATCTCGGCCGTGGGCCGCGCCGCCGACCACGGCGTCGACCAGGAAATCGATCTCGACGGCCTGATCCTCGTCCCCGGGTTCATCGACACCCAGGTCAACGGCGGCGGCGGAGCCCTGTTCAACGCCGATCCCTCCGTCGCCTGCATCGCCGCCATCGGCGCGGCGCACCGGCGGTTCGGCACAACCGGCTTCCTGCCGACGCTGATCAGCGACGATCTCGAGGTCATCGACCGGGGCGTCGACGCGGTGGAGGCGGCGATCGGCGCCGGCGTTCCGGGCGTCCTCGGCATCCACATCGAAGGCCCGTTCCTGAGCCCGCGCCGGCACGGGATCCACGACGCCTCCAAGATCCAGGTGCTGGAGGAGTCCATGGTCGAGCGGCTGACCCGGCTGAAAGGCGGGCGCACGCTGATCACCCTGGCTCCGGAAACCACGACGCCCGGACTGATCGAACGGCTGGTCCGGGCCGGGGCGATCGTCTCCGCCGGGCATACCGACGCGGACTACGCGACCATGCGCCGGGCGCTGGCGGCGGGGGTCACCGGCGTCACCCATCTGTTCAACGCCATGTCGCCGATGCTGAACCGCACGCCCGGAGTGGTTGGAGCGGCGCTCGAGGACGCCTCGGCCTGGTGCGGCCTGATCGTCGACGGCCACCACGTCGATCCGGTGGTGCTGCGGCTGGCCCTGCGGTGCCGGCCGCTGGACCGCTTCATGCTGGTCACCGACGCCATGCCCGGCGTGGGCGTGGACGCCGGCAGCTTCGACCTGCAGGGACGGCGGATCACCGTCGAGAATGGCGTCTGCCGGGACGAGCGCGGCGTGCTGGCCGGCTCGGGGCTCGACATGGCGCAGGCGGTGCGCAACGCCGTGCGGATGCTCGACCTCGACCTTGGCCAGGCGGTGGCGATGGCCAGCGCGGCGCCGGCGGCCTTCCTCGGAATGGCCGGGCGGCGAGGCCGCATCGCGCCGGGATGGATCGCCGACCTCGTCGCCCTGGACGACGACCTGACGGTGCGCCGCACCTGGATCGGGGGCCGGTAGGGCCGGTGGCGGAGAGGGGGGGATTCGAACCCCCGGTACGCTTCCACGTACGCCGCATTTCGAGTGCGGTACATTCAACCACTCTGCCACCTCTCCGCGGGGCCGAACGTCTCTGGTCGAACGGAGCGCCTAACTAGTCGGAGAGGGGCCGGGCCGCAAGCGGGCCGAGGCGGAAAATCGTCAGCGCAGGGCGGGAAGCGGCAGGCCGAGGGTCTCGGCGGCGGAGAGGTCGCCGTCGGCGAGGCGGAACAGTTCGGCCGGGCGCCCGCCGGTGGCGGCGGAGAGCCGGCCGGTGGGACGGACCAAGCCGGTGCGCTCGACGCCGCGGCGGAAATTCTGCTTGTGCAGCGACAGGCCGGCGACGGCCTCGGCGGCGGCCTGCAGGCCCGACAGGGTGAAGGTCGCGGGCATGAGGTCGAACAGCACCGGGCGGTAGCGCAGCTTGGCGCGCAGGCGGCCGAGGCCGGTGGCGAGGATGCGGCGGTGGTCCGAGGCCATGGGCCGGCCCGAGGCGAGGGCCGGCGGCGGCAGGTCGCGGTCGCGGGCGGCCTCGGCGACCAGGCCGGCCTCATAGAGCAGCTCGTAGCGCTCCAGCACCCGGCTCTCGTTCCAGCGGGCGCCCGAGACGGCGAACAGGGCGTCGACGCGGGACTGGCGGCGCGGGTCGCCGTCGGCCCAGGCGGCCAGCGCCTCGAGCAGGGGCGGCAGGCAGCCGGCGGGGCCGTCGCGGCGGTCCTCCCACGGGAAGAAGTCGAGCACGGGAGTCCAGCGGGCTTCGGAAAGGGGCGCGTCGGCGGCGTCGGCGGTGAGGGCGAGGTAGCCGACCGAGACCTCGCGGCGGTGCTCTGGGCCCGGCGTGGCGCGGGGGCTGTCGCGGCCGAGGTCGCCGAAGGTGTAGAGCTGCTCGACGAAGCCGAGGCGGAAGCCGGTCTGGGCGGTGACGAAGTCGCGCAGCGCCAGCTCGAAGGTGCGGTCGCGGATCGGATCGAAGGGGCCGAAGGGCAGGGCGGCCGCGCCGTCCCCGCCCGGCGTGGTGAGGACGCAGGCGGCGCCGTCGCGAAGCGCGATGACCACGGCCGAAAGGCCGATGCGCACGCCGGCCGCTCCGATGGACTGCTGCGGCGCGGCCTGCATCGTCACTCCGTGTGCCAGGCGTCGGGGGCGGGGATCAGGCCGACGGCCTCGGCCAGCACCCGGTAGCGCTCGAGGTAGCGCTGCTGGGCGAGCGGCGCGGGCAGGGGCTCGATGACGAGATCGTAGCCGGCGGGCGGGGCCCCGAAGAAGCCGAGCGACTCCTTCCGGGTGAAGCCGGCCAGCTGGGTGGCCTCGAAAAAGGCGCAGGCCTTGTCGGCCTTCTTGATCAGCGACTTGATCGCCGGGGGAGATTTCGGCGGCAGGCCGAAGCGGACGTGGATGGCGCTCTCCAGCCGGGCCTCGAAGGCCTTGTAGTTGACGCCGAGCGCCGACTTGAAGGGCGAGATCATGTCGCCGATGACGTATTCGGAGGCGTCGTGGAGCAGGGCGGCGAGGCGCCATTTCGGCTCCAGCCCCGGCTTGATGTGGGCGGCGATCTCCTCGACCACGCAGGAGTGCTGGGCCACCGAGAAGGCGTGCTCGCCGATGGTCTGGCCGTTCCAGCGGGCGACGCGGGCGAGGCCGTGGGCGATGTCCTCGATCTCGATGTCGAACGGCGAGGGGTCGAGCAGGTCGAGGCGGCGGCCGGACAGCATGCGCTGCCACGCGCGAGGAGCTTTGGCGGAAGAGGAGCGGGACGTGACGGCCAAGACGGGTTCCTGTCGCTTGAGCCTGATCGGCTGAGGTGGAATCGCTTCGCGATTCCGCCGATGTCGTGAATCAGGCTCTCGCAATACGCTGGACCGAAATCCGGGCCTTGCTGGACTGCGTCCAACAAGGCCGATTTCGGTCCGGCCGGTCAGGTGACCCATCCGGGCGCGGCGATCAAGAGCCTCATTCCCCGACGTTGAGCGTCACCAGGTCCTTGGCGTCCTCGAAGGCGCGGCCGCGCTCGCGGTCGCGGGAGCGGACGGTGGCGACGACCAGCGGGCCGCCGACGGGGCCGCGCGCCTCGTAGCCGACCAGGCG
>Ga0196970_1002062_pt1 | contig 11298 bp, 7 predicted proteins | sample S1v_513CmetaG_FD_148672 | JGI IMG/M metagenome (GOLD analysis project Ga0196970, IMG submission 148672) | Soil microbial communities from Anza Borrego desert, Southern California, United States - S1+v_5-13C | ecosystem: Environmental > Terrestrial > Soil > Desert | place: USA: California... | reverse complement strand
GGAAACGCCGATCGGCGACGATGAGGACTCCCACCTGGGCGACTTCATCGAGGACACCAACGTGGAGTCCCCGATCGACAACACCACCAACATCAACCTGTCCGAGACGGTGCGCGACGTGCTGGCTGGCCTGACCCCGCGCGAAGCCAAGGTGCTGCGCATGCGCTTCGGCATCGACATGAACACCGACCACACCCTGGAAGAGGTCGGCAAGCAGTTCGACGTGACCCGCGAGCGCATCCGCCAAATCGAAGCCAAGGCGCTGCGCAAGCTGCGCCACCCGACGCGAAGCGAGCATCTGCGCTCCTTCCTCGACGAGTGATACCAGAACCCCCGGCCCAGGCCGGGGGTTTTGTTTATATGGCAGATTAAATTCTCCGCACCGCCCCTCCCCCGCCTACCGCGTCTACACTCGAACCAATCATCCCCGAGCCATAACGAGAGCGTTATGCACAGATTGGCGCCCGTGCTTTTTTTGCTGTCACTGATGATCTGGACCGCAACGGCTGACGCGCTGACTCTGACCGATGAAGAACGCAGCTGGCTGGCGGCTCACCCGGATTTGCGCCTGGGTGTCGACGCGTCGTGGCCACCTTTCGAGTTTCGTGACGATCAGAACCGTTATCAGGGCCTGGCGGCCGACTATATCGAAGTGATTCGCCAACGCCTGGCGATCAAATTGACGCCGATCGAACCGGTCAGCTGGACGGTGGTGCTGGAACAGGTGAAAAGCGGCAAGATCGATCTTCTACCGGGCATCATGTCGACCCCTGAGCGCCAGACCTACCTGTCGTTCACCCGTCCCTATCTGGACTTCCCAATCGTTATCCTCGCCCACATCGGTGGCGCGCAGCCGCGCAAGATTGGCGATCTGTACGGTTTGAAAATCGCTGTGGTGGAAAATTACGCTCCACACGAATTGCTGCGCACACACCATCCGGATCTGAATCTGGTGGCGATGCCCAACGTCAGCTCGGCGTTGCAGGCACTCGCCACCGATGAAGTCGACGCGGTCGTTGGCGATCTCGCGTCCAGTGTCTGGAGCCTGCGCCAGCTCAAGCTCGACGGCCTGTATGTCAGTGGCGAAACCCCTTATCGCTACCAATTGGCGATGGCCGTGCCGCGCGACAACAAAGTACTGGTAGGGATTCTCGACAAAGTGCTGGCCGACATGAGCCCGGATGAAATCAGCAGCATTCAGGAACAGTGGGTCGGCAATGTCCTCGATCACCGGACATTCTGGTCAGATTTGTTGATTTACGGTCTGCCGGGACTGTTGTTGTTGGTGACGATTCTTGCCGTGGTAATCCGCATCAATCGCCGTTTGAGCTCGGAGATTGCCCGGCGCATCGACCTCGAACAGGAATTGCGCAGCAGTGAGTATCACTATCGCGGCCTGGTGGAGAGCCTGTCGGCCATCGCTTGGGAAGCGCGAATGAGCGACTTCACCTATAGCTATGTCTCGCCCCACGCCGAGGACTTGCTCGGCTATCCGCAATCCCATTGGTTGATACCCGGTTTCTGGCACAACATCATTCACCCGGCGGATCTGACCCGCACACAGAACTACTGCAAAGAGGCCCTGCGTGAAGGTCGTGATCACATTGTCGATTACCGGGTCATCACTGCCGACGGCCGCTGTCTGTGGGTACGCGACATCGTCAGCCTGATTGAACATGGTCACGAACCGGTGATGCGCGGTTTGATGATCGACATCAGCGAGATCAAGCGCACTGAAGAAGCGCTGCGGCTCTCGGAGCAGAAATTCGCCTCGGTCTTTCAACAGTGCCCGGACATTCTGGTGATTGCGCGGCTGTCCGACGGCTGCCTGCTGGAAGTCAACGAAGCGTTTGAAGAACAGATCGGGCTGAAAGCCAGGGACGTCCTCGGGCAAACCGCGACCGATCTGAATATCTGGGGTATTCCCGGCGTCGGCCCGGGACTGCTCCAGCGGTTGCAGGCGGGCAGCATCCGCAACCTGGAGATGCCTTTTCGTCGCAACAACGGCCAAGTGTTCACCGGTCTGATTTCCGCCGAGCCATTCGATCTGGACGCCACCGCGGCGCTTGTGGTCGTCGTCCGCGACATCACCCAGCTCAAGGAAACCCAGCAGCAGCTGCAAACCTCTGAAGAAAAATTCGCCAAGGCTTTCCACGCTTCACCGGATGGCTTGCTGCTGTCGCGCCAAAGCGATGGTCTGCTGCTGGAAGTCAACGAGGGCTTCAGCCGCATTACCGGCTTCAACAGCGCCATGTCGGTAGACCGCTCGACACTTGATCTGGGCATCTGGGTCAATCTCAATGAGCGCAAACAGATGCTCGACCTGCTGCAGCGCGACGGCTTCGTACGCGACTTCACCTGCCATATCCGCCGCAGTGACGGGCAGATTCGGCTCTGCGAAGTGTCCAGCCGGCCGTTGCCGATCGGCGAAGAAGACTGCATGTTGACCATTGCCCGCGACATCACCGAGCGCCATCTGATGCAGGAAAAACTGCAGCAGGCCGCCACCGTGTTCGAAAGCACCGCCGAGGGCGTGCTGATCACCGATACCCAACAGCACATCAGCGCGGTCAATCGCGCCTTCACCGAGATCACCGGTTACAGCGAAAGCGAAGCTCTCGGCCATACCCCGCGCCTGCTCGCTTCCGGCCTGCATGACAGCGCCTTTTACGCGGCCATGTGGCACCAGTTGACCGCCGAAGGTCACTGGCAAGGCGAGATCTCCAACCGGCGCAAGAACGGCGAGCTGTACCCAAGCTGGCTGACCATCAGTGCGGTGCGCAATCGCGACAAGTTCATCACCCACTTTGTCGCGGTGTTCGCCGACATTTCCAGCCTCAAGCATGCCCAGGCCAAGCTCGATTATCAGGCGCATCACGACCCCCTTACCGGCCTGCCGAACCGCACGCTGTTCGAAAGTCGTCTGCAAATGGCGCTGAACGGTCAGCAGGAAAACGGCGGTCAAGGCGCTGTATTGTTTCTCGATCTCGACCGCTTCAAACACATCAATGACAGCCTCGGTCACCCGGTCGGCGACCTGCTGCTCAAGGGCATCGCCATTCGCTTGAAAGAGCAATTGCGCGATATCGATACCGTTGCGCGTCTGGGTGGCGATGAATTCATCATCCTGCTGCCCGGCCTGCAGCAAGCCAGTGATGCCGACAATATCGCCAGCAAGCTGCTCAACTGCTTTGGCGCACCGTTCCAGGCGGGTGAACATGAGTTCTTTATCAGCGCCAGCATCGGCACCAGCCTGTATCCGCGCGACGGCAGCGATGTCGCCACCTTGGTCAAGAACGCCGACGCGGCGATGTATCGCTCCAAAGCCAAGGGCCGCAACCGCGTCGAAAGCTACACCCGCGACCTCACCGCCCAGGCCAGCGAACGCATTGCGCTTGAACATGAGCTGCGCCGCGCCATCGAGCGCGACGAACTGTTCCTCTATTACCAACCAAAAATCAGCCTCGACGACCATCGCCTGGTCGGCGCCGAAGCGCTGATCCGCTGGCGTCACCCGACTTTCGGCGACGTACCGCCCGAACATTTCATTCCACTGGCCGAAGAAAACGGCATGATCCTGCAGATCGGTGACTGGGTGCTCGAAACCGCGTGCCGGCAGATGTTCGAGTGGAACCAGGTCTACGACAGCCTCGGCCCGCTGTCGGTCAACCTCGCCGGCGCGCAACTGCGCCAGCCAAATCTGCTCGGACGCATCGAGCAACTGCTCAAGGACAACCGCCTCCAGCCGGATTTACTGCAACTTGAAATTACCGAGAATTTCATCATGAGTCAGGCCGAAGAGGCGCTGGCCGTGCTGCACCAGCTCAAACACCTCGGCGTGCAACTGGCGATCGACGACTTCGGCACGGGTTATTCTTCGCTCAGCTATCTCAAACGCCTGCCGCTGGACATCCTCAAGATCGACCAGTCATTCGTCCGCGGCCTGCCTGACGATCCCCACGACGCGGCGATTGTCCGGGCCATCATCGCACTGGGCCGAAGCATGCAATTCACCGTCATCGCCGAAGGTGTCGAAACCCAGGCACAACAGCAATTTCTCACCGCCGAAGGCTGCGAACAGATCCAGGGCTACATCGTCAGCCTTCCGCTGCCACCGGAAGAATTCGCGGCAACGTTTCTGCGTGTAACCGTATCGGATTTTTCGGATAGCACAGCCGAGAAACCGTCGCTATAATCCGCGACCTACTGAGGGCCTATAGCTCAGTTGGTTAGAGCAGAGGACTCATAATCCTTTGGTCCACGGTTCAAGTCCGTGTGGGCCCACCAAATTGAAAGCCGCGCTATATGCGCGGCTTTTTTGTGGGCGCTCAGGCTGCTACCTCGCAAACGCAACGCTCGGAAGACTTCCCCGATACTGTAGGCAAATTCTGAAGATATGTTTTGTCTCCTCCCACGCTCTTGTTGACCATTTCATCAGACGAGTAATGTCCAGACGCCTCCGCCCGCACAGGATTTTTCATGCTCGTGAATATTGCGCCTCCGATAAAGGAAGCCGCCAACCAACAAACATGGATCAATCTTGCGCTACCCGACCTTAGAACGTTATCTCGAGAACTCCGGTCGGCCGCAATACAGGAAATAAAAAGGGCTGACGACGCAGAAAGCGCCCTCGAAATATTGTTGGATCATTTCGGGTTCGTCGATGAGTCCGTACTGGCCGTGACTATCATCACGCCGATCGGAAACGTCGTGGTCATGAGAGACAAACTGGCTCATATAGTCGAAAAACGTTCAGACTCTAGAGAGCGCTATGTTCGACATGCCATCGATACGTTGAAGGGACCTTTCGAAGTATGGAAAGTCCTTTACGATAACGGTCGATACCGAATGGCGTTCATCAACGCCTACGAAGCAAAGAACGACATGCTTGTAGTTGTCGACGTGCGAGGAGGACAAATTCTCTGGAATTTTATGCATGCTCCGGCCAGAGCCATGAACAAGCACCGCCAGGGTGACCTTTTGTTTAAGCGATACATTATTGGAGACAAAGAAAAGGGCAGCCATTTGGCTGCCCTTGATATTTGAATCCTGATATTGGCATCCTCAGGAAATGGGATGAAGAGGTCTCACCTTACACCGACGTTGCAGCATCGCTGAGGTACCTACGTCCGCTAATACCCTGCAAGGCAGCAGATTTCGCGCTCTTGAAGGCATTCTTGACAAACAGGCGGGGCAAGTCAAATCAAATATGCGATGTTTTGTTTCAGCGCAGGGGTAACGCCCACCTCTCGGCTGACTGTTCAACCACAGCCCGCAGCATGTCGCTGACAGTGTCTGTAACATGCGCAATTCCTACCTGCTAACCACGGAGCCCCCTTTGCCAGACACCCGCCCCACCCTCGACGAAATCGACCGCCAGCTGATCGCGGCTCTGCAAATCAACGCCCGCGAAAGCGTGGCCATGCTCGCTCGGCAGTTAGGCATCGCGCGTACCACGGTGACTTCACGATTGGCACGTCTGGAAAAAGCCAAAGTCATCACCGGTTATGGCGTGCGCCTTGGTCAGCGTGTGGTTGATGGCGGGTTGCAGGCGTATGTCGGGATCAAGGTGCAGCCGCGGTCCGGCAAGGAGGTGTTGCGTCGCTTGAGTGCGATGGCGCAGGTGCAGCAGTTGTGTGCGGTGAGTGGGGAGTTTGATTATGTGGCGTGGTTGCGGACCGATTCGCCGGAGCAGCTGGATCAGTTGCTGGACCAGATCGGCAGTGTCGACGGGGTTGAGAAGACTACGACTTCGATCATTTTGAGCAGCAAGATTGATCGGGGGCAGCCGGTTTGATTTCGGTGCCTGCCGGCCTCATCGCCATCAGGCTGGCTCCCACATTCATCTATATGTAGCTGATCATCGTCATTTTGATCAGTTTGTTAGCAAAACGACGACACATTGCGTCTTATTAACGTGTTCCATGCTCCCTAGAATGGCTGGCATCTTTTCCTATACTCAGACGCGCATTCCGCGTCGGGTCGCCAGCAAGGTCAGCCATGAACAAGAACAATCGCCATCCTGCAGACGGTAAGAAGCCAGTCACCATTTTCGGTCCGGACTTTCCGTTCGCCTTTGACGACTGGATCGAACATCCCGCCGGGTTGGGCACCATTCCTGAACACCATCACGGCGCAGAAGTGGCGATTGTCGGCGCAGGCATTGCCGGTCTGGTGGCTGCGTACGAGTTGATGAAACTCGGCCTTAAACCGGTGGTTTATGAAGCGTCTAAACTGGGCGGCCGTCTGCGTTCGCAAGCCTTCAACGGTACCGACGCCATTGTTGCTGAACTCGGCGGCATGCGCTTTCCAGTCTCTTCCACGGCGTTCTATCACTACGTCGACAAGCTCGGTCTCGAAACCAAGCCGTTCCCCAACCCGTTGACCGGCGCCTCCGGCAGCACCGTGATCGACCTTGAAGGCGAAACCTATTACGCAGAAAGCCTGAAGGATCTTCCTCCATTGTTTCAGGAAGTGGCCGACGCCTGGGCTGATGCGCTGGAGGCCGGTTCGCAGTTCTCCGATATCCAGCAAGCCATCCGTAACCGCGATGTGCCGCGCCTCAAAGAGCTGTGGAACAAGCTCGTGCCGCTGTGGGACGACCGGACCTTCTACGACTTTGTCGCGACCTCGAAAGCCTTCGCCAAATTGTCGTTCCAGCACCGCGAGGTCTTCGGTCAGGTCGGTTTCGGTACCGGTGGCTGGGACTCGGATTTCCCCAACTCGATGCTGGAAATCTTCCGCGTAGTGATGACCAATTGTGACGATCACCAGCACCTGGTGGTTGGCGGTGTCGAACAAGTGCCGCAAGGCATCTGGCGGCATGTGCCGGAGCGCTGCGCTCACTGGCCCGCAGGCACAAGCCTGAAGTCCTTGCACCGTGGCGCGCCGCGTTCCGGTGTGAAGAAAATTGCCCATGCACCGGAAGGCCGTTTCGCGGTCACCGACAACAACGGCGACACCCGCGAATACGCCGCCGTGCTGACCACTTGCCAGAGCTGGCTGCTGACCACCCAGATCGAGTGCGACGAAACCCTGTTTTCCCAGAAGATGTGGATGGCGCTGGACCGCACGCGCTATATGCAGTCGTCGAAAACCTTCGTGATGGTCGACCGGCCGTTCTGGAAGGACAAGGACCCGGAAACCGGTCGCGACCTGATGAGCATGACCCTCACCGATCGCCTGACCCGTGGCACTTACCTGTTCGATAACGGCGACGACAAGCCTGGAGTGATCTGCCTGTCGTATTCGTGGATGAGCGACGCATTGAAAATGCTCCCGCACCCGGTGGAAAAACGTGTTGAGCTGGCGTTGAACGCGTTGAAGAAGATCTACCCGAAAGTCGACATCGCCGCACGTATCATCGGCGACCCGATCACCGTGTCGTGGGAAGCCGATCCGTATTTTCTTGGCGCCTTCAAAGGCGCCCTGCCCGGCCACTATCGCTACAACCAGCGCATGTACGCGCACTTCATGCAGGACGACATGCCGGCCGAACAGCGCGGGATCTTCATTGCCGGTGACGACGTGTCGTGGACGCCGGCCTGGGTCGAAGGCGCGGTGCAGACTTCGCTCAACGCGGTGTGGGGGATCATGAAGCATTTCGGCGGCTCGACACATAAAGCGAACCCGGGCCCGGGTGATGTGTTCAAAGACATCGGCCCTATCGCCCTGCCCGAGTAAGAGGATTCTTCGATGCGTGTAGCCCTTTACCAATGCCCACCGCTACCACTGGAGCCCGCCGCCAACCTGCACCGCTTGCACCGGGTGGCGATGGAAGCCAACGGTTCGGACCTGCTGGTGCTGCCGGAAATGTTCATGACCGGCTACAACATTGGTGCCGAAGCGGTCAGCACCCTGGCTGAGGTCTACAACGGAGAATGGGCGCAACAGATCGGTCGGATTGCCAAGGCTGCGGGACTGGCGATCGTTTACGGTTATCCCGAGCGTACGGCGGACGGGCAGATCTACAACGCCGTGCAGTTGATCGACTCGACAGGCGAGCGCTTGGCCAATTACCGCAAGTCGCATCTGTTCGGCGACCTCGACCAGTCGATGTTCAGTCCGGGCGAGGCGGATTTGCCGGTGGTCGAGCTGAACGGCTGGAAGCTCGGCTTTCTCATCTGTTACGACCTCGAGTTTCCGGAAAACGCCCGCCGTCTGGCGCTGGCTGGCGCCGAGTTGATCGTGGCGCCGACAGCCAACATGATTCCGTTCGATTTCGTTGCCGATGTCACCGTGCGGTCACGCGCCTTCGAAAACCAATGCTATGTGGCTTACGCCAATTACTGCGGTCACGAAGGCGACATTCAGTATTGCGGACAAAGCAGCATTGCCGCACCGGACGGCAGCCGCATTGCCTTGGCCGGTCTCGACGAAGCGCTGATCGTCGGCGAGCTGGATCGTCAGTTGATGAACGACTCGAGGGCCGCCAACCGCTACCTCAGCGATCGCCGCCCCGAACTTTACGCCGCGCTGAACCAGCGCTAATCCGCTAGCATTGGCACTTCACTGTTCTGGAAGTGCCCATGCCTGCGCCGACTCACCCCCGCCCCCACACTGAAACTCTGGTCAACGGCTTGCGCGTAACCCTGCGTCATGTGCCCGGCCTCAAGCGCAGCGCTGCCGCATTGCGCGTGGCGGCCGGTAGCCACGACGTGCCGTTGGCGTGGCCGGGGCTGGCGCATTTTCTCGAACACCTGCTGTTTCTCGGGACCGAGCGGTTTCCGGCAACCGAAGGGCTGATGGCCTACGTGCAGGGCCACGGCGGCCAAGTGAACGCCAGCACCCGCGAACGCACCACCGATTTTTTCTTCGAGCTGCCTGTGCGCGCCTTCAGCGGTGGGTTGGAGCGTCTGTCAGACATGCTCGCGCACCCGCGTCTGAATCTGGACGATCAATTGCGCGAACGTGAAGTGCTACAGGCGGAATATGTCGCCTGGTTGCAAGATCCGGCAGCGCAAAAGCACTTTGCCCTGTACGAAGGTTTACCGGCAGAGCACCCGCTGCGGGGTTTTCATGCGGGTAATCGCGACAGCCTGAAAGTCGAACTGCCGGACTTTCAACAAGCGTTGAAAGATTTCCATCAGCGTTTTTATCGCACCGGGCAGATGACATTGAGCCTGACCGGGCCGCAAAGCCTGGAACAGTTGCGTGTGCTGGCCGAACAGTTCGCTGCTGCGCTACCGGCTGGGGATAAAGTTGCCCAGTCAGCGCCTGTGCCGTTGGCGGTGAAAAGTTATCAACAGGTCGACGGGCTGCACCTCAATTTGCTGTTTGCCTTCGACGCATTGCCGCAATCCTCTGCTGAAGCGCTGGCGTTTCTCTGCCATTGGCTCAATAGCGCCAAGCCCGGTGGGTTGCTGGCGCATTTGCAGCAGCACAATTTCGCTGAGGGATTGAAGGCGCTGCCGCTTTATCACTTCGACGGGCAGGCGCTGCTGCATCTGCAATTCAACGCAGGCGCCGAATCACTGACGGTGATTCACCAGCAGTTGCTGGACTGGTTGAGCTACTTCGCGCAGCAGGACTGGGCGGTGTTACGGGAGGAATATGCAGCCGTGCAGCAACGGCAGCAGCAAATCGGCGGCGCGCTGCAACTGGCGCGACTGGACAGTGAACCGTTGCAACACGGCCTGCCTGATTGCGCCGTCGAAGCACTGAAAAGCATTCTGCGTGAACTCGGTGCTGTGGATAACTTCGCCGCGCACTGGCACTTGCCAGCCGCCAACCCTTTCCTGCGCGCCAATGAGCCGCTGACCAACGCCGGACTGATTCGCGGCCAGACCAGCGCGCACCGCGGCCTGCGCACGTTCGCTCAGGACCGCTCACGCGGGCGACGCGAGCGCTCACCGATGCAGTTCAGCCAGGCTATGCCGGGCAACGGCGATGAAGGCGCGCTATATCTGCGCTGGCAGCTCGACGCCGCCGCCAGCGTTGACCTGCAAGCGCGGCTACAGCGCAGCTTTCAGCTGATCCGGCAAGATGCCAGCGAGGCCGGGGTCGAGGTGTCGTTCAGCGCAACGGGCAGCCAATGGCTGCTGAAACTGACCGGCCTGCAAGAGCCCATGCCCAGCGTGCTGGAGCATGCGCTGAAATGTCTGACATCAGTCTCAGCCGATTCCCCGCGTGGCGAGCCGGAAACGCCATTAATGCCGATCCGCCAATTGCTCAAGGCCTTGCCGGAGAGTTGCCTGGAGCCTGTCGGCGCATCGGATGACGCTGCGCATCTGTGGACAACGGCACGCTGGGACGGCCTCGCGCTGGGGTTCAACCAGCAAAGTCAATCTGCCATGGGCCTGGCCCTGAGCCGCATCCCCGGCCAACCGGATCATCAGCTGTCTGCGCCTTGCGCCATAAACGGTCGGCACCTCTGGCAACACATCGACACGGCATCCAGCGAACACGCCGTGCTGCTGTATTGCCCTAGCGCCAGCCAGGACGTGGCCAATGAAGCCGCCTGGCGCTTGCTCGCTCAATTGCTGCAGACGCCGTTCTATCAGCGCCTGCGCGTCGAGCTGCAACTGGGCTACGCGGTGTTCAGCGCATTGCGTCAAATCCATGGCCGCGTCGCGCTGGTGTTTGGCGTGCAGTCGCCCAACGTGCAGCCTGACGAACTGCTCGAACACATCCAGCAGTTCCTCAATAGCCTCCCAGCGCTGATTGAGCAGATGAATGAAGCCAGCCTCAGCCAGCAACGGCAGAGCCTTGCCGATCAATTCGATGCGGCTGAGCTCGGCTTCAAAGAAGCGGCCGAGCTGCTCTGGCAGGCCCGGCTCGCCGGCCATTCGTCGGATTACCTTGAGCGGTTAGTCGCCACCATTGCCGCACTGGACCGTTCGACACTCCTCAGCGCCGCGCAGCGTCTGCTCGACGCTGAAGGCGGCTGGCTCTGCCTCGCCAGCGCTCGGGCTCCCGCCGCCCCCTAGCAAGCGGTGAAATGATCATTACCGAGGCTGCAAGGAGCTTTCTCAAAGATTCACGGGTCATCGCGTTGAAATTTTGAGTAACATAGCCGCCTAACTAATTGGAACATCACCGCGCTGCCGTGGACTATACCTATGGATAGCGCTATCCCAACCCACAGAAGGAGACATCTCATGGCCTGGACCAAACCTGCTTACACCGACCTGCGTATCGGCTTCGAAGTCACCATGTACTTCGCCAGCCGCTGAGTTCTGCTTACGCAGAATCGCAGTGCAACGCCTCGGCTCGCCGGGGCGTTTTATTTTCCGCGTTGAAATGATGGAGCGTTCATGTTCGTCCAGATTCTGGGTTCGGCCGCCGGTGGCGGTTTTC
>Ga0196970_1002061_pt1 | contig 11299 bp, 13 predicted proteins | sample S1v_513CmetaG_FD_148672 | JGI IMG/M metagenome (GOLD analysis project Ga0196970, IMG submission 148672) | Soil microbial communities from Anza Borrego desert, Southern California, United States - S1+v_5-13C | ecosystem: Environmental > Terrestrial > Soil > Desert | place: USA: California... | reverse complement strand
GCTGCAGGGCCGCGTGATCGAACGCTTTCACGCCCGGCGAGAGCCAGATCGCCGCGCCGAGCACCGCACCGTCGCTCTCGGCCGCCCAGAGCTCGCGTTGCGGATGGATCGCGTTGCGCACGGCGGCATCGAAGAAGCGGCGTCGAGCGCGGGTTTTGGCCGATCCTTGGCGGAGCCAGTAATTTAGTCCGTCTTCATCGACGAACGCATCGGTGAGAACACTTGCAATGGCGTCCGTCTCATCGTCACGCGCCCGGCGCACCAGCATCGGCGCGCTCATATTTTCTCGGAAATCCGGATCGCGGCGCGGCAGCCGATTTTGATCACGGCCGAAAGCAATGGGTATCCCGGTGCGTCGTGCGCGCCCTGCCCGATCGCGGTGTCGCGATGGGCCATTTCCTCTTCGCGGAAGCGATCGACCACGTCCTTCAGTTCTTCGTCGACACCTTCAAGCGCCGCGCTTTGGCGCGCGTAATGCTCCTCGATCACGTCCTCGACCGCTTCGGTGCAGGCATGCGCCGCCTTTTCGCCCATCAGCGCCGTGACGGCACCCAGGCCGAAGCCGGCGACGCGCCAGATCGGGGCCATCAAAGTGGGCCGCACGCCGCGTTCGGCGATCATGCGGTCGAAGGTTTGCAAATGCTCCTGCTCGCCCGCTTCCATGTCACCGATGATGCGCGCTGCGTGCGACTTGCTTTCGCTACGGCCGAATATGGCCTGCTGACCACGATAAATCTGCACCGCGCCGTATTCGCCGGCGTGATCGACGCGGATCATTTCGGCCAAGCGGCGCTCGCGCGCGCCCTCACCTGGCATGGGCGGCGATGCTCTCATGATTTGCGCTCCGGAAGCACGGCGACGGCGATGCTCGCCAACGCCAGCAACAGCGAAATGAGGGCGTTGTAGCCCGCCATCGATATGCCGAACATCTGCCAAGCGATTTCATCGCAGGCCGGCGCCTGTACTTCGCCCTCAAAATCCATCGGCCGGATGTCGTTCATGTCGATCCGCGCGTCGCAATAGGCGACGACCCAATGCTGCTCGACCGCGACGTGGTACATCGCTTGCGCGGCGCTGCCGAGAAGCACGAGCGCGACCAGCGCAATCGCGATACGGGTAATGCGCGGGCTAATCCGCGTCGCCGCGAACGCGACGAGGCCAACGCCGGCGACGGCCCAATGCCAATTGCGCTGATCTAGACAAATCGGGCACGGATGCAGGCCGCCAAAACGCTGAAACGAATGCGCCGCCGCCAGCATCAAACCCGACGCCAGCGCCATTAGCAAAGGCCAGTAGGGGCGCAGGCGCGTGAGCAAACTCATGGAAACACCCTACGCCAAGCCGCACGCCACATACATACGCCCCGGCGCGGCGCCCCGCCGCACACCTAGCGGCCGAACAGGCCGGCCAGCCAGGGCGCATGCTCGGTCAAGAGATCAACCGCAAAGCCCGCGCCGACAATAAGGCCAGTGATGAGGATACCAAGCAACGTCAGCCAGCCCAGCGCCACCAGCATGCCCGCTACCGTGAACATGCCATCGCGCTGAATGAGCCCAACGGCCATCAAAGTGAGCGCCACCGAGGGCACGGTGTTGGTGATCGGCAACATTACGGTGATAGCCGCGAGCGCCATGACGAACGCGGCGATCTTCTCGCCGAAGCCAACCGCGAAGAAGCGCCAGCGTGGGCGCGAGAAAGTTTCAGTCCAACGCAGGCGCTTGTCGGCGAAGCCGGCGATAGAGCTTAGCCAGCTCTTCTTCACCCGGGCACGCATGAACCAGCCGGGCAGCCACGGTTCTGAGCGGCCGATCAGCACTTGGACGGCGAGCAGGAAGATGCCGAGGGCGATGATCTGTGCGCCGGGCAGTCCGGGCACGAGGCACGGCAAGGTCAAAAGCAGGATCAACAGGCCGAACGCGCGTTCGTCGAGCCGATCGGCAATCTCGCCGACAGCGAGCCCCTCTTCGCCGGCAGCGGCGTCGATGCGCTTTAGCACGCCGATGAAACTGTGGCTGAGATCATCGCGGAGAGTGTCGTTGCTAGCGGACATACAGACCTTTACGCGCGGCGTTGCGCCGTGCCGCTAGCACGGTTCGCCGAGGACGTCAGGAAGGGAAACACGGCCTGCCATCCGAAGCTCGCGCATGGGAAGGCTCAGTCCTCCTACGCCAAGGCTTCGGAGGACATCCTACGCGCGCTTTGCGAGCGTAGGATGGTGCCCCCGGTCGGAGTCGAACCGACACACCTTGCGGTACCGGATTTTGAGTCCGGCGCGTCTACCAATTCCACCACAGGGGCAACGCACTCACCTTTAGCGCACCGGCTTGCGTCTCTTCAACGTTCGACTGGGGCTTCCAAAGACGAGGCGCTCAGGTATGAGGCCGGAAAGCCGGTGTCAAACCCGGTAGCGGGGGAAATGCATGACCGACGCCGCGGCGATCGCCGGCGAGGAGACCGGCTTTGGCCGCGTCGGCCGCTGGGTCGGGCTAATTCTGGGCCCGGCGCTGGCGCTGGGGCTGCAGCTAGCGCCGCCGCCGGACGGGCTTACGGTCGAGGCGTGGCGGCTGGTTTCGCTAGCCGCGCTGATGGTGACCTGGTGGGTCACCGAGGCGATCCCGATTTCCGCGACCGCGCTTTTGCCGCTCGCCGCCCTGCCGCTGATCGGCGCGGGGAGCATGCGCGAAGCGGCGGCGCCCTACGCCGATCCGATCGTGTTTCTGTTCATCGGCGGCTTCATGCTGGCGGCGTGTGTCGAACGCTGGCGCCTGCATGAGCGCATCGCGCTTTCGATCGCGAGCATCGCGGGCGGGCGCCCTACGGCGCTGGTTGGCGGCTTCATGATCGCCTCGATGCTGATCTCGATGTGGATTTCCAACACAGCGACCACGTTGATGCTGGCGCCGATCGCCATCGGCGCGGCGCGCGCACTCTCCGGCGGCGGCAAAGCCGACCTCGCGCTCGGCGGAGCCTTGATGCTGGGGGTTGCGCACGCAGCGACGATCGGCGGCATTGGCACGCCCGTGGGCACGCCGACGAACCTTATCGCGATCGGCTTCTTCGAACGCGCGGGCGAGCCGATCGCGTTCGCCGACTGGATGATCAAGGCGATCCCGATCATGCTGGTGATGATGCCGGTGGCGTGGCTGCTGCTGTGCTGGCCGTTGTTCGGACGCAAAGCGCATGCGCGCTTCGATGCGATCGGCGCAGTCGTGCGCGATGCGCTGAAAGCGCTGGGACCAGCGACCAAACCCGAAGTGCGCATCGGCGTTGTGTTTAGCCTCGTCGCGCTTGCGTGGATGTTCCGCGTTCAACTGGCGAAGCTGCCGGGCCTAAGTGATCTGACCGATACAGGCGTCGCAATCATAGGCGCGCTACTGCTTTTCTTCGTCCCGTCCGGCCGCGGCAAGGGCGAGAAGCTGATGGATTGGAAGACAGCCGAACGCATTCCGTGGGGCATCGCCGTGCTCTATGGCGGCGGACTTTCTTTGGCGGCGGCGATGGAATCGACTGGGCTCGCCGGCTGGATCGGCGAGGCGATCGGCGGGCTCGGCGGTCTCTCCACATTCGGACTGGTGGCGATCCTCGTCGTGGCGACGATCCTTATCTCGGAACTGGCCAGCAATGTCGCGACGCTCACTTCCGTTCTGCCGATCGTGGCGGCGGTCGCAACGGCGACGGACACGCCGCTGCAGCCGCTCGCCTTCCCAGTCGCGTTGGCGGCGAGCTTTGCCTTCATGCTGCCAGTGGCGACGGCGCCGAACGCGATCGCGTACTCGACCGGCGTGGTGACGTTGAAACGAATGTTGACGGTCGGCTTTGGTCTCAACATCGCGGCGATCGTGCTGATCCTCGCTTTCGCGACCGGCTGACGCTGGCGCCGCGGCACCGGCGGGCTAAGTTTTGCGCTGACGAGGAGGTCTCATGGCAAAGCGCACTCAGGCGGAAGCCGAAGCTGCGGTCCGCGTGCTGATCGAATGGGCGGGCGACGACCCCGACCGTGAGGGGTTGCTGGAAACGCCTGCCCGCGTGGCGCGCTCCTACCGCGAACTCTTCGCCGGCTACGACGAAGACCCGCGCGCTTACCTCGAACGCACCTTCGAGGAAGTCGGCGGTTATGACGAACTGATCGTCCTGCGCGACATTCGCGTCGTTAGCTTTTGCGAACACCACATGCTGCCCTTCCTGGGCAAGGCGCATGTTGGGTATCTGCCGAACGATCGTGTCGTCGGCATTTCAAAGCTCTCGCGCGTCGTTAATGCGTTCTCGCGGCGGTTGCAGATACAAGAGAAGCTAACGGCCGAGGTTGCCGAGGCCATTCAGGACATCCTGCAGCCGCAAGGCGTCGGCGTCATGATAGAAAGCGAGCATTCGTGCATGACCATGCGCGGCGTGAACACGCCGGGGTCAAACCTAGTGACGTCTCGGCTAATGGGCGTGGTGCGCGATGATCCGCGCACGCGGGAGGAGTTCTTGAGACTGGCGCGCGGCGACTAAGTCGCGATCTGCTCCACACGATCCCAGAACGCCTTCGGCAGATCGAGCCCAGACAAGCGCTTCAGCTCCTGGGCCAAGGTCGGCGACGTCACGTTGATCTCGATCAGCTTGCCGGCGATGACGTCGAGGCCGGCGAAGATGATCTTTTCGCGCTTCAGTAGCGGCGCGACCGCAGCGACGATGGCGCGGTCCTCATCATCCAGCTCACCAGCAACGGCTTGGCCGCCGACATGGAGATTGGCGCGGAAATCACCGGCTTTCGGCATGCGTTTGAGCGCCGCGAACGGTTCCCCGTCGATCACGAACACGCGCTTGTCGCCGCCGGTGACGGCGGGCAGGAATTCTTGCGCCAGGATCGGTTCGCGGCCAGCGGCCGCCATGAACGCCGCCGCCTTCTCGCGGAAATCGGCGTCGCCGGCCGCGAGTTTGATCACGCCGTCACCGCCCATAAGGAACAGCACTTTCAACACGACTTGATCGTAGCGGCGCGCGAACGCCTCCAAAGCCTCGAGATCACGCCCGACCCAGGTTGTCGGCGTCAGCTCCGGAAACTGAAGGATCGACATCTTCTCGGAGATGTTGCGGATGCCGAGCGGCGGGTTGATCACCAACGCATCGACAAGCTCAAGCAGATACGTGTTCGATACGTAGCCCATGTCGAACGGCGGATCTTGGCGCACGAGGATGACGTCGAACTCGTTCGCCGGCCGGATCGCCTCTTCCAACGTCTTGTAGTGCGTGCCTTCGTCGAAGCTTACCGACACGCGCCGCGCGCGCGCTTTCACCGTGCCCGCTTCATAGAAAAGATCATTCGGCGACCACCACCAAATCTCATGCCCGCGCGTCTGCGCTTCGACCATCAAAGCGAGCGACGTATCGTGATTGACGATCATCGTCTCGATCGGGTCCATCTGGACGGCAATGCGCAGGGTTTTCATCTCGACCTACTCACGCGCATCAACAGGAATCATGTCCACGTAAGTCGAGGGCAGACGTCCACGTGAGAACACTGGATACGCAACGTCACGATAGTGCTTGAGAAGATCATCCAAGGAAGTAAATTCGCAGCCAGAGAAGCCCTCAGCACAGCGATCAAAAGTGGGCTGTCCAGCGTCGTCAAGTGCGACCGACTGCGTTTGAATTTGATACCGGTTCTCGCCACCCGGCCAAACGAACCAATACTGGTACCCTCCGGTGTCTTCTGAACCCATGGCAACCTGCGCGATGTAATCTCGCTCCGGAGTCTGGACGACCTCCGCGAACGTCACGCGCATTACCAGATTCTCCTCACCCCCCACCGAGCGCAACTCGTAGCCTGCGCCACTGCGGATGAAGCGCACCACCGCATTGCGTTCATCGGTTTCGTCGAAGGGTTGAAACTCGTAAATCGCACCGTCGGCGATCGGCGCGCTGGAATCACTATCCCCTAACAGCGCTTGTTCAGAACGAAAGCAGCCGCTAAGTGCGATAGCAGCGATTGCCGCCGCAAACATCCGCATCCTAACCCGCCTGCGCCTTGCGGCCGTTTGTACGCGCGCCGCGGAGCTGTTCGGCGATCAGGAACGCGAGATCGAGCGCTTGCTGGCCGTTGAGGCGCGGGTCGCAGTGGGTGTGATAGCGGCTGGAAAGGTCCTGCTCTGTGAGCGCCGCCGCGCCGCCGAGGCATTCGGTGACCTGTTGGCCGGTCATCTCCACGTGCACGCCGCCCGGATAAGCGCCTTCGGCCGGCAGAATGTCGGTGAAGGCGCGCACTTCGGCGAGGATGCGATCGAACGGGCGCGTCTTGAAGCCGTTCTCGGTCTTCAGTGTGTTGCCGTGCATTGGGTCGCACGACCACACCACGGCGCGGCCCGCTTTCGTCACTGCGCGCACGAGTTTCGGCAAGCCGGCCTCGACCTTCTCCGCGCCAAAGCGGGCGATCAGCGTGAGCCGTCCCGGTTCGTTGTGCGGATTGAGAATATCGATCAGGCGCAACAGCTCGTCCGGATCGAGCGAAGGGCCGCATTTCAGGCCGATCGGGTTCTTGATGCCGCGCGCGAACTCGACGTGGGCGCCGTCAGGCTGACGCGTACGATCGCCGATCCACACGAAATGCGCGCTGGTGTCGTACCAATCGCCCGTCGTTGAATCGACGCGGGTCATCGCCTCTTCGTAGCCAAGCAGCAGCGCTTCGTGGCTGGTGTAGACGTCCACCTGCCGCATCTGCGGCACGCTCTCCGGCGTGATACCGCACGCTTGCATGAAGTCGATCGCTTCGGAGATGCGGTCGGCGATCTCCTGGTAGCGTTTGCCTTGCGGACTGTCTGCGACGAAGCCGACCATCCAGCGGTGGACGTTGTGAAGGTCCGCGTAGCCGCCATTGGCGAAGGCGCGGATCAGGTTCAGCGTCGCCGCGGATTGCGAATAGGCTTTGATCAGCCGCTCCGGATCGGGCGTGCGCGACTCCAGCGTGAAGTCCATGCCGTTAATGTTGTCGCCGCGATAGGACGGCAGCGTGACGCCGTTTTGCGTTTCGATCTGCTCCGAGCGCGGCTTGCCGAACTGGCCGGCGATGCGGCCAAGCTTCACTACCGGACGCGAAGCGGCGAACGTCAGCACGACGCTCATCGCCATCAAGGTGCGGAAGGTGTCGCGGATGTTGTCCGGATGGAATTCCTTGAAGCTCTCGGCGCAATCGCCGCCCTGCAGCAGGAAGGCTTTGCCCGCAGCGACTTCGGCCAGCGAGGCCTTGAGGTTGCGCGCCTCCCCTGCAAACACCAGCGGCGGATAAGAACGCAATTGCTGCTCGACGCGCTCGAGCGCGCCCGTGTCCGGATAATCCGTCGGGATGTGCTTGGCTGGTTTGGCGCGCCAGCCGGCGGGGGTCCATTTTTCTCGCATGTGCGAAGAGCTTAGCCCAGAAAAAGGGGCGCAAGCGAGGCCCCTTGGCTAAACAATGGCGCCAGAAAAGGTGTCGCTGCCAGCCATACCGCGCCGGCGGCGAGCGCCGCTGCTGCGGCCGCCGCGAAATAGAGCCCCGCATACTTCCAGCCGCCGGTCAGGAGCGCGAGCACGCCCTTGGCCAGCGTGTTCATCAGCACAGCGACCATCACCGCATGCGCTCCGATCGAGGGCTCGAGGCCGGATCGCACCAAGCTGGAGGCGGCCAGCGTGACGGCATCAACGTCGGCGAGCCCCGCCGTCGCGGCAAACGGCAATAGTCCCGCCTGCCCGTACGCCTCTGAGACCAGTCTGCCGACGATGATGATGGCGCCGAGGAAGAAGACGAATTGGGCCACTGAGGCCAGGTCCAGCGGACTGCGCAGTTTCCCACGGCCGTCTGCCGTGCGCGCCTGTTTGTCGAACGCCCGCATCACAAAAGCGGCGCCCGCAAACACGAGTACTGCAGCCACGAGCGCCGGACCAGCTTCAGGCAGCATCACCGGGCTCGTCACCGCCAGCAGCGCGATAACGCGGCCGACGCTAATCGCGGCTGCGATCGCCGCCGCTGCGCCGCCGACCATGGCGTGCGTTTCGCCCTTGCGGACTTGGCGGCCCAGTTCGGCGGTGACGACCGTCGACGACACGAGCGCGCCAGCCGCCGCGCCGGCCAGCACGCCGACGTCCGAGCCAAGCACGCGGACAGCGACGTAGCCCGCGAACGAAGCGCCGGCGACCAAGATGGTGAGCAGCCAAAGCTCGCGCGGATTGATCGCGCCCCATGGATCGATAGCGCGGTCCGGCAACAGCGGCAGCGCAATCGCGGTGGCGGCCAGAATGAGCAGCGCCGAACGCAGCTCTTTCCACGTCACCTTATCGAGCCAGCCGTGCAGCGCGTCCTTAAACGCGAGCAAACCAACGAGCGCGACACCGACCGCCGCGGCGACCCGAAGATCGCCCCACATCGCATAGGCGCCGAGCGCGTAGACCAGTAAGCCGGCAATCGTCCCAGTGACGGAGATGTCCTGGTCCTTGAGGCTTTCGCGCACCTTGAAGGTGATGAAAGCCGCCGCGAATGTCAGGGACAGAGCGGCGAAGCCGATCTGACCGATCACCGGTAGCATCGCGCCCGAAACGCCGCCCAGGAGGCCAATTACGGCGTGTGTGCGCAGCCCCGCGGCGCGCGAGCCTTCCGGCGCGTCGCGGTGCTGCCAGCCGCGCTCGACCCCGACGAGAAAGCCGATGCCGAGCGCCATAGCGAGGCGCTGGAAGATGTCGATCAGGATTGCGTCGGGCATCGCTCTGCTATCGTGGTCAGCCGTGGCCCGCGCGGCCACGCGCCGCCCCTTTGAGGCGAGGCGCGAGCATTGCCAAGGCGTAATCTGCCCGACTAGGGTTCGCGCCTGAGGGGTGGAAAAGTTCATGGCGATCACGGCGTATCTCGCCTTCGAACCGGCCGACGAGGACGCTGCGCGCAGCGTGGGCGCCGAGCTGGAGCGCCATGGCTGGAGCGTGACGCTTTCCAGTCCCGAATTGCGCACGCAAGAGAAGCTGAACGCGCTGGTTCAGAGGGTCGGCGAGTCCGGTGTTGTCGTGCTGATCGCCTCGCGCGCGGCGCTCGAAAGCGCCTGGCTGCAACGGGAAGTCGTCGCGGCGCTGAACAATGGCCGGCCGCTGATCATCGTCCAGACGGACGACCTGCCGGCGGATTCCTGGATCTACTCGACGCTCGATACGACCGGCCTGATCGATCTGCGAAGTGGCGCGCGTTCTGAGGTGCTGGGACAGATTGTCGAGCGCGCACGAGCCGCAAACGGGCGCGGCCGCGTCATCGCCATGCTCAACATCAAGGGCGGCGTCGGCAAGACTGTGCTCGCGGCCAATCTCTTCGCGGCGGCGCACCTCGCCGACAAACGCTCGGTGAGCTTCATCGACCTCGATCCGCAGCACAACCTGACGCAATATTTTCTCTCCCCTGGCGAGCGCAACCGCGTCCGCGACCGCAATCATTCGATCTACGGCATCCTGAACCCGCGCGGGGACGCCAGCGTGCCGCTGAGTGACATTGGCGGCGTCGCCATCCCGCTCAACCGCGCCTCGCGTGGGGCCAAGCAGCCAAACTTCGAGCTGATTGCTGGCGATGAACGGTTGTTCGAGTTCACACTCGACACGCGTTCCGATCGCGACAAGGCAGAGGCCTTCACCCGCTTTCGGGCGCTGATCGCGGCGCTGCGGGCGCGCTCGGATGCTGTGATCATAGATTCCAACCCTTGCGCCACTTTCCTCACCCGGCTCGCCATCACCACCGCCGATCACATCGTCGCGCCGGTGCGGCCAGAGAAGTATTCGCTCACCGGACTGAACATGCTCGAACACGTCGTGCGTGAAGTCAGGGGAAGAGCCTTGCGGCCAAACGAGTTCTCCGTGCTTCTAAACGGTGTGAACGACCGCACGCGATCCGGTGAAACAGGCGATGCAGACACGCTGACGCGCAACGAGATCAGCGGCGCGCCGTTCTTCGGCTCGGCGCTGCTGCCGGACGAAGTGCCGTACTCGGCCGTGCTAAAATCGGCGCCGAGCGACCGGCTCGCCGCAAATCCGATCAATGTCACAGCCATGATGCGTGTCGGTGGGCGCCCCGCCAAGGAATCGCTCGCGCGCGCGGCGGCGGCCATCCTGCGTCGGGCCGGACAATGAAGCCGGCGCAAGAAAAGGCGCTGCGCGCCCTTGCTCGCAACCGCTCACGGCCGGAGCTGAAAGCGCTGTTCGCGCTTATACGTCAGCAAGACGACCGGACTTTGCTGGCGATAGCGGCGCCGGCGAAGAAGCGCACAGCGGCGAAGCGTAAAGGCGACCCGCTGGTGCGGGAACTGGAACAGACGCTGAAGCCACTCATGGGTCCGGCGCAGGAGAAAGCCGATCTGCTGATCGAGCACATCGCCAAGAAGCATCGCCGCAAGCTGGCTTTCCAGCCGAAAGGTCTGGCCGAGGCGACGCGGCAATTGCGGACGAAATTCTCCGACGACCAGATCAGCGCCGGGGCCAAGAGCCTCATGTCGCACCTGGCCAAACTCTATGGCGACCGCGAAACGGTGGTGTAACCGCCTTGCGCCCCTGGACGAAGCCACGCGGGCTCCCCAGGATTCCTTCATGACCCTTTCCCCCTCCAGTTTCGACCTTACTCCACCTAGCGCCGACGAACGCGTTCGGCTCGAAGCCAGCCTCGATGACGAAGAGCGGCGCGTCCTGCTGCACCATGGCACCGAGGCGCCGTTTTGCGGCGGGCTGCTCGATCAAAAGAAGGCGGGTGCGTATTGCTGCCGCCTGTGCGGGCTGCCGCTGTTTAAGCAGGAGACCAAGTTCGAGAGCGGCACCGGCTGGCCGAGCTTTTATCAGCCGATCGATCCCAAGCATGTGATTGGCATTGAAGATAATTCGTACGGCATGCGGCGGGTCGAGACGCGGTGCGCGCGGTGCGACAGTCATCAGGGCCATTTGTTCCCGGACGGGCCGCGGCCCACCGGCATGCGCTATTGCATCAATTCCGTATCGCTGCAGTTCGTGCCCGAAGGCGAGCCTTTGCCCGATCCGCTTGGCCGCGGCGAACGTCTCGCCCGTTAGTGGTGCGCAGGCACGCGGAGCTGGGCGATTAGGCGGTCCAGTTCGCGGCGCATTTCGTGCGCGACGTCGATCTCGCCATCGCTGTCGGTGAACTTGTCGAGTGCGCGCGACATGACTTTGCCTACCAAAAGATTGGCCTCGTTCGTGTCGCGCGTGACTTTCCACGCTTGGGCGGCCAATTCGCTCTGACGCGAAAGGATGGCCGTCACAGGTTGCGCCATGAGCGCTCTCCTTGTTCGGGCCGAACAGCTCCCCCCTGTCCGAA
>Ga0196970_1002060_pt1 | contig 11300 bp, 8 predicted proteins | sample S1v_513CmetaG_FD_148672 | JGI IMG/M metagenome (GOLD analysis project Ga0196970, IMG submission 148672) | Soil microbial communities from Anza Borrego desert, Southern California, United States - S1+v_5-13C | ecosystem: Environmental > Terrestrial > Soil > Desert | place: USA: California... | reverse complement strand
CGCGCCAAGCCCGGCAAGGTCGCGCTCACCGCCTGCATGCACAAGGCTTTGCTGATCCTCAACGCCATGCTCCGGACCAACACCCCGTGGCAACGGCCCGCAACATAACAGTTGCTACGGCGCCCATGCTTAGTCCGGAAGTCCTTTGCTCTGCTATGATTCACCGCATGGCGCCGCCCGCCGTCCGGGCGCATGATGAATGGGCATGCAAGAGAGAACGGCCATGCAGCCCGGCACCCCACGCGCAGACCGGACCCTCGCCACCCGCGGGCTCACCAAGGTGTACCGTTCCGGCGAGGTGGAGGTGCAGGCCTTGCGCGGCGTCGATCTCGACCTGTTCGAGGGGGAGCTGGTGGTGCTGCTGGGCCCCTCGGGCAGCGGCAAGTCGACGCTGCTGAACATCCTCGGCGGACTGGACCGGCCGAGCGGCGGGCAGGTTTTCTTCCGCGATGCCGAACTGACGGCCTTCAACGACTCCGCGCTGACCCGCTACCGGCGCGAGCACGTCGGCTTCGTCTTCCAGTTCTACAACCTCATCCCCAGCCTGACCGCGCGCGAGAACGTTGCCCTGGTCACCGAGATCGCCCAGGCCCCCATGACGCCGGAGGAGGCGCTGCGCCTGGTCGGCCTCGGCGACCGGCTGGACCATTTTCCGGCACAGCTTTCGGGGGGCGAGCAGCAGCGGGTCGCCATCGCCCGCGCCATCGCCAAGCGGCCGGGCCTGCTGCTGTGCGACGAGCCCACTGGCGCGCTCGACAGCCAAACCGGCGTCCTGGTGCTGGAGGCGGTGGAGCGCGTCAACCGCGAGCTGGGAACGCTGGCCGTCGTCATCACCCACAACGTGGTGATCGCCGACATGGCCGACCGCGTCGTCACCTTCGGCGACGGCCGGGTGGCGGGGGAGCGGCGGAATCCGCACCGGCGCCCGCCGGGCGAGCTGTCGTGGTAGGCGGCCCATGCGCGCGCTGAACCGCAAGCTGTTGCGCGACCTCTGGCGGATCCGCGGCCAGGCGCTGGCCATCGCGCTGGTCATCGCCTGCGGCGTGGCGACCGTCGTCACGACCTTCGGCACGCTGCGCTCGCTGGAGGAGACGCGCATCGCCTACTACGAGCGCTACCGTTTCGCCGACGTCTTCGCCAGCCTGACCCGCGCGCCGGATGGGCTGGCCGAGCGCCTTCGGGATCTCCCCGGCGTGGCGCGGGTGGAGACGCGCATCGTCAAGGCGGCGACGCTCGACATTCCCGGCATGGCGGAGCCGGCGAGCAGCCGCCTGCTCTCCCTGCCGGAACGGGGCGAGCCGCAGCTCAACGTGCCGGTACTGCGCCGCGGCCGGCTGCCCGACCCGGCCCATCCCGACGAGGTGGCGGTCGCCGAGGCCTTCGCCGAGGCGCACCGCCTCAACCCCGGCGACCGGGTGCGCGCCACGGTGAACGGGCGGCAGCGCGACCTGCGCGTCGTCGGCATGGCGCTATCGCCGGAGTACGTCTACTCCCTGGGGCCCGGCCAGCTGATGCCGGACAGCCGGCGCTTCGGCGTGTTCTGGATGGGGCGGGACGCGCTGGCCGCCGCCTTCGACCTGAAGGGCGCCTTCAACGACGTGAGCCTGTCGCTTCAGCGCGACGCGCTGGAGGCGGACGTGATCGCCCAGGTGGACGTGCTGCTGGCGCCCTATGGCGGGATCGGCGCCTACGGGCGCAAGGACCAGCTCTCCAACGCCTTCCTGTCCGGGGAGCTGGACCAGCTCCGCATGACCGGGCGGGTCATCCCGCCGGTGTTCCTGGGCGTGGCGGCGTTCCTGCTGCACATGGTCGTCTCCCGCCTGATCGAGACGGAGCGCGAGCAGATCGGCTTGCTGAAGGCGTTCGGCTATTCCGACCTGGACGTGGGCTGGCACTACCTGAAGCTGGCGCTGGCGCTGACCGCGCTGGGCGTGCTCATGGGGTTCGCCGCCGGAGCGTGGCTGGGCTTCGGCATGACGCGGCTCTACGCGCAGTTCTACAGCTTTCCCATCCTGCTGTACCAGCCGGCGCCGGAGATGTTCGCGGTGGCGGCGCTGGTGGCCGGCGGCGCCACGGTGGCCGGCACGGTGACGGCGGTGCGGCGGGCGGTGACGCTGCCGCCGGCCGTCGCCATGGTCCCGGCGCCGCCGGTGGCCTACCGCCGCTCGGCCCTGGCGCGCAGCGCGCTGGGGCGCGCGGTGGACGGGCCGACGCGCATGGTGGTGCGCCATATCGTGCGCTGGCCGGCGCGCTCGGCGCTCACCACGCTGGGCATTGCGTCGGCGGTGGCGCTGCTGATCGCCTCGATGTTCAGCTTCGATGCCATCGAGACGATGATCGACGTGCAGTTCTTCCGCACCCACCGGCAGGACGCCACCATCGTCTTCGCCGAGGCGCGGCAGGACGCCGTGCTGGCCGAGGTGGCGCGACTGCCCGGCGTGCAGCGGGCCGAAGGGTTCCGCAGCGCGTCCGTGCGCCTGCGCGCCGGGCACCTGAGCCGCCGCGCGGCGATCCAGGGGCTGGAGCAGGGCGCCGAACTGAGCCGCGTGCTGGACGTGGAGCTGCGCCCGGTCGAGCTGCCGCCGTCCGGGCTGGTGCTGTCGTCCAAGCTGGCCTCGCTGCTGGATGTGCGCGCTGGCGACCAAGTCACCGTCGAGGCGCTGGAGGGCAAGCGCCGTACCGTCGCCGTGCCGGTCTCCGCGGTGGTGGAGGAGTACATCGGCGCCGAGGCCTACATGGACCGCGCCGCCCTCAACCGCCTGATGGGCGAGGCGCCGGTGGTGTCGGGGGCGCACCTGCGGATCGACCCCGACCAGACCGACGCGCTGTTCCGTCGTCTGAAGGAGTTGCCGATGCTGGCCGGCATCACGCTGCGCGCGGCCACGGTGGGGTCGTTCCGCGCGACGCTGGCGGAGACCATGAACATCGTGCTGACCTTCTACGTGATGTTCGGCGGGCTGATCGCCTTCGGGGTGCTCTACAACAGCGCCCGCATCACCTTGTCCGAGCGCGGGCGGGAGCTGGCCAGCCTGCGCGTTCTGGGCTTCACCCGCGGCGAGGTCGCGTACATCCTGCTGGGCGAACTGGCGGTGCTGACCGCGGCTGCGCTGCCGCTCGGCTGTCTGCTGGGCTACGGGCTGGCCGCGATGATCGCCGCGGGGCTGGACAGCGACCTGTTCCGCGTGCCCCTGGTGGTCGAGGACGCCACCTTCGGCGTCGCGGCGCTGGTCGTTCTCGTGGCGGCCGTGGTGTCCGGCGCCGCGGTCGGCTGGCGGGTCAGCCGCCTCGACCTCATCGCCGTCCTGAAGACGAGGGAGTAGCGTCATGCGACCCGGTGTGCGCCGTGCCGTTGCGATCCTGGCGGTCGGTCTGCCGCTGGCGGCCGGGCTGGCCTTTGCGTTCCGCCCGCAGCCCGTGCCCGTCGATCTGGCGACGGTCGGCCGCGGAGCGATGACGGTGACGGTGGACGACGAGGGCTGGACGCGGGTGAAGGACCTGTTCGTCGTCTCCACCCCCGTCGCCGGGCGGATCCTGCGCGTGGTGGTGCACGCCGGCGACCCTGTGACGGCGGGCGGGACGGCGGTCGCCACAATCCTGCCGAGCGACCCGTCCTTCCTCGACCTGCGCTCCCGCGCCCAGGCCGAGGCGGCGCTGGAGGCGGCGAATGCCGCGCTGGCGCTGGCCGACGCCGAGGTCTCCAAGGCGCGCGCCGAGCTGGACTTCGCCTTCACCGACCTGGACCGCGCCAAGACGCTGGCGCAGTCGAAGACCGTGTCGCCGCGCGCCCTCGACCTCGCCATGCTGGAGGTGAAGACGCGCGAGGCGGCGCTCGCCACAGCCGAGGCCGACCGCCGCATGCGCCAGCACCAGGTCGCCACCGCGCGCGCCGCGCTGATCGACCCGGGCGGCGCGACCGCCATGTCCGCCCTGGGTGCGGTCGCCGACGACGCGGCCTGCTGCCTCACCGTCCGCGCGCCGGCCAGCGGCCGCATCCTGCGGGTGGTGACGCAGAGCGAGGGCGTGGTGGCCGCCGGCACCCCCATCGCAGAGATCGGCGACGTGCGCGACCTGGAGATCCTCGTGCAGCTCCTCTCCACCGAGGCGGTGCGCATCAGCGAGGGTGCGCCGGTGCGCATCGAGCAGTGGGGCGGCGGCACCGTGCTGGCCGGCCGGGTGCGCCGGATCGAGCCCTACGGCTTCACCAAGGTGTCGGCGCTGGGCATCGAGGAGCAGCGGGTCAACGTGCTGATCGACTTCACCGATGAGCATGACCGCTGGGCGGCGCTGGGCCACGGCTACCGGGTCGAGGTGCGGATCGTCGTCTGGCAGGGCACTGACGTACTGAAGGTGCCCATGGGCGCCCTGTTCCGGGACGGCGGGCAATGGGCGGTGTTCGTGGACGCGCAGGGCAGGGCGGAGCGGCGGCGCGTCACGCTCGGTTGGACCGACGACGCCGAGGCGGAGGTGCGCAGCGGCCTGGAGCCCGGCGAGCGCATCGTCCTGCATCCCAGCGACCGCATCGCCGACGGCATCCGCATCGCCGCCCGGACCGCGCTGTAGCGGCGGGTTGCGGACACGCCAAAGCCTCTCGTTTCTTGAGCGAGCATGAACCCGAGTTCGCAGCCCAGCCCTAGCTGCTGACCCGGCTTGGTCGACGGACGCCGCTGGGCTATCATCCGGGAAAACAGGGATTGGAGACGCGATGAAGGGGTGCGCCACCGCATGGGCCTGCGGGCGCCGGCCATGAGGCTTATCGTTTCGGGCCTGAGCCACCATTATGACGACCTGCTCGTCCTCGACGGCATCGACCTCACGGTCGGCGAGGGCGAGGTGCTGGCGGTGATCGGGCCGTCGGGCTGCGGGAAGTCCACACTTCTGGGAATTGCCGGCGGCATCGTGTCGCCCACGGCCGGCCGTGTCGAGGTGGCGGGGGAGCCGCCGGCCGGCTGCCTCAATCCCATCACCTTCATCTTCCAGGACTTCGCCCTGCTGCCCTGGCGCACGGTGGAGGACAACATCTCTCTTGTGCTCGAACACCACCCCCTCGGCACCGCCGAGCGGCGAGAGCGCATCGAGTCGGGCCTGCGCCGCATGGGCCTGTGGGAGTTCCGCGCGGCGCTGCCCAGGCAACTCTCCGGCGGCATGCGCCAGCGCGTCGGCATCGCCCGTGCGTTGGCGGTGCGTCCCGCGGTGCTGCTGCTCGATGAGCCGCTGTCGGCGCTGGACGCGCAGACCCGCGAGCTGCTGATGGAGGATTTCCTTGAGCTGTGGCGGCGCGAGCGGACCACCGCCGTCTACGTCACCCACAACCTGGACGAGGCGCTGCACCTCGCCGACCGCGTCGCGGTGCTGAGCCGCCGGCCCGGCCGCCTGCGCGAGATGGTGACCATCGAGGAGCCGCGCGACGCCCGCCGCACCCCCGCCGCCCAGGCGCACTTGGCGGAGATCCGCGAACGCCTGTGGAGCCATATCCGCACCGAGGCGCAGATGGCCGACCGGGAGATCGCCGATGCCTGACACCCGGACGAGTCTGGCGGAGCCCGTTCGCTTCCGCGGCGGCGGCTTCGTCGTCACCCGGCACCGCTGGGCGGCGGCCGTCGCCTTTGCCGTGCTGATCGCGGCGTGGGAGCTGGCGAGCCGGTCGGGCCTCGTCAGCACGCTGTTCCTACCGCCGCCCAGCGCGGTCGGCACGGCGCTCGCCACGGTGGCGCAGGACGGCACGCTATGGCTGAACGTCAAGGCCTCGCTGCTGCGCATTGGCGTGGGGTGGCTGATGGGGACGCTGGCCGGCATGGCGGTGGGCTTCGCCATGGGCATAGCACCGGTGGCCCGCGCGGTGGGGGTGCCGTTGGTCTCGGCGCTGTTCCCGATTCCGAAGATCGCGCTGTTGCCGCTGTTCATCCTGTGGTTCGGCATTGGTGAGCCGTCGAAGTTCGCCACCATCGGCTTCGGCGTCTTCTTCCCCACGGTGATCAGCACCTACAGCGCCATCGACGCGGTGCCCCGCAACCTGATCCGCATGGCGCAGAGCTTCGACCTGCCGTGGCGGGACATCCTGCGCAAGGTCGTGCTGCCCGGCGCCTTGCCCGGCATCCTGGCGGGCTTCCGCATCACCGCGTCCATCGCGCTGATCCTGGTGGTCGCGGCGGAGATGATCGGTGCGGAGTACGGCATAGGCGCCTTCGTGCTGACCGCCGGCAACCTCATGCAGACCGACCAGTTGCTGGCCGGCGTCCTGGTGCTCTCGGTGCTGGGGCTGGCGATCGGCACGCTGCTGTCATTCCTGGAACGCCGGCTGCTGCGCTGGCGCTGAACGAAACGACGAACGGAGAGGGAGAGGAATGGATACCAGGGGTTGGAGCCGGCGCGCCGTGATGGCCGCCATGGTCGCGGCCGGTCTCGCATGGTCCGGGCCGGCGCCGGCGCAGGAGAAGGTGCCGGAGAAGGCGTCGGTCGGCGTGCTGGCTCTGTCGTCCTCGGGGCCGATCTACATTGCCAAGAGCAAGGGCTACTTCGCCGACGCCGGGCTGGACGTCGATCTGAAGATCTTCACCTCGGCGCAGCAGGTGCCGGTGGCGGTGGCCTCCGGCGACGTGGATTTCGGTGTCACCGGCCTGACCGCGGGCTTCTACAACCTGGCATCCAAGGGCGCCATCACCATGGTCGCGGCGCAAAGCCGCGACGAGCCGGGCTTTCCCCTCAGCGCCTACGTAGCATCCAAGGCCGCGCACGAGGCCGGGCTGACCAGGCCGGCCGATCTCAAGGGCAAGCGCATCGCCATTACCACCGTGGGCTCGACCTTCCACTACATGATCGGGCTTCTGGGGCAGAAGTACGGCTTCACGGTCAAGGACGTGACCATGGTGCCGCTGCAGGACGTGCCGAAGATGGTCGCCGCCTTCAAGGGCGGACAGGTGGACGCCATCGTCGCCCCCGTCACCGTGGCGCGCCAGGTGGTGGCGGACGGGGCGGGCACCCTCATCGGCTGGGCCGGCGACGAGACGCCGTGGCAGCTCGGCGCCCTGTTCACCAGCCCCAAGATGGTCTCGCAGCGCCGCGCCACGGTGGAGAAGTTCGTCCGCGCTTACCAACGGGCGACGGCGGAATACCACGCGGCGTTCAACACCCGCGATGCCGCGGGCAAGCCGGTGAAGGGCCCGAACCACGACGAGCTGTTGGGCATCATCGCCGAGGCCACCAAGCAGAAGCCGGAGATCGTCGCCGAGGGCCTTCCCTACATCGACCCGCAGGGCCGGCTGATGGTCGACGACGTCTACAACCAGGTGAAGTTCTGGCAGTCCGAAGGGCAGGTGGACAAGGCGCTGGACGCCGGCAGCATCCTCGACCTCGGTTTCGTCCAGGGGCACACGGGGGTGCCGAAGTGAGAATGCCCCCTCCCCGACCCTCCCCCGCTTCGCGGGAGAGGGGGCTTGAGTCCCCTCCACCGCAACGCGGGGGAGGGTTAGGGAGGGGGCCGCGAATCTACACCGTGTGCGTGACCTTGCGCAGGAAGCGCGGTCGGTCGGGGTCGAAGCCTCGATCCGCCGCCACGTCGCCGATCATCGGGTAGAAAGCCTGCACCGCCATGATGGGGTCGAGCATGGGATGCAACGGCTCCGGCAGGGGTAGGGGCGTGTCGGCAAGCGCGAGGGCTTCCGGCACGGCCGAGGCCACCAGCAGGTGCGCGCCCTGCTCGCGCAGCCGGCGGGCGGTGGTCAGCGCGCTGTCCAGCGTCTCGTCCGGCATCGCCAGCAGCAGCACCGGGAAGCCCTCGTCCACCAGGGCCACCGGGCCGTGCAGCAGTTCGGCGGCGCTGAAGGGTTCGGCGTGCAGCGTGCAGGTCTCCTTGCCCTTGTGCGCCATCTCCTGCGCCACGGGCAGCGCGTAGCCGCGCCCGACCACCAGCAGGGACTCGGCCTCCGCCAGCACCGGCCGCGCCGCCGACCAGTCGAGAGCGCAGGCCTGCCGCAGCCGGCCGGGCAAGGCGTCCAGCGCCGCCGCGAGATGCGCGTCCTCCCGCCACGCCGCCACCAGCGCCGCCACGGCGGCGAGGCTGGCGATGAAGCTCTTGGTGGCGGCGACGGCGGTCTCCGGGCCGGCCAGCATGGGGACGACGTGTTCCGCGGCTTCGGCCAACGGCGAGCCTTCGGTGTTGACCACCGCCACCGTGCACGCTCCCGCCTCGCGCGTGGCGCGGAGCGTCGCCACCAGGTCGGGGCTCTGCCCGGACTGGGAGATGGCGAGCGCCAGGGCGTTTCCGACGCGCAGCCGCGCGCCGTAGCAGGTGACGACCGACGGGGCGGCGGACGCCGTCACCAGCCCCAGCGCCGTTTCGAACAGGTACCGGGCGTAGCCCGCCGCGTGGTCCGAACTGCCGCGCGCCACGGTCATGGCGAAGGCCGGCGGCCGGGCGCGCAACGCCTGCGCCAGCTGCTCCAGGTGCGGGCGGGTGGCCGTCAACTGCTCGGCAACGCGGTCCGGTGCCGACAGCGCCTCGGTGCGCATGGTGCTCATGTCGTGAATCCCTTGGAACTGCTCGGCATCGGCGTGGTTGCGGGAGGTAACGTCACATCGTAGCGGGTTCGGTCCATGGAACTGAAGGGCAAGGTTGCGCTGGTCACAGGCGCGGGGTCGGGCATCGGCAAGGCGGCGGCGATGCTGCTGGCGCGGGAGGGCGCAGCGGTGGGTGCCCTCAGCCACACCGAGGCCGAGGTGGTCGCCACGGCACGGGAGATCGGCGACAAGGGCGGCACTGCCATGCCGCTCAACGCCGACGTATCCGACAACGCGGCCATGGAGCGGGCGGTCGCCCAGCTCATCCAGGCGTTCGGACGACTGGACATCGTGTTCGCCAACGCCGGCATCAACGGCGTGTGGGCTCCCATCGACGAGCTGACGCCGGAGGAGTGGGACCGCACCGTCGCCATCAACCTGCGCGGTACGTTCTTGACGCTGCACAGCACGGTGCCGCACCTGAAGAAGGCGGGCGGCGGCTCGGTGATCATCACCTCGTCGATCAACGGCACGCGCGTCTTCAGCAACACCGGCGCCACCGCCTATTCCTGTACCAAGGCAGCGCAGGTGGCGATGGCGCAGATGGTGGCGCTGGAGCTGGCCAAGCACAGGATCCGCGTGAACGTGATTTGCCCCGGCCGCATCGACACGGCGATCCGGGAGAACACCACGTCGCGCAATGTGGAGACGGCGCGGGAGCCCGTGGAATACCCCGCGGGCGAGATCCCGCTGACCGACGGCAAGGCCGGCAGCAGTTTAGACGTGGCCGAGCTGGTGCTGTTCCTGGCCTCGGACCGCTCCCGCCACATCACCGGCACGCCGGTGTGGATCGATGGCGGGCAGTCGCTGCTGATTGGCTGAGCTTTGCCCCCCCTGGCCCTTCTATCTACGGTATGCACACATCTCGCGATTGCGGTAAGTCGCTGCGCGGAAAGAGAAAAGCCCCTCTCCCTGGACGGGAGAGGGGTTGGGGAGAGGGTGACAAACGTTGCTTTCAAGCCACCAACGGCTCTGAAAACGTAAGAAAGAGACTCTCTATCCGCCCTTCCGGGCGGAATGCCCCCTCTCCCCATCCCCTCTCCCCTCGCTCTCGGCGGCTCTTTGAGCCGCCAGTCCGGTCCTATGGACCGGACTGGCGACAGGCGGGTCCTTCGGACCCGTTGAGAGCGGGAGAGGGGCTTTTCTCTTTCCGCACAGCGACTTACCGCGCCCGCGAGATAGGGGCATACGGTAGTCCCGGGGCGGGAGAGGGGAAAACGCTTACCCCTCGGCCGCTGCGCGCTGGTGGCGCTTGCGCTCGTTCGGGTCCAGGTAGCGCTTGCGCAGACGGATCGACTTCGGCGTGACCTCGACCAGCTCGTCGTCGGAGATGTAGGACAGCGCCCGCTCCAGCGTCATCTGGATCGGCGGCGTCAGGCGCACCGCCTCGTCCTTGCTGGTGGTGCGGATGTTGGTGAGCTGCTTGCCCTTGATGACGTTGACCTCGAGGTCGTTGCCGCGGGTGTGCTCGCCGACGATCATGCCCTGGTAGACCGGCACGCCCGGGTCGATCAGCATCGGGCCGCGGTCCTCCAGGTTCCACAGCGCGTAGGCGACCGCGGTGCCGTCGGAGTTGGAGATCAGCACACCGGTGCGCCGCGCCGCGATGGTGCCCTTGTACGGGCTGTAGCCGTGGAACAGGCGGTTCATGATGCCGGTGCCGCGGGTGTCCGTCAGGAACTCGCCGATGTAACCAATCAGGCCGCGCGACGGGGCGTGGAACACCAAGCGGGTCTTGCCGCCGCCCGAGGGCCGCATCTCGATCAGGTCGGCCTTGCGCTCGGCCAGCTTGTTGACGACGGCGCCGGAGAACTCCTCGTCCACGTCGATGACGACCTCCTCGATCGGCTCCAGGCGCTGGCCGTTCAGGGGATCGGTCTTGAACAGCACGCGCGGGCGGCTGATGGAGAGCTCGTAGCCCTCGCGGCGCATGGTCTCGATCAGGATGCCGAGCTGCAGCTCGCCGCGGCCGGCCACCTCGAAGGCGTCGCCGCCCTCGGTGTCGCGGACCTGGAGGGCGACGTTGCCCTCCGCCTCGCGGTAGAGGCGATCGCGGATCATGCGGCTGGTGACCTTGTCGCCCTCGCGGCCGGCCAGCGGGCTGTCGTTGACCGAGAAGGTCATGGCCAGGGTGGGCGGGTCGATGGGCTGGGCTTCCAGCGGCTCGGACACGGCCGGGTCGCAGATGGTGTCGGCGACGGTGGTCTGCGACAGGCCGGCCAGCGCCACGATGTCGCCGGCGGCGGCCTCGTCCACCGGCACGCGCTCCAGGCCGCGGAAGGCCAGCACCTTGGAGATGCGGCCCTGCTCGATCAGCTTGCCGTCGCGGCTCAGCGCCTTGACCGCCATGTTCGGCTTCACCTTGCCCGACTGGATGCGGCCGGTGAGGATGCGGCCCAGGTACGGGTTCGCCTCCAGCGTGGTGGCGAGCATGCTGAACGGCGCGTCCTCGCTGCCGACGTGGTGCGGCGGCGGGACGTGGTCGCGGATCAGCTCGAACAGCGGGGTCAGGCTGTCGCGGGCGCCGTTCTCCAGGTCCTTGGTCGCCCAGCCGTTGCGGCCCGAGGCGAACAGGGTCGGGAAGTCGAGCTGCTCGTTCGACGCGTCCAGCGAGGCGAACAGGTCGAACACCTCGTCGTGCACCTCGTGCGCGCGGGCGTCGGGGCGGTCCACCTTGTTGACGACGACCATCGGGCGCAGGCCGAGGCGCAGCGCCTTGCCCAGCACGAACTTGGTCTGCGGCAGCG
>Ga0196970_1002059_pt1 | contig 11301 bp, 12 predicted proteins | sample S1v_513CmetaG_FD_148672 | JGI IMG/M metagenome (GOLD analysis project Ga0196970, IMG submission 148672) | Soil microbial communities from Anza Borrego desert, Southern California, United States - S1+v_5-13C | ecosystem: Environmental > Terrestrial > Soil > Desert | place: USA: California... | reverse complement strand
CATCCATGGGAGTGACCAGTGCCACCATACTGCCCGCAATCATGAAACCGCTCCTGCCGGAAAAAGAGAGCGGTAATGGTACTGGCGCCAAGATGCTTGCACAAGCGAAGTACTGCGCTGCCGCCATTCCCCTTGGCGCCGCTTTTCGCTACCCTTCAGACTTTGATCGGTACTGATCAGCTTGTACGCCGGGTTTCTGCCTCCCGTTTCGGCCTTCCAGACCCTGTTCCTGCGTCGCCTCAACGTGCTCGTGCGCCAATGGCGCGAGCCGCGAGCGCTGACCGGGTCGGTTTGAACGGACCGCCACAACAGGCACCTTCCGGCATTCAACGCCTCAACCTACCGACCGCTCATCGCTTTAGGAATGCTGCATGTCCACCCCCACAGTTCGCGAACAATTCCTTGTCATCAGTGCTCTCGGCGCCAACCCGATGGAGCTGACCAACGTGCTGTGCCGCGCCAGCCATGAAAATCGCTGCGCCGTGGTGACTTCGCGCCTGACTCGCCACGGTGAGTGCAGTGCGCTGGTTCTCGAGATTTCCGGGAGCTGGGACGCCCTCGCGCGCCTCGAAGGCAGCCTGCCCGGCCTCGCCAAGAAACACGCATTCACGGTCAACGTGGTGCGCAGCGCACCGCTGGAAAACCGCCCACAGGCATTGCCGTATGTGGCTTACGTCAGTTCGGCGTATCGCCCGGACATCATTAATGAGTTGTGCCAGTTCTTCATGGACCACAACGTCGAGCTGGAAAACCTGACCTGCGACACCTATCAGGCACCACAGACCGGCGGCACCATGCTTAACGCCACGTTCACCGTGACGCTGCCGGCCGGCACCCAGATCAGCTGGCTGCGCGATCAGTTCCTCGATTTCTCCGATGCGATGAATCTGGATGCGCTGATCGAGCCTTGGCGCCCACAAAACCCAATGTAAGGAAGCTTTAATGGCTGTTGTCATCGACCAACCGGTTGCCGATTTCGAAGCACCTGCCACCAGCGGGCAAACCGTCAGCCTGGCAGCGCTCAAGGGCCAGCAAGTGGTGATCTACTTCTATCCGAAGGACAGCACCCCGGGTTGCACCACCGAAGGTCAGGGTTTTCGCGATCAATATGCGGCGTTCAAGGCTGCCAACACGGAGATCTTTGGCGTCTCCCGCGACAGCCTGAAGTCACACGAGAACTTCAAGTGCAAGCAGGAGTTTCCGTTCGAGCTGATCAGTGACAAGGACGAAACCGTCTGCCAGTTGTTCGACGTGATCAAGTTGAAGAAGCTGTACGGCAAGGAATACCTGGGCGTTGATCGCAGCACCTTTCTGATCGACAAGGATGGTGTGCTGCGTCAGGAATGGCGTGGTGTGAAGGTGCCGGGGCATGTGGATGCGGTTCTGGCTGCTGCACAGGCCTTGAATAAAGCCTGATGGTTTTGCATTGAATTTACCGCCGCTTTCGCGAGCAGGCTCGCTCCCACAGGGAATCGTATTCCAAATGTGGGAGCGAGCCTGCTCGCGAACGGCCCTTGAGCCTGGCCGGGCAATTCGGATCAATCGCTAAAGCAGCGGCGCCACCACCGGCTCTTTTCGTGGCCATGCATCGAGCACAGCCTTGAACAGCGTCGCCAGTGGAATCGCAAAAAACACGCCCCAGAATCCCCACAGCCCGCCAAACAGCAGCACCGCGCAGATGATCGCTACCGGGTGCAGGTTGACCGCCTCGGAAAACAGCAGCGGCACCAGCACGTTGCCGTCCAGCGTCTGAATGATTCCGTAAACCGCCATCAGATAGATGAACTGATCGCTCCAGCCCCACTGGAACAAAGCAATCAGCAGGACCGGAACAGTCACCACCACCGCACCGACATACGGCACCACCACCGACAGGCCCACCAGCAACGCCAGCAGCGCCGCGTAGTTGAGACCGAGCGCGATAAAAGCGATGTAGGTCACGCCACCGCAAATGACGATTTCGATACCTTTACCGCGGATGTAATTGGCGATCTGCCGGTTCATTTCCTGCGCAACGCGGGTAATCAGCGCGCGCTCACGGGGCAGATACCCACGCACCCACTCACCGATCATCGCCCGGTCTTTAAGGAAGAAAAACACCAGGATCGGCACCAGCACCAGGTAGATCATGATGTTCACCAGCAGCGGCAGACTCGATAGCGAGAAAGTCAGCGCCCACTGGCCGAACTTGCCGATCTCGCCGCGCGCCGCCTCAATGGCTTGCAGCACTTGCTCATCGGAGACCAGATGCGGATAGCGCTCCGGCAGCAACAACAGCAACGATTGCCATTTGGCGAGCATTCCCGGCAGTTCATTGAACAGGGTGATCAACTGATGCCAGAGCAGCGGCAGCACGACGACGATGAACAGCATCAACGCGCCCATGAACAGCGCAAACACCAAACCCACCGCGACACCGCCCGGCACGCGCATTCGCTCAAGCGTGACCACCAGCCCCTGCATCAGATAAGCCAGCACCATGCCGGCCAACACTGGCGCAAGCATGCCGCCGAGGGTGAGCACCGCAGTGAAGGCGAGAAACAGCAGCACCGCCAGCACCACCGCTTCCTCATCGGAAAAATAGCGCTGAATCCAGTCGCGCAACACTTTGAACATCAATAATCCTCAGGTTTTGACGCTGTCGTTTTCAGGCTTTTTTCAACCAGTAACGGAAGATGCCGGCTTCGTCCTCTTCACGCAGTAGCGCATGACCGGCGAGTTTGGCAAAGGTGCGAAAGTCGCGTTGCGAGCCCGCATCCGTAGCAGTCACCTTGAGTACTTCGCCGCTGGCCATTTTGTTCAGCGCCATTTTTGCCTTGAGCAACGGCAACGGACAGTTCAGGCCAGTGGCGTCCAGTTCTACGTCAGGGACTACAGCGTCACTCATTGCGTCACTCCGGTTCAGGTCTTGAGCTGCCTAGAATATCTGGTCGCAGCGTTGGTGTCCGGCTACAGTAAGGTCTTTGTCTTCTAAGGCTTTGTGCATGACTTTTCTGCGCCCTACCCTGCTGACGCTCGCTTGCCTGCTCGCCTCACCAGGCTTTGCCGACGATCTGCCGTCACTCGGCGACGCCAGTTCTGCCATTGTCTCGCCACAACAGGAATATCAACTCGGCCGCGCCTGGCTGGCCATGTTGCGCAGCCAGGTGTCACAACTCAACGACCCGCAATTGAAAGACTACGTTGAATCCAGCGTGTACAAACTGGTGGAAACCAGCCAGGTCACCGACCGGCGTCTTGAATTCATCCTGATCAACAGCCCGCAACTCAACGCCTTCGCGGCGCCCGGCGGCGTGGTCGGGGTCAATGGTGGCCTGTTTCTCAACGCGCAGACCGAAGGCGAATATGCCTCGGTACTCGCACACGAACTGGCGCACTTGTCGCAACGCCACTTCGCCCGCGGTGTCGAGGCTTCGCAGCGCATGCAGGTGCCGATGATGGCTGCGCTGCTGGCCGGGATCGTCATCGCTGCGGCCGGCGGTGGTGATGCCGGGATTGCGGCGATTGCCGGTAGCCAGGCGGCGGCGATTCAGGCGCAACGGACCTTCTCCCGGCAGAACGAACAGGAAGCCGACCGCATCGGCATCCTCAACCTGGAAAAGGCCGGCTACGACCCGCGCTCGATGCCGACCATGTTCGAACGCCTGATGCGCCAGTATCGCTTCGATGCCAAGCCGCCGGAATTTTTGCTGACGCACCCGGTGACCGAATCGCGTATCGCTGACACCCGCAACCGCGCCGAACAGGCCAGACCGGGCGGTATCGAAGACTCCAAACGCTATCAACTGATCCGCGCGCGGGTGCAGTTGATCTATGAAGAAACACCGGGGCTGGGCGCCAAGCGTTTCCGCGCGCTGCTGGACGAGAACCCGAAAAACGATGTGGCGCGTTATGGTCTGGCCATCGCGCAGATCAAGGGTGGGCAACTGAACGAGGCGCGCGAGAATCTCAAACAACTGCTGGCAACATCGCCGAACGAGATCATCTACAACCTCGCTCAGGTCGACCTGGATATCACTAACAACCGCTTGCCCGACGCACAGTCACGGGTAGATCGCATGCTGACGCAGTATCCGGGCAACTATCCGCTCAATCAGGTGCGCGTGGATCTGCTGCTCAAGCAGAACCGTGCGCCGGATGCCGAGAAAGCCCTGGAAGCCTTGCTCAAATCGCGCCCGGACGATCCGGACGTCTGGTATCAAGTGGCGGAAACACGTGGCTTGTCGGGCAACATCATCGGCCTGCACCAGGCTCGAGCGGAATATTTTGCCCTCGTTGGCGACTATCGACAGGCTATTCAGCAACTGGACTTTGCCAAGCGCAAGGCCGGCAGCAACTTCCCGCTGTCGTCCCGCATCGATGCCCGCCAGCGTGAGCTGATGGAGCAGGAGCGCATGATCAAGGACATGATGGGCTGAGGCCTGGTCGCTGAGATAAAAGCTTCAGGCATAAAAAAACCGCCTCTTTCGAGGCGGTTTTCTTTTTATCTTCCCAGCGGATTATTCGGCCAGTTTGAAGGTGATGAAGCTGGCGCGACCCTGGCGCAGAACGCGCATCGACACCGAGCGGTTCTTCGGCAGCGCCTTGGCGATATCCGTGAACTCCTTGGCCGAACCGATGGCCTGGTTGTTCAGGTGGGTGATCACGTCGCCTGGCTGCAGGCCGATCAGGGCGGCAGGACCATCCTGCACCTCCTTGATCACCACACCACCTTTAAGGTCGTAGGCTTTCTTCTGCTCAGCGGTCAGCTCGCCGACTGCAACACCGAGGCGGTTGCTGCTGCTTTCAGCGCCGGATTTCGCCAGCGTATCCAGCTCTTTGTCTTCGTCCGGGATCGCGCCGACCGTCAGCTCGACGTTCTTGCGCTTGCCCTCGCGGATCACCTCCAGATTGGCTTTGGCGCCAGCCTTCAGCGCGCCGACCAGATGCGGCAAGTCTGCGGACATGACGATCGGTTGGCCGTTCATGCTCAGAATCACGTCGCCGACCTGCAGGCCGCCCTTGGCTGCCGGGCCGTCATCCTGAATCTGCGCAACCAGTGCACCGGCTGGCTTATCCAGACCGAACGATTCCGCCAGATCCTTGTTCACTTCCTGGATCACCACACCCAGCCAGCCACGGCTGACCTTGCCACCGCTCTTGAGCTGATTGGAAACGTCCATCGCGACATCGATCGGAATGGCGAACGACACGCCCATGAAGCCGCCGGAACGGGTATAGATCTGCGAGTTGATGCCGACCACTTCGCCGTCGAGGTTGAACAGCGGGCCACCGGAGTTGCCCGGATTGATCGGCACGTCGGTCTGGATGAACGGCACATAATTTTCATTCGGCAGGCTGCGGCCAACGGCGCTGACGATGCCTTGAGTCACGGTGTGGTCAAAGCCGAATGGAGAACCGATGGCGACAACCCACTGACCGGCCTTCAGATCCTGCGACTTGCCGAGCTTGAGTACCGGCAGATCCTTGCCTTCGATTTTCAGCAGCGCCACGTCGGAGCGTGGGTCAGTGCCGATCAGCTTGGCTTTCATCTCGCTGCGGTCAGCCAGACGCACGAGGATTTCGTCAGCGTCGGCAATCACATGGTTATTGGTGAGAATGTAGCCATCCGGGGAAATGATGAAGCCCGAACCCAGCGATTGCGCTTCACGCTGGCGACCATCACGCGGGGAGCGCTGTTGCGGCGGCATGCCACGTTCGAAGAACTCGCGCAGCATTGGCGGCAGTCCCTCCAGATCGGGCATCTGCTGATTGACCTTGCGATCCGGCAGTTTCTGCGTAGTACTGATGTTCACCACGGCTGGCGAAGCTTGTTCGACCAATTGGGTGAAGTCAGGCAGATCGGCCGCCTGCGCAGCAGGAACTGCCTGACCGAGCACCAGCACGGTGGCAAAAATGGAAAAATAAGACTTCAAGCTAAGTATCGACATACAGCTCCCGTTACGACGAGCAGGGTTAAGCGATATGGAGCAAGCAACACCGGAAACCACAGACCGGCATTTTTGTTCCGGCAACAACAAACAAGGCCAGAGCCGTGAGGCTCTGACCTATAAAAAATTTCCGGGGTATTTGCAAATGAAAATGCTCAGCAAACATTTCCACGCCTCGTTGATGAAACGCGAATCGCTGAAATCAGCTCACTGTTTGCTGGTTGCGGCGCCATCGGTATTTCGCATCGACAAAGCAATTCGTTCGGCAGTGCCGATCGGGATCTCGCCGACCACGGTCACCATCATTTCGCCCGAAGGCGTGGTCAGGCGACGGGACACGGCAACGGTCGGGCCGAGTTGCGTGCGGGTATCGGTCACCGTCGCGCCATTCAATGGCTCGAGAAAAACCGAGAAACGCGCAAGACCGTCGTCGTACAGCAGGCTGTTGACCTGCGTCTTGGTCTCGGCGTCTTTGTGCGATGCACTGCTGGTCAGTTCGAAACCCGGCGGCAGCCAGTCCGAATGCCAGGTTTGCGCCGTTTTGACTGCCGATGCCTTGTCGCTGTCGAGCTTGACTGGCTTGCAATCGGCATTGGCCTGCAAGTCACCATCAGACGGCACTTCATCAGTGTCGAGGCTGGTGAACTGGAATCGCTCGAGCAACTGCCCCTTGTCATTCAACAGCAACGACTTGAGCGGCAGACCCGTTTTTTTGTCCAGGTGCAACTCGAATCCGTAGCGATGCTGATCACGAGGCGTCAACGCCACGATCACGGCATCTCGGCCGGCCACACGCGACTTGCCAGTGACGGCAAGGTCATACCAGTTTTTCAGCTTTTTGGGATCAAGAGGACGAGCCGCAGCATTTGGCGAGTCTCCCAGCCCGGCAATCAGGGTGCCGCTGACGCATTGAGTATGCCCATCAATGCGCACGACTTCCTGTGCCGAACCGTCGAGCTGAAGCAACCGCTCGCGGACCTGGCCGTTCTGGACGCGATGCCAGATGTTGTGGGTAGAAAAGCTACCGTTACGCTCGTAAACGAAAGTACCGTGAAAGCTTTGCTGCTGCTCGGCCTGGCCCAGCCGGGTCAACCAATCCTGGGCCTCATCAGCGTGGGCTGGAACAACGAACCAGCCACTGAGCAGAAGCGAAAGTAGAGGTATGGCGCGCATGATCCTCCTTAACGGTTTTCCAGGCTTGCGGCACGTGCATAAGGCAGCGCGCTTTCAGTGCCTTTCAAAGCAGCCTGTTGGGCATGCTGACGCAGGTAACCCGGCAGACGCTGATCATGCCAGCCTGGCTGACCTTGCAGCACGCCGTTGGCCATAGGGCCAGTGGCTTCAGAGCTTTCGCTGTAGCCTGCCAGAACAGCCGGGCCCTTGACTTGCGGGGTGGCCAGCGTTGGCTGATTGGACTGCTGAGCCAGTTCGACGCCAGCGATCTCGTCCTGGTTGTACAGGCGAACACCCGCCAGCACGGCAACCGTCACCGAGGCTGCAACAGCCAGACGGCCGAGGCTGCGCCATGGGCTGCGAGATACTTTGGCCGGGGCCGTTTCGTCTTCCAGCGCAGCAGACACTGCCGCAGCGATATCCAGACGCGGAAGCAGCAGATCCTTGTGCATGGCTGCCCGAGCGATCTGGTAACGAGCCCAGGTCTCACGGGTTTCAACATCATCCAGTGCATTGAGCACTCGACGCAATTCCAGTTCGTCCGCTTCGTTATCCATCACTGCGGACAGCGATTCCTGCAGGGCTTCACGACTCATGGCGTTCCTCTCTTGGCTGTCGCCGCTGTCTCAGTTTTCCTGCAACAACGGTTGCAGGGCTTTGTCGATGGCCTCCCGAGCGCGGAAAATCCGGGAGCGCACGGTACCCACCGGACACTGCATGACGCTCGCAATGTCCTCGTAACTCAGACCGTCGAATTCGCGCAAAGTTAAAGCCGTACGCAAATCTTCTGGTAGTTGCTGGATGGTTCGATGGACAGTGCCTTCGATCTCATCCCGCAGCAACGCACGTTCTGGTGATTCGAGATCCTTGAGGCCGTGATCGCCATCGTAGAACTCTGCATCCTCGGAACTTACATCGCTGTCCGGCGGCCGGCGGCCGCGTGAAACCAGGTAATTCTTTGCCGTGTTAATGGCAATACGGTACAGCCACGTATAAAACGCACTGTCGCCGCGAAAGTTTCCAAGCGCTCGATACGCCTTGATAAAGGCTTCCTGAGCCACGTCCTGGGCTTCATGGGTGTCGTGCACAAATCGCACGATCAACCCGAGAATCTTGTGCTGATACTTCAGCACCAACAGATCGAAAGCTCGCTTGTCGCCGCGTTGAACGCGCTCGACCAGCTGCTGATCCTCTTCCTGGGTTAGCATGAACACTCCTCGATAAGCCCGGAGGAGGCTTGCATAACTAAACGACCAGACTTGCAAACATAGACTCGGGCTTTTCGCAAAAGTTCTCCCCCTCCAAGCAAGTTTCCTGCGGGCTCTGATTTGACACGCACGAAAAACGCAGCGCGGGATGAACCGGCTGCGCGAATAATCTTGTCATCGGTTTCGCGGACCGCAATCCAACCACAGATTGCATACTGAAGCCGACACGTCCCTTATCTCTGGCACCGACTATTGATCTTGGGCCTTTGGCAAAAGTTCCAATTATTTATAGCCGCTACCTACCAACATTCGACAACCCTGCGCGGAAAAACCGTGTTTCAGCGCCGATACAGTCGCCTTCACCCTTTAGGGGTGAGAAAAACTTCCGACGAAGCGTGCGGTTTTTGCGGCCACAGTAGTTTCACAATGCCATACCGGCCCGGCTATTGTGCCGTCCCACCCCTCTATATACTAGTGGGCTGTGTGGCTGTCTTGACTCGCCGATCCAGCTGTCTTGCGCCAACCCCGATCCGGGTCGCTTTGAGCGGAATCCTGAAATGAGCCAACAGTTTCAACACGATGTTCTGGTCATTGGCAGCGGTGCTGCCGGTTTGAGTCTCGCACTGACCTTGCCCGGTCATTTGCGCATTGCCGTACTGAGCAAAGGCGATCTGGCCAACGGCTCGACATTCTGGGCCCAGGGTGGCGTCGCCGCGGTGCTCGATGACACCGACACGGTCGAATCCCATGTTGACGACACCCTCAACGCCGGTGGCGGTCTCTGCCATGAGGATGCCGTGCGCTTCACGGTCGAACACAGTCGCGAAGCCATCCAGTGGTTGATCGATCAAGGTGTGCCGTTCACTCGCGATGATCAATCCGGGACCGAAGACGGCGGATTCGAATTCCATCTGACCCGCGAAGGTGGCCACAGCCACCGGCGCATCATCCATGCCGCCGATGCCACAGGCGCGGCGATTTTCAAGACCTTGCTGGCCCAGGCCAGACAGCGACCGAATATCGATCTGCAGGAGCAGCGCGTCGCTGTCGATCTGATCACTGAGCGTCGCCTGGGCATGCCCGGCGAGCGCTGCCTCGGCGCCTATGTGCTCAATCGCAAAACCGGTGAAGTCGATACTTATGGCGCCCGTTTCGTGATTCTGGCCACGGGCGGCGCCGCCAAGGTTTATCTCTATACCAGCAACCCCGACGGCGCTTGCGGTGATGGCATCGCCATGGCCTGGCGTTCGGGCTGCCGCGTGGCGAACCTGGAATTCAATCAGTTTCACCCGACGTGCCTGTACCACCCGCAAGCCAAGAGTTTCCTGATCACCGAAGCCCTGCGCGGCGAAGGCGCGCATTTGAAGCTGCCCAATGGCGAACGCTTCATGCAGCGCTTCGACCCGCGCGCCGAGCTGGCGCCGCGGGACATCGTCGCCCGGGCCATCGACCATGAAATGAAGCGCCTGGGCGTCGATTGCGTGTATCTCGACATCAGCCACAAACCCGAAGCGTTCGTAAAAAGTCACTTTCCGACGGTTTATGAGCGCTGCCTCGGCTTCGGCATCGATATCACCCAACAACCCATCCCGGTGGTGCCTGCCGCGCACTACACCTGCGGCGGCGTGATGGTCGATCAGAACGGCCGCACCGATGTGCCGGGCTTGTATGCCATCGGCGAAACCAGCTTCACCGGCCTGCATGGCGCCAACCGCATGGCCAGCAACTCGTTGCTGGAGTGTTTCGTCTATGCGCGTTCGGCGGCGGCAGACATTCTCGCGCAACTGGACGACGTTTGCGCGCCAAGCGCCCTGCCCGCCTGGGACGCCAGTCAGGTGACCGACTCCGACGAAGACGTGATCATTGCGCACAACTGGGATGAGCTGCGCCGGTTCATGTGGGACTACGTCGGCATCGTGCGCACCAACAAACGTCTACAGCGGGCGCAGCACCGCGTGCGGTTGTTGCTCGACGAAATCGACGAGTTCTACAGCAACTACAAAGTCAGCCGTGACCTGATCGAACTACGCAATCTGGCGCAAGTCGCCGAACTGATGATCAGCTCGGCCATGGAACGCAAGGAAAGCCGCGGCCTGCATTACACCCTCGATTACCCGCAGATGCTGCCCGAGGCGCTCGACACTATTCTGGTGCCGCCCACCTACGTCGGCTGAACTTGAGCCGTACGCGCAGGCGCCGATGCACATCGGCCGTCTGCGCGTCCCGGGGCACGCAGATCGACCTGACCTGCCACTCACCCCGCAAGCGAAACCGCAGCACCACGATCAGCGGCAGCGCAAGACTGTCACGGCACAACTGCGCCGCTTGCCAGCCATCAGCCTGATTCCAGACCTGCCAGCCATCGGCATCGCGACGCAATCCACAAAATGCCTCTGGATGGCTGAGCAAAATCTGCCGCGGCAACACCCAAACGCCATGCAGCAGGCAGCCGAACGCCGCGAGCAGACTGGCCCACGCGGGAATCGACAACAGAAAAAGTGCGCCCAGGGCGAACGCCTGAGCCAACAGATACGCCGCCAGCAATTGCCGTGAGGCATGCCAGCGGCATTCGAACGTGTTACTTGGGCTGGACACGATCCAGAATCATCCGGACCATGCGCTGCAGCTCGGGGTCTTCAGACTCGCTGCGCTCCATGAACCAGCCGAACATGTCCTGATCCTCACACGTCAACAGACGGACATACAAATCGCGGTCCACCTGATTCAGCGTCGCGTAGACCTCCTGCACGAACGGCACCAGCAACACGTCAAGCTCAAGCATGCCGCGACGGCTGTGCCAAAAGAGGCGATTCAGTTCAACTTGTTCGACCATGGAGCCCTCCTCGAATTTGGCGGCAAGTATACAGACCCCGGGCGGGTCGCACAGTCGGCTTTGGTCGGGCACCACCGATCCTTTATCAACTACCCATTTCACCAACGCCCCCTTATGATGTGCCCCAGTCTATTTACCCTGCGATGACCCATGGCCG
>Ga0196970_1002058_pt1 | contig 11301 bp, 13 predicted proteins | sample S1v_513CmetaG_FD_148672 | JGI IMG/M metagenome (GOLD analysis project Ga0196970, IMG submission 148672) | Soil microbial communities from Anza Borrego desert, Southern California, United States - S1+v_5-13C | ecosystem: Environmental > Terrestrial > Soil > Desert | place: USA: California... | reverse complement strand
CGCCTCTTCGAACTCTTCGGCATCGCCGAAGGCGGCCCCGAAGGCGTCACCCACGCCCATCGTGGCGACGCTGAGCGTGGACATACCGGCCGACAGGACGCCGATCCCGGACGGAAGCGTGGCGATGATTCCCACGGCAGGCGCGAGGGCGGCGGCTAGCTGTACCGCTGAAGCCGCTGCGGCGGCCAGAGCGCCACCGAAAACCGCGAACCCTGACACGGGTAGGCGGATGCCCGCGATGGACGACAGCGTGGCGCTGAGCCCTTCGCCGAAGCCGTCTCCGAAGGAGGTACCGGTCCGGCGTCCGCCATTCCCTCCGTCGTCTACGAACCGGCCGAACTGGTCCCGGAGACGCCCGTTCACGTCCCGGCGGAAGCCGTTCTCCAGACCGTCCCCGATGCCTTCGGCCATGCTGGAGCCGATGGCTTCCCCGCTGGCGCGAGCGGCGGACACGAAGCGGCCCTGGGCGTCAACGATCCGTCCGGCGGCGTTGCGCCGGAGTCCATCGCCCAGGGCTTCGCCCGTGGTGTCCGCAATCGTCTGGCCGACCGTCTCACCCACCCGGGCCGCTTGGCGGGCCATGCTCTGTTCAGCCCGCCGCACGCCGTCCGTGAGTTCGTTCTCTACGACCCGCCCGGCGGTGTTTGCGGCACGCTGCGCCTGTCGAGTATCCAGCTCCGCCGTGATCTCGACAAACGCCCGGTCTAGTGGACCCGCCATATCCGCACCTCAAAACGCATGTACTGTCCGTGACAGCTTACCGCCTAATTCCGGCGTTTCTTGCCGCTCACTCCTCCAGCGGTCAGCGTCTTGATAGCGGCCTTGGAATTGAAGGTGTTCGTTGCCGCGCTACCCCATCCGGCGGGCTTCGGAGGCATTCGACGCTCGCGCTTCTGGCCCGGCTTCGGGTCCGCCTTAGCGGCTTTCCGTGCCTCTTCGATGACGGGCTTGGCCTTCGCCAGGTGCCATCCGGCTACGGCTTCGGCAATCGCATCATCGAATTTCTTCTTGTCTTCGTTGGAGGCGTTCCGAACCGCGAAGTAGTAGACCAGGTTCAACCACGCATCCCATGCCAGGGCGTAGTGGTCCACGTTCCGCGAAGTACACCACCCATCGAAGTAAGGCCAGATCTCGTCTGCCGTGGCCCACGAGAGGAGGTAAATTACTTCTGGGTAGTCCCTTTTCCCAGGGCTTCGCCGAACATCCATTCGATGATTTCGTTGAAGGTCTCCAGGTCAATGGGGCCGTACTCGCCCCAGAACCGCTTTTCGAAGCGGTAGAAGGACTCCTCTTCGAAGATCTCGGACAGCTCCTTCATGAGGACTTTCCCGGCGTTGTTGTCGGGGTCCCCGGCCGCCGCTTGCATCTTCCCGTGGAGGGTGGAGACGTTGAACATCTGCCCGGCCGCGATGCCTGCCTTCAGGTAGAACATCTCATCATCGATGTCAAAGTTGACCTGAGTCGTCCGGGTCTTGAAAGACTTCATGGACATAGCCCATTGCCCCTATCAGAATCGGCGCATTGCGGACCGGAGTCCGTCCACGAGGAACGGGTTAGCCCGCATGTAGCGCGTACCGTCGTGTACGTAAATCGCGTATTCGACATCCGTACCAATCCGCTCCACGATAGCACCGCCCCGGATGTACTCCCGAATCTGAATGGAGTTGATTAGGTTACCGGTGTCGATACGTCGCGGATCGGCACGAAGACGTTGTTTAGCCGCCGCCTGTGTGGCGAGTGCGCGGGCCCGGAGGTTCTTCACCACACCCGAGGTAGGGGAGGTCATGAGGACGCGAACCTGGCCGTAGTTGAACTGGTGTCGGACTCGTGACCGAACCATGACCTTCCCCTAACTGATACCGCACGGGTAGCCACCGTTCATCACGGCGATGGCTACCGTGATCGATGAGCCTTGGCACATGCCGCCGGGGCCCACTTCTTCCTGGGGCCCGATCCAGTACCGATCAAAGAGCTTCCGACCGGTGTCGGGCTGTCGGCGGACGCCCGCGCACATACAGCACATGAGCCCCGCTCGGACCGCCCACGCGTCTTCCACGGTCACCCGGGCGGCGGCTCCCAGCTCCTCGCACGTCGGGGGGTCGTCCCCCTCGCCCGTGGGCGAACAGCGGGTCATGGAGATGGTGTACTGGAAGACGAAGAGCGGCGGACCGCACTTGCCTACTCCCTGGTTCTCCTCCCCGCTCCAGGGGGCCGGAAAGCTGGCCGTCTCGTACTGGTTCGTCAAGGAGATGGCGAGCTGTCCGCACTCGCAGTCGTCCCACGCGATTTCGCCCGTGGTCACGCACACCCGAGCGGGCAGGCCCGAAGTCGTCCCCTCCAGGTAGGGAAGGATGCAATCCCGGAGGTGTTCGCCTAGCTCATACCCGGCAAACGGGTTGGCGTTCGTGAAGACCATTACGCCGTCCCCACCCTGCGGGGCTTGGGCCCATCGATATCGAAGATGTTGGCCGTCCCGGTGCCGCTGGGGTTGTACGTCTTAATGAACATGTCAGCCCAGTACAGTCCGAGCATCCCCTTTGCGAACGCCTGGTCCGAATCGAAGAACACCTTCGTGACGCCCTGGCGCGAGACCTGTTGCACCGTGCCGGAGGGGAGGACACAGCCCCCGGCCCCCACACAGCGCTTGGCGATCTCCACCGCAAGCTGTCCGGCCGCGAGCTTGCCCAGCTCGGGAACGTCGTCCCCGTAGCGGGCCGTCACGGACCACGTGCCAGGCTGGGAGTCGTCTAGGTTCAGGTCGTTGCACCGGGGCCAGTCCTCCCCGTCCAGGCGGACCAGAAGGTTGAAGTTGTCCACGCGGTACGCCGAAGGCGGAAGGATCTCTCCGTCCACCTTCACTTCAACGATGGAGTTCACAGGGTAGGGAAGCCGTACCTCGGAGACGTGCGAACAGGAGCACTCAGAGAAGCACGATCCGCACGCAATGTTGATCCAGTTCCCGCCCACCAGTGCCGGTTGCGGCCACGGCCATACGCCGCCAGTGAGGTTGTTCCACCCCTGGAGCGGAATCCACGGCCACGCCGGGAAGCAATCCTTCCGGCATGGCCGAAGCTCCACGGTGCATAGGCCGAACTGGCGCTTCGTGCGGTTCCAGAGCGCTTCGGTTGCGGCCATGGCCGCCATCGCCTGAAGATCGGCGGTCGTACCTTCGGGGAACGTGGCGCACTCCAGTTCCCAGGCTTCGCAAGGTCCCGTGATCGCCACGTCTACCCCCTTCGTGTGGTGTTCAGTGTACCGCTAGTTACCGGGTGCGGGCCGACGTGGCGGCTCGTCATAGCCTGATCCCACGCGCTTGGGGACCCGAAGGACTTGCGCCTGGCGGTTCGTCGCCACGAACGGCGATCGGGTCATGAGCGTGGGGGACCCGACAGCAGGCTTCGCGGGGAAGCGGCGGGAGGCAACCATGCGGTTGTTCCCCAGCGTGACATACCCTTTGTTCCACTTCAGGTCCAGAGCCGAAGCGTCTTCACCCACGAACTTGTGGGCCTTCCGCCCCTGGCCGTGGCCCACAAGGCTCTGGCCGTCCCGGTGGTCCACGAGCGAAGGCCACGGACACCAGGTGTTCAGGCGCTCCACGTCGATGGCGTACCGGCCGATGCGGCGGTCATACTGCGGGTACCGCTGTTGATTGCACCAGCGGATCATGCCATTGATGATGTTGGTGGGAAGGACGATCGCCACGCCCCAGTTCAGGGACGGCATCTTCACCCAGGAGGCGTCCGCCTCCTTCGCGGCTTTGACCGCCTGTTCCACCTGGTTTGCGGCCGGGCGGCGGGTCCCGATGTAAGGCGATACCACACCCACTTCGGGAAGGTGGTCCAGTGCCTCTTCCAGCCCGGGAATGAGGTCTTTGCAGACCAGCGCGTCATCTTGGACCACCATCCCCCAGTCCGCGTCCTGATCGATCGCTTGCCAGGCCCGGCGGCCCGTGTGCCACCGCGTGTTGTCGTTGTCCCATACCACGTCCGAGTCCTCCAGGCCCAGGCGTGCCACCAGGTCCGGGATGTACTCTTCACGCTTCGGGTGCGCCATGATCTTGACGGAGAGTGTAGCCATAAGGCAATCCTCTCATACACGAAGAACGACGCAAGCCCTTCGTGGAGCGGAGTTTCCACGCGCACCAACCGCCATTCCGGAAAGTGCTTCGCCACGTCGGGCGTGAACTCGCGCCGGAGGACATGCCGGGCCGTCCGCCCTCCGGCGTGGTTCGTGGAGTAGATCAGCACGAACGCCGTGGCGCTGTTGAAGAGCTGGTTCAAATACGTGAAGTAGTCGTCATCATCGGGCAGATGGAACAGTACGTCCATGCTGAGCGCGAGTTCGGCGGTCCACTCCGCCCCGGGAACCTGGGCTTCGTCCGGGGTGGCGAAGACGAACTCACGGAACCGGGTCCGCATCCGGTCCAGGATCGTCGGGGACACGTCAATCCCGGTGTACGCCACGTACGATTCCGTCCCCCGCTCCCCGAGGTTCAGAAGCTCCAGGACTTGGCCGTCCCCGCAACCCCAGTCGATGACGCTCGTGATGCCGTGCTCACGGATGAAGGTGTTGACGAAATCAGCCTTGTATGCGCCTTCTTCGCCTTCGGACCCAGCGCCGGAGGTGCGCCCTTCGCGGTAGCGGCGGTCCCAGTACCCGCGCGGGCTGTAATCCAGCTTCACTTCGTGACTCCTGGGAGGCGAACCCCGACCTTCGGGCCCGGGTTGGCGAGTGCAAGGCGTCCGGCGTGCTTCTCCACGTTGACGATCTCCCCGGCTTCGGCGAGTGCCGAGACGGCCGCGAGGACGCCGGGGTTGGTGTCGGTGTCGTAGTCATCGAAGACCACCAGGGCGTCCGCTGCGAGGTGGGGACGCCATGCGCGGTAGTCGGCCAGCACGGCGTCAAAATGGTGGTCCCCATCGATGTAGAGGAGGCCCACCGACTGTCCGCCTTCCATGTCCGCCCACATCTCCGCCGCCAGCGTCGTCATGGAGCGGAGCGGGGTTACCTGGTCCTTGACTCCGGCCCGGGTGAGCTGGTTCAGGAACTCGCGGTATGTGGCCGAAGGCAGGCGCTCCAGCACGCGGTTCCGCCACGCCGAGACCTCCTCGGACCACGCGTCCACCGCGAAGACGGGAGCGCCGTACCCGATCTTGGCCCCGCGCGCCAGATAAGCGGTGGACTTCCCCTTGTACGACCCTAGCTCTACGATCGCATTACTTGCGGGAACGACAGCGGCTTGGTTGTGGAGGAGTTCCCCCACCTCCGCCGAGATCAGACCGTCCAGGGTCTCCAGTTCGTTAAGCTCCAGCACGCCGGGCCTCCATGATTTCTTGGGTGTGGTTCCACTCGTGAACCGCGAACACGTTCGTATCGTAGTCGGACGGGATGTTCCCGTTCTTCACGTGGGTGTAGCTGTAGGGGTACCACTCGCGCGAAGGCGCAACGTAGCCGCCGTGAGCACGCCAGATCGGTGTCAGGTAGCGGGGCCCGGAGAGGTGGTTCGGGCGCTTGCCTTTGAGGCGCTGAGCGTTGGAGGCCAGGCCCGCGATGAGATCCGCGAAGATGGCGTGACCTGGCGTCGCCCCCAGGTAGGTGTTCCCGATCCAGTTGCGGTCCTCCGCCGCTGCGAAAACCTCTAGGCCCCTGAGAGCGTCCCTCAGTGGACGGAGCGGACGCGTGTCGGTGTCGGCGTAGAAGCCGCCGAAGTCGTAGAGGAGTTCCAGGCGGATGATGTCAGCTTTGAACTGGTATACCGCATCCCGAGGAACGAAGTCCTTCGCTTGGCGATACAACCGGGTGTGGCGAAGGATGGGAATGTTCTCTTCCGTCCAGACGTACGTCAGCCAGTCCGGGTTCAGGCGTCGCCACTCGGATACGTTCCGCCGCATGTGCTCCGGCATCGGGCTTCCCAGCCATACGAAGTGGAGCCTCTTCGGAATCTTCAGGTCTTCGGTCATCTCTCCCCCGATCATAGGACCGGGGAGCGCCGACCCGGTGACTGGTAAGGCGCTCCCCGTGCGATGGGCTACATCTGCCCGTCTATCCTATCAGCTCTCGATCTCCAGAGCCCCGCAAGCGGGCTCCGGAGGCTGAACCGTGGTGATGTTGAAGGCGAAATGCTTCCCTGGGTCCCACGTTGCCGTGGGGCTGTCGGCAAGCCACGGGTCCCCGATGTTCCACAGCGGAGATGCGGGCTTCGTCATCGACGCGAACCCGAAGGTAAACACGTCGTTGGTGAAGGTGAGTTCCTGGACCCGCGCGTTGAATTCGTGCGGGAACGCCCAGTAAATCCAGCGCTGGTTCCCTTCGGCGTCGCACGCGTCTTCACCTGCGACAGGTTGCCAGATCTCCTTGGAGAAGCGGGCGTTCAGGAGGCCCGAACCGAAGGTGACGCCGGAGAACTCCGAGCCGTCCACGATCGGGTCATCGCCGAACACCAGGGCGATCAGATCCACGTCCAGGGTACACAGGTTGGTAACCTGGTCCACCCAGTTCAGGAACGAAGGCTCCTGTTCGTTGACGCACGGCTGGCCGTTCGCCTTCCGCTGGAGGAGCCGGGTTCCGTCCTCGTAGTTGGGCGTGGCCGTGATTTCGGTCCACGCGTCCGTGGTGACCTGAGCCGAGCCGTCCCCCGTCACGGGGACGCCACAGGCGTTCAGGAGCGTGAAGCGCGCTACCTCACCCCGAATGGGATTTGCGCAGATGGACATAATTACTCCTTTCGGGGCTAAGGTGACGTTAGTTCACCATTGAGGATTGCGATTGCCAGAAGACAGCAATCCCAACCGATCACGTAGGTACGCTCCGCAATCATGCTGAGCGTGTTCACGTTCCGGTCCAGTGATTCCACGGCGGTGAAGGTGTGCGGCGTAGGCTCCCGCATGTAGAAGACTTCGCCCGTGGCATACATCCAGGTCTGACCGGCGGCCGGTTCGGTTCCGTCCGGGCCCGTCCCTGGGTAGTCGCCGATCACGACCTTGGAGCCCACCGTGGTGGTGTACATGACCCCACCTCGGGATTCAATCAGGTGATGATCCGCCGCGATTGCCGCGAGCCGGATGGGCATGTGGATTGTGGCGACACCGGGATAGCAATCCCGCATGGCCGCTTCCAGCATTCCCAGACCGATCACGATCTCTTGCGCGACGTTGGACACCAGGGTGGCGGACGGCTGGATCAGGTCGTCCCCATCGATCACAGCGGCGTCCGCTGCGAGGTGGGGAAACGTGGTGATGTTCCCGCTTCCCTCTTCAGCTTCGCCAGTCCAGAAGATGCGCTCCAGCTCCCGAGCCTCCGAGCGAATCAACGCCTGTTGGTTACGGGTAGAGAGTTGACCCCACTCCCCCACCGGGGCACAGTCAGCGCGGCTGTACACCGTAACCGGCGTAGCTCCTCGCGTCAGCCACTCCCAGGTTTCCGACTTGGGAGCCGGGAGTGGGTTTCCAGCGGGGTCCGTGCATTCCCCATACGTACCGTCTGCGTCAGGGCAAACTGATTGCCACTGGAGACCCATCTTCCACTTGGAATTCAGGGCTTCCAGTTGCGTCGTTGCCGGGGAAAGCAGACCGAACGACGGGGAAGTGAACGGCAGGGCGTCACTTCCAAGATTGAACCTTCCGCGACTCATCGCCGCTCACCTCCTCTCTTCGTCTCAGGTCCGCTTACGCGCACACGATGGAGCGCGAGCCGATCTCGCCCGAACCGCAGATGTCTACGGTGACCACGCGGGATTCGTGGCCCGGCTTGAGGATCGCGAAGCAATCCTCCGTCCATGCCGCCGTGTGGTCGTTCGTCGCGTTCAGCACCGAGTCACGGACAACGCCTAGGTCCAGGGACATGGAGTTGCCGCGAACGAAGGTGCCAGGCGCGAAGATCATGTAGTCCATGGTCGTCGGCCATGCGGTGGCGGGCGTCGCTGCGCCGGGATCTCCGGCCGCGCGGACCTGCCAGTCCCCGACGAACTGAACGCGAACGTTGCGCACGTCGAACCAGTCCGCAATCATCGCGTCCGTCACGCCGAACACCGAGATTCCGTCGCGGTTCGCGAGGTCAGCGCGGATGACCGCGTTGGCCCAACGGGGAAGTACGACCTCCAGCACGGCTTCCGCGCACATGGAGTACTTCTCGCGGTAGTCGATGGCGCTCAGCTCAATGGAGCTGAGGAGTGCCGACGTGGTGGCTCCGAGGAGACCAGCGTGGTTGACCGCGATGGACGGCGTGATGGCGTCGCCCGACCCGCCGCCGTTCAACATGATGTCGATGATGCGAGCGTTGGTCGCGCGCGCACGAATCGCCATCACCAGGCGGAGCCAGTTGGTAATCAGCTCGGGGTATGCGTAGTCCACCAGGTTTCCGGCGGTCACACAGAAGCCGTAGCAGTCGGCCCGGCGGTCCACGAACGTGGGGCACTCGACACGAACACACGGCTTGAAGATGGAAGCGGAGTCCACCGCTTCGATGTCGTCGGCTTCGGTCCAGGTCCACACGATGCCGTCAATGTCGGCCAGATCGCCGAACGAAGGGCTCGTGGGGTACTGGACACCGCCACGGTTCAGGCCGACCGTAGGGAGATCAATCATGCCGTCTTCACACACGATGTTGAAGAAGTCGTAGGAGATCTCCGAAGGAGCGCACCATCCGCCAGCGGCGGTCAGAACCTCGGTGTCCGATGCGGCCTTGAGAACCGCGTCCATGTCCTCCGGCGTGGAGTTCTCATTCAGCGTGAAATTGAACTCGCGCTGGAGCGAAGCCACGGGGAAGATGTTCGGGTCTCCGTCGCGGGAGATCGGGAGCATACGAGCGCGCTTGTGCATCGCCTCCGCAAGCTGGCCGATGTTCTCCAGGCGTCCGCCTTGCTGGAACCCGGGAACGTCAGCGGAAGCGACGATGACCGCTTCCGAACGCTCCTCGTGGACCTCAGCGTCCGGTGCGTACTGGGCGATCTCGCCGAGCCGGAGACGGCGGTTCAGGCCCGCTTCCGGCTTCAGGTAGTCAGCGGCGAACGCCTTCATGGTCTCACCCACGGCGGCCGTAACGGCGGCCGTGATGACCTCCTGGGAAGCGGCGGCCACGGGAACCGGGGCCTCCTGTGCCTTGGCGTCCACGCTGTCGGTGTCGCCCTCCTCGCCGTTGTCGGCGTCGGTGTCGTCGGCCTTCGCCTCTTCGGCGGGCTTGATGGCGTCACGGAGTGCCGCCGCCCGCTGCGCCAGGTCGTCACGCTCGGCGGTCAGGGCCGCGTCGCGCTCCTTCACTGCGAGGATCTGGCCCTTGAGGGTTTCGAGCTGGGGGAAGTTGTCCGCCGTCACGCCTTCGCCGTTGGCATAGAGCGCGTCGAATTGCTTCACCAGCTCGTCACGGATCTTGGACAGCTCGGCGGAGTCGCTAATAGCCGCCAGAGCGGCCGTCAGCTCCTCGCCCCCGTCCGGCAGGATCGGCCCCGCCTCATTGTCCTTAGACATCTCTGTTCCTTTGCGTAGCGGGGTGGATACTTGGATTGTACATACGATTCACAGGCGAAATCCTAAATTCGCCTTCGAATCGTAAGTTAGGAGGCGTTGGCCGTCTTTGCCTGAGTGTTCGCGGTGTTCCAGTCCGTCCGCCGACCGTTCGAAGAACCGGCCGAAGTCTGGACCTTCACGTTCCGTTGCTTGGCGATCCGGGCCTGTTCCTCGGTGGAGAACACCGAGATGGAGCCCTTCTTCTTGCCACATGCGCAACCCATCGTTAATCCCCCTTCAGGATCGTTCGGAGTTCGTACGCGAACTCCTTCATGCGGGTTTCCCGATCGCGCCCAATCTGAGCCGCCATCCGGTCCGCCGCCGCCTTCATGCCCACCGGCTCGTCTACTCCGGCGTACGTGCCGAATCGAACCGGGGTCATGGTGCGGGCTAGTTCCCCACCCTGGAGGGTGAAGGAGTGGTGAGCGGTGGGGAATCCGGGACGCGGGACCAGGAGGGCCCCCGCAAGCTCGCGCTTGCCCGGCTTCTCCCGGTGCGGTCCCCAGTCCCCGGAGAGCTGACACGCCATCATCCGAGCGACCTGTTCAGGGGTGATCCCCGGAATCAGGGCCCCAGCGATCCACACACCCCGGGAGTTCTCCCCGACGCGCGCCGTTGCCACGACCGAACACGCGTTGTCGTAATGCTGTTGGCGTGCCGCACCCTTGACGGCCCCGCTCATGGGAGCGTGGCCGCAATCCATGGTGATCGGGCCCGTGGCGATCTTGGCGTATCCGCCGTGTCCGTCGTCCACGAGCGTGGCCCGGTTCATCCAAATCCCGTAGTCCACGTTCCCCACAGGGACCGTGACACGCTTCTTGGAGAAGCCCCGATGGGCCACGTGCTTCGGTGCCAGATATCCGAAGAACCGGCCGTCCTCAGTTACCGTGATGGCTCCGATCTCGGGGACCTCGGTGGGCTCGGCGAACCACTCCGCCGGGGGAAGTTCAGGAATCGTGATCGTGTACGCCGATGCCGTCAGAGCTTCGGCATTGTCGTCCTCCGGCTCTTCGATGTCTTCCGGGAGGTCTTCGTCCAGGTACAGCCGAGCTTCCGCGAAAGCGGGAATGTCCACCAGGTCCACACCCCGGATGCGCGCGCCGTCCGTGACGATCGTGCGCTCAGGTTCGGCGCAAGCCGGGTCGAACTCCTCCGTCTCGGCGGCCATGTCGCAACCTTCGGCGAACTGGTACTCCACCGTGAGGCCGGGGCCGTCCGGGTTCTCATCGATGAGGATGGAGACCCCCGCGAGGATGCCCGGATTCTCCCGGGTCCCCATGAGGCGGGCCGCCTCCAAGCCCCACGGGGCCTTCAGGTCAATGACCCCGTGCGCAATGAGCTGGTCCCCCTCGCGTTCGATGCGGTCCAGCCGCCCCACGCGCGTGGTCTTGTCGTTGGTGCCGCCGTGGCTCCGCTCGTACTGGTAGCCCAGCGGGATTTCCAGGGAAGCGGGCGTGGCCCCCTCTTCCTGCCACGACAGGGTGTCGATGTCGAATTGACGACGGTCCCCGGTGCGCCGGTTGCCCACCACGATCGGGCCGGAGACGGCCACGTACCGGGTGTCCTTCTGGTCCGCCATGGCGTCCCCTTCTTCATACGCGGCGGCGTTCAACGTGATGATCGCGCCGTTGTCCTCTAGGTTCAGGTCTGCGGGGTCGAACACCGCATAAGTGGTGCATCGGCAATTGATGACCTCCTGGGGAGGTCCGGCCGGGTCCCCGGGGAACGCCAGGCTGAAGCCGCCCACGGTGAACGGGTCCGCGAAGCTGACTGTCTGGCCGTCCGCTTCATTGTGGGTGTG
>Ga0196970_1002057_pt1 | contig 11302 bp, 18 predicted proteins | sample S1v_513CmetaG_FD_148672 | JGI IMG/M metagenome (GOLD analysis project Ga0196970, IMG submission 148672) | Soil microbial communities from Anza Borrego desert, Southern California, United States - S1+v_5-13C | ecosystem: Environmental > Terrestrial > Soil > Desert | place: USA: California... | reverse complement strand
GTCCTTAACCGGGCAGCAGGTACGTTGGCACGTGACGGCGGCGGCGCTATCTCTGATGGTGCAGAAGTTAAGATCACTTACCAATCAGAAAGCCAAATGTGGCTGACTGAGTTCCGAAACATGATCTTGGCCATTGGCCGTGACATTCGGATGGAAAAAGATCGCAACATCTTTGGTTCCGTAACTGAATTTGCAATGACAGCACGTGTTGCAGTTGAGATGGAAGAAGATGATGCTTGTGTGTTAGGTATCAACATCGGGCTTGCATAACGCAACCTGACGAATCGGAACAAAACCATATTTGGGGGAAACCACAAATGGAAATTCAAGTTGCAAGAGTTATTCTAAAGAAGTGTCGGACGTATCGTGTAGGCGATCGTCGTTTTATCAAGGACGTGCCGCAAGTCATTAAAGGTGATGAAGTCGATGAGTACAAAGACAACGGCTATTTTCATGTTGTAATGATGAAGGCAAAACCAGCTGACAAAGTTGCTGAAAAGAAACTTGCAGCTGAACGTGTCCTTGAAGACGATGAAGTTGAACACGTTGCACCGCCAAAGAAGAAACTGGCTGCGAAAGCGCCAGCCTTACCAGCAAAGAAATCTGGTCTTCTGAAGAAGCGATAAAACGTTAACAGAAAGGGGAAACCTCTCATGTCCAAGTTGATTGTCTATACAGGCGACAATCCGCAATGCATCGAAGGTTTTTCCGATTCTTGCAACCGTTCTTGTCAGGGTGCGCTTCATCTTCGCAAAGGTAAACCAGTCACTGTGACTGATGATGAATTCGCATTCATCAAATCTAACCGAAGTGACCTAGCATCAAAGATCAGAGTGGTTGCAGATAAACCCGATGCACCTAAAGCCAGTGAAATGGCACCAACTACAGTTCAGGCGGTTGCGGAACCGATGACTGCTGAAGTTGCAAGTGCACCGGAATCGGAAAAATCATTAGAAGAAAAGTACCCACGGAAGAAGGGTTCTTTTAACAAAACAGTTTAAGGGTACGTAGCCTTAATTGGCGTTGAAAGCGCACAAAGGGACACGTTGATGATTAAAGTCAATTTTAAAGATGGGACCACGCTCGCCTTTGATCTAACAAAGGACGACGATGTTAAGCAATGGCTTGAGTGGTCCCTAATCAAAGACTTTCAAGAACGAATTACTGGTGTCGGGATACTTCATAACAAGAAATATCATTCGATTCCTTTGCCAAAGAACTTTCGCCACATTCGGTTTTCAGCCGAAATGGTACACAAAATGCGCGGGGAAGTTAAACGGCAAGTAGGGATTCGATTGTGCTGTATTGCTGATGACGTAATGTTGAACTTATTCGTTTATACTTATAACGATCCACCACCGCCTATTGCTTCCAGAATTGACATGGAACGATTAAAGAAGCGCCAATGGAACGTTCAGGATTTATATGGGAAGGAACCTAAAGAATGAGTGCCAGCCGTAAGCAATACTATTTCAAGGAACATGCAAATCCCACAACATCCTACGATGGCACAGGGCAAGCTGTTGACTTGCAGTTCACTTCCAGACACGTGAAAATGGTTGTTGAAGGTGCATCAGGCGTAATCGAGTATTCCCTGATTGGACCAAACAGCGATAAGATAGACGGTGTTTTAAAGGCAGCTGATGGTGTTGTGGACTTTCCAGGGATGGAAACCCAGAAAATTGCCATAAGGAAAAAAAGCGGCACTGTTGACTCTGTTAGGATTTGGGCTTGGAAATAATGATTATCTTGGGGAACAACAGTGACTGCATCGGGAAGAAGAAATTTCTTTTACAAACGGATTAGTTTATCCGTTTCAGACTTTCCTGATGAAGCACAAGCCATCTTCGGATTTCAAGCGACAAGGGTGATTATAGTCAATGATGGACTCGATTCCACATTGACTTTTTCTTTTTCCAGGCCGCACATTGACGGCGAACTGTTTGAAGATGATGGACCACTTGTTTTTGATGGTCTTGGTGCTGGTAAGGTTTGGTTAAAAAGTAGTGCCGAAACACAGGTACGTGTTTGGGCTTGGAGAATATAACGCATGTCCAGTTTCAGCAAAAAAAGGTTGACTGGCAGTAACATGAACGAAATGTTGCCGAACACAGACGGTTCGATCAACGTAGTTGTTACTGAAGGCGGCGTTACTGTTCCAACTGAAATCCAAAGTTACTTTAATGAAGCTTTGGCAGTTGCATCTGGTGCTACTCAAAATATCATTTCATTCACTGTTCCACCAACCAAGGAATTCTTTCTTCAGCGAATAGAATTCGGTGGGCAAAATGTTGCAGAGTATGAAGCCCTTTTAGATGGCAGTATAATTAATCGAAAGCGAACGTGGTTCAATGGGAACTTGAGTGATCAATTTGAGTTCGCAACTGATTCCAAGGATGGGCTGAAGTTGATAGCTGGTCAGGTGTTGGAAGTACGAGTCAGTAACTTTCGGCCAGATCCAGCTAACTTTGAAGCACGTATACATGGAATTTTGAAAGGGTAAACCGTGAGTATTGCAATAGACATAAAACGTATCCAGGTTGAACTCTCTAAAGTCGTGGCCGCAAGGTCCGAAATGGAACTGAAAATTCTTGAACGAGAAGAAGAAGTGTCTCGTTTGCGGAGCGGACTTTCAATTCAAGATGCTAAAATAGTCGAATTGGAAGCAAAAATTTCAGATCTACAATCAAAATAAGGGAGTGAAGTAAATGTCAGATCAAAACACCAGTTTACCAATCCGTTCCGAAGCCGATGGAGCAGACGAGCGGTTACATTCGAAACTTGTGGATTATGCAGATCCAAGTGGTGCTGATAAGCAAATGGAGATTAGCGACAAGCTAGCTCATGTTCGCTGTTTCGGTAGCGATCCCGCAGCCGCAAAGATCCAATTGAAACTGTCTGAACTTGGTTACGCCAACGTTGACGGTATCTACCACGCAACAGATAACAGCTTACCCGCCACGGTTGGTAAAGTTGTTCACACTCGAAACGCAACACCTGGTGCAACACACCAAGTTATCCGCCAAACTGGTATCACTAACAGCACAGTCCATGCAGCTGACGTTGCATTGTCTGATGGCTTGGGTGTTCCTGTTTCCGCCGCAAATCCATTGCCTGTTCAGATTTTGGAAAGCGGTGCTGGAACTGAAATTAATGATTACGATACAGCTGCTGCAGTTGCTGCCGCTGCAACCGATAACCATGATTACACAGTTGTAGGCGCTAACGGTTTATTGCTGAAAAGAATCTGGGCTTCTGCTTCAGGAAAAATGAAAATCGAAGTTCAAATCGATCCAGCTGGCGATGACAACTTTGTAACTGTTGGCGTAGGCTTTAACAGCACTGCAATGCCAAACATCAATCCTGAATTTGCACCAGTTCAATTAGCATTAGGTGCTGTTGTTCGCGTTATCCGAACGAACTTGGATAAGCAAGCAATGGACATGTACAGCACAATCATCGGAATCGAGATCTAAGGTATAACATTGTTCTACTAGAGGTATAGGAATTGGCTGATTTAAATGAATTACAATCGGCACAACCTGTCAAAATCATCGGTTCAGATGCGACAGGTGCTGAAACCAACGCTATTAAAGGTTCTGCAAACGGCGAACTAGTTGTTGCAGATAGCCTGAATAACGGCGGTACTAGTGGTACTATTGTATTAACCACGACTGCAGTAGAAGCTAAAGTTGGTGCGTCCGCACTGACAAATCGTAAATCTCTCACTATCCAACCATTAGACGGAAAAATCCTATGGGGTTATTCCAATTCCAGTCAGCCGTTTGAACTAGCAAAACTTCAGCCAGCCAGTTGGAATGTTGGTTCCGGAACGGCAATTTGGATTAAATCATCGTCTGGAACAGTAAACGTTGCAGTTGGTGAGGCCGCATGAGTCAATCACTAGTTCAAATTGGACCACATGCGAATTCTGTACCGTTTGATAGTTCTGGAACTATCTTTTCCAGTGATACGGTGGGTGATGCCATAAAAGAACTGAAGCCTGCAAAGCCAGCTTCTGTCCAGGCAACAGCTAATTCAACTAAAACGCTAACCAATGTTTCTGCTACACACCAAATATTTACTGGTTCTGTTGCTGGTCAAATCTTAAAATTTCCAGATGCCACAACTTTAACCGTTGGTGAAATATTTGAAGTTTGGAATTTTTCAACTGTACCAGTAAACATAACTGATAACGCAGATACTTTACTCGCAACGATAAAGCCAAATGGTCGCACACAAGCAATCCTGAGAACTAACTCAAATGCAGCAGGAACTTGGGGACTAACCTACACGCTAGACAATGGAAACGTATTTGGTGCGCAACTTTATTACTCAGAAGACAACACCGAAACATCAAATAATTCTACGACCACTTGGGCAAACAAGATCACATTAGTCACGCCTGACTTACCGGCTGGTGACTACCTAGTTCAATATCAATTTAACTGGCGGTCTGCAAACGCAGATAGGCAAATTGAATTCAGAACACAACGCGATAGCATTGATATCGATACTGGGGAACCGTTTACCGGTAGTATTTCGGATCGGCAATTAATCAGCGGATTTCGTCGTGTTCAATCGATATCAGGGGTTCAGACCTTTACTTTGGATTTCCGGGTTGGCGGATCGGGAACAACTGTATTTATGTACAATGCCCGGTTGTTTGTTTGGAGGATCGCATAACAATGGCGGTTACACTTTATACATATAATAAGCTTTGCGATCCATCACGATTATCTTCAGAAATTGCAGCTTCTGCGATAACGATTGCTGAAGATCACATAGAAACAATCTCTAGTCCTGAGACAACTAACGTCTACATGAAAGCTGCATTATCCACCGAAGAAGAAGCGATACTAGACCGCTTGGTGGAAGATCATGTTAATGAACCGCTGCCTGAAAATGTAGTGACAAGTGTTGAAGTAAAACGTATTTCGCCAGCTTACTCTTTTCATAGTTTGGTAAGAGACAACGGTAGCCGCAACATGAATGCTGATGGATCACTACTTTCGCCTGTCCACTTCTATTTTCAGCCCGGTAGCGGTGAAAGTTGGGAAGTGGAACGTTTGTTATTTGGGATGGACGATATTGGCTTAACAGATTTTGGTTTGTTTGGTGGAATATCAGCCCTTACAAACGGCTTATTAATTTCAATTCGCACTGGCGGTGTGGAACATGATCTTGGCGTGATTAAAGACAATGTTGATATTGCAATGATGTTTCCAGGAATGGTTGTCGGCGCTAGTGGTGTGTTAGATGCTGCAGATGGCATTTATGGAAGCTTCGCATTCCATGATCATATTCGACTTTCCAATTCCACCAGCGACTACATTAGAATTTCTGTTAGGGACAGCCTAAGAGCCGTAAATATCTTAAGGGCTATGGTACTTGCAAGGAAGGTGCTGTAATGGCTGGAAGTAAATTAAACTGGGCTTCTTTTAAAGAAGTGGTTCTGGGACGAAAGCTAGCTATTCAATGGCGTGAAGTTAAGAACGTTTATTGGCTAACTGCATTAGATGGCCCTTTTTCGTTTGATTGTATTATTCGAATTTCAGTTCCAGCAGAAGATGAAGATCAAATAGATTTTGAAACAAATTTCAAAACTAACCCGTCCACTTCAATTATAAAAAGGGATGCCGAAGGTTACGAACTTAAGAAACAAAAGGTCACTAAAGGTGATAGATACTATCAAAAAATATGTGGTCAATTTGTAACCGCTACAGCCAATTCACTAAGATATGATGATGCAGATGGCAACGCTATTGCTGATGCATCAATTTCGTTTTGGAAAGACGTTAACGGTGTCCTTACCGAAATGACAAAAGGTGAATTATCAGACAATGATTGGCAAACAGCTTTAGATACAGACTGTATTGAAACTAGAATTGATTGGGAAGCGCCGTATGATTATGAAATCATAGGCGGTGCAATTCAATGTCTAACTGCACCAAGTCAACGGTGTCCAATTTTTGTTATCGCTATCCCAGATCTTCCATCTGTACTCGGCGGAAACAAAGCATTTGTTCTGAACTACGATTTACAATTTCTACCCAATAAAGGTGAGATTGTAGCCGATGGACGTGCAGTTAAGGAACTACCTTACAGCTTTGATTACCACACCAATAAATTAAGCTTACGAGTGAAGCACGGAATTACTTCTGAGAAAATAGATATTCAATTAATTTTTGATCACTTCAGAGATTAGGGGTTCGAGTGCATAAAGAATATCGAAATTTTAAATACTGGCTAGTTGAAACTAAGCGTGATGGTAAAAAAATTTACCGAATTCAGTTTCCAGGCGGCCATAAAACACCACCATTTGAAGTTAGTGGTGAACCAGATGTTAAAGCACAAATCGATAACATAATTGAAAATCTAGCTGGTAAGTGATGTTAGCAATTATTCGAAGGGCAATATTAAAAACTCTCTATCCAGTTCTTTCTTATTTAGGAAAGATTGGAATCCCGGACAGGCGTGTATCTGAACGATTCGTATTTTTGGCTGGAAAAGTATTAAGACCTGGCCATGTTCTACTAACCAGGAAAGACTGGGAAGCAAGTAATGTTTTGACATCAGACTACTGGAAACATGCTGCGATCTATCTAGGACCGGATGAAAATAGTGTCCCTACAATCATTGAATCCGTAGGACGTGGTGTTGTTGCTGTTGGTTTAGCAAAGTTCTTACTTACCAAGGACGATGTTCTTGTTTTGAAGCCAAGGTTTGCTGATCCAATCACAATGCGAATGGCTGCAAATGAAGCGAAGAAACTTCTTGGCCAGCCTTATGATTATCAATTCGAACCGACAAATCGGGCTTGGTATTGTTCAGAGATTATTTGGTGGGTTTATTGTAAAGTAGTTCCACACAATCCATTTACACCACGTGAAACTTTAGGCGTGGAAACAGTAACCCCACAAGATTTTGCAAACGCAAAAGAAAAGTGGGAAGTGATTTTAGCAAGCAAGGATTATCAACATGGATAACACCGGTCTGTATTGCACATTTGAAGATGTAGTAGTCGAACTGTATGAAGGCGGTGTTACGACAGTTGGCACTTCCGCAATCACACTTGCCAGCAAAACGACTGATGCCGGTGGTGACACCTATGAATACTCTGCAGGAACTCCGCAACTAAATGACGTACTTTATCAGTCTGGTGAATATGACCGAATCATAGAAATATTGACCGGTCCTGCGCGTGTTCGCGTTGTGAAAACCGGCGCTGACAACAGCATTGCCAATGGACCAGCAACATTACTCCGAAGTTCAGCACCAGCCCTTAACAAAAGACGCACAGAGGGACTGATAAAGCAGGCTATGGAACAAATCGATCGTTCCACTAGGCAGTTCTTCAATAAGCGTACAGGCGTGTTTAAGCTTGAAGGGAACAATACGCCACTTTTGCACCTTCAAGTTCCCATCATTGAAATCACAAAACTGGTGGTCAACAGCGGTGCCCAGGAACTCTTTGAAGGTGAATTGCAAGATTTTGTCGCTTTCAAGGGACGGCAGTCACCACAGGATGACCGATGGAATCCAAAGATCAATTTAAATGTTGGCCGTGGACGTGACTCCATTTACTCAAGACCACTTTCAAACCGTGTATTTGTAAAGGGCACGCTTACAGAAATCACTGGCAGCTTTGGATTTTTAGAACCAGATGGTTCGACACCATCCTTGATTCAACTGGCAACAAAAGCTTTGGTGATCGATCAAATCAATAATCCAATTGCAGATACAGATACAGCTGAAACTGGACCACTTCGAAGATTGAAAGTTGACCTTCATGAGAAGGAATTTTTCGATCCACGTTCTGGTAGCAGTTCATCATTGAAATCTAGTGAAACCGGAAACGCTAGGGTTGATAGGATTTTGGCAAAATATCGATCACCAATTCTTGTTTCGGGAAGCTTTAGCATTCTGCCTGGAACATACTCACAGGAATGGTCATGAGTTCAAATCCTGATTTAATCGAACCAGTATCGGTTCAGATACAACAAATCAATAAGGCACAAACGCCATATTCGGTTGGCGTATCGGGCAGGCGAGAAGTGATTAATCATGTGGTTAGAAATGCAATGGTTACATTTCCAGCCCAGGTTATTTTTGCAAACACAGAACAAAAAGCACGGTATTCACAGGCTGGAACAGATGAGCAATCTAGCGGTTATATCATATTACGGTATAGCGATATAACTGCAGCAGGAATCACACTGCAGCGTGGCGACAAGATAATTAAAATGGGACAGCTAACTACAGAACTATTTTTGATGCACGGTACTGGTGATCCAGCTGCCCACTTTAGTTCTTTGGGATTTACGTTAGTTCGCATGTTTTTTATGGACAGATCACCTTTAGATTTACATATGACTTCGAAGTGATGGCAAACAATCACATCAAATTTGAAGGTGACATTGCACTGTTCTCAAAGTTCATACGAACTGGAACGTGGAATACGGTATTTGCCAGACATGTTCGAAAAGCAACTATTAAGAATTGTCTGTACATGATTCGAGAAATAAAACAGGCAATTAGAGATAAAAATTACACGGCTAATGCACAACTAACATTGGCCTTGAAAAAGGGGGATATACCACTACTTGATGAGAAAAACTTGTTTGATGCTATTACCTATCAACTGCAGTCAAGCTTTAATGCAGAAATAGGTATCTTCAACGCACAATCAAGTGGTGGTGTTAGTTCTGGACCGGTTCCAATGCGGAAACTAACAGAACTGATGCATACTGGTTACACAATTACAGTTACCCCTGCAATGCGTGCAGCGATTATGGCCGCTTTGATGGGACAGAGAAACAAAAAGACAAAGAGATTAACTGGCCGGGCAAAGGCTTCACTAAAACATATGGCTAAGCAAAGTGGTTCAGGAAATAAAACATTTAGAGTTCCGCCAAGACCATTTTTAACTGCTGTATGGCAGCGTCCAGATATGCAGAAGATGATTCAACGGAACTGGCGTGAAGCTTTAGAACAAGCTTTTTTGGAAGCTGGTGCAAAAGACGGGGACCATAGAAACAAATGAATACACGATTGATAATCAACACAACATTTGACGACGATATTCGTTCCCAGTTGGTTTTTTCTGATGCCGATAAAGTCCGGTTGAACACTGAAGATAAAAGCAGCACTAAAATCCAATTAAAAGCAACGGCGGGTAGTTACCCACTTGATACTGACATATTCGTGGAAACACCAATCGTGTATCCCAATGCTGTCCAACAGTGGTTAGGATTCGAAGCTATTGTTGTTGAAGATCCCATTACTGGTTTGATTCCCACCGGCTTAGAAGTGAAATTCAAAGTTAAAACAACAGCAGGTAACTACTGGTGGAATGGAACTACTTGGGCAATTGCTTTAGCTAACGAATGGAATTCAGAATTAGAAATAAACAACAATATCCATACCTTACCAATTCAGACAATTGGAAACAGGGGAATAGGATTTGTCGTAAATTTAATCACCACGAATCCAAGTTTGACACCGGAAGTAAAACAACTCAAACTATTAGGTTCCTTCGAAATAGATTTTTTGGAAGATCTAGTTTACGATAGTGTTATCAGGAAACTGAACACACAGCTTCGAAGCACTTCGATTGTTGTGTTTCCAACAGCAGATTCAATATCTGAAATCGATTTGAACACTGTGCTGGAAAACAAAGGCTACAACGTTACCGGGATTAAGAAGGTTATTAACTTAACCGACGATCCCATGAAGTTGACTAACTTGTTCGACACGTACACGCAAGGTGCGGCTAGACAAGACGGTTTTACCTTTGAACTAGGCACAGTGAGTTTCATGACACCAATTGATGCAAACAAATTAGTCGAAGTGACGTTTGAATACGTTCCAGAGATAATTGTCAATACTGGTGTCGATTATTTTGAAGTCCCAGCCTTCCCAAGTATTGTTTTCGAATCAATCGAAGAAGCCTTCATTCCAGGTTTCAGCATCAAGGACACAAACAATTTCCCAGGCGATTACATTCGAAACAAGGCAAACCTAACTGCTGTTCAAGAATGTGCACCAGAACAACGTGTAATTCGATTCAGTTATGCTTTGTTTACAGGTTCACAACTTGATCAAATGCGGCTGACAGAAGATTTCAAAGCTTTCTTATCGCAGAACAAGGCCATTACATCATATGGACTTGGACATCAATACGATGTAAATATAGTCAACGATCTATCAACAAAACGGAACCAAAAGGTGAACAGCGTGTCAGACACCAATGCTGCGACTGGTGCATTTGACGTTTTAGGGGTTATGTTTTTCAATAAACCTTCTAAAGATGCTTTCCTTGTTGGACCTGGTCAATTTCAAGTTGCAACCTCATTGCAATGAAAGAAAACGGTCTAACTGTATAACAGTGTTTGACATGGAAAGGGTGAAACATGGCAAGACGATTTGGTCCTACACGTGGCGCTGGTGTAGTGGTGGAAGAAGGTTCCAGCACCGGGCAAATTGAAGTCGCTGCACTTGGTGTAACGGCTTACACAGGCATTATGCAGAAAGGTCCGATTGGCAAAGCATTCAAATGCAAAACCAAGACGGAATTTTCGTATAAGGCTGGTGGTTACATTTCAGAGAGTCAACTTCCAGATTGTGCACTTGACTTCTATAACGAAGGCAAAGGCGCTGGCGAGTTGTGGTTAAACCGTGTAACTGACGGTTCTGAAAAAACTGCAAGCTTAACAGTTCTTAACCGCCGCAGCCCACGTAGTTCTACTATGAAGGTGAAGGCAGGAAACGCTGGCCGTTGGGCTGGTAAGAAATCCATGTTGCTTGATGTTTATGCTAGCATCACCGCAACCACGCTGACTTTGACTAACGTACCAGCTGGTCTGAAAGAAGGCGAATATGCTGGCGCTGTGGTCACTCTTTCAGCAGTTTCAGGAAAATCCTATAAAGTGTTGTCCAATTCTGCTGCAGGCGTTTTGACGTTCGCTGCTGATATTGATTTGGTAACTGATGTTGGCGCTAGCGCAAACAAGTTGACCGCAGTCAGCTTGCAAAACGAAGGTGCTGCTATCGGTGTCCGTTTCCGCGAAGGAACTGTTAGCCCAACAACAGAATTCGCAATGGACATTTTCTTCATCGAAGGTGGAATCGAACGCGCAATCCGCACTTTCGACAACCTTTCTTCTGATCCAGATGCCGCAAACTACTATGTTCGCGAAATCAATGATCACAGTGACGCTGATTACACCATCAAAGTTGAAGACGAACATGTTGGTTCAATCACACCTGACATGCGTCCGGCTAACTATGCTGGCAAATC
>Ga0196970_1002056_pt1 | contig 11302 bp, 5 predicted proteins | sample S1v_513CmetaG_FD_148672 | JGI IMG/M metagenome (GOLD analysis project Ga0196970, IMG submission 148672) | Soil microbial communities from Anza Borrego desert, Southern California, United States - S1+v_5-13C | ecosystem: Environmental > Terrestrial > Soil > Desert | place: USA: California... | reverse complement strand
GTACCTTGCAAACACCCCGTGGATAGCAACATATTACAGAACATTATGTTGCAGAATTGCACTCAAAACCGCTACAATGAAGAACAGGTTATTCTATTTTACTGCCATAATTACGCTATTTTCTTTAGTCATCAGCGATACGGCTTTCGGTCAGCGCCGGAAGCGCAAGAGAAAGGTAGTGAAAACGGAATCGGTATATGATATAGACACGCTAGTAAACCCTATCCCCCTGCAGCGCCGTATGTGGCACGACAAGATCGACAAGGCTCAGAACAACGCTGATTGGGCAGACGGGAAGGTAGATAAGACGATCTACTATGCTGAAGACGAAACAGCCACTACGCTCTTTACAGAAGCCATTATTAAGGACATTGACCAAATGCAGATCATGATCGAGAACATGCCGTTCAATGGTCAGATGGAAAACAATGAAGGGATGATGAAGATCCGTTATCTGGCTGACTTGCAGGAGGTAGTGAAGAAATATAATGCCGACACACGCAGCGAACCTGTGTTTTGGAGTAGAACTGTTTCTAACTTCCGGGGGTTATTGATAGCACGACATGAAGACAAATTGATGGACTTTGTGAAGGAGCATGCAGACATCTACACGCTGACCAATGCGCATGTGCTTGCCAATAACTATGAAGCAAGAGCTCACGTATATACAGAAATGGGCCGTCAGAACCCAAAGATGATGATCAAGCGTCTCTCCGAATATGCTAAGGAGCCCTTTGCGGACGAGATCATATCGGCAGCGGCGCGCACTATGCCAATGGAGATATACAACTATGCTACTTCTACAAACTATGTACTCAGCGGTGCCATCAGACGGAGCAATGACCCCCTGGTGCAAACCATCGTGCGTATCACACAGGAGTCTAAGTCACCACTCAAAGCGATGCCATTTCTTGCCGATATCCATAAGAAGCGCCTTTCCATAGCGGAGATAGACAGGATCACTTCCAATGAAGATCTGTATTTCAAAAACCTTGTAAGGCTGAAGCTGGAGAACGAATCAATGGGCAGCAACACCTTTACCAACGAGCTCCAGTATCGCGGTAAGAAGTACGTGCGCGACATGAACGACCTGCACGATGAAAAGGATGCAATCCGCTTTAAAGGAATTGAAGGGTTTACTCCTGAAGAACTTTACTTTATTATGGTCTACGGCCAGGACGAGTTGTACACGAGCTCCTACCTGGGCGCGTTCAAACGTATGCTGGAGCGCATGGGCGATAGTGTGCAGGGCGGTGATCTGCTTGCAAAGGTGCACTACGATAAGTTCCGCACCTTCATCAGGATGAATGCAGGCTACAATACCCTTGGCAGGTTCCTCGGAACTATGGATGTAGAGAAAAAGAACAAGCTGATGAGCGACTTTATTGCCGACCTGGATAAGGGTACTGAAGAGGAGCTTGAGGATGCAGTGGATGTAGCTGATGCCTTCGGCAGCATTACCGACGCAGAGATGCTTGAGTACCTGCAGAAGGAAGTGAAGAAAAACTACGAACGCAGCTACAAAGAGCGGAGCATGAAAGGCATGCGCGTATACGCCTTGCTCGCTACCCTATTTAATGGGTTGAAAGGCAGTGAGAACCAGGAAGCGCTGAAGCAGCAGTCGGAAATACTGAGCCTGCCCCCTATCAATCTTGTGCAGTACAAGAGCCTGGTTGATGATTCAGGCGTCGTGTACCAGCAGGTGTTCTTCTATGGCGATGAGGATGGTAAGACCTCCTTCGCAAGCTTTATGGGCAACTTCAGAGACGGCAACTGGAAGGTGGCTAACAGCAAGTACTGGACCACCATTACTTCTACCAAAGGAAAGCCACTAGTGATATATGCTAACAACCCGCTCAGCGAACCAGAGGATGAAGAAGCCCAACGGCAGCTTTGCGACTATCTCGCATCGAAGGAAATCCACCCTTCTATAATAGTACACCGCGGACACAGCTATCACCTGCCACTGACGCTGGACAGGCTGAGCAAGAGCACGCGCGTGGTGATGCTAGGCTCGTGTGGAGGTTATCACAATCTGGCTACAGTCCTTGATAAGTCGCCGGATGCACATATCATCTCCAGCAAGCAGGTAGGTGCCATGAATGTGAATGAACCCATCATCAAGGCTATGCAGAACAAACTTATGGATGGAAAAGACATTGAGTGGATCAGCATGTGGAAAGACCTTTCGGTGTACTTCAACACCAAAATGCCTTCACATAAGGAGACATTCTCTGACTATGTGCCTCCACATAAGAATCTTGGGGCGATATTTATAAAGGCCTATAGAAGGCTTTCCGGCAACGAAGAGCTGATGTAAATAGTACAGAATGAGACATTCGAGAGGAGCCGTGCGGCTCCTCTTTTTTTTATGCCGCAGCCATTTAACTAAAAGCGGTTGCAAGGCGAAAATTCACATTTATTAACAGCGGAGAGGGCCCATCTGGCTGTACCTTTAATGAAGGAGTGTATGGAGTAGCAAACAATGCAGGAACACAGCACGGGAAAATATTACAGATCATTAACTGGCAAAATAATTATTGCTTTGCTATTGGCGTGTATTGCGGTCACTCTTTCATTGTTCATTACCCGGGTGACGTTTAAGAAGGTACTAGGTACGGTCAACAGCTTGTCGGAGCCTAACCCGAGGCTGCAACTCGTGAACAGGCTGTTTCGTGATGTAGTGAAGCTGGATCAGCTGCAGCGCACACAGACCCTGACTGCAACCACCAGACAATACAACCCCTACTTCAAAGAGTCTAAGGACATCAAACTGATGCTGGACACGCTGCAGTCTATCAGTGCTGACGACCCCCGCCAGGTAATGCTGATCGACTCCATGAAGGGAATCATCGAACAGCGAGACAAGATCTTCCTGAGCTATATCAACATGCGCACCGACTTTATCAATAATGATACGCTCGCGGCGCAGATAAAATCGTTGGTAGAGGTGAACAGGGCGGGTGACTACAACATTGACAGCAGTGTGGTGACCACAAGGGAGAAAATCACCACGACGACGATAGAAGATGTGGACACCATTGTGCATGCGGAACGACCTACCTTCTGGGATAAACTGCTGGGGCGTAAAAGATCACCCGAGTACCTGCAGAGAAAGAGATATATACAGGAAGAACTGAAAGTACAGATAGATACGCTGACCACTGCAAAGGAAGACAGCTTTATAGTGCAGCTTACTCGTGCAATAGAACAGGTGGAGACAGAACGAGCGGCAACGCGCCAGCAACTCGTCAACAGGCAGATGCAGCTAAACAGGAGTGGGAACCTGCTGGTAAGTCAACTTGTGAGTACCCTTCATAGGCTGGAGACGGAGGAGCTAAAGCGATCGGCTGGCAACAACGTACAGGCAACCACACTGGTGAACGAGAGCGTACGCCAGATGAACTGGATAATGATTGGCTTTATCTTCTGCATCGCCCTGCTTGCTTTTATGATCTTCTCCGACATTGTGGGTAGTACCCGATACCGTAAGGAACTGGTGCTGGCCAAAGAAAAAGCAGAAGAACTGGGGCTGGTAAAACAACGCTTCCTTGCTAACATGAGCCATGAGTTGAGAACTCCTCTGCAATCTATCATAGGTATTGCTGAACAGGTTAACGGAAGGGGACATGCAGGCAAAGACGAGATAAACATCATCTACCGCTCATCCCAACACCTGCTGCAGATCGTAAATCAGGTACTGGACTATAGCCACATCACTTCCGGCAAATTCAGGTTTGAACACAAGCGTTTTTGTGTCCAGGACCTGGCCGTCGAAGTAAGAGCTTCCATGCAGGTGAAGGCCAGAGAGAAAAACCTGGACTTTAGCTTCTATTCTGAGGCTAGTCCACTTGTGGAACACATTGGAGATCCGTTCCGCTTAAGGCAAGTTTTGTACAACCTGCTTGCCAATGCTATTAACTATACTGACCATGGTAGCGTGACATTTACCATTGCTGAAGAAGAAAGAAATGACCGAACACTATTTACTTTCTCCATATCTGACACGGGAATAGGCATCGCGGAGCAGGACCTGGATCGCATCTTCAGCCAGTTTGAACAAGGCACTACTACAAACGGTCATCATTACCATGGCTCCGGACTGGGGCTGAGTATCGTAAAGACACTGGTGCAGAGCCAGGGCGGAAGCATATCAGTTGTGAGCACCCAAGATAAGGGGTCCGAGTTCACAGTAGTACTGCCTTTTACTAAAGCCGGACCTAAGGTAGCAAGTACTTCTACCCTTCCCGTGGAAAACAACCACCAAGCGCATGTCATGGTAGTGGACGATGACACTTACATTCTACAGGTGTGCAGCCTTATCCTTTCCAGACACAATATTCCACATAGCTGCTATTCTTCCGCATCCGAGGCGCTGTCATGCAATAGATTGAGCGAATTTACAATTGCCTTCCTCGATATACGGATGCCAGTAATGAATGGCTTCCAGTTGTTGGAGCATCTCAGGGGTCGGGACAATGGCAAAACAATATATTACGCACTTACAGCGCAGGCCATGCCTGACGACCTGGAACAGATCAAAGAACAGGGATTTGATGGCTTGCTTATGAAACCCTTCCTGGAAAAAGAACTCCTGAACCTGCTGGATCAACACTCCTACTCGGACACCAAACTAGTTTGGGAACCCGACTACCTGCATAAAATGACCTTGGGAGACCAATCTTTGATGAAGTCCATTCTCCGGGAATTCATCAATGAGAGCAGAAAAGATCTTGCTGGCTATTCAAAGTCTCTGAACCTGGATCTGCACCACGAAACTGCTGAGTACCTGCACAAACTATCAGGGCGGTTCGGCCAAGTTGGGTTCAGAGAACTGGGGCAAGAGTTACGAAAGGCTGAGATAATGGTGCGTAACAGCGGTAGTTGGGGCGAAGAAAAGAATCTGCTTCACCAGCTGGCCTACGAAGCTCAGGAAAAGATTGCGGGTCTTGAACATTACATCGGTGTTTTCGATAACGAGACTGTTGCCACATAGTGTTGAAATTTTCAACAGCCCGACATTCAATACACCATATCGTCTATTTGTAAACTACTGATATTCAACAACTATTCATCTACTCCTTCATTCTGGCACATCGTTAGCAATATACTGTTCATTCTGTTGATTTGAATAACCACTAAAATGAACCAAATGAAGAAGATGATTTTATCAGTGTTCGCACTGACAGTAATGGCAACAGTATCTTACGCTCAGAATGCCTCACAACAGACTGCGCCAGCACCAGCAGCTCAGACTGACCAGCAGACTGCCCAGGAAAAGAAAACCCCCGTAGATGCAAACAACCTGCCGGCAGCTGTCAAAAAGGCAATGGCTGCAGACGAGTACAAAGAGTGGAAGCTTGTATCTGGCTGGCAGATTGAGGGAGCTACTCCATATTACGTTCTGGAGCTGCAGAAAGGTGAGGAGCGCAGAACTGTAAAGCTGGATAGCACAGGTAAGGCGCTATAAGGGGCAGCGCACCTGGTTTTTTATATCAAGGAAATGGTAAATCCATTTCCTTTTTATTTTTCTGAACGTCTGTTTTCTTACTTTGCCCCTATGCATCGTGTTTTGATCATAGAAGACGATATCACCTTCACGCAAATGCTGGAAGGGTTCCTCTCCAGGAACCAATACAACGTTACGATAGCTCACAACATCAAGGCCGGATCAGCATTATTGCAGCAAGACAAAGTTGATGTGTTACTGCTGGATTACCGCCTGCCTGATGGAACAGGAATGGAACTGCTGGAAAAACTTAAGGCTTCCGGGCTGCACATCCCAGTGGTAATCATGACTAGCTTCAACGATATACGAACAGCTGTGCGAGCAATGCGCATGGGTGCGTATGAATACATTACCAAGCCTGTGAATCCTGATGAACTGCTAATGATCTTACAAGATGCGTTGCAGTCGCGGGAAACTAAGGTAATGGCTCCAGCTGTTCCCTTTGTAAAAGGTCAGAGCGTATCAGCTCAAAAGCTGCATGAGTATATCAGCCTGGTAGCTCCTACAAACATGTCAGTAGTCTTACAGGGAGAGAGCGGAACAGGAAAAGAACTTGCTGCCCAATCCATCCATCAGCTCAGTAAAAGGTCGGCAAAACCCTTCGTTGCAATCGATTGCGGCGCCCTCACACCAGAGCTTGCCTTGAGCGAATTATTTGGGCATAGGAAAGGCGCTTTTACGGGAGCAATGGATGACAAGAAGGGACTTTTTGAGGCTGCAGACGGAGGAACTATATTTCTGGATGAAGTAGGAAATCTGGGCTACGAAGTACAGGTAAAGCTGCTTCGCGCGCTTCAGGAACGGGAGATACAGCCAGTGGGGAGTAACAGGATCATTAAGGTAGATATTCGCGTGATAACTGCTACTAACGACGACCTTCTGATCTCGGTGAAAGATGGTAAGTTCCGGGAAGACCTTTATCACAGGCTAAACGAGTTTAAGATACTAGTGCCGTCGCTCAGGGAGCGTGGGTCAGACCTCGGACTGTTTATTGACTATTTCATAAGAATGGCCAACAAGGAGCTTGGGAAAGAGGTAAAGGGACTCTCAACAGAAGTAACTGACATTTTCCACAACTACGACTGGCCGGGAAACCTGCGGGAGCTGAAGAACATTGTGCGCCGGGCAGTGTTGCTCACCCCAGGTGATATTATTTGTAGAAATGCCATTCCTGATGAAATGTTTCTCTCAGTAGATGCTGCCCCAGGTCCTGATCTTAAGGCCATACAGGCAGTTACCGAAAAGGAGCAAATCATAAGAACGCTGGAACAGGTAAAGTACAATAAGTCGAAAGCCGCCAAGCTTCTCAATATTGACAGGACTACGCTTTACTACAAGATGTCGAAGTACGGGATTGAGTAGGAATGCACTTGAATTACCTGAAACTTCCTACTATCCCGTGGCCCATCCTTTGTGTCTTCTCTAAATCCATTCACTGTTTAAAATGGCGAGATGCACCCACTTAAGACTTCCTCCGACCTTAATCCGCTGCTGCAAGACATCGGCAACAGATCAGTAGTGATGCTTGGAGAGGCGTCACATGGAACCCATGAGTATTACACCTGGCGGTCTGCTATCTCACGGAAACTCATAGAAGAAAAAGCATTCAGCTTCATAGCTGTGGAAGGAGACTGGCCCGACTGCTATAAAATCAACAGGTATGTAAAGGGTTACCCCGATGCTGGCAACAATATAGAAGAGGTACTTAACAGCTTTGACCGCTGGCCCACCTGGATGTGGGGAAACTGGGAGATAGCTGCACTTGCTGAATGGCTCCTCGAGCATAACTCGTCGCTGCCTGCAGACAAAAAGGTTGGCTTCTATGGCCTGGATGTGTATAGCCTGTGGGACAGTATGAAAGTAATGATAGATTACCTGGAAATAGAAGATCCTAAAGCAACGCAGTCTGTGAAGAAGGCCATACAATGTTTCGAGCCGTTCAATGAAGACGAACAGCTATATGCCCGATCCACGCTCAGAAATCACAGCTGCCGCGATGAGGTACTCGCCCTGCTGAGAGAGATCAGGATGAAGGCGCAACAACTGGACGGAGACCGGGAAGCCGGCTTCAATGCTGAACAGAACGCGCTCATTGCGGTAAACGCAGAGAAGTACTACAGCAGCATGATGAGTTTTGACAACGAAAGCTGGAATATCCGGGACAGACACATGATGGAAATGCTGACCAGGCTCATTGACTTTCACGGAGGAGATGCGAAGGGCATAGTCTGGGAGCATAACACGCACATTGGTGACGCCCGCGCTACCAATATGTTGCGTGGGGGCATGGTGAATACTGGTCAGTTGGCAAGGGAAGAGCTTGGTGAACACGACGTCTATCTTGCGGGGTTCTGCTCCTATCGAGGCACAGTGGTAGCCGGCGACGAATGGGGCGCTCCCATGCAGATCATGGAGATGCCCGAAGCCATTGGCGGAAGCATCGAAGCTATGCTGCACCAGGAAGTTGGAGAAGACCATTATGTCCTTCTCAGACATTCAGAGGAAAACAGGTATCACTCCCCAATTCCGCACCGAGCTATAGGGGTGGTCTACAACCCACAGCGCGATGCCTATGCAAACTACGTTCCTTCTGTGCTGTCAAAGCGTTACGATGCACTTATTTACCTGGATGAGACAATGGCGCTTCACCCACTTTACCTGCATACGGACAAGAGCAAGCTACCGGCTACCTATCCTTTTAGATTGTGACGAGACAGTCGCAGAGATTTCGAACCTGATCCTTCTTGATTGTGAACTTGCCTTAGCAAAGGATCAACGTACTAACAATAACCCCCCATTAAAGCGCCTTAGAAGCGGCTTTAAAGCGCACTTAAATGTAACTAGTTGTAAGGATTTGGTCTTACACACACAAATATCCATGCAGGCATGGGCCGCCACGATCAGCTACTTGGCTGGGTTAGCAGGGTTGGGTTGTGCTGATCTACTCTTTGCGGTTCTCGCTTCGGTTATGAATACGTCACGGAGCTGGCCATAAAACGACCTTCTGTCGACTATCAGCGCTACCATATTTGAGATAAGCGCTGCAAGCATCAGATGGAATATAACGCTGTGTCTGTCGGTCATCTCCAGCACCAAAATTGCTGAGGTGAAAGGAGTTCGGGTTACTCCTGTCAGGAAACCAACCATGCCACTTAGGATCAGAATATTTGCGTTTGCCCCACTTATGCCAAATAGATCGGACAATACGCTTCCCACGGAAGCACCGGCAGCCAGCGAAGGGGCGAAAATACCGCCAGCTCCACCCGTTGAAAAGGAAATTATGGGTCCGACAATCCGGACGAGCATGGTTTGCCATGAAACATATTTATCCTTACTAAACAAAATGTCATTCATGATGTTCTTTCCGGATCCTAAAATATTATCATCGATAAAATATGCGATAGCAGCCATTGAGAGCCCTGCTGCGATAACGAAAACTATTGACTTTATCGTGTTGAAACTGCGTTTCCACCTTATCACTCCCAATATCCCCTTACACATCAAAGCGCCGGTTATGCCGGCAACGACAGCACAAAATGCTACGCCAAGGAATATCAGCAGACTTAAGCCTTTTACATCGGGAAAACCGAGGTATAGATATGACCCCAATAAGGCCTGAGCCGCAAGCCCCGCGATGATCACTGATGCAAACAGGGCTGTCCTAAACAGGCTAATATGTATCTTTGCTAACTCTTCGATGGCGAAGACGATCCCTCCCAGCGGCGTATTAAATGCCGCGGCTAACCCGGCAGCAGCACCCGTCAATATGTAGTTCCTTTGCGACAGTTTAGGCCAGGAAGAAGGTATAACATTATTGACAAGCCTGAATATTGAACCGGCAATCTGAATTGTTGGTCCTTCCCTGCCTATCGCACCTCCTCCCAGGACCATAAAGCCAGTTGAAACTATCTTTGTTACCAGCGTCCTGAAGCTTATTAGCTGGGATATGCTCCTTTCATGTTTCCTGGAGGAAAGATCTATAGCAGCCATCACCTGTGGTATGCCACTACCGCCAGCCGCTGGTGCAAACATCCTGATGACATACCAGGCTAGCAGAAAATTCAGCGGAGCCAGAATGAATATAATCTCACGGTTCCAACTGATTGCAGCATGTAATAAGCCCTCTGACCAATCGAAGAACATAGTGTAACCCACCGCAACAAATCCTGTAATAAGTGCAGCAATCCAAAAAGGCACTGCTTCAAGTATGCTAGCTTTTACCCGATCATTAATTACTATGTCAAATAAGAACTTAATATTCTTTCTAATAGATTCCAGCCATTCTTTACCCATGAAAAATTTAAATTTTGAGCAGCGTCACACATGCGTCCAATACCCGTGCCACCAGAGCAAGTACCAGTACCTAATAAGTATTGAACTTATAGGATATAGTTTTGGTGTGCGAACAAGTGCAAAAGTAGGGACATACCTATGACTACAATTGTGGGATAGAAATCGTCAGCAGAAAAATAATAGAACGCGGTTTTCGATGGAGCTCAGACTGACTGGCGCATAAAAGGCTTTTTTTCTTAACTTGTATCTACATCCTTAAAGCACTGCATATGAAGCTCCGCCGGACGAATGCCTTGTTCCTATTGCAGGTGTATGCTCTTAGTGTATTCTGCTTTGCCTTGTTTCGCTGGCTGCTACTCTCATTGCACCAAAAGGATATCCTGTACAGCGGCATGGAGCGCCACTGGCTGGTGGCTGAAGCCTTTCTTATGGGCTTTCGTTTTGATACGGTGATCGCATGCTACTTACTGGCACCGCCGTTTCTTGTACTGGCACTATTGACTCTAGCTGGTAAGCTACGCACCTGGATGCTGCGCATTGGCTACTGCTACACAGGCGTGGTCTTTACTGCTGCATTCTTCCTCTGTGCTGCAGACATCCCTTTCTACAATCGGTTCTTTCGCCGGCTGGATGACACAGTTATGGCCTGGAAAGAGCATAGCAACTTCGGGCTGCAAATGGTGATACAGGAGCAATCTTATTATTGGTATGTGCTGCTGTTCATTGCTGCGACTGCAATTTATACACTGGTGCTCACCCGCATCTGCAGAGCTCATACCCAATGGTGGAGTACGCGCTCTACCCAACCACGACGAAGACCAGCACTGGCATATAGCCCGGCATTTCTGCTTTTTACTGGTCTGTTCATTCTCGGCATGCGCGGACGCATAGAGGCCAAGACACCTATACTTGCCGGGGCTGCCTATATCTGTGACGACCCAACGATCAATTCCCTGGGACTAAACCCTGTCTTTACGTTCATGCGTACGCTTATGGATGCGCGGCAGGCCGATAATCAGCGTCTGCACTGGATAGATGATGCTTCTGCTCTCCATACCACCGCAACCATGCTCCGCGCAGATCCTGCACTTGCTGATATTTCACCTATTGCACGAATGGAACAACCCGGATCCGAAATGGCTGGTCGCAACGTAGTGCTGATCATGATGGAAAGCATGAGCAGTGCCAAGATGGCTCGCTTCGGCAACCAGGATGGTCTCACACCTTTCCTTGATAGTCTTGCCAACATGGCATGGAGTTTCGATAACATATGGAGCGCTGGCATACATACGTACAATGGCGTTTATAGCACGCTTATGGGGCACCCGGCACTAATGAAGAAACATTCCATGGAAGTGGTGACCGTACCGCAAATAGATGGGCTGCCCATTATGCTGCGCGACCACGGATATCAGACCCTGTTCTTCACTACCCACGATGATCTTTTTGACAATATGCGTGGCTTCCTTTCTGCAAACGGAATGGATCGTATCATTGGTC
>Ga0196970_1002055_pt1 | contig 11312 bp, 10 predicted proteins | sample S1v_513CmetaG_FD_148672 | JGI IMG/M metagenome (GOLD analysis project Ga0196970, IMG submission 148672) | Soil microbial communities from Anza Borrego desert, Southern California, United States - S1+v_5-13C | ecosystem: Environmental > Terrestrial > Soil > Desert | place: USA: California... | reverse complement strand
TCTCAAGGGCTCCTAAGCTTAACCGAATGCTACGTGAACCTACGTCAATCTTGGCGAACCGCCGGATGCGGCCCCGCATGTCCGGTGGTGTGAGAGGACGGGGGTTAGCCGCCCCCTCCTACTCGATTGCTTCGCACTGCTGCCACCTTCAGGAATGGGTTTGCTCCAGGGTCGGAACGGCACTGACGTAGCGGAAAGCTGCCAGGGAGAGCAGAATCACCGCAGCGCCAATCCAGTAGGGTGACGTTTTCCCCAACTGACTGTAAGTGAAGCCGGCCACAATCGGGCCGATCACCCGGCCCATGGAATCCATGGCATCCATCGCTCCGATGGCGGCGCCCTGCCGGGTCGCCCGCTTGGAGACCAGGGTGGCGACCGCCGGGCGCACCAGGCCGAAGCCCAGGCCGTATACCGGCACCATAACGAAGAGTGCGGCAGGGCTCCAGGCGGCCACCATGAGCAGAAGGCCGGCAGCCACCAGCGCCATGCCACCCAACACACCGGCCTCATCGCCGTACCGCTTCATGAGCCGGTGTCCAAGTGCTCCCTGCATCACCGCCGCCGCCACGCCGATCAGCCCGAACAGATAGCCCTGGGCCATCTGCCCCATCGCGAACCGATCCAGAATAAACAGAGCAAAGGTAGCCTCGAACCCGGCGATGACAAAGCTGACGCTGAACGAGACCAGATTGAGCACGCCCATTTGGCCTCGAAGCATCTCCCACCGGGAGGCACGCGGCCCGCTGTAGGCCGGCCGTGACTCCGGGAGCAGGAGGAGTGCGAGCAGAAAGGTCACGGCGCCGCTGGCGGCAGAGGCCAGGAAGGGGGTGGCCAGGCTGATTTCGCTCAGGAAGGCGCCAATCATGGGGCCGAAAATGACTCCCAGCCCCATGGCCGCGCCCAGCACGCCCATGCCCTTGGCCCGCTCCTCCCTGCTGGTGTTGTCACCTACATAGGCCATGGCGGTGGGAAGCGTGGCCGCAGTCAGCGCGCCCGAGGCCGCCCTGATCAAGAATACCTGCGGCAGCGTCTGGGCATAGGCCAGGGCCAGGAAGGTGGCCGCGTAGCCGGCCAGGCCGGTCAGCAGCACCCACTTTCGGCCCGCCCGGTCGGAGAGGGAGCCCCAATACGGGGAGAAGAGGAACTGCATGAACGAGTAGTCGGCCACAATCCAGCCCCATTGGGTCTCACTGGCGCCCACCTGGCGGGCATAATGGGGCAGTACGGGAAAGAGGATGGAGAAGCCGGTCATCACCAGGAAGAGGATGACAAAGAGGATGGCCAGTGCTTTGCGATTCAAGGTGGACGCCTCCCGGCGATTACTTGGTCACATTTAGCACGCCCACCATGCCGGCCTCGGTGTGCCCGGGCAGGGTGCAGAGAATCTCAAATTCGCCGGCCTTTTTCAGGTTCACAGTCATGGAACCGGACTTGCCCGAGAAGAGCCGCACCCTCGCCCCGAAGGCCGAAATGGCCATGTCATGTTCCAGGGTCTCGTCAGCGTTGGTCACGCGAATCATCAGTCGCTCCCCCACCGTACCGGTGATCTCGGCGGGCGTGAAGATCATGCCCGGTCCCATGGTGACGGTTATCTCGCGCGTTGGTGCGCCGCCGCCGCACCCCGCCAAAGCCGCCGTGACAAGAAGCAGTGCCAGTGTGGTGATCAGGCGCTTCATACGGCCACCTCCCGGCCGCGCACCTGGCGGAAGGCATCGATGACCAGCGTATGCGCCAGGGTATATAGGGCCAGGCCCACCACGCCGTGCAGGGCGGCCAGCCCCTGCAGCCCGAACCGGGGGGCGGTGGCCATGAGCGCCGTCTGCAGGCCGTAAAGCACCAGGGTTACCAGCGTCAGCCTGACCGCCTTGCGGTCAAGCCTGCCGAGAAAGGCGAAGAGCACCATGAGCACCACGGGGGCGCCCAGGGCATGTCCAAGAATGCGGTGGGCCGACCAGCTGCCATACTGAATGGTCACTGCGCTCATGGCCAGGTAGACCTGTAGGAAAATGCCCAGCACAAGGGCAATGCCTGAAGCCAGATACCCGATGCGGGCGCGTTTGTTCAAGGTTGTAATCAGTTTAGCCGCTCCCCTTTCATGCAGCGTGTCCCGCTGCTGACTGGCCAAGCGTATCAAGGAGATCTTCACGCTTTGTTGTGGGGTTGTTGCGATTTTGTGGACGCGGCCGCCGGTTGCTGGACAGCCTGTATAATGGCACAGGAGATGGCGAGCGAAAGGGGCCCCGGGGCCATGCCAACGACAACAATCCTCATCGTGGAAGACGACAACGACCTGCGCCCCGTGCTGGCCCAATATCTGCGCACGGAAGGCTACGTCATTGATGAGGCGGCGAGCGGCGAGCAAGCGCTTCAGCTTTGGCGGCAGGAGCGGCCGCACCTGATTCTGCTGGACTGGATGCTGGGTGGTGGCCTGAGCGGGCTCGACGTGGCTCGGACCATCCGGGCGGCCGGCGGCGACACGCCGATCATCATGCTGACCGCCCGTAACGAGGATTCCGACGTCATTTTGGGGCTGGAAATGGGCGCCGACGATTACCTGGTCAAGCCGGTCAGCCTGCGGCAGCTGGCAGCCCGGGTGCGGGCCGTTCTCCGCCGCACCCGGCCCGAGCAGCCGGCCCAGCATCTGCTCCAGTTCGGGGAACTGGTAATCGATCTGACCGCCCATGTGGTCAGGCGCGGTGGTGCCGAGGTGCAGCTTACGGCTACTCAGTTCAAGCTGCTGGCCGTGCTGGCCCGGAACCCGAACCGGGTCTTCTCACGCATGCAGTTGATGGAGGCCGCAACCGGCGACTATTACGACGGCTATGAGCGGACCATTGACAGCCACATCAGCCATCTGCGGCGCAAGCTGGGCGCCGAGGAGATCATTCAGACCGTACACGGAATCGGCTATAAGTTGGTACCACCGGAGGAGTGAGCGCACTGCCTCATTTCATGAAGCGCGATGGGCGGCGTCATCCACCCGTAAGCTTGCGCACTCGGTTGTCGTGGTCCTTCTCCTTTGTGACCTGTGTGGCAATCGTTGCGATCTATGAAGCCGTGCGGCTGGGGCTGCTGCGTCGGGAAGGGAATGGCTTGGTCACCCTCTTTGCTCTGGTGCTCTGCCTCCTGATGGGCGCCCATGCCGGCGTCTTTACCGGTCGGATTGTGACCCGGCACCTGACCCGGCTCACCGACTTTGTGAAGCGATTGGACTTTAAGGGCCTGTCCGCCCGGGCGCCCGTTGAAGGCGATGCCGAGGTCGCTGCCCTGGCCCAGGCCTTTAACAGCATGCTCGACCGCATGGAGGCCAGCGAGCGGGTGCGGCGGGAGCTGTTTGCCGAAGTGGCCCACGAATTGCGCCACCCCCTCGCCGTACTCAAAGGGCGGCTCGATATGATGCAGGATGGCGTGGTGCCCCTGAGCCCGGAACAGGTGCTGCGGCTACAGGACCAGGTGATCAGCCTGACACGGCTGGTTGGTGACCTGCGCGACCTATCCCTGGCCGATGTCGGGCAGCTGCCGCTCCACCTGGCTCCGGTCGACCTGGGCGGGCTGGTTCAGGACCTGAGCGAGAATATGGAGCCGGTGGCCGCCGATCGTGAGATTCGGCTTCACACCGAAGTGGCGCCCGGCATGCCCCGGCTCAGGGCCGACAGCGACCGGATTCGGCAGGTATTGCTCAACCTGCTGACCAACGCGCTGCAGCATACCCCGCCCGGCGGGCGGGTCGACCTGCAGGCATGGGCGGAGGGAGCCCAAGCAATGGTTCGGGTGACCGATACCGGCCCCGGCATTGCCGCCGATGACCTGCCCCGGATCTTTGACCGCTTCTACCGTTCGGGCCGGACCGGCGCCCGGGCCGTGGGAGGCAGCGGGCTGGGCCTGGCCATTGTCCGCAGCCTGGTGGCTCTGCACGGTGGCACGGTTGAGGCTGAGTCAACTGAGGGGCAGGGAAGCCGGTTCACGGTTGCGTTACCCCTGGCGCAGGGAGCGGAGTAGGTTCTGCATGAAAAAGGCCCCGTACTGCTTCGGGTGAAGCGGTACGGGGCCACGTGCATTTTAGTCTCCCGGCGCCACTGCCGCGGTCTTGGGGCCGAGCGGGATCTCTGCCAGCAGCATGCCGGCGACGATCAGTCCCGCTCCGATGTAGCCACGGATGGTAAGCGTCTCCCCCAGCAGGATGTAGCTGAAGATCGCCCCCCAGACCGGCTCGGCCGAGAAGATCAGGGCGGTGTGGGTCGGGGTTGTATACGGCTGCAGCACATTCTGCAGGAGGAAGGCCACGGCGGTGGCCAGCACACCGCAGATCAACCAGGCCATGACCACATTCGCGGGTCCGCCCCACCAGACCACGCCCGTAACGCCCGGGGCGACCGTACCCTTGTCCAGCAGGTGCATGGCCCAGGAGAGCACAGCGGCGGTGCCAATCTGAATGACGGCCAGGGCCGTGGGGTCGTGGGGACCGGCATAGCGGCCGACGGCGGCGATGTGCAGGGCGAATCCAACGGCGCACAGGAAGACCAATAGGTCACCGTACGTGGGCACGAGGTCGGCGTTCAGGGAGAGCAGTGCCAGCCCTACGGTTGCTGTGGCCACACCCAGCCAGGCCTGCGGCTGCGGTTTGCGCTTGAGCCACAGCACGGCGAGCACCGGCACCAGAACCACGCACAGCCCCGTAATAAAGCCGGCCTTGGCGCTGCTGGTGAGGGCCAGACCGAAGGTCTGCAGGGCGTAGCCCGAAAACAGGAATCCGCCGACCAGGGCTCCCGCGGCCCAGGTCCGCAGTGGCGCAGCCGCCAGCTTGCGCCAGAAGAAGGCGGCCAGCAGCACGGCAGCCAGCGTAAACCGTGCGGCCAGGAACCAGTATGTGGGGACGCCCCCGGCGTTCAGGTCGGTGGCGTTCTTGACGACGGGAAACGTGGCGCCCCAAAAGGCCGTGACAAGTAGCAGCAACAGGTCAGCCTGCCAGGTCCGAATCCGCAATGCGCACACTCCTTCAATAGTGAGACGGTTTTCTTAGGGGCGGCTTCCCGTGGGGCAGGAGTCGCTCCCTTTTTGTTCAAATCTCTAAGCAACTACCCGGAAAGGGGAACCTGGTATATGGAAATCCCATCTGCCTATGAACTCTTGCTGCAACGGGCGCATAAATGTACGGACCCCACGGCCCTGGACCGGGCGGTCGATCTTCTCGAGCGGGTTCCTGTTGCCACGCTATGGGACCAGATGTCGCAATGGCGGAATGGCTTCATTTACGTCAGTCTACACCACGCCCTTGGTGCTCACCAAGTAGAACCTTCTGTAAAGCGAGCAGTCAGTGAGGCGCTTCTGGCGAGCCAGCAGCCCGACGGCAAATGGGTGGACCGCGAAGCCCTGGCCAAGCAGGATGCAAGTCCTACCGCCATGGCCATGCTCGTGCTGTCCCTCCTCGATCGATCCCGCTACGATGACGCCATCAACCGAGCTGCCGACTGGCTGCTCTCGCAGCAAGGGCCGGAAGGCGCCTGGGTGTCGGACTCCACCGCACTGGATGACATTCTCGCCGACACCGCCCTGGCGGTTCGGGCGCTAACTGACTGCGGGCGCCCGGACACGGAGGCTGCCATCAAAAAGGCGTCGCTCTTCCTTAACGCCTTTGCCACCGATGAGTTCCTGTCCTCAGACCGCTGCCGGCCGGTGAACGCCTTCGCCCTCTCCTGGCTGCTCGACGGCGACACCTTCGCTCACATGCCCCGGACGGCCAGCTATTACCTGGAGCGGCTCCGGTCGCCGGCCATTGTCCCGTCCATATTGGAGACGGCTCAAACATTGGCTGTCTGTCTGCGCACGGGGGCCAGTCCGTTTGAGCCGGCCCTGCAGACTGTGCTTGGCCGTTTGCTCTTGACGCAGCGGCCCGATGGTGCCTGGCCCGGCCAGGAGGACCGGAATGCGGCGTACGTCACGGCGCATGTTATCCAGTGCCTGCCTCTGATCGACCACCGGGTCAGCCTGTCAACGAGTGCGGTGGACTTCTCCCGCTACCAAGAGCAACTAAACGAAAACGTGCAGGCCGAGATCGGGCGGATTCAGGACGAGGCCGACAAGAAGGTGAGGTCCTGCCTCTACGACAAGGCGATTCTGGAGGAACGGATTCGTTCCCTTGAGTCGGAAAGGGACCTCTATCATCGGCGCTACCTGCTCCACGTGGAGAACCACGAGGAGCAGATTCGGGCGACAGGGCGTCTTGAGGCCGTGGAAGCAGAACTGACCCGCTGCCGGGAAGCGCTCGGGACTGAACAGAAGGAGGCCGGCCGGTGGCAGACGTACTTCTGGTTTGTCTTTGCTGCCACGGTTTCGATTATCACCGGATTCGTCGTCAACCTCTTTACAGCACGGGTTCCTTAAGGCAGTGGGCGCCGTGCTGCACGATGGACACGCCGAATCTGCTCCAACACAAGGGCGAGATCCGGCATCGGCGCTGTGGTGTCAAATAGCCTCACAATGAGGGAAAAACGCTGGTGCGGGCCCGGGGAGAAGCCTGCCGGAACGCAGGCGAACCCGTTGTTCCGGTAGAATGCGATGCGGCGATGGGCTTCGCTCTGCTCCGGTTCACCGGGATCGGGGGCATCCACCTCACCCACCATGCCCCGGCAGTCCTTTGCCCACCCGACCAGGTAATGGATCAGCTGGGCACCAATGCCCCGACTACGTAGGTCCGGCGCAACTGCCATATAGTCAATGAACAGCAGTTCTAGGTCAGGCAGCCTTGCAGTGAAGGCCATACCGACTGCAACTTCGCCCTGCCAGACTGCGTGCATGGCGTAGAAGCGGTGCGAGAACAGGTTCATCAACTCTGCCGTGCTCTTCCGCTGGCTCTCCGGGAAAGTCGGTTCGAACAAATGCCGCACCCGTTCCCACCGTGCTTCGCACCACGACTGATCGGTCGTGAAGGTAAGCAGCAACCTCATCCCTCCCCGCACCGGCCCGAGGGCCAAGCGATGACCTCATTGTACCACCTCAACCCAATACCCGTAATTGATTCAACCCGGAACGAAAAAGGTTCCGGGTTTTGTGCAGGCCCTTGCACGAATCGATAAAATTTTTCTTGTGCATGTGTTGACTGTTTATTCCAATTTGGTATAATGGTGATTAAAAGAACAAAGGGGTAGCCAGAGAAAGAACCTTTTACAAGGAGAACGAGGTGAGGGTGTTGAGCGAAGTGGAACAGTCCCAGGCGATGAAGTCGGAGGAGGTCCAGGCCGAAGGGGTTCTGCCGTTAATCCAGCTCATCTCCGATCTGATCGAAAAACGCTGCGATCGCTTCCTGAACGCACGTTACGGGCTGACTTCACCGCAGTTTCAACTGCTGAAGGCTGCGGTGCAAGATAACAACGTAACGCTGGGCGGGCTGAGCGAACAACTCAACTGCAGCCGTGGCAACGTAACCGGCATCGTGGACCGGCTGGAACGGGACCAGTGGCTCAAACGTGAACGCAGCACCGATGACCGGCGGGTAATTACCGTTCGGCTCACGGAGAAGGGCGAACAGGTCGCCAAAATCGAGCGTGACCTGGCACAGGAGCTCGCCAGCCTCTCCGAAATCTGGGACGGGCGCCAGCGTGAGAAGCTTACGGACATGTTGGTGAGCCTTTACCGGGAGCTCAAGGAGTAGCGACATCGGGCGATTCCGCTTGGGGAGCGGGATTGCCTGATTTCGTGTTGACAGAGCCCTGCCAGAAGCGGTCTGCCGCGCCTTCAATTCCCTAGAGGTACAGACCCGTGAACCGTCGAAACGACTGCCCTGTGCATCCGTATAGACTTCCCACCACACTAGCGGAGGACGGGCTGGATTTATACATGGATAATGATACGAAGGAAAAGCGGCCGCGGCGGACCGATACGGAGTTGGACCGGCTGGCCGGCCAACTGACGATTCTCCGACGGGTTGTTGCTGCCGATTTGCCGCTCCTGCAGGCATGGGACGACGATCCGGAAATCATCGCTTTGATGGGGCGAAAGTATGCCGAGACCGACGTTTCCGATTGGTTCCGCTCCCTGAACCGGGACCGGACCTGCCGCACCTGGGCGATTGACACGCATGACGGCAAGCTGATTGGCGAACTGGAGCTGGCGCACCTGAACTGGCGGTCCGGTTCAACGGAGCTTCGCATCTGCATTGGCGATAAGGATTACTGGAGCCACGGGTATGGGACCGACGCACTGCGGGCGGCGCTGCGGGCCGCTTTCGAAGGGCTGTGCCTTGACTCGGTCTACCTGCGGGTCTTCATTACCAACACCCGGGCGATTCGCACCTACGAGAAGCTTGGGTTCCGCCGCCAGGCGATTCTGGAGCCCAGCATCCGCCGGCAAGACCCTGCGGCCGTGCTGCTCATGAACCTGACCCGGCAGCGGTGGTATATGAAGCAGGCGCAAAGCGCATAATTGACAAGTGGAAATCGGCGGCATATCATGGGTTCATATATATGTTCAATGGCGTTGACGCGGAGGAGTAGCTCCATAGCCGCCCCCAGCGAGGGAACCCCACCGGGTGTAAGGGTTGCCGGGCAGGTCGGAGTGAAGGTCGCCGCTGATGCTGCTCTCCTGAACGATCCGGGTTTGACCTGGAACGCTAGGGGGCGCCGGGTTCTGCCCGTTACAGCACAAGAGAGTCCCCGTCCGTTCCTCAAGCGGAAGGGGGAAGTAAGGTGGTACCGCGAGCCCCGGCTCGTCCTTATAGGACAGCCGGGGTTTTTCACATTTTGAGGAGGTTGTGACCGTGTCCGAGGAACAGCAGAACCCCACGACGGAACTGGCTTCCAAGTACGACCCCAAGCTTGTGGAAGATGAACGGTATCGCTTCTGGTTGGACGGCAAGTTCTATCAGGCGCCAGTGGTGGAAGGCAAGAAGCCCTATACCATCGTGATTCCCCCGCCCAACGTGACGGGTGTTCTGCACATGGGCCATGCCCTGAACAACACCATGATCGATATTATGGTGCGCTGGAAGCGGATGCAGGGTCAGCCCTCTCTCTATCTGCCCGGCACCGACCACGCCGGCCTGGCGACTCAGGTGCGGGTGGAAGATGAACTGCGCAAGCAGGGCGGACCTTCCCGGCAGGAACTCGGCCGGGAGAAGTTCGTGGAGAAGGTCTGGCAGTGGAAGGAAGAGAAGGGCGACTTCATCAACGGCCAGCTGCGCAAGCTCGGCGTGTCGGTGGACTGGAGCCGCGAGCGCTTCACCTATGACGAGGGCTGCTCGAAGGCCGTGCGCGAGTTCTTCGTGCAGTTATACAAGAAGGGCCTGATTTACCAGGGCACTCGCATTACGAACTGGTGCCCGAAGGATATGACGGCGCTCTCCGATATCGAGGTGGAATATGAGGAGAAGGACAGCTTCTTCTGGCATCTCCGCTTCCCCCTGGCCGACGGCAGCGGCTACGTGGAAGTGGCCACCACCCGGCCGGAGACGATGCTGGGCGATACCGCCGTGGCCGTCAACCCGGACGACGAGCGCTACACCGCCCTGGTCGGCAAAATGCTGCGGCACCCGGCCAACGGCCGTGAGATTCCCATCATCGCCGACGCGTACGTGGATAAGGAGTTCGGTACAGGCTGCGTAAAGATCACGCCGTTCCACGACCCGAACGACTTCGAAATCGGCCTGCGCCACAACCTGGAGATGCCCCAGGTGATCGGCCTGGACGGCAAGATGACCGAGGCTGCCGGCCCACGGTATGCGGGCATGGACCGGTTCGAGTGCCGCAAGGCGATCATCGCCACCGCCGAGGAAGAGGGCTGGCTCGTGAAGATCGAGCCGCACAAGCACTCGGTGGGCTGCTGCGACCGGTGCGGTTCGATTCTGGAGCCGGTCATCTCCCGGCAGTGGTACGTGAAGATGAAGCCCCTGGCCGAGCCCGCCGCCAAGGTGGTGGCCGATGGCCAGATCAAGATCGTGCCCGAGCGGTTCCATAAGGTCTATCTGCACTGGATGGAGAACATCCAGGACTGGTGCATTTCGCGGCAGATCTGGTGGGGCCACCGGATTCCCGTGTGGTACTGCGCCGACTGCGGCGGTCAGACCTGCGAGACGGAGGACCCGTCCGCCTGCTCGCACTGCGGCAGCAAGAACATCAAGCAGGATGAGGATGCCCTGGATACCTGGTTCTCGTCGGCGCTGTGGCCCTTCTCCACGATGGGCTGGCCGGACGAGAAGGCCAAGGACTACAACTACTTCTTCCCGAACGATGTGCTGATCACGGGCTATGACATCCTGTTCTTCTGGGTGGCCCGCATGATCTTCTCCAGCCTGGAGCTGACCGGCAAGATTCCGTTCCACACCGTGGTGCTGCACGGTCTGATTCGTGACAGCCAGGGCCGGAAGTTCTCCAAGTCGCTCGGCAACGGCGTCGATCCGCTTGATGTGATTGAGAAGTACGGCGCCGACGCGCTGCGCTTCATGCTGGTGACGGGCAACACGCCGGGCAACGACAGCCGCTTCTACTGGGACCGGGTGGAGGCTGCCCGGAACTTCGCCAACAAGCTCTGGAACGCCAGCCGCTTTGTGCTGATGAACCTGGAGGATTGGGAAGCCGAAGCCCCGGTGGATGAGAGCGCCCTGAACGTGACCGACCGGTGGATCCGGCATCGGTTCAACGAGACGACCAAGGATGTGTACCGCCTGCTGGACGAGTACCAGTACGGCGAGGCTGCCCGGGCGATCTACGACTTCATCTGGAGCGAGTTCTGCGACTGGTATATCGAGCTGGTGAAGCCCCGCCTTTACAACAAGGAGGATGCCAGCCGGATTGCCGCCCAGGAGACCCTGGCGATTGTGCTGGAAGGCACGCTGCGGCTGCTCCATCCGTTCATGCCGTTCATTACGGAAGAGATCTGGCAGAAGCTGCCCGCGCAGTCCGAGCTGATCGATATTGCGGGGGAGATTGCCCGGCAGAGCGGCCAGAGCGAACTGCAGCCGTCGATTAGCGTGGCGCCCTACCCGACGCCGCTGGCCGGGTGGGAGGACCAGGAGGCTGCGAACCGCATGGGCCTGATCATCGATTCGATCAAGGCGCTGCGGTCGATTCGGGCGGAGTTCCGCCTGGGCGAGCATGCGAAGATCGATGCGGTCCTGATGGCGACGTCGCCGGAGGCGCTGGCCACCCTGGAAGAGGGCCGGTCGTTCGTGGAGACGCTGGGCCGGACGGCCAACCTGACGATTCAGACGGCGACGGCGGAGAAGCCGGCGAACGCCGCCACCGCCGTGCTGGCGGGCGTCGAGGTGTATGTGCCGGTGGGCGGCCTGATCGATGTGCCCAAGGAGATTGAGCGCATGACCA
>Ga0196970_1002053_pt1 | contig 11321 bp, 9 predicted proteins | sample S1v_513CmetaG_FD_148672 | JGI IMG/M metagenome (GOLD analysis project Ga0196970, IMG submission 148672) | Soil microbial communities from Anza Borrego desert, Southern California, United States - S1+v_5-13C | ecosystem: Environmental > Terrestrial > Soil > Desert | place: USA: California... | reverse complement strand
TGCTGTTCGCCGACAACGCGTCGGGCGCCAACTCCCCGGCGCTGGTCAGCCAGGGCAAGGTCGGCCAGATCATCAACGCCAAGCCGCAGGACCGCCGCATGCTGCTGGAGGAGGCGGCGGGCATCACCGGCCTGCACTCCCGCCGGCACGAGGCGGAGCTGCGGCTGAAGGCGGCCGAAACCAACCTGACGCGTCTGGAAGACGTCATCGGGGCGATGGACACCCAGCTCCAGAGCCTCAAGAAGCAGGCGCGCCAAGCCAGCCGCTATCGTTCCCTTTCCGAACACATCCGTAAGGCGGAGGCCGTGCTGTGGCACCTGCGCTGGGTCGGGTGCCAAGCCGACCTGGAGCGCGCCCGCACGGCCTTCGGGCAAGCCGAGGGCACCGTGCGCGAGCTGATGCTGGCGGTCACTCGGCTCACCTCCCGCCGTACCGAGGACGCCGCCGGCCTGCCCGAGAAGCGCCAGGCCGAGGCCGCGGCGGCGGCGGCCCTGCAGCGCCTGGTCATCGCCAAGGAGCAGCTGGAATCCGAGGAGCGCCGCGTCGCCGAGCAGCAGCAGGCCCTGCAGCGCCGCCTGCAGCAGATCGCCGGCGATCTGGGCCGCGAGCAGGCGCTCGCCGCCGACGCCGGCGACGCGCTGTCCCGCCTGGAGGAGGAGCGCGAACGCCTGCTCTCTGCCCAGGCCGACGAGGAGATGCTGGAGGAGGCCGCCCGCGAGGCGCTGGTCGAGGCCCGCGAGGCGGTGGACGAACTGGACCGCGAGCTCACCCGCCTGACCGAGCGGGTGGCCGCCGACGACGCCCGCCGCGCCGCCACCCAGCGTCAGGTCGGCGAGTTGGAGACCCGCGCCGCCGGGCTCACCAAGCGCATCGGCGAGCAGCAGATGCAGCGCGCCCTATTGGAGCGCGAGACCGCCGCCCACGCCGACGTGGCCGAGGCCGAGCTGGCCGTCGAACTGGCCGAACAGCGCCTGGAGGAGGCCCGCGAGACCGCCGAGGCCGCCGAACGCGCCAAGACCGATTCCGAACCTGCCCAGGCTCGCGCCCGCGACGCCCTCCAGGCCGCCGAGGCGGCGCGCACGAAACTCAAGGCCGAAGAGAAAGCGCTGTCGGAGCTGCTGGCCGCCGGTTCCTCCGACTTATTCCCGCCGCTGATCGACGCCGTCACCGTGGCGTCCGGCTACGAGGGCGCGCTGGCCGCCGCGCTGGGTGACGCGCTGACCGCCCCACTGGATGAGGCCGCCCCCGTCCATTGGTGCACGCTGCCGCCGCTGCCCGCCGCCCCCCTGCCCGCGGGCGCCCAACCGCTGGCAGCCCACGTGCAGGGCCCCGACGCACTGGCCCGCAGCCTCGCCCACATCGGGGTGGTCGCCGACGCCGAGGCCGGCGCCTGCCTCGCCCCCACCCTCTCGGCCGGTCAGATCCTGGTGAGCCGCGACGGCGGTGCTTGGCGCTGGGACGGCCTGACCGTCCAGGCCGGCGCCCCCACCGCCGCGGCCGTGCGCCTCAAGCAGCGCAATCGCCTGCGCGAGCTGCGCGACGAGCTGGACGCCGCCGATGAGGCGGTCGAGCTGGCCCATGAGGCCCTTGACAAGGCCAAGCGCGCCGCCGAGGAGGCCAGCCAGCACGACCGCCGCGCCCGCGAGGCCGTGCGCGAGGCCTTCGCGTCCCTCAACACCGCCCGCGACCGCCACACTAAGCTGGCCCGCGAGGCCGACGCCGCTGCTTCCAAGCTGGCCGCCCTGGTCGAGGCCATCGAGCGGCTGGAGGCCGACCGCCGCGACGCCGAATCCCAGCTCGACGATGCCCGCGGCCTGCTGGACTCCCTGCCCGACCCGCGCGAGGGCCGCGACTCCGTCAACGAGCAGCGCGCCACACTGGCCGAGCGCCGCACCGCACTGGCGGAGAAGCAGAACGCGCTCGACCGCCTGACCCGCGAGGCGCAGGCGCGCCGCCAGCGCCTGGCCGCCATCCAGCACGAGGAATCGTCCTGGGCCAACCGCTCGCAAGGGGCCGGCGGCCGTGTCGACGAACTCCAGGAGCGCAGCGCGGCGGCCGAGTCGGAACTCGCCCAGCTCGCCGGTCGGCCGGCCGAGATCGCCGCGGAGCGTCAGGAGCTGCTGTCCCGCATCGCCGAGGCCGAGCGCGGGCGCAAGCGCGCCGCCGATACGCTGGCCGAGGCCGAAAGCCGCCTTGCCGAGACCGAAAAGGCTTTGAGGAAGGCCGAGTCCGATCTCGCCGACGCCCGCGAGGCGCGCGCCCGCGCCGAGGCCGCGGTGCAGGCCGCCGTCCAGCAGGGCCAGACGCTGACCGAGCGCATCGCCGAGCGTCTGGAGTGCACGCCCGACCAGACCCGCGCCGCCGCCGGGATCGGCCCCGACGAGCCGCTGCCCGATACCGCCGCCACCGAGGCGCGCCTTGAGAAGCTGGTGCGCGAACGCGAGAACATGGGCCCGGTCAACCTGCGCGCCGAGATCGAGGCCAACGAGCTGGAGGCGCAGATCACCGGGCTCCAGACCGAGCGCGAGGACCTGCTCGCCGCCATCGCGCGCCTGCGCCAGGGCATCAACAGCCTGAACCGCGAGGCGCGCGAGCGTCTGACCGCCTCCTTCGACGCGGTGAACCGAAACTTCCAAGAACTGTTCACCCGCCTGTTCGGCGGCGGCAAGGCGCATCTGGAGTTGGTCAACGCCGAGGATCCGCTGAACGCCGGCCTGGAGATCTACGCCAGCCCGCCGGGCAAGAAGCTGCAGGTTCTGTCGCTGCTGTCCGGCGGCGAGCAGGCGCTGACCGCGCTGTCCCTGCTGTTCGCCGTCTTCCGCTCCAACCCCGCGCCGATCTGCGTACTGGACGAGGTGGACGCCCCCCTGGACGAGGCCAACGTCGGCCGCTTCTGCGATCTGGTCGAGGACATTGCAAAGGAAGGCGACACGCGCTTCCTGATCATCACCCACCACCGCCTGACCATGGCGCGGGTGGACCGCCTGTTCGGCGTCACCATGGCCGAACGCGGCGTGTCTCAGCTCGTCAGCGTCGACCTGAGCGCTGCGGAAGAACTCCGCGGCGCCCAGGTGGCATAACAAAACAATATTCCCTCCCCCGCTTCCAGCGGGGGAGGGTTAGGGTGGGGGCACGGTTTTCCCGAGAATCCTCAGCTTTCCGAAGCTCGAATTAAACACGAAGCAACAAAGATCTTCAAGATTCACAAAGCAAGCGTTGCCTCGGCATCGGCTGGCTGGCAAGTAGCGGGATAAAACACGAAGATCAAAAGATCATAAGATCAAAAGAGACCTTGCCGCACGACCTTCTGATATTTTGATCTTCTGATCTTTGTGTTTAAAATTGACGCTCCGGCCGCCAGCCGACGTGATCTTTGTGAATCTTTAAGATCTTTGTTACTTCGTGTTTAACCGAAGCTCGACACACCAAGGCGCGAACTCATCCGTCAGCCGCCCCCCGGACGTCAGCCCTGAAGGCCGAACCGGCGTCCGCTGAACGCGACGTCTTCGTTGAAGCCATCCAGCACGCGGTCGCAGCCGCCCGACGCGAGGCACAGGGTGACGTTGATGGCCGACAGGATGGCGTGGTCGATCTGCTCGGGTCGGGCGTCGTAGCGCTTGATCGCATCCAGGGCGCGCATCACCGACGGAGCCATTGTCACCCTCAGATCAGGTAGGAGCCGATCTGCGTCGCCAGGACGGCCATCAGCCCGAGCCCGACAAGCTTGACCGCCCGCCGTTCCGATGCGGACCAACGCGACCAATCCTTGACGAAACTCCGCAACACGGCGGCTCCCCACGATCAGCAGAACAACTTGCTGCACCGCGATATAGCACCCCCGAAAGGCGTAGTCGAGAGGAGTTGTCTAAAACTTTCGTTCGGATCTGATGTGGCTACGCCCGCCTTCCCAGCACCTCCGCGATCACGAACGCCGGCAACCGCCCCAGCGCCGCGTCCGACGTGCCCGAGTCCGCCATCCACCGCGCGTGCGCATCCAGCGCGCGCCGCAGCAGGTCGGCGCGTCCGTCGAAGGGCGCCGCGCCCAGGGCGGCGTCCAGGCTGGTCAGGAAGCCGGGTAGCGTGCCCTCGCGGTCGGCCAAGCCGCGCTCGCGGCCCTTCGGGTCGAACCATGCCTCGGCGGGGGCGCTGTCCTCGCGCGGCGGCACGACCATGCCGCCGATGTAGCTGGTCGGCTGCACCACCTTATACCCGCTGGTGTTCGGGCCCGTCGTCCAGCCGAGCGCCCGCGCCACCGCGGCGTTCAGTTCCTTGGTCGGCGCCCGGGTGGTGATGCGCACGATCAGCGCGGCAGTCTCGTCAGTCCCCTTGTGGTTGGTCTCCGTACCATCGGTCATCGTTCGCTCCCTCTTCGGCCCTGGTCAGGGTATTGCACTCAACACCTTGCGCAGCCTCGGTTTATCGCCGTTGTGCATTTCATCGCCTAAGCACAATGTGCACAACGGTGCACAACGGAGAGGAAGGATAGAGACGTGGAAACCGTGGATTTCCTGATTGTCGGCGCCGGCATGGCCGGGGCGTCGGCGGCGTATGAGCTGGCGGCACATGGCCGGGTGCTGCTGCTGGAGCGCGAGGCGCAGCCCGGCTATCACTCAACCGGCCGCTCGGCGGCGCTTTACACGCAGACCTACGGGCATGCGGTGGTGCGGGCGCTGACGGTGGCGAGTTGGGACTTCTACGCCAACCCGCCGGCAGGCTTCACCGACCACCCGCTGCTCACCCCGCGCGGCGTCCTGCTGATCGGCCGCGCCGATCAGGAGCAAGCCCTGCAGACCGCCTTCGCCGAGGGCCGCCGGCTGACCCCGACCGTGGAACGGCTGGACCGGGCGGGAACGTTGACGCGTGCGCCGATGCTGCGCGAGGACTATGTGGCCGGCGCGGTGTGGGAGCCGGACGCCATGGATCTGGACGTGCACGCCATCCACCACGGCTACCTGCGCGGCCTGAAGGCGCGCGGCGGGCGCCAAGTCGGCGACGCCGAGGTGCGCGAGTTGGCCCGGCACGACGGGCTGTGGGTGGCGCGCACGCCGGCCGGGGACTTCGCGGCCCCCGTGCTGGTGAACGCGGCCGGGGCGTGGGCCGATTCGCTGGCGATCCTGGCGGGCGTCCGGCCCATCGGGCTGGTGCCGAAGCGGCGCACCGCGGTCACCTTCGATCCCGTCTTCGACAATCCCAAGGATGCCGAAGGGTTGGCCGGCTGGCCGATGGTCATCGACGTGGACGAGACCTTCTACTTCAAGCCGGATGCCGGGCGCCTGCTTGCCTCCCCGGCCGACGAGACGCCGGTAGACCCGTGCGACGTGCAGCCGGAGGAATTAGACGTCGCCTTGGCTGTTGATCGGGTGGAGCGGGCGGCGCGTTTCCACATCCGGCGACTCGCGCACCGTTGGGCCGGTCTGCGCAGCTTCGTCGCCGACAAGGTGCCGGTGGTCGGATTCGACGGAGAGGCCACGGACTTCCTGTGGCTCGCGGGCCAGGGCGGCTACGGCATCCAGACAGCGCCGGCCATGGCCCGCACGGCGGCGGCGCTGGCGACCGGCGGCGGGCTGCCGTCGGATGTGGCGGCGCTTGGCGTGACGCCGGCAGATCTGGCGCCCGACCGCCTGCGGTAGGAGGGAAAGGAGACACGGCAATGAGCATTCGCGGTTCGGAGCTACGGTTCCTGCGGCTGGCCGGCCTGGGGCTGCTGGCGGCCTGCGCCAACCCCGCGGCGGACTCGGCGCTGTACGCGCAGAACGCGCTGGTCGGCATGCCGAAGCAGACGCTGCTGTCGTGCGCCGGCGTGCCGGACGGTCAGGCGGTGGTCGGTGACCGGGAGTTCTTCACCTACCGCTCCTCGCGAATCGTGTCGTACCCTGTCACCACCGTCGGCGCCTTCGGCGGCTGGGGCCGCCCCTGGGGCCACCCTTGGGGCTGGGGCCCCGGTTGGCCGGCCTTCTACGGCGCCGACGTGCGAAGCTACACCTGTGACGCCACCTTCACACTGCGCAATGGCGTAGTGGAGCGGCTGGTCTACGGCGGCGCGCCGGGAGGCGGCAGCACGCTGGGCCAGTGCTACCACGTAGTGCAGAATTGTCTGGCGCTCGTCCAACAGCAGACGGCGCCGAGCCCAGGTGTTCCCAAACGATAAGGAGGGCGATTATTACGCGCGTGACGCACGTCCAGGGGTGCGTCACTGCGTCGCTGTTGCAGGAAGGCCGCAATTTGACAGAAAGGTTTCTGTCATCTGGCATGACCACAAAAACTTTGGTAGTACCCATACCAACAAAGTCATGCGCCTTCCTGACAACAATCATACCCTGGAGCAAAAAAAATGAGCATCCTGAAGCGCGCCGCCGCCGTCCTTCTGGCGACCACCGCCGTCGTTGCGGTCACCTCCACCGCCCAAGCCCAGGACTTCAAGGGCGTCAAGGGCGGCGATATCGTCGTCCGCGCCCGCGCTCTCGCGGTGCTGCCGCAGGAGAAGGGTGACGTGACGGCGGACGGCCTTGGTTCGATCGGCAGCGCCGACATCAAGAACGACTACATCCCCGAGGTGGACGTCACCTACTTCGTCACGCCGAACATCGGCCTGAACCTGATCGCCGGCACCAGCCGCCACTCGGTTGGCGTGGACCTCAACCCGGGCGCGTCGGCGCTGCTGGGCACCTCCCGCGTGGACGCCGGCAAGGTGTCGCTGCTGCCGCCGACCCTGACGGCCACCTACCATCCGCTGCCTGATTCGCGCATCAACCCGTACATTGGCGCCGGCATCAACTGGACGCTGTTCTACAATGTGAAGAACGGCCCGACCCTCTCCGGTACCAGCTACGACAACGCCTTCGGCTGGGCTCTGCAGGCCGGTGTCGACGTGTACCTGACCGACAACTGGCTGCTGAACTTCGACGTCAAGAAGATCTGGCTGGACACTAAGCTGAAAACCTTCCTCGACACCACGCAGGTCAGCTCGAAGGTCGACATCAATCCGTGGATCGTCGGCGTCGGCGTCGGCTACAAGTTCTAATCGTCCCTCCCCGGCTTTCGGGCCGGCGGAGACAAGGGACCGGGCCGGGTATCCCCATCAGGATGCCCGGCCTTCTCTTTTTTGCAGCTTCCCTACCCCCCTCCCCTGATGTGAGCCTTCCCTGATGGATCCGTGCCGGGTGCTACCCGGTGCGGCCGGCCTGGCAGTGGAAGGATGTCCCATGCACGTCGCCGCCATATTGAAGAGGAAGGGGAGCAACATCGTCACCGTCCGCCCCGACGAGACAATCTCCGGCGTCACCCGCACGCTCGCCAAGCACCGCATCGGCGCAGTCCTGGTACTGGACGGCGGCGGCCATGCCGTCGGCATCCTGTCGGAGCGCGACATCGTGCGCGGCGTGGCATCCGAAGGGAGGGGCGTGCTCGATAAGCCGATATCCAGCCTGATGACCCACGAACTGGTCACCTGCAACGTGACGGACACCACGGCGCATGTGATGGCGCTGATGACCGAGCGGCGCATCCGCCACGTGCCGGCAATGGACGGTGACCGACTGGCCGGGATGATCAGCATCGGCGACGTGGTCAAGGCCCGCCTGGACGATGCCGAGCTGGAGGTCGAATCGCTGCGCGGCTACGTGGCCGGATTGGGCTGAGGTCGTCCAAACGAAAAAGGCGCCCGGTCGGGCGCCCTTGCCGTCGGCGGAAGCGGAAGCCTCACGCGTTAGTCGACTGCGGGAAGGCCATGGCAGCCTGGGTGCGGTTGCGCACGCCCAGAGACTTGAAGATGGCGGTCATGTGGATCTTCACGGTGCCTTCCGACAGGCCCAGCTCATGCGCGATCTGCTTGTTCGACTTGCCCTCGCGCAGGCGCTCCAGCACCTCGCGCTGGCGCTGCGTCAGGAGCTGCTCGAGCGCCGGGTCGGCCGGCGGCACCACGGTGCGCGCCTCGTTGCCGGCATCGGAGCCTTCGCGCAGCACGGTCGGCGGCACGTAGACGCCACCCGAGAAGATCAGGTCGAGCGCGCTCAGCATGATCTTCACGCTGGACGACTTCGGGATGTAGCCGGCGGCACCATGCTCCAGCGCGTCGCGGACGTCGTGGTGCGCCTCGGAGGCGGAGACCACGACCACCTTGCCCTCGGGCTGCTTCTCGCGCAGCGCCTGGATGCCGGAAAAGCCGGGCCAGCCGGGCATGCGCAGGTCGGTCAGGATGAGGTCGAACTTCTCGTTACCGCCGCAGAGATCGAGCATTTCGTCGAAATTGCTGGCTTCGACGAACACGCTGCCTTCCTTGAGCTGCTCCAGGAGTCGGCGCAGTCCCTCGCGGAAAAGCACGTGGTCGTCGCCGATCAGGATCCTCATGACAGTACCCCCGTATGTAATCCCAAAGCCCAGCTCCAGGCAGCGGGTAAAATGCCTTGCATCTTCGACCCGCATATGAGGTGAAACCGGAAGATATAGAAGGAGTTTATCTTGTGTATTGACTAATGAGATGTACCACGCCCCCGTACCTCCGGACAACCCGATTCCGCCCTTTGTTACATCCCAGACCCTCCGTTCGGCGTCTGGCTATGGCCCTTAGCAATGTATAACCGACGGCGTGGAAGAACGCTCCGTCACACCATTGCATGGCTGTGTGATCGGTCAGACACCCCCAATATTGACCCTATTTCTTCTACGGTCATCCATGACGTGCGAAAAAAGGGCGGTCCCGATCGGGACCGCCCGGAGTGCAACGCGGAGGAACGCGCTGAAAAGTGTTAAAACGCGGCGTCTTCTAGTTCCATCAGCGGCTTGGCGCCCGCCATGATGGTGATGAACAGCGCGTTGGTCTGCGGCAGCAGCTTGGTCATGTAGAAGCGCGCTGTCTTCAGCTTGGCGTCGTAGAAGGCGGCGTTGCCCTCCCCGGCCGCCAGCTTCGTCTTGGCCGCCTTGACCATCCTCACCCACATCCAACCCAGCGCCACGAGGCCGAACAGGCGCAGGTAGTCGGTTGCCGCAGCGGCGGCCTCCTCCGGGTCCTTCAAACCCTTCTGGGCGATGACCGCGGTGGCTTGCTGGAGCTTGGCGAAGGCCTTGGCGACCGGCAGGACGAACTCGGCCAGATCCTCGTTCTCCATGTCCGCCTCGAGCTCGGCGGTCACAGGGTGGAAGAAGCGGCGCAGCAGCCGCCCCATGTCCTGCCCCATCTTGCGGCCCACGAGGTCGAGCGCCTGGATGCCGTTGGTGCCCTCGTAGATCTGGGTGATGCGGGCGTCGCGCACGTACTGCTCCACGCCGGTCTCCCAGATGAAGCCATGGCCGCCGTGCACCTGCACCGCGATGTTGGCCGCCTCGGAGCCGATGTCGGTGAACAGCGCCTTGACGATGGGCGTCATGAGCTGGACGAACTCGTTCGACTCCTGGCGCTGGCGGGCGTCCGGGTGCCTCTCGGCTAGGTCGAGGTGGAAGCCCACCAGGGCGCCCAGCGCGCGGCTGCCCTCGGTGTACGCCCGCGCCGTCAGCAGATTCTTGCGCACGTCCGGATGGACGATGATCGGATCCGCCGGCTTGTCCGGGCACTTGGTGCCTTTCACCGACCGCCCCTGCAGACGCTCCTTGGCGTAGGCCGCGGCGTTCTGGTAGCTGACCTCGGCCAGGCCCAGCCCCTGGATGCCGACCGCCAGACGCGCCGCGTTCATCATCACGAACATGGCGCGCATGCCCTTGTGCGGCTCGCCGACCAGCCAGCCCGTCGCCTCGTCGAAGTTCATGACGCAGGTGCTCGAGGCCTTGATGCCCATCTTGTGCTCGATGGAGCCGCAGGACACGCCATTGCGCGGGCCGGGGGTACCGTCCTCGCGGGGCAGGAACTTCGGCACCAGGAACAGGCTGATGCCGCGCGTCCCGGCCGGCGCGTCCGGCAGCCGGGCCAGCACGAGGTGCAGGATGTTCTCGGTCAGGTCGTGCTCACCGGCCGAGATGAAGATCTTCGTGCCGCTGATCTTGAAGCTGCCGTCACCCTGCGGCGCCGCCTTGGTGCGGATGATGCCCAGGTCCGTGCCCGAGTGTGGCTCGGTCAGGCACATGGTGCCCGACCAGGTGCCGTCGACCAGCTTGGGGAGGAAGCGGGCCTTCAGCTCGTCCGAGCCGTACATGGACAGTGCGTTGTAGGCGCCCAGCGACAGCCCCGGATACATGCCGAAGCTGAGGTTGGCGGAGCAGATGAACTCCTCAAGCATGGTGTTGACCAGCTTCGGCAGCCCTTGGCCGCCGTAGGCCGGATCGCAGGACAGTCCCTGCCAGCCGGCCCCGATGTACGTGTCGTACGCCTCCTTGAAGCCCTTGGGCGTGCGCACCACGCCGTTCTCGAAGCGGCAGCCCTCGGCGTCGCCGGACTGGTTCAGCGGGAACAGCACCTCCTCGCACAGCTTGGCGCCCTCTTCGAGCACCTGATTGATGAGGTCCGGCGTGGCGTCCTCGTAGCCGGGCAGCGTGGAGAGCTGCCCGACACCGACGATCTCGTCGAGGACGAAGCGCACGTCCTCCAGCGGAGCCTTGTAGATCGGCATCGTTCAAGTCCCTCCCTTAATTCCGCAGCGGCTTGCCGGTGGTCAGCATGTGCTCAACCCGGTCCATGGTGTCCGGCATGTGGACCAGTTCCATGAACCCCTTGCGCTCCAGCGCAAGGTAATGGTCCTCGCCCACCGGCTGGGTGGGATCGCCGTCGCCGCCGGTCAGCACCTCGGCCACGGCGCGGCAGACCACGAGGTCGTGCGGCGTCGCCTTGCCCTGGAGGGCGAAGCCCTCGACGAACAGCTCCAGCGCCACGCGGCCGCCGGGGCCGGCCGGGGTGTAGGTCGGCTTCTCCGGCGGCGTGTAGTCGGCCGCCAGTTCCAACGCCTTCGCCTTGGCGTCCGCCAGCAGGCGGTCGCGGTTCATGGTGATGCCGTCCGTCGGGCGAAGGTACAGCAGGTCCTTCCCTTCGGCCGCGGACTTGGCGACCTTGGCGAGGCTGATGGTCTCGAACGCCTGCGCCACCGGGGGCATCGGCCCCTTGGGCGTCTTCGGGTTGGCGGCGTGGCGCGCCAGCATCTCGGTGCAGCCGCCCCAGGCCGGCAGCAGGCCGACGCCCACCTCGACCAGGCCCATGTACGTCTCGGCGTGCGCCTGGACGTGGTCGGCATGCAGCAGGATCTCGCAGCCGCCGCCGAGCGCCAGGCCCGACGGGGCCGCCACCACCGGGAACGGCGCGTACTTGAGCGCCCGGTAGGTCTGCTGGCCGAGTTCGACCAACTGCTCGATCTGCGGCCACATGGCGATGTTCACGGCGAACATGGCGAGGCCGAGGTTGGCGC
>Ga0196970_1002052_pt1 | contig 11325 bp, 12 predicted proteins | sample S1v_513CmetaG_FD_148672 | JGI IMG/M metagenome (GOLD analysis project Ga0196970, IMG submission 148672) | Soil microbial communities from Anza Borrego desert, Southern California, United States - S1+v_5-13C | ecosystem: Environmental > Terrestrial > Soil > Desert | place: USA: California... | reverse complement strand
GGCCGACCCGGCGACCGAGAAGATCGTGGTGGTCTCCAAGCCGCCGGGCCACTCCGTGGCGGAACGAACGGCGGCGGCCCTGGAAGCCCTGGGCGGGAAGCCATATGTGCTCTGCCTGCTGGACCGGTTCTCGCTGGATGAGGCGGCGGAGGCGGCCGTGGGGCGGAAGCTGGGCGTGGTCCCGCCGGTGCTGCCGAAGGTGGACGGCCGGGCGCTGGGCCTCTTCTCGGGCGGTACGCTCTGCAGCCAGGCACGGCTGGTGCTGGGCGACCGGGCCGAGCTGATCGACCTGGGCGATGACCGGTACACCCGCGGCCGCCCCCACCCCATGATCGATCCGTCCTACCGGGCGGAACTGCTGGGGAAGACGGAGGCCGGGCTGGTCCTGCTGGACGTGGTGCTCGGGTACGGCGCCCACCCGGATATGGCATGCGCCCTTGCACCGGCCATCCGGGGCGCCGTGGACCGGGGCTGCGTGGTGGTTGCTTCGGTGACCGGCACCGAAGCTGACCCGCAGGTGCGCTCCCGGCAGGTGGCCGTCTTGCAGGAGGCCGGGGCGGTCGTCGCCGAGACGGCCAGGTTGGCGGCGCTGGCCGCAAAGGAGGCGCTGGCGTGAAGGTGATTAACGTAGGTAGCCCGCACTTTGCGGCGGCGCTGGAGGCCCAGGGGATCGAGGTGCAGCAGGCGGACTGGCGGCCGCCGGCCGGGGGCGATTTGCGGCTGATTGAGGCCCTGGAGAAGCTGAGCACCCCTGCGGTGGCGGAAGCGAATGCGAAGGCGTTGGCGGTGATCAACAGCGGGCATCCCGTGCTGGTGGACGTGGGTTGGGCGAGGGACCTGATTCCGGGCATGCAGCGCACCACGATTCTGCACAGCGGCCCGACCAATCGCTGGGAGACCATGTCGGGGCCCCAGCGAGGCGCTGTGCTCGGCGCCCTGATACTCGAGGGCCTGGCGGGCACGCCCGAGGAGGCGGAGGCCCTGGCTGCATCCGGCGAAGTTGAGTTCCGGGCGAACAACGACCACGGCTGCGTCGGCCCCATGGCGGGGGTGATTTCGTATTCGTCCGCGGTGTTTGTGGTGGAGAACCGGGCCTTTGGCAACCGGGCCTACACCAATCTGAACGAAGGGTATGGCAAGGTCCTCCGGATGGGCGCCTACGCTCCGGAGGTGCTGGAGAAGCTTCGCTGGATCAACACCGAGCTGGCAGGTGCGCTGCAGGGCGCCCTGCGGCTGATGGACGGGGGCCTGGACCTCCGGTCGCTGATCGCCCAGGCGCTGCATATGGGCGACGAGTGCCACAACCGGAACAAGGCGGTGGGGGCGCTCTTCCTGCGGGAGATGGCGCCGTATCTGGTGCGAGCCGCCGACCGAACAGCCCCCCTTGCCCGGGTGCTCGACTTCATCGGGCACAACGAAATCTGGTTCGTCAACCTATCAATGGCCGCATGCAAAGCGACCCTGGATGCTGCCCGGGGAATCCCCGGCTCCACCGTGGTCACCTGCATGGCCCGCAACGGCTACGAGTTCGGGCTCCAGGTCGCCGGACTCCCGGGGCGCTGGTTCACCGGACCCGCCCAGAGAGTCCGGGCGCTCTACTTCCCCGGCTTCACCGAGGAAGATGCAGCCCTCGACATCGGGGATTCGGTCATCACTGAGACGGCAGGCATTGGGGGCTTCGCCATGGCGGCCGCCCCGGCCATCGTCCAGTTCGTGGGTGGTACGCCGGAACTGGCGGCAGAGCTGACGGCGCAGATGTACGAAATTACCCTCTCAGAGTCGCCCGTCTACTCGATTCCGGCCTTCGGCTTCCGGGGCAGCCCCACCGGCATTGACATTCGCAAGGTGGTGGAGACGGGGATTCTGCCCTCCATCAACACCGGCGTCGCCCATCGGCTGCCCGGGGTGGGGCAGGTGGGCGCCGGCCTGGTCCATCCCCCAGCCAACATCTTTGCCGATGCGCTCCTGGCCATGGCCGAGGAACTGACAAAGGAGGAGAAAAACCATGCGACTGTATGACCTTTCGATTCCGACCGGCATTCAGACCCCCGCCTGGCCCAGCTATGAGCCCCTGCAGGTCCAGTATTTCAAGCGCCTCTCTTTCAACGGCGCCAATGGCCAGATCATTCGCAGCAGCAACCACGTGGGCACCCACCTGGACGGCCAGTGCCACTTCGTCACCGGCGGCCAGGATATCGCCTCGATTCCCCTGGACCAGCTCTACGGGCCGGGCGTCATCGTCGACCTCTCCGATATCGCCGAGGACTACGGCATCTACACCTCTCGGGATATCGAAGCGCGCGTAGACGTCCATGAAGACGATATCCTGTTCATTCACACCGGCTACAGCCGGTACGGATGGGACCAGCCCGAGGCCGATGAGCAGCGCTATATGCTCCGCCATCCCGGGCCGACCCGGGAGTTCTGGCAGTGGTGCCTGCAAAAGCGCATCAAGCTGCTGGGCGTTGACTGCGGATCGCAGGATCATCCCATGAACACAAAAATCCGGGACTGGCGCCCGGATGAAGCAGCGAAGGCCGATGCCGCGCTTCGTGAGAAGTACGGCAAAGGCCTGACCGATATCTTCCAGCCCGAGGATTACCAGGGGATGCACTTCGGCCTCTTCCCCAGCGGAATTCTGCATGTGGAGTGCCTCGGCGGGGACATCACCAAGCTCCTCAACCAGCGGACCACCATCGGCGTCTTCCCGTGGAAGTTCAAGGATGGCGAAGCCGCCTTCTGCCGGGTCGTCGCCTTTCACGAGGAGTAGCGCGCCAACGTTCCCGCCGCCATGGTGCGAATCCGCTCCCGTGCATGCGGGGGCGCCAGCACCTCCACGCCAGGCCCGAAACTGAGAATCCAGCCGTATACCCAATCGTCCTCGGGCCACGTAATCTGGGCAACGCAGCCGCCGTCTGGCTGGCACCGCAGGTGCTCTTGCCCGCACCATTCCTCGGCCACATGGCGCATATTGCGATTGAAGCGGAGCAGCAGGGTCACGTCCGGACCCCGGTTGCTCCCTTCTTTTTCCCAGGGGCGGGCGGTCAAATCGACCGGCTGCCGCACAAAGCGCTCTTCCAACGCCTCAACCGCCCGCAGGCGGGCCAGTTTGAACAGCCGGAACTCTCGACGCAGCCGGCAAAAGCCATAGAGGTACCAGGTCTGCCCCTTCAGCACCAGGGTATAGGGCTCCACCATCCGGGCCGTCTCGTCGCCCCGGGCGCTGACGTAACGGAAGGTGGCACACCGGCCCTCCTCGGCGCATCTGCGCAGGAGCGCCACCACAGCCTGGAGCTTTTCGTCGTTGCCCCAGGGGGTAAAGTCGACCGTCAGCGATTCGGTGCGGCTGCGGAACCGCTCCGCCTCCGGCCCGGAGACGAGCCCCCGAATCTTCTCGAGCGCCGTGCCTGCCCGCTGGTCCTGCGACGCGGCAAAGACCGTACGCAGGGCCACGGCCATGGATGCCAGTTCATCGCCGGTCAGGAAGTTCCGATCCAGCTTGAAGCCGTCGGCGATGCCAATGCCGCCGCCCACGCCCTGGTAGGTGACCACAGGAATTCCGGCCTGGTTGATGGTATCAATATCCCGGTAGACGGTGCGCACGGAGATCTCGAACATATCGGCTAGCTCTTTGGCCTGCACCCGCCGCCGGTTGACCAGGATCATCAGAATCGCCATCAGCCTGTCCAGTTTCATCGCGTGGGCCCCCTTGGCGCTGAGAATGAAGATGAGGGGCACCGCCGGGGGGCGGCACACCCTCATCATACCATGTCTTACTGGCGCCACCGCTTCAGCGTGGGCAACTGCTGCTGCAGGAGCTCCCGGGCCTTGTCGGCGGCCATGCCGTCCCTGACCATGAAGGGCACACAGGATTCAATCATCTCTTCCAGGGTTTGGCCTTCCGGGATGAAGTGGCCGTCCTTGTAGCAGTACACGCAGTATTCCTGGCTCTGGGTCCCGTCCTTCTCAGTGCCGAACTCCTCCGCCTTGGTCAGGGGCATCCCGCAGCTCTGGCAAATGGGGTCGTGCATGGTGCATCTCCTCTCTTGTTGGGGGTCTGGCACCAATCTACACCACCAAACCTGACACCTGACTGTCAGGTTTCCAGCACGGTTTTTCGTTTTTTCCTATCCAGTTGCCAACGGCGATTGTCTATATGAGTGAAGGCCTTCGATGGGGTGGACGCACTCCGGGTTGAATCGAGGTGAATTCATGGATGAGCGGGAGTTGGTGCGCCAGGCGCAGGCCGGCGACCGGGCGGCCCTTGACGGCTTGATCGGGCGGTACGCACCGCTCCTCCGGTCGTTGACACGCGTTTACCTGGGCCCCGCCGATGCTGCCGACGCGGCCCAGGAGATTTGGCTGGCCGTCCACCAGAAGCTGTGGCAACTGAACGATGGCGAGGCATTTGCCTCATGGCTGCGCAAGGTGGCCTACTACCACTGCCTGAACGTGCGGAAGGCCCGAGGCCGCAGGCGGCAGCGTGAGGTATGGATTGGCACCCTGGAGTGGGGCCGGCTGGCCGCATTTGTGGCCGATGATGATGCCGGGGTGGAGGATGCACACCGATCTGCGCCGACGAATCGGCCGGATGCTGGACGAGCTGCCGGCCGACTATGGCCTGCTGCTGCGGCTGCGGTACATGCGGGAGATGGCGTTGCGCGAGATTGTGGAGCAGACCGAGTTGCCGCTGGCCACGGTCAAGTGGCGCCTCCATGAAGGGCGGCGGCTGCTGAAGCGGCTTCTTGCGGCGGAGATTAGACGAGAGGGGCGCTGACCTGTGAAGCGGGAGACGATGGTTGCGCTGTTGGCCGAGATCAAGCACATGGCCCGGCATGCGTCGCTGACGGGAAGCATGAAGAAGAGCACCCGGCCCATGGTCGAGGTGTACAACAAGTGCCTGGAGGCGCTTGTGGCGGAAGGTGACGCCGAAGTGTCGGCCATCTTCCAGCCGCTGGTGGCCGAGAGCACCACCGTAGACGAGGTCGGGGCGTACGCAGCCATGCTGGCCCGGTATATTCAGCCCCAGCGGTCGGAACGCCACCTGGTTGGCGAGGATGATGAAGACTAGATGAGCCAGGGCCGCCGGGGCTGATTGCCCGGCGGCCCTGTTTCTTTATGCCGTTGCGACTCCGTCCAACGCCGCATGGACCTGCGGCAGGCTGACGCCGCTTACCTGTTCGAGGTGGGCGACCAGTTGCCTGACCCATGCCATGTGCTTGCGCAGACCGGCCTCGAGGCCTGGCCGCATACCCATGGCGGACGACCCGCGTACCACGGTGACCACGATGGTCAAGACCCGCCGGGTCAGGGCCAGTTGGACGAAGTAGTCCAGGTGGGGCAGCGGGCCGCCATGTTCGGCCTCATACCCCTGCCGGATCAGCTCGGCGGCGCCCGGATTGCCGTTCGTGATGCACAGCGCCATGGCCTGGGCCACATCGGCCCGGGGGTCTTCGACCGCGGCGCCGCTCCAGTCGATGACGAATGGGGCACCTTCGGGCGTGATCAGGATGTTCTCGTCGTGAAAGTCACCGTGAATCAGGCAGCGGCGCTGGCGGTCGACCGCAGGCTCCCGGCCATCCAGGACCTGGAGGGCTGGTTCGAACGCTTCCCGCAGGTCGCCGGCCATCATGCGGATGATATCCAGCCCAAAGCTGCTCGGGGACTCGGTGCCGAACTCGGCCGGGTCGACCTGGTGCAGCCGGTGCAGCAGGGAGCAGAAGAGGCGGACCTGGGCCGGGGCTTCGGACTGGTCGCCAAAGTGGCGCCCGAAGACCTTGCCGGGGACCCGGTCCATCATCAGGTACTGGCCGCCGAATTCGCCGGCGGTGCCGGGGGCGGGGCCGTAGGCGATTACCTCCGGCACGGGGTAGCCCTGGGCGTAAAGCAGCCGCATCGCCTTGGATTCGGCTCCGCCGCGGTTCCATTGGTCGGCGCCGGAGTAAACCCGCAGCACCAGAGGGCGGCCGTCGGCTTCAAAGCCGTACACATCGGTTTCCCAGCCCGCGGAAAGCGGCTCCAGCTTTGTAATCGTGGCACCCGACAGGCATCTGGTCAGGCCTGCCTGAACGAAAGAGAGATCCACGTTGCTTCAGTCCCCCTGCGTAACGATCAGAATGTCGCTGAATAAGAATTTTTCGTCATGCGCATGAGCCTTCCTGCTGCTTACTCATAAAGGATCTTTCGCACCCGGCGGCGCTCTGCTTCTACGGCGGCCTGGTCGGGGCCAAACCATGATTGCGGCAGTCGGTGCGTCAAGGCGGCCATGAGCGGGGCAAGGAAGTAGGGACCAAACGCGAAGAGCTTCCAGGGCCAGGGGGTGAACCATATACCAGCCAGGAACCCGATTACGGACCCGATTCTTAGCCCCAGAAGAATCCGCAGAAGCCCATCCTCAATCCCTTTCTGCAACTGCGCCGCCAGTCTGTCCATACCGAGGCCTCCTCATGGGATTTGTTCCGGCCTTCACATACAGCATAGCGACTGCGTAAATGCGTTCAAATAAGTTTAATTCTCTATAATTGATAGGTGAAAACAGTAACAAACCTAGGGTCCTCACCCGATCAGCAATCGCGAAAATGCCGCCCGCCTCCAGAGGAGGGGGGCGGCACATTCGAGAGCTGTTCCGTCTATCCCAGTTTCACAGCTGTGCCGCTGGCGGTCACCATGAGCATGGAGCCGCCCTGCCCGACCACTTCGTAATCGAGGTCGACGCCCACGACGGCATCGGCGCCGAGACTCATGGCTTCCTGGATCATTTCATTCAGAGCCATTTCCCGGCCTTCCCGCAGTTTCGATTCGTAGGTGCCGGCCCGGCCGCCGATCATATCGGTGAACGAAGCCATGATGTCACGGAACATGTTTGCGCCCATGATGGTTTCACCGGTGACGATGCCACGGTACTCGACAATGCGGCGACCTTCGACAGAAGGGGTGGTGGTCACGATCAACAGTAACGCCTCCTCAAGAACAATGGTCTCCTTCTAGAGTCTGTTTCCGGGGTCGTTGGTTCGCACATTGTGGGTTGGTCCATCCGTACTAGTATGAGGACCCGATTGCCTTGGATAGTTTGTGATTATTTTCACGAACCAAACGAGGCTGGTGGTCAGTCACGAAACGCCACACGCTTCAAGGTGTGTGAAAATGTTCACAAACCGTGGGAACGTTGTGTGACTTGGGTTGACGTGGTTTCACACAGTGCGCATGATGTCCGAATGGGTTAGGCGAAATGTGCTATGCGCCGCTCGAAAGGAGGAAGGAGAACGGAACCCTTTGTGGAGGATGTTTTGGTACATGTAACCTACGCACTTTAGATCTGTTGGAGAATTCCCTCGGTGGTACCCCCAGTGATACCCTGACTAGTAAGTAATCCTTGTTCGAATAAGTTTGAGAACGAATGAGGGGCGGGATTCATCCCGCCAGAGCGCCTGGAGCGCCCCGGGTTCGTTTTCTGATTCCCCAGCCCCGGTGTATCGTTCGCCGGGGCCAGGGGTCCCCTATCCCGCCATGAAGAGGGGGCCACACCATGCAGAATCCCGTTTTGATCCTGGGCATTGGCAATCCGGTTTTTACGGACGACGGGGCAGGCATTTACGCGGTGCGGCTGGCAAAGTCGCGCTGGACGGGCGATGGTGTGGACTTTCGTGAGGCGGAGGTAGGCGGGTTCGACCTGTTGCATCATTTGCTTGGCTATGAAGCCGTCTTGATTGTGGATGTGGCCGTGACGGGCCTGACCGAGCCCGGTGATTCCTACATGATCGATACCGATGCCCTACCCCCCAGCCTTTCCGCCAGGTCCTTCGGAGCCGGACTGGGCACGGCGCTGTCGGTCGGCCGCAGCCTCAACCTGAAGATTCCCAGGCGCGTCGAGTTCCTGGCAATTGAAGCATCTGACATTACCCATGCGGGCGATATTCCGACCACGCCCGTGGCCGATGCAATCCGCCCGGCAGCCGATCAGATCCTGCGCATTGCCCGGCAAATGCAGGCGGAGCTTTCCTGCACCTGCGTCGGCTGAGTGCGGGGGCCGGTGCGATGATCAAAGTTCGCCTCGTAGGACAGCCGTCCTACGGGGCTCTGTAATATCAGGGGCTTATCAACCGTATCCTTTGGTGCCTTGTCCGACCATCGAGAATGGTGTGACAATGAGGCAAGGCGTTACAACTATATTTAGGAATTGGGTGATGGTGAATATGCGCATATCGATTACCACAAAACTGGTGGCCGGATTCGCTTTCGTGGCGGTTATCGCCTCCGGCACTGGCGTCTACCAGATGACACAGCTGCGCACCATCGACCACGATTACGACCATCTGACGGGCGTGATTGATGCGGCGAACGCCGACACGATCGAACTGGAGTCGCTGACGACCCAGAAGAATGCCGACCTTTGGGGCTACTACGTCTTTTCGAACCTGGACTATGCGACGGACTATCGCAGCAAGCGCACACTCCTGGAAGCGAAGGTGGACGAGCTGCTGGCCTACTTGCCGGATGAGAACGACAAGGAGACGGTCAAGGAGCTGCGCAACTTGGTCGCTGCGTACGACAACATGGCGGAGAACGCCATGGCCATGATCAGCAGCGGGCTGCGGGACGAAGCGCTGGTCCTGCTTGGGCAGACCGGCGAGCCGATGATCAAGCAGATTCTGCCGAAGGCCCAGGGACTGCGGGCAAAGTATGTCGACCTTGCTGCATCGGAAAAGGTGGCCGTGGAGGAGCGCACCCAGCGGGCGATACTCATCGGCTACGTCTCCTTCGCCGCCGCCCTGGGCGCTGCGGTGATTGTCGGGATTTACATAGCGGTGACGCTGTCGAGACCCATCAAGCGGGCGGCGGCTGCCGCCAGACGGCTGGCAGATGGCGACCTGCGGACGAACGACCTGAAAGTGAAGGGCACCGACGAACTGGCTGAGATGACGCTGGCCTTTAACCAGATGGTGCAGAATCTGCGACAGCTGCTCGATGGTGTGGGTCAATCGACCGATGCGGTGCTGCTTGCCACCCGTTCGCTCAGCGAGTCGGCCGAGCAGTCGGCCCGGGGTGTGGGTGGCGCAGCCGTGGTGGCTGGCGAGGTCGCCGAGGGCGCGCAGCAGCAGAACCAGGCGGCCGACGAGATGCGGCGGACGATGGAAGAGTTGAAGCAGACCATCGGGCAGATTGCGGCCGGCGCCGGGCAGACAGCCCAGGAAGTGCAGCAGGCCTCCAAAATGCTCTCGGAGATGGTGGCCGGCATCGACGAGGTGGCGGGCGGTGCGGAATCGGTGGCCGACCGGGCCAATCAGGCGGCTGCCACCGCCCGGGAAGGCGCCGAGGTGGTCGGGCGGACGGCCGCGGGCATGGGCCAGGTGCAGCAGGCCGTGGGCGAGTCGGCCCGGCGGATGCAGGAACTGGAGAGACTGTCGGGCCAGGTAGGCGATATTACGCGGGTCATTTCGGAGATAGCCGGGCAGACCAGCCTGCTCTCGCTGAACGCAGCCATCGAGGCGGCCCGGGCGGGCGAGCAGGGCCGGGGCTTTGCCGTGGTGGCCGACGCTGTGCGTGACCTCGCCGAGCAGTCTGCTGGTTCTGCCAAGGAGATCGCCGGCCTCATCAGCGCCATGCAGGCTTGTACGGTGGAGGCAGTCCGGGCGATGAACCGCGGCCTGGCTGAGGTCGGGCGTGGCACTGCGCTGGCGGCCGATGCAGGCGCCGCCCTGGATCACATCGTGCAGGTGTCGGAAGAGGCGGCCATGCAGGTCGGCACCATTGCCGGGTCGGCCCGTGCGGTGCGGACGACGGCTGCCAGCGTGGTTCAGGCGTTCGATGCCGTGGCAGCGGTAACGGAGCAGAGTACGGCGGCCACGGAGGAGATGGCAGCCGGGGCCAACCAGATGACGGCTGCGACGGAACGGGTGGCGGAGGTCTCACAGCAGAATGTGGGCGCCGCCGGGGCCGTTTCGGCAGCCATGACGGAGTTGGATGCGTCCACCGGTCGGGTTGCCGCCGCTGCCGAGGAATTGGAGCGCGTGGCGGAGGCCTTACAGGCGCAGATGGCCCGGTTTCAGCTATAAGGAAAGGAGGGGCCTTACGGCGGCCCCTCCTTTGTTACTGCTGCTGCGCCTGATGCCAGGCAGCGAGAATCGCAGCTTCCTTGTCCGCCTTCAGGCCGGCCCGCCATTCCCGGTCGGCCGGGCGGGTCTTATCCCAGGCGATGGTGTCGGCCACCGTCTCGGCGATGGGCCGGAAGGTGAGGCCGTCGGCCACCGCCTTGTCGATGACCATGCTGAAGAGGCCGTCGGCGCCGCCGTCGGGCACCCAGAGCGGCATCTCCATCCAGCCGCCGACCTGCTTTTCGACCAGGAACTCGTCGGGGATCCAGGTGAAGGCGGCGTCGCTGCCGGAGGCTTCCTTGGCGGCGGTGAGCACTTCACCCAAGGTCAGGCGGTAGTTGGGGCCCGTGGTGTTGTAGACACCGGCCTTGCGGGCTTCGGCCATGCGTACGATCCAGTCGGCCAGGTCGCGGCCGTCGATCACCTGGACCCGGGCGTCCGGCTTACCCGGCGCCAGGACTTCGCCGCCCCGGGCGACACGGCATGGCCAGTAGGAGAAGCGGTCGGTGGGGTCGTGGGGGCCGACGATCAGACCGGAGCGCACGTTCAGCACCCGTCCGGGCATGGCGGCCTCGGCCGCCTTTTCGCAGAGCGCCTTGAGGGCGCCGTATGTCTCGCCCGTCACCTGCTCAACCGTCTCATCCGCCAGCGTGAGAACGGGGGTCTCTTCGGTCGGGTTGATGACGTCGCCGGCATAGACGGAGCCACTGGAGACAAAGGTATAGTGTTCGGCCGCATCGGCAAGCAACTGTGCAGAGGCGGCGACAACACGGGGAACATAGCCACAGGTGTCAATGACCGCATCCCACCGGCGGCCCTTCAGCACGTCGAGGCCGCCGTCGCGGTTGCCGCGCAGTTTCTCGACTTCGGGAAAGATTTCGGGGTTATGCTGGCCCCGGTTGAACATGGTTACTTCGTGGCCACGGGCCAGAGCGCTGTCGACAATATGGCGCCCCAGAAATACCGTACCGCCGATCATCAGGATCTTCATATGTAGCGTTCCCTCCCTATCGCGGGTCCTATGGCCCATTCTATCAGCGGAGCCGGGGGAGGAGAAGCAGGAGAGACAGAAGAATGTTGCATGAGAAATGATTTGAGGAGCTAACTGATCATGATCGACTCGTTGAAGATATTCTGCCTGGTTGCCAGGTATCAGTCGTTTACCCGGGCGGCGGAGGAGGCGGGGCTGACTCGGCCCGCCGTCAGCCAGATCATCAAACAACTGGAGCAGCAG
>Ga0196970_1002051_pt1 | contig 11327 bp, 11 predicted proteins | sample S1v_513CmetaG_FD_148672 | JGI IMG/M metagenome (GOLD analysis project Ga0196970, IMG submission 148672) | Soil microbial communities from Anza Borrego desert, Southern California, United States - S1+v_5-13C | ecosystem: Environmental > Terrestrial > Soil > Desert | place: USA: California... | reverse complement strand
TCCTGCTCGACCGCACGGTTTGCTTGGATTTGTGCCAAATAGTTGAGGAGCTTTTGGTTGTAATCATCACCATAGGCGGGATCACGCTTTTCCTCAATCTCGTCGTTACCCAAAAGACTTGCGCGGTTTGCATCACCGGCCTCATCTTCGATTTCACCAAATTCGGTTGTGAAACGTTCTTGGATTTCAACTGGTTCATTGTCGCCACGAACTCTAATGTGGGATTCACCAACATTGAGTGCTACCTTGATATCATTCACCAAGCTTTGTGTGACCAATCCACGATCCGTAACAAAACGGATAGTATAGGTTTCAACAGGCTCAAGATTAGGGAAATCAATCTTGTCGTATTGAAGAATAGCCTTTTTGGGTTTGGAAATCTCAATAGCATCGTAACGTACAAGGACTCGTTCCAGACGATCCATCACTGCATCATCTACGGGAACCGCAAGTTTAATCTTGTATCCGTACTCTTTCTTAATATCAGAAAGGTATTCGTAGAAATTTTTCATAGGTTTAGCCTCCATGCTTCTACGTATTTATTTGCAGACAAAAAGAGCGGACACTTGGTCCGCTCTCTTGGGGTAGTTTCCGATTACTTTACGTAGGAAGTAAGCTCGGTGTATCCACCTACATGCGTAGTCTCGAAGAAGATCTGTGGCACAGTACGGGCCTCGTAGCCCAAGCGCTCGTTCATCTCTGCACGGTACTCATCGCTTTCGATGTTGAATTCGGTGTAGTCTTCACCGAGCAGGTCCAAAAGGTCCTTTGCGCGTTTGCAGTATCCGCAGGATGGCTTTGTGTAAATTGTGTACATGGCGATCTTTCTCCTATTAGGCTTCGCAAGATTTGCAGGACAAGAGCTCACGCGCTAGTTCCTGGGATGGGTTTGTGGAGCGTTGGTAGTAGAGGGTCTTAACGCCTTGCTTCCAAGCTTCAATCATAATGAGATTCACGTCCTTGAGCGGAGCTTCTGGGTGAATCATGAGGTTCAAGCTTTGGCCCTGATCCAGGAATTTCTGGCGGTCCGCTGCCTGCACGATGATCTCGATTTGTGCGATTTCACCGAATGTCTTGAATACAGCACGCTCATGTGGAGTCAAAAACTCCAGGTGTTGTACCGAACCACCGCGGAGGAGAATGTCATCCCAGACTTCCTTCGTATCCTTGCCGTAGCTCTTTAGAACTTCCTTGAGGAATGGGTTCTTGTAGCCGAACTTGCCCTTCTGGAGGTCCTTCGTAAAGTAGTTGGAGTTGAGAGGTTCAATGCTCGGTGAAACCTGGCCCAGGATAAAGCTGGACGATGTTGTTGGAGCAATTGCCATAACCGTCGTGTTGCGACGACCATAACCCTCGAGAACCTCAGGCACACCCAGGAGTTGACCTAGTTCCTTGGAACCTTCGAGGCATTGTTCGAAAATGTGCTTGTGGACTTCAACGTTCAAATGCTTTGCTTCTGCGGATTCAAACGCAATCGATTTGCGCTGCAAAAAGCTGTGCCAACCAAGTACACCAACGCCAATAGCGCGGTGACGCATAGCAAAACGGCGGGCATCTTGCATCATTGGAACACCGTCAGTCTTCGCAATGTATTCGCTCATTACCGCGTCGAGGAACATCGTGAGAACCTTAGCAACACGGCTGTCTTTCCAATCCTCGTAGTGGAGGAGGTTCAGCGAAGCCAGGCAGCAAACGAAAGATTCATTTGGGCTAGAAGGAAGCGCGATTTCCACACACATGTTGGAGGCGTAGATTTTCATGCCCTTGTCCTTGTAGACCTGAGGGGCACCGTTGTTCACGTTGTCTGTGAAGAACACATAGGGATAACCGGACTCAAAACGCTTCTGGATAATACGGGTCCAGATCTTACGCTTTTCCTTGTCGCCAGCAATCATGCCTTCCATCCACTCATCGCTGATGCAAACGCCCAGGGAGAGATTCTGGATACTCGAACCTTCTTCACGGAGATTCAAGAATTCCTTAACATCAGGGTGTTCAACTGGCAGATAAACCGCGCAATGACCACGACGAACATTGCTCTGGCTAACAACGTTGGTTGTCGAGGAAACCAAGTCCATATAATGGACTGGGCCATCGGCTGTACCACCACTGGAGATTTCCGAACCACGTGGACGGAGAGCACCATAATAGGCGGATGTACCAGCGCCCAGCTGAGTCATCTTGCCAATTTCAGCAGTCTTCAACAGAATGCTGTCCATGTCATCATCGACATAGGAACCATTACACGCAATTGGGAGGCCACGGCCTGCACCAAAGTTTGCCCAAACTGGCGAACTCAGTGAAATCCAACCGCGCATCATGTAGTCTTCGAACTCGTCGGCAAAACCCTTAATGCCCAGGTACTTCTCGGCTGTTTCTGCAATCTGGCGAATTCTTTCTTCCGCGGTTTGTTCTCCGCGAAGGTATCCACGGCCCAAATATGTCCGCGAATCCTTATTGAGCCAATAGCCCTTTTCATAATCCATACGTCTACCCATCCTTAAATGCGAATTTAGTCTAAATTTTTTGGAGATTAAAACAGGTTGTCTTCATCAAAAGCGCGAGACTTCTTGGAGTACTCAACTGGACGCTTGACGAAAAAGTCTGTCATATTGTTGCCCAGGAGCTCTTCGTTAAACCAAGTGGTTTGGTCGAGCATGTCGGGGTCAACTTCAAAGTTCTTACCATAGCCGATTTGGACTAGGCTCTGGTTGATGCGGTCCTTAATGAACTCCTTGAGGATTGGAGCCGAAAGGCCGTCATCTTGAAAGTCACCCAGCATCCAATCGATAAGCTGGGATTCCGCTACAAAAGCGGCTTCACACTCTTCGATGACTTTTGCTTCCAGATCAGCGTCAAACAGTTCTGGATATTCCTCGCGGAGTGTGTTGATCAACTTGATTCCCACCAGGGCGTGAATCATTTCTTCATTGCGCGTGTATTGGACTTGCTGCGCAGTATCCTTGAGGATGTTACCGCGGAAGCGGTTCAACCACAGGATATTGTAGAATTGGCTAAACAGGGAGACATTTTCAACAAACAACGTAAACAGGATGATCGCGTAGATGTATTGTTTCTTGTCGTTGTCCGCGTAGACCTTATTAAGGTACTTGCGCAGATATTCGACTCGACCCTTCACAACTGGTTCCTCGAGATTTTCTTTGAACGCCTTTTCCAGTTTGAGGACGTCCAAGAGCTTCTCGTAAGCCTGGTTATGGATAACCTCGGTATTTGCCATAGCGTATCCGAGGTCATAAATGGATGGGTGTGGGAAGTTGTCACCTAGGTTAGCCCAGAATCGCTTTACAGCGATTTCTACCTGACCAATTGCAGAGAGTGTCTTAACGACGATACGCTTTTCGTCCTCGGGCATTTCCTTCTTGAATTGATGATAGTCGGATTTGAAATCGAACTCATTGGGTGTCCAAAAGCCAGCCCAAATTTTATCGATGAAGGTTTGTGTCCAAGGGTAGAGGTTCGGCTTACGCGCGATTTGTTCTTCGAAAAGCATATTCTTCTCTTCTTTTTCTTACTGTTCAAAAGGTCAAATATTTAGCCAGGCCATTCTGGATTATCAGTGTACTATTACGTTTCCTGGACAGATTTTCAATAAATTTCTAAACAGATTTTACCGAAGATACTCACAGGTGTAGTGGTACGCTAACTGACTAATTACTTGTTTTGTTTAAGGGTTTTTAGGATTTCGTTGCGATCCATAAGCTGGCCTCGGGGTGTAACCTCACCCGTGATGACGCCCTCTTCCTGGTTCTTTTTAAGGTCGTGATCGTGCTTTTCCTTTTCCATCTTCAACTTGATGCTTTTCATTTTTGCATCCGTTTTATTCTGGCTAGCTTTAAGCGCGATTTCGAGCATCCTGGCGGCTGGCTCCATGATGGATCCCGCATTCTTGGGTTCCATGTTAAAAGCCATGTCGATCATGTCACGATGTGCTGTCATTGCAGCGTCGTGGATTTCATCCATTTCCTTGGCGTGTTGACGGGATCCATCGGGATCGATCAGCGCGTCATCGAGATTATCGTTGGAGATACTCAGGTGACCACTAATGGCCTCAAGCGCACCAAGGGATTCTTCCTTCTGTGAATCATCAATGAAAGATTCCAGACTAGGAAGCCCTAGGGTTTCTTCAATCTGTTTTGTCATGGAAAGTGACTCCCTGTAGAATATACAAAAGCTGTGGTCATAGCTATATTTACCAGGGTAGGATTTAGGATTTTTTCTTAACTTTGCCTTTGCCGTAAAGGTCGTGTTCCGTCATGACGCGGAACTTAATACCCTTGCTAATGCAATAGGCTTCGGCAGCCTTCCATTTTGCAGAGTTTACCACGAACGCGGCTTTGTCGCGCTTGGTCTTAGCCTTCTCCAGAAGGGTTTGGCTGATCGGCTTGATTTCGATGAGTTCGCCGTGACGGTTGCCGTTCTTGTCCACATAAAGAATCAAGAAATCCGGAATGTACCGGTGCCAACGTCCAGTTACTGGATGCTGATATGGAATCTCAAGGGACTCGCTTGCCCATTGGAGGATCGATGGGTGCTGATCGCAAACATTCATGAATGTAAGCTCCCATGCACTGCGATACACAATGGGATAGGAACCTACATATTTGGTAGGATTCTTGGGCACGAATGGTGCACTGTGGTATTTGCTCATGTCAGCCCCTTTACCATACGCTTCGCAATGTTTTCGCCAATTGTGGGGGCGCCAGTGATCGCGTCGGTAACGGTTTCAGTGGCACGTTGGACAATTCCAGTGAAAATATTATTTTCGGTTTGATTAGCTGTGATTGTGCTACTGCTACGGTTCACATTGTTGGAGTTACCTGTGACTGTAGCTTTTGCCGAATTAAACAAGTCAGCCAAGCCCGTACTAAGCGTTCCAGCGTTCTTTGCGAATGCCTGCGCTAGAGCAGTAGCCTCAGGGGTTGCCGAGTTTGTACGGGGCTCGTAGAAGTTTGATTGGCCCAGTCCCATCTCCTGTAGGAGACCGGGAGTGTCAGAGATTTTCAAATTGTTTCCCTTGTAGACAATACCCTCATATTCCAATCCAATGTTGATTGTGGGTGTGTCAGCGCAATCCTCATAGCTGAGATTGCTTGGCTTGAACGACTTGACCTTTGGATTCAGGATATCAAAGCGGCTGTAATTGCCACCGTAAAGGAGGTAAAATTCAATCTGTGAGAAAAAATACGTATTGGGAACCGTGGGTGGTGTGAACCCCCATCCGGAATTGCCTTGGTTCATCGTTGCCGATGTAATATCCCAAGACCAATCCAAGACGGCATCATTCTTTGGATCTCCGTAGTAGAATCGGAAATAATCCTCGAACATGTGGTACGTTTTGTTATCCACAGTATCGTAGAATGTGAAGTTGATGGGTTCGTACTCCACCTTCTTCTGGATAATGCGTTTGCGATTATATTGATTGAGGGTTTGAGTATCGAACGACATCTGAGGACGTTCGATTTCCTGAGCAATTACGCCAATACCTTTTGACCAATCATTTCCCGAAGCTTGCTGACTGTGCGGGCCATCGCTGCGGGAAGTGATTGTGCGAACAAAACGGACGTAATAGAGAAACCCAGGCCGAGGAGTTCCGTCCCAATATTGACTATCGAGACGGAAGTTCCGTACGCCGGTACGGCTATCCTTCAGCATGAGCGACATGGTAACCCCTATTAGACGCGGTTACCTGCAATGAATTCTGGCAGAGCAGTCATGAGACCGTCACCCAGTGTTGCGTTGTCGTAACGAATTGTCATCGAAATTGTCTGGAACTCAGAATCCGAATAGTCGAGCTCTGTGGACTCGTAGTTTTCGATCATGCAGCCTTCGAGTGTCCATGTGTCGAGAACGCCATCGTTACCACCGTCCATTGTCTCAATGAGCATTGTGAACTTGTAGTTAACACCGGATGTGAAACCAGTCTGTTCCAGGTGGTTCAACTGCTTCTGGATCTGGTGAGCGCAAAGGCGTAGAACTGTGTTTGTGATGTCATCGCGAACGACCAGTGTGACTGTTTCCCACTCATGCTTACCCGCGTAGTAGGCTACGGAGTTGTAGGAGTGAACTGGAACCGACTCGTGACCTACAGTTGGCTTACCAACGCTTACGACTTGCTGAGTAAGCTCAATGCCGCCTGCGATTGGTCCAAAGTTGATGACGCGAACGCGGAAGCGATACTTAGCTTTTGGCTGGAGAATACCGCCACGGCCAGCACCGCCACCAAGTGGAACGCCAAATTTAGATAGTGTTTCTGCCATTAGGGTACTCCTGTCTGGGACTTATATTGGATATTTACCAGACAGGTTAAAAATAGTAATGTATGTGGTTTACTTTACTGGATCACCATATACTTGGATCCATGGTTGGGCGCCCTGGTATATGTTAAAAGGGTCACGAGGTATACCATCGCATATTGGGAACACAATTAGCTGAATTTGGTATACGCCTGTTGGTAGAGTGTGGGGGATAGGAAGAAAGCTTTTCATTACAAATTTATGGGTGGTGCCCCGAGGCATGATATTACGAGACTTACCAATTTGTACTGAATAACTGACTGGGCCAGTCATCGTGAATTGGTAGTCCGCATAGCAACCAATTTCATGTTTAGTTGCCTTGTTCTCAATGAGGATAGCTTCACCGGGATGGAATTTATAGGCTGGCTTCCAATCCTTAGCGGATTGGATTGTTGGAATTTCATCCATTACGATGAATTCACTCTTGTCGGCTTCATAAAAGTAACCGCCAAGATTCGCCATACCCATGACGAGAATCATTGCAATAACCATATTGGCTGCAAAACGAAATAGTGGATTGGATTCTCTGAACATGTTTGCGTCTCCGTGCAGATTATTTATCTGGGAGACAAAAAAGGGTGGAAGGTTTAATTTACCCTTCCACCCGAGGAGATAAAATAGTTCTTCTCTAAATTTAAAGCAACAGTGGCGACCACTGCGGATTTACCTTACTCGGTTTCGGTGATGTTGAGTAGTAAATCCTGACGCTGATTGTCTTTTTCAGTTACAATATTAAAAGCTGCCGCTGTCATCACCTCATGTAGCAACGTGAAAACCTCGTCCTTGCTGCTACATGTCTTATTTACACGTTCTGGATGGTTAAGCGCAATATGTATTTTATTAGGTCCGAAGAATCGGATTAGACCGAAACCTTCATAGCGACCATTACCTGCGCTGCGGTTGTTCCACCGTGTTATACGGGAAACTGGTTGTTTGTAGTTGTGTATCGTACCGAGGATGCCACCGCAAGCCTCATAAAAGAGCTCTTTTTCGTTCATGCCCTATTTATGGTGCCTGCGGTGGTTTTTGTCAACCCGATTAGAGTCGGGCGTAAACCTTGCGGGTGAGGACGACATTTGCAGTCATCGAAACACGCTGGGTGATGCCGGCTTCTTCTTCGTCATCACCGCCGCCCATCGCTGCGGCTTCGAGCATCATACCCGCCGGACGGCTGTTGTACATCTGGCTACGCATAGCCTTTGCAGCAACGGCGTCGCCTTGGAAGTTTACGCTGCCAACCATCCAGTTCTCGTCATTTTCGGAGATAAGCTCGTTGAGAAGACCAGCTTCGTCCTTGGCCTTCGCATAAAGTTCCTTGCGGAGCTCCTTGTTGGCTTCGTCCATCTGTGCCTGGGTCGGAGTGTAGTCGGTGTCCTGGAGTTCGAAAGTCAAACCCTTGCGGTTGGTACGTTCGATTGCCTTGGTGAGGCCGTTCAGCACGGATTCCTTCACGCGGACGTTCATGCGGTAGGTGGCGATTTCCATACCCGTACGGGCATCTTCGACCTTGCTCATACCCGTCACGTACCATTCGGCGCCGGGGATCATTTCAGCCGCAGCCTTTTCGACTTCGGCGCGGGCGTCGACGCCCTCGTCAAGGACGAAATTCACGTTGAAGATGAGTTTCACGGTTTCAGCCGTGATATAGCGTTCTGCCGTAACCGATACGGAAACGGAATTCATTGGAATATTCATAGGGAAGCTCCTTGGTTTGCCCGCATGGTTCCTACAGGATTTAGTTGCTCAGGACAAGACAAAGAAGCCCGCAAAAGCGGGCTTCTTCAAAAACACATTTGGCATTGGAGTTGTTCAAGCCCTGTGAACCGCCAGTTGCCTAACGACCCACTACTCCTTACGTTTAGCTAAGGATCCGAACAGAGATCCTTAGCATCAATACCCACTCTACGCGTTGCCGGGTCGGTGACGAATTTCGGTGTCACTTGATGCCAAACATACAAAACCCGAAGGTTTTAGAAATCCGACTCCACCGTTCAAGGCAGAGCCCGTCCATCATGGCTAGTCACTTCTAGCACCTCTCGCACACCCGACGTTTCCATTGTCGGTCTATCCTTACGCTTTGGAAAAAGCATCCTAGTCACCAAGCGCGAAAGTTATAGGTTCAGGAACAAACGTTCCTCGATGAACTTGTCCTTAATATAGAGTTAACGCCGCTTGGTGTCAAATATAATCCAACGCGCGATAAAGGATTCTTTCGTAGGCGCCCATAGTTTCGTCGTACCCGATGGGATCGCGCTGCTTGAAGTCTTCGCGGGACTCACTCAGCCAGGGTTCCTTTTTGTCCATGATGTTAAATTCCATCAGTCCCTGTTTATATGCGGCGAAAATCTGATCCTCGGAGAATGCAATGGGCCCATCCTTGCGGGCGAAAATCAAATCTCTCACATTGGGGTGGTCATTCACGGCCTTCATATCCACGACACGGACCGAGCCGTAAAAATGATTGGGGTGACGGATGCGATCCGGATGCGGAAGCATAAGGAACTCATCTGGTAGCGCTGCCTCAGGATCATTGACAAAAATCCCTACAAGGAAATTGTCCGCGTCGGTATGTGCGGGAATGCGAGCGGTGAATGCAAGTTTAGTAAGTTGGGATCGCTGAATTGGCATGACAGACTCCTTTTGCCCAGTTTAACACAGAGTGGAATCAAGTCAAGGAAAAGCCCGGCGCTTAGCCGGGCTCCTCGGATTAAAGTGTTGTCGAAGTCGCATACAATTCCGAGAGGTCATCACCAGTGTTGACGATACGGATCGGAATGTAGATGAACTCGATTGCCTTCGCAGGCTGGATAGCCACGTCAACCCACAGCTCGTTGCGGTCGATACGGTCTGGCGTGTTGTTGGTCTCGTCGCAAACTACGATGAAGTCGTACATTGCATTGAGGTTGACCAGCGTTGCCATGTAACGCTCGAACGTAATACGGATCGAGTCGCGAGTGTGGAATGTGTGCTGTTCGAACAAGAATGGGCGGCTGATAACGTCCAGGTTGTAACGCAGGTAGTTGATCAGACGTGCAACGTTGATACGATCCAGTGCTGTCGCTGCGCTGTGACGTGTCTTCTGACCGTACAGCATGAGACCGCGGTTTGGAACATACGCGATTGGGTTGATGTTGTTCTCGTACAGTGTGTTGCGCTGACCTTCGTTCAGCAGCACCGAGCGGAACTCGCCTTCTTCTGTGAGGTAACCCACGTTCGAAGCGTTTGTGATCAAACCACGTGTTGTACCAGCTGGAGCATACCATGGGTAGCTGATCGAATCACTGTAAGCGATTGTACGCAGAGCCATTGTCGAAGGCGGAATCATAACGTCGAAGCCATCAACGTTCGAACCCAGACCCCATGGGTAGTACATACCAACGTATGGGTTGAATGTTGCAACGCCGTTTTCTTCGTTTGTTGCCACACCCGAAAGTTCCATCTTTGCAAACTTCTGGAGAGAAGTAGCCGATGGGTTCAAGCGGATTGGTGTGTCAGCAACGATGAACGCTACTTCCTTTTTGTCCGTGTTAAGGTTTACCATTTCGTCAACCAGTTCGATGTAACCGGGAGCGGCCATCAGGTTGAAGTAAATGGATTCTGCACGGATATCCTCATTCGTGTTGATTGTGCTTGTGAGGGCACGAACAACCATCGCACGCTGCGCCTTACGGCCCATGTTTGGCGAACCATCAACAGCGAGACCCGAAACAGTTACCCAACGACCGGCGTCAACCAGTGCAGGGAATGTCGAGAAGCCAACGTTGTAGGAATCCAAAGTCCAGTCTGTGGACTCATATTCACCGGCGAACCAATTTGGACGCCATTCCTTAACGTTGTTAGTCGCGTAACGCAGGTTAAACAGAAGTGTGCCTTCTGGGTAAACGCGTGGATCTGGGGCATCCGGATCAACATAGTTGGAAACCAGGAGAGAACCCATGTCGATTGGACCATTACGACGGCCGTTTGCTGTTTCACGAGCATCAGCAAAAACAATACCGAATGGAGTTGTCTGGTCGGAGTTGTCGATTAGTGTCCACGAACGGTTTGATTCATTGTAGCGGTAGATCTTTGGGTAGTTTTCCAGATCGGAAGTCTTGATCCAGAGATCATTGTGAGCAAGTGGCTGGCCGTTTTGCTGCATAAGTGGTGTGCTACCCGAGAGGATAGGACCATTTACGCTTGTGTTGACGTTGCCCGCTGCATTGCGGTAACCCAACCACTGGTCGCCATCGTTGATCATGATATCAACGCGGAAGTTGTCGTTAAACCACAGTGTACCTTCTTCGGCATCTGTTGTTGGTGCAACTGGGCCATAGTTGTAAACCAATGGTTCCCAAACTGCGCCGTTCCAACGACGGATTTCATGTGTTGTATTTGGAGCATCGTTTGTGCCTGTTACGTTGAAACGAACGTACAGGGAACCAATACCCATTGCAGAGCCAAACAGCGTGTTAGCTGCGGCGTCCGATGCGAGCAGAGGAGCAACGATTGTGTTCCACAGACCAGTGTCGCCGTTGAACAGCTTTACCGACCACTTGGCACCATTGTTAAATTCCGTTGTGTTGATCCAAACATCACCAGCAACCACGCGCTTGCGACCGAGGTCGTCGATACGGGATGGAATTGTGAAGTGTGGGTTGAACTTGAGAGTTACACCAAACTTTGTTTCGAGGCCGAGAATTACGGCAGCATCGGAATCACTGTCCATGATGATGTCGCCACCATCGATGTTAACGATAACAACCGAACCGTTTGCAACAAACGCCTTCAAAGCCTTAGCTGTCTGGCCCTTGGAAACATCGCTTGTGAATGTACCAAGCACAGTGTTGATTTCGTCAGCAATGTCGGTAACAGTGAGAGTTGTACCTGTGAAAGGAACATCAATCGCCGAAGCCACATTGTTGGAAATGTTCAGTGTGAGTGTCTTAGTGTCGATTGCGGCAACCGCACCCGAACCCAAGTTTGCGCCAGCAATACGTGTTACCTGAGCAGCCTTCCAGTTAGCGGAGCCAA
>Ga0196970_1002050_pt1 | contig 11337 bp, 12 predicted proteins | sample S1v_513CmetaG_FD_148672 | JGI IMG/M metagenome (GOLD analysis project Ga0196970, IMG submission 148672) | Soil microbial communities from Anza Borrego desert, Southern California, United States - S1+v_5-13C | ecosystem: Environmental > Terrestrial > Soil > Desert | place: USA: California... | reverse complement strand
TGGGCTTGCTTGACGACCTTGTGGAATAGGTTCTTGCCCCGGGGGGTGGAGGCAAACACGCCCCACCCGGCTCGGTCCGACAGTGCCGGGCGGATGATCTGAGTGAACACTGACGGTCGCCACATGGCGTACTCGTCCATGACCGCCCCGTCAAGGTAGAAGCCGCGAAGGCTGTCTGCGTTGTCTGCCCCCAGACAGTAGACCGTGACGTCGTTGACGAGGTTGACCTTGAGCTCGCTCTCGGAGGGGGGCTTGGCCCACCATGGCTCCGAGTAGTCCTTGAGGTACTGCCACGCGATCCGCTTGGCCTGGGTAAACGTTGGGCCCATGTACGCATATTGGGGCCGGGGCTTGCCAATCGGTGTACGCGCTGCCAAGATCACATCGTTCACTAGGGACACGGTCTTGCCGGCCCGGCGATGAGTGATAACTGCGGCCCACCGTTGGTGGCGGTTGTGAAATGGGATGAACTGCGCCCGGGGAGCGTAGTCGCTGCGAGCGGTCATGGGTTTGGCAGACGCTTAACAGGTGTGAGGTGCTTCACGTTGACGTCCTCTGCCGTCTCTGCTGCCTCCTGGTATGCCAGTCGCCGAGCCGTTAGCCACTCCGGCCAGGCCTCTTTGCCCTTCTGATTGTCGTCTTGCTGCGGAACCACCGGAGCTACCGTCTGGGGGATCATCCTCGCAAACAGGGGGTAGAACTTGTCCGGGTTGCGGTCCGCCCAAAGTGCGAGCCGGGGCACACCCCCTATGATCTCAAACGCTTGCTGCATCGCCTCTGCCGCCTTGGCCGTACGCAACGGCTTGGGGAGCTTAGCTGCGTGCATGCCCCTCTCCAGCAATGCTTGGAGGTCTTTGCTCACCCCTATGTTCGAGAGCTCACTCGCCGTGTCCGACGCATGAGCCGCGTGGTCGTAGGGTGGTGTGGGGTCTTCTGGGGAGGACATGCTCAGAAGTATAGCGCCTTCCGGCGCGCAGCGGAAGCGAAATTTTAAGTGTGGTATTGAGTTTGTCATGCGCGCGTATATTAGATGCTTGTCAGTCGGGGTGGTTTCGCGGCGGGACAATTAGGTGTGTGACACATAAAGTGTGACAGCTCAATCCCGTCGCTCAGTCCACGCCGAGGCCCCACCCACCCGCCGCTCGCCACCCATGTGTACGATCAGTCACCCTATTAATTGCTGCTCAAGCATAGCATTTCCCTATGACTGCGTGGCGCCAGGCATCATTAGCCACATTGATAGCCGTAGACTATTGACTATCATGTACCAAACCCCATAGCCCCGCCTTATGATGACTAGGACTATGAACGGCCCGGCGCCATAGCTAAATACAATCGAAATATCCAATCGTTTCAGGGTTTCCCCTAGCTAAATACGTGGTTTTTGGTATAGAATAGATGTACCGGATGAGAAATGACTCTCTCCGGCAACCTCAACTTTCTAGGAGTTTACCATGAAGCAAGTTACCGTGATGATCGAAGGCCAAGAATACCGTGTCGTGAACGCCAACGAGTACAGCGTCACCCCCAAGACCAACGAGTTCAAGATGACCGCCAACGGCGTGGAGTGCTCGGCCTGGTCGACCAGCGGCAAGGGCAAGAGCGCCGTGAACAACCACTACCTCTACTGGAGGGAAGGCAAGACGCTGTTCTGGTTCAAGTCCGACGCGTCCGAAATCGTGGCGGCTCGCACTCTTGGCTTCAAGATCGTGGACGGGGACCAAGTTGCCCCGTTGCTCAAGGAAATTGCCGACCAACGGGGGGAGCAAGCTCAGGAGCCGGCCGGGGAGCAACCGAAGGCACGCCGCCGCGTCAAGGCCTAAGCCCAAGTAACTCCAAGTAACGGCCCTACGGGGCCATTTTCTTTGCCTATCGGGGGCAAGTAACTGCAGGTAAAAGTGTTGGCGCTTGACTGTCTCGTGCTGCTACAACTAAGCCGATAAGCCGATAAGCCGACCCTAAAAACTCGGCTTCTGCGGGCGCGCGCGTACGTACGATCATGAGCCTAGCGTTAAAAATTTCTAATACTCGGATTAGTCGGCTTACTCGGCTTATTACCCTTGGACCATCTATAAGCCGACCCCTCTATGACTAAGCCGACTCGCTCGGCTTAGTTGCGCTCTCCAGCCTCTTAGCAGCCCTTCGGCGTGGTCTTAGCTCCCCGTCTAGCTGGGAAACGATGTACGGGGCAGCCCCCGTAATGAGTTGAAAGTCTATCCCCTGGCCGAGCCATTGTATTTTACGGTTGAGGGCCCAAACGAGGCGCTTACGCCGCTTGTAGCGCAGGTAAGGATCGGTTCCTTCAAATACGCTATAGCGACTCACCATATCGCGCAGAGCCCGTAGGGTTTCGGACGCAGCCTCGATGGACCAACCGGTATAGTCCTTGTAACGGATAGTCATTAGAATTTGCTCCTCTTGCCTAGCTCTTTCGTAGCGCGATCAATCTCCTCGTTCACCGCTGTACCATTACCAGCGATCAATTGGAACTTCTTCTCGTCAACGATCCATACTCGCTTTTGCTCCCCGTTGCGCCCGTACTTCTTGTCGCTGCTCTTCCAAATGGCGTCCCTCTTCAGAGACATAGCCAAGGAGGGGTCGCCCATATTCTCTAGAGAGGGCAGGTTCTCGAAAGTCATCAGGTGGCGAATAATAGCTAGGGATACAACTACCCATTCTCCCGGGTCCGCTCGCAGCTTCTCTAGCACGTTATAGGCGGCGACAGAGTTCTGACCGAGGGAAGCCAGGATAGCCTCTTTGCGATTATCGTCCATAGGGGGGCGCCACATAGCGAAATTGATATCTTGCCCCTCGCTTACCCACTTAGCGAACGATCGCATAACCAACTTGTCTTCGAGCAAAGCCCAAAGACGAGACCAATACGAATCCCCATGGCCTCCCTCAGGGAAGTGAACGTTCACGTACCAGATACGGCGATCCTCCATACCGTCATTGGGGACGTCTTCCAAGGCGTTGGCGTTTACAATCAGGCCAGAGTTGGTATCGATGGTGTAGGCGTCTACGCCCTTGCGCTCGATCCGGGTAGTGGGGTCAGCGATGAACGTCTTGATATTATTCATCACCTTATCCTTGTCGCCCCCCTTCACTTTGAGCTCGTTGATCATAATCAACCGCTTACCCTCTAGCTCCACATTGAATTTGGTGGCGAACGTCTCTGACGATCCAACGTGGCTATTCAAGGTGCCTATCAGTTTGCTAGCCAAGGAGTTGAAGAAGCCCTTGCCCACTCCTCGCTTGTCCGAATAGAGTACAGGGAAGGAGGTTGGCTTGCCCTTAGTGAACTTCAAATACTTGAGGTAGCTCCGAAGCCTCTCTACATCTTCGTGAGACATGTTACGACGCAAGTGATCCACTATAGGCTTACACTCGTCTCCCTCAGAGCCGTCAGGCCAAGCCCCAGAGGGGGAGTACAAGTTGTAGTACGACCCATCCTCTTTGTCGATAAACTCCTCACCTAGATACTCATATGTGGGGTTCACTACTTCAGTACGTTGAGGAGATTCAAGCCAAACGTCGAATCCTTTCACGGTCTGTACTCGACCCCCCTTAGCCATTGTCTTCTCGTTAATGGGAGCGTACAAGTCTCGGGCGCGACTCGGGGTGCGTACGTTCTTGTCCTCCCGATCTATGACGGACCCGCTACGCAGACAATATACCGCTCGATCCATCCGCAACATCAGATCGTCGTGCTCTTGCCCTTTGTAGACCTCGGCCTTTTGAATCAACTCAATGAGTAATGGGTTCCCCTTTTCACGCAGGAAGTCGTCTGGCCCTTGATCCTCCCCCGTATCGCTCTTGGGCAGGTCGACAAACCGAACGTCCTTGCACCCCAGAATATGCTTGAACTTGAACATCAGCTGCTCGCGCGCTCGGGCGACGGCGGGCTTGTGAGTGTTCGAGTCGAACAAGATCACGTTACAGAATCTGGAGAAGTCGATGTCCTGATCTTCGTACAGGAAGCGAATACCCCGCTTGGTCGATGAGTAGCTATTGACGCCGTTCAAGCCGATAGTGGGGTAGCCCGTCCACTTATGGACCGCCTTCGCCTTGATCATCGACTCAACGTGAAGAACGATCTGGCCCTCCCCTAGACTGCTCCACGTACGCTCTTGCCCCTCCAAAGGTTGAATAGGCTCATAGTGTAGAACGTTGGGGCGATCAAGAGGGGAGATCACCTTTGGCGGCGGCTCAGCGCCTCGCCATTGTTTGGGGCTCCCCAGGAAGCGCGCCGTGGCGTAGGGGACGTCCCCGACTAGATACGGCTTGCCATAGGGGTCCAAATACTCCAGGAAGATATACGGCCTGCCCGCAGCGAGCGTAGCCATATAGCCCTTCTCAATCAGCAGATGAGAAGAGTTGATCGGTACCAGACCCCTGGGGAAGTCAGCGGGTTCTAGACACCGATCATCTAGGTACTTGGCGAGTAATTCAATTGATTCGGGGGAAGTTATTGTAAATGGGTCAGACATAACGGAAAGTTACTAGACTGGATAACGATCCCGGGTTATAATCGGACCCGGGGATGAAGCTGGCGCAGATTCCTTTCATGCCATTTCTTAGCCCCCAATGATTCGCGTCGTTGGGGGCTTTTTCTTGCCCAGTAGGAATCGTCCTAGGGGCGAGTAGGATTCTACGGGCCTAGCCCCCTCCCGTCGATAGGGCGTAGCCCTGTCAGATCAGCCGTAATCCGGGCGATCTAGGCGAGCTAAGGGGGTAGTAGCCTCGACCCCTATTAGAGCCTCCTAGAGCCCTTCAAGCGATCGCAGTAGACGCCCAATCGATACGACACGATAATCGAGGCTCGATCAACATTCTAGGAAACGATCATGAAACGAATCGGCAAAGAACCCACCCCCACTGATCTCGGCCTCAAGATGCTCAACGAGCGGATCGCGGCACTGACGGAGCTCAAGACACTCTGCGACACGGACGAGTTCCGAGCCATCGCCACTATTCTCCATCAGCACGGGGGAGAGTGGTTCAGCACTCCCAGCATCGGAGACAAGGAGTTCTATTGGAACCCGTACCTCACGGGACTGGAGCGCTGGCACGACCCCAAGCTGACCACCTTGCTCGACGCCCTCATCAATCTAGAGCCCGACGAGCAAGACATGAAGGAGTTCAAGGAGAGCTACAACCGTGACTACAAGTTAGTCTGGAAGTTTGAAGACGGCTACAGTCTCAGGGTGTCCATTTGCGCCTATGAGAAGTCCGACACGGCCGAGTGCCGCAAGATCCAAGTCGGTACCAAGATGGTCGAGCAGCCCATCTATCGCTACGACTGCGTTGCCCCCGAAGGCAACAGCGGAGAACTCCCCCCGCCCGTCATCAAACTCGATTTGGACGACATTCCATTCTAAGGAGACGACATGAACTACGAACAATCCCAAGCTATGGAGCGCGCCGGGGAGACTGGCGAATTGGTCTTCGGCCGGGGGGAGCCAGAGGCAGGCGCTATCGATGCGCGCGAGCAGGAGGCGACGGTCCCGCCGGGCAACACGTTCGCCTATCGACTGCAAGAGTTTAAGCGAATCCTTAAGGCCCCCTCTCCCATCGACGTTCAGGTTTGCAGCCGCAGTTTTCTTCAAGAGTTGGTAGAACGCATCGACATCGCATCACCCCAGGAAGCACCACCAGCGGCAGGCGCTGCGCAGGCGGTGGCGCTGACCCCGATTCAACGCGACTTGCTGCGAAACCTTGGCGCAGCCGTGGCGTCTGAGCGTTCAAGGGAAAGGGGCGATGCATGGGATCAATTGGCCGAATTGCTCCGTGACCTTTCCGCTTGCGCCGCCCTCGCCACAACCCCCTCGCCCGAGGTAGCAGAGCAGCAGGGGGAGTATCCGCAAGGATGGCGTGCATTGCTGCGGGAGTCGGAAGACAACTTCAACCGCCAGTTCGGTATCAGCGTCTCCGCGGCCTGGGTCTATCGTGACCTTGAGGAATTGCTGGGGGCTGTTAGCGCCAAGCCGAGACACAAGGACTCCGACTTAGGCGAGCCTCCGCCGCATTCGCTTCCACACTGGGGCGAATGTGCGATGCGCGTTGAGAACTCCGACTTCATTGCAAAGCGCGTTGCAGAAGGCGGCCATGGCCCCGACGCTGACTCGAAGCTGGCGACCGAACTGCATCGATTCATCTACGAGTACGACGACGCGGACGCCTATCGCTCGGCGTGGTTTCTGCATAGGTTGGAGCTGGTCCTCGAAGAAGCACGCCTCGCCTCCCGTGCCGCACCGCACCGCAGGCTGGAGCAGGAAAGGATGGTGCCCAATGAGCATGCAGAACATGCCCCCAAAGAATGTGTTTGTGTTAGTGAAAAGACAAAGCCGGACGACCACGTCTGGGTCAAGTGCCCGAACGGCCACGGCGAAGTCACGCATCAGCACTTCGACTATTGCGGGTACTGCCCCGTGTGTAGCGCGATGATGACGAGCGCAGATGTCCCGTCTGCAATTTTAGAGATACCGGCAGACGCTGACAAGCAGTGGAATGCCGCACTGGACCTCGCCATAAAGTTGCTTGAGGGACGGTAACCGGACGTAACTAGGCTCGCTCTGGACCCACTGAGAGGCGTATCCTTGGTCCCCAAGGATACGCACTTACTATGTCCAACGTTGGCGTGCAGTACAAGCGTCCGCTCTACACCCCATGACCGTCCCCACCACCCAACCCGCTTCGGCGGGTTTTCTTTTGCTCCCTCGCGTAACCAGTCGTAATGCTCAATCGAAATAGCTAGACGGGCAATTCTGCTAACGTATAATCGGGGTTCCGGCACCGTCGCCGGTATCACCCGATCAACAACCGATCATAGGATAGATCATGAAGCTCACCAGCGAAAGCAACAAAGAAGGCCTGGCCGTCAAGAAGTACGCCATGCCCCGTCGCGGCGAAGAAGGCACCGCCAAGATCAACGGCGAAGAAGTCAAGACCATCGCCACGGCCGGTCGCGGCAAGGAATACACGTACTTCGTGTACAAGAACGTCTCCCTGTACGTCGAGGGGCGCCTGGACGCCGACACCGAGTTCGAACTGGACGTGCCCGATGACTTCGGCGCTGAAGAAGCCCCGAACCCGCGCGCCAGCACCTACGTGTCCAAGAAGAAGGCCAAGAACCCGGATGGCAGCGTGCCGGCCGGTGAATCGAACGCCGAGGGCGCGCCGCACACCGAGAACCGCGACGGCAAGGAAGTCGCGGTCAACCCGGACGGCTCGCTGGTCAGCGAAGACGCCCAGCGCGAAACGCTCGAACACGGCAACAACGCCAACGACCAGATCGCCAAGGAAGAAGACAAGTCCACCTACCCGGGCGACGGCGGCGACAAGCCGGCAGACCTGAGCGACACCAACCCGGACGGCTCCCCCATCGAGCAGCCGACCGAGGCGCCCAAGAGCCGCAGCAAGAAGAAGTAATTCGACCGGCGCGGGCCTAAGACCTCACCGGTGCGGGGTCCGCGCAAAGTCGAGCAAGCCTGTCCCTGCTACTATACAGGCCCCTAGTGGGTATCACTCCTGAGCCCCCGCCAGCGTCCTAGACACCGCTGGCGGGGATTCTTGTAGGATCAGAAACTACAGCAAGTACAGGACTCATCATGCCTAGCGCAACTCTTGCCGACACCCCCCTCGCTACCCTGCTCCACGAACTGGTCGAATCCCAGACCATGCGTCGCCGTGAGCAGAAGAAGCTCGACCTCATGGAAGAGCGCGAGAAGACCATCACCGCCGAGATTCTCAAGCGTGAGAAGACCGGCTTCACATCTGGCCACTACGTGGTCGACATCAAGCGGCCCGAGGTTCCCAACGTCAACGACTGGGCCCAGCTGCTGACCTACATCAAGGACACCGGTTCGGTGGACTTGTTGGAGAAGCGCCTCCTGAAGAGCGGTGCAGAAGCGCGACGCAAGGAGGGCATTGTGCTCCCCGGCGTCGAGTTCATCGAGAAACCCACCCTGAAAGTTGAGGTCCTGTAATGTCCAGCGGAGCCTGGGCCTATACGGAACAGCTCAGACGATACAGCGAGAAGTTGCTCAAAGATCATTGGGACAAGAAGCAAGGACCTTCCCGCTCTGAAGAGCAACCCAAACCGCGGTTCAAGAGAGCCGTACAACCCCGCAACAACACCCTACGGAGAAAGTGATTATGGCCACCAAGAAGACCGAAGAAGCGCAAGACGCGATCCCCAAGAACGAACCCGAGGTCCAAGAGGCCGTCAAGAAGGGGACCGGCACGGCGCTTGTCGCCTGGAAGGACCGCATGGTTGCCGTGAAGGCGGCGGCCCAGGAGGCCGAGAAGCCCAGCGGCGGCTTCATCAGCTTCAAGGGTGGTCGCATGTCCTACGGCGATGAGATGATCCCCGGGGACAAGATCAACGCAATTATCTTGGACTACAGGTTCGAGAACGACCTCTACATGGCTCCCTACAAGGCCGGCGTCGTGCGCTCCCCCGATTGCTTCGCCATTGCTTCCCCGGCCGAGAAGCACCTTCAAGGTCCGTACAAGCGGGACAAGGAAACGGGCGAACTGCTGATGAGCGAGCACGATACCTGGATCAGCGATGCCGAAGACCCGCAAGGCGACGCGGACGGCCTCTGTGCGGCGTGCGAATGGAACGAGTGGGGTTCTGCCGCGAAACTCCCGGGGGGCAAGCCCGACGCGCGGGGCAAGGGGTGCAAGACAACTCGGCGCCTCATGATCGCGGCCGCAGACGACTGCACGACGCCCGAGAAAATCGCTAAGGCGAGCGTGATGACGATGCTCCCCCCGGCGACCTCGGTGGACAACTTCCAGAACTGCATGAACCAGATCACCAAGGTTCTGGACACGGCCTGCTTCGGCGCGGTGGTCGAGATCAGCGTGAAGCCGCACGACAAGTTCCTGTTCCAGGTTCACTTCAAGGTGCTCCAGCAGATCACCAACGAAGACCTGCTGATGGCCCTTCTCGCTCGCCACGAGAAGGAAGCCCAGCGTGAGATCGTCTACCCCAAGAACAGCGAGCGCGAGGGGGGCACCGAGCCGCCGAAGCAATCGACCAAGTACTGATAAAGGGGACAATTATGCCTCAATTTCGCAAGAAGCCGGTAGTTATTGAAGCTACCCAGTGGTTCAAGGTTGGGGATCATCCCAACGTAAAACACGCCACTATGGAACAAGCTGCGGGACTCACTCCGGGAGTCCCTTGGAAGAATTGCGGCTGGATCAAAACTATCGAAGGCGGTCACGTGGTCAACCCTGGAGATTGGATCATTACGGGAGTGAAGGGTGAGCAATACCCTTGCAAACCCGACATATTCGAGGCTACCTACGAACCGGTTGTCTGAGCGACAACGATACTTTCCCCTTACAACGCCCCCGCAGCTATAATAGAGGCTCGGGGGCGTTGTTGTCTCCGAGTCCCTCTCAACTTCTAGGAAAGAACATGGTACAAAAGATCACCATCCACATCGGCAACATGTCGGCCGACGAAGCCCAGGCGCTATGCGAAGAGTTGCTCGACATGAAGTTCAACGCCGAGCAGAAAGCCGAGGTCAAGAAACTGGAAGTCAACGGGAAGATTCCCAAGGGCAATATGTTCAATGCGATCGAGGTCGACAAGGCCGAAATGGGCACCAACGCCCTCACCCAGTTGCTCGCAGAACTGTTCGGGGAGGACTTGGGCGGGCCGGCGCCGGACTACAACGGCGTCCTGGGCGATTCGTGCGATTGTCCCCGCTGTAACATCCGCCGTGCCGAGGGGGAGGCTGACCCGCTGCGCGACCTGGACGACCTCAAGATCACTTCGGCGCAGAGTTACGAAGCCCTGAAGGCGGGCTACGGCAAGACCGGCCGGGACATCCCCAAGGAAGCGCTCGACATCAACGCTCGCCTCGCCGATGTCGCTCGCAACTTCCTCCAATCGGTCCTCCCGCCGAACAATCTGAAGCACTAAACCAATGACCTTCGTCATCGATTTCGAGACGAAACGCATTGTCAAAGGGTCGGGGGTAGCTCCCCGGCCCGTTGGCGTTTCGATCCAGCGTCTGGGGGAGCGTAGCCACTACTACGCCTTTGGACATCCGACCAACAACAATTGCGACGAGAACGCAGCCCGTGAGGCTCTCCGGAAGGTGTGGTACTCCGGGGAGCCGATGATCTTCCACAACTCCAAGTTCGATATCTCAGTAGCTCACGAGCACTGGGAATTCGAGTGGCCGACCGGGAGGTTTGACGACACGATGTTCCTCGTGTACCTCGCCAATCCCATAGCTGTTTCGGTCGGTTTGAAACCCTCGGCCGAGACGTTCCTGGGGATACCCCCCGAGGAACAGGATCATGTGCGAGACTGGTTGATCGCCAACCAGAAGAAGGAATGGTTGGAAGAGGGGGACAAGTCCGTCAACAAGACCAACTTCGGCGCGTACATCTGGAGAGCCCCGGGCGATCTGGTGGGCAAGTACGCCGAGGGGGACACTGACCGTACGGGCAAGCTCTACGAGCACCTGATCGAGGACATCGCCTGTCGGGGCATGATGGCGGCGTACAAGCGTGAGATCGCCCTCGTCCGCATCGGCTATGAGATGGAGTCGTGCGGGGTTCGGGTGGACCGCCCCCGGCTCCTGGCGGACTACGTCAAGTATCAGGCCCTCCAGGAGGAAGCCGCAAACAAGGTCCGGCGCCTCCTGAACGCCCCCGATCTAGACCTGCTAAAGGCTGCGGAGCTAGCCCGGGCTATCGAGGCGAGCCCCCTCTGTGGGGAGCTACGCCGGACCCCTACGGGCAAGCTCTCTACCGCCGCCGACGCGCTTGTCGAAGCGGTTCACGACCGAGAGCTACTCCAAGCCCTGCGGTACTTCTCCACTCTCAAGACCCTGACGGGCACGTTCTTCAAGAACTGGCTTCGCTTCAGCGCTCGTGACGGGATGGTGCACCCCTCGTGGAATCAAGTGCGAGGGGGAGACTATGGGACGCGGACCGGCCGGTTCAGCTGTTCGGACCCCAATCTGACCAACGTGCCTACCGAGTTCGACGACCCCATCTTCGAGGGGTTGGAGATACCGTTCATGCGGGAGTACATCCTTCCTGACGAGGGGTACGTACTGGTCCCGGCCGACTACAACGGTCAGGAAATGCGCGGTCTGGCTCACTTCGCCGAGGGCAAGGCGCTTCAGATTTACAACGAAGACCCTCGGGCAGACTTCCACGAGGTAGCGGCCCGGCTCGTGAAGGAAACCAGCGGGTTGAACCTCAAGCGTAAGCAGGCTAAGATCACCGGCTTTTCTCTCATCTACGGGGCCGGTATCTCCCAGCTAGCGGGTCAGCTGGGGGTGCCATACGAAGAAGCGG
>Ga0196970_1002049_pt1 | contig 11337 bp, 10 predicted proteins | sample S1v_513CmetaG_FD_148672 | JGI IMG/M metagenome (GOLD analysis project Ga0196970, IMG submission 148672) | Soil microbial communities from Anza Borrego desert, Southern California, United States - S1+v_5-13C | ecosystem: Environmental > Terrestrial > Soil > Desert | place: USA: California... | reverse complement strand
CGCCCATGTTGTAGCCGCAGAACGGCAGCATGGCGAACGGGTCGCGGCGGATGGCGGCCTGGCCGACGGCGGCGGCGGTCGCCTCCGAGCCCATGGTCGCCGCCCAGTACACGCCTTGGCGCCAGCTGGTCGCCTCGAACACCAGCGGGAAGGTCTTGGACAGGCGGCCGCCGAAGATGAAGGCCGAGATCGGCACGCCGGCGGGATCCTCCCAGGCCGGGTCGATGGAGGGGCACTGCGCCGCCGGGGCGGTGAAGCGCGAGTTCGGATGCGCCGCGACGCGGCCCGACTCCGGGGTCCAGTCCTTGCCCTGCCAGTCGATCAGGTGCGCCGGCGGGGTGTCGGTCAGGCCTTCCCACCACACGTCGCCGTCGTCGGTCAGCGCGACGTTGGTGAAGATGACGTTGTGGTCCAGCGTCTTCAGCGCGTTCGGGTTCGACTTGATGCTGGTGCCCGGGGCGACGCCGAAGAAGCCGGCCTCCGGGTTGATGGCGCGCAGCGTGCCGTCCGGCTGCGGCTTGATCCAGGCGATGTCGTCACCGATGGTGCGCACCTTCCAGCCCTCGAACTCCGCGGGCGGGACCAGCATGGCGAAGTTGGTCTTGCCGCAGGCCGACGGGAAGGCGGCGCCGACGTAGGTCCGCTCGCCCTCCGGGCTCTCGACGCCGAGGATCAGCATGTGCTCGGCCAGCCAGCCCTGCTCGCGGCCCATGGCCGAGGCGATGCGCAGCGCGAAGCACTTCTTGCCGAGCAGCGCGTTGCCGCCATAGCCCGAGCCGAAGGAGACGATCGAGTGCTCCTCGGGGAAGTGGACGATGTACTTGTGCTCGGCGTTGCACGGCCAGGCGACGTCCTTCTCGCCCTCGGCCAGCGGGGCGCCCACCGAGTGCAGGCACGGCACGAAGTCGGCGTCGCCCAGCTCGTCCAGCACGGCCTGGCCCATGCGGGTCATGATGCGCATGTTGACGGCGACGTACGGGCTGTCGGAGATCTGCACGCCGATGTGCGAGATCGGCGAGCCCAGCGGACCCATGCTGAACGGCACCACGTACATGGTGCGGCCGCGCATGCAGCCCTCGAACAGGCCGTCCAGCTTGGCCTTCATCTCCTCGGGGTCGACCCAGTTGTTGGTCGGGCCGGCCTCTTCCTTGGTCTTCGAGCAGATGTAGGTGCGGTCCTCGACGCGCGCCACGTCGCCCGCGTCGGAGCGGCAGAGGAACGAGTTGGGGCGCTTCTCCGGGTTCAGGCGGATGAAGGTGCCGGCCGCGACCATCTCGTTGCAGAGCCGGTCGTACTCCTCCTGCGAGCCGTCGCACCAGTGCACGCGCTCCGGCTTGCACTTCAGCGCGATCTCCTCGACCCAGGCCAGGAGCTTCTTGTTCCTCGTACGTGCAGTCATTTCAGAGCCTCTTTGCCTTTCGCCGGCCCGACGGTTTCCCCGCGGCGGCCTGCCGGCCAAATCATGTTGCCTCGGCGGCCCCCTTGCGGAGCACCACCTCTCCTCGTGTCTCCGATCCCGGCGTGGACCGCCGGCCCGGACCGTTACACCACGCCCCTCCGCGCCAGCGGGCGGGGGTGCGGGATGGTCAGCCTGCGGCCCTCGGGTCCATAGCGGCTGCCGGTCGGTCCGTGTCGATCCACTGTCCTGGTCTCCTGGTTGCGCTGTTTGACGCCGCTTGCCGCGGCTTGCTGGTTTGGCGTGTCGAGATAATCAGACGGGTGCGGACGGGCTCCCCGCCCCCGCCGCGTCCTGGCGTCGGCGCCGGGCGCGCACGGCGAGCCGGATCAGCTCCGCCTTGGCCCCCTCGCCGTCCTGGACGCGGTGGTCGAAGTCGAGACGGCCGACGAGGCCGCCCCGCCGGAGATCGACGCCGTCCGGGTCGATCCCCGTCACCGCCCAGCCCCCGTCGCCGGGAAGGCCGAGCAGGACGCCGGCGAACAGCTGCACGGCGTCCGATTCCTGGTCGTTCATGGTGCGCACGAGGTCCGCCTCCCGCGCCGCGAGGTCGGCGGGCACCGCCGGCAGCAGCAGATCCGCCGCCTCGATCCAGCGGATGCGGCCGAAGCCGGCGACGAGGTGCGCGCGCTCCACCTCCACCCTGTAGAAGGCGAAGTCGCCGAAGCCGGCGTACTGCGCGGCCTCCGGATGGCGGGCGAGATAGCGGTCGCGGTGGCGCGGCTCGTCGGTGGGCACGGCGCGGCCCAGCACGGATACGCGGGCGCCGGCCAGCGGCTGCGCCAGCCCGGCGGTGCCGTCGAACAGCAGGCCCACGCGGTTGTCGGCGAGGATGTTCTTCGTGTGGTCGGCGAGGCGGGAGATCAGCAGCAGCGGCGTGCCGTCGTGGTCCAGCGCGGCCAGCGCCAGCGACGGGTACGGCCAACCGGCCCCGTCCTTCAGGGCGGTGGCGAGCGCCACCCGGTCGGCCCCGCGCATCACGCGGCGCGCGGATTCGCCCGGTGAATCGGCCTGATCCACCGAATGGGTATCCGCCGGCCCCCTGGGTTTGGGGCCGCTGGAGTCAGCTGTTGAGCTCATTCGTCTTTTGAGTGCGTCCGCCCGTGCCGCGGAGTTTCCCCCGCCGCCGTTTTGCTGCCATATTGGCGCGGAGAATGTCCCGATGAAAGGAAAAACTGGCAGGTTATGCGTTTGCATCGCAACAATCGGCAACGGAGTTGCCCGAAAGCGTTGCCGCGCGGGACATTCGAAAGAGAGGACGCGACTTCATGGCGCAGACGATCGCGCTCGTCGATGACGACCGCAACATCCTGACCTCGGTATCGATGGCGCTGGAGGCCGAGGGCTTCGACGTGCGCACCTACACCGACGGCAGCGAGGCGCTGCGCGGCATCACGCAGCGCCCGCCGGACCTCGCCGTGCTCGACATCAAGATGCCGCGCATGGACGGCATGGAGCTGCTGCAGCGCCTGCGCCAGACCATGCAGATGCCGGTCATCTTCCTGACCAGCAAGGACGACGAGGTGGACGAACTGATGGGCCTGCGCATGGGCGCGGACGACTACATCAAGAAGCCGTTCTCCCAGCGCCTGCTGATCGAGCGCATCCGCGCCCTGCTGCGCCGCGAGTCGCTGGCCCGCGACAAGGAGGCCGGCGGCACCGCCGACCCCGGGCAGGTGCTGACCCGCGGCCCCATGACGCTGGACGGCGCGCGCCACGCCTGCACCTGGAAGGGGCAGCCCATCGACCTGACGGTGACCGAGTTCCTGCTGGTCAAGGCGCTGGCCCAGCGCCCCGGCCACGTCAAGAGCCGCGACCAGCTGATGGACGCCGCCTACGGCGAGCACGTCTACGTCGACGACCGCACCATCGACAGCCACATCAAGCGCCTGCGCAAGAAGTTCAAGGCGATCGACCCCGAGTTCTCGCAGATCGAAACGCTCTATGGCGTCGGTTACCGTTACAAGGAGCAGTGAGCGCCCGCACCGCCGGCCGGCCCAGCAGCCGGGCCGGCGGCTGTCGCCGCTCACCGTGCGCGTGCTCGCCGTCAACGTGCTGGCGCTGGCGCTGCTGGTCGGCGGGCTGCTCTACCTCGGCCGCTACCAGGACCGGCTGATCGCCGCCGAGATGGAGGCGCTGGAGACGCAGGCGCGCATCTTCGCCACCGCGCTCGGCGAGGGCGCGGTGCAGCGCGCCGAGGCGCCGCCGCCGGAGGAGGCCCCCGGCGACTCCCCGGCCGAGATCCCCCCGGAGATCCCCCCGGAGATCTACGAGCTGTCGCCCGAGCTGGCGCGGCAGATGGTGCGCCGGCTGGTCGAGGCGACCGACACGCGCACCCGCCTGTTCACCCCCGACGGCGCGCTGGTGGCGGACAGCCGGGTGCTGACCGGCTCGCCCGGCACCATCCAGATCGTCGAGCTGCCCGCGCCCGAGGAGCAGGGCGGGCTGACCCGCGCCGCGGTGACGCTCTACAACTGGCTGACCGACACCATCCCCGGCCGCGAGGGGTTCCCGCTCTACCGCGAGCAGCCCGTCCCGCGCGCCGGCCACTCCCCCGACGCCGAGCGCGCGCTGGCCGGCGAGGAATCCTCCACCGTCTGGCGCACCGAACGGCCGGGCGAACGGCCCGGGCTGATGCTGACGGTGGCGGTGCCGGTGCAGCGCTACTGGCAGGTGCTGGGCGCCGTCATGCTGTCGCGCAGCGGCGCGGAGATCGACGAGGCGGTCCGCTCCGTACGCTTCGACATCCTGCGCGTCTTCGCCATCGCGCTGGCGGTGACGGTGCTGCTGTCGGTCTATCTGGCCGGCACCATCGCGCGGCCGATCCGCCGGCTGGCGCGCGCCGCGGACCGCGTGCGCTCCGGCCACGGCCGGCAGGTGGAGATCCCCGACTTCACCGCCCGCGGCGACGAGATCGGCGACCTGTCGGGCACGCTGCGCGACATGACCGCGGCGCTGTGGGCGCGCATGGACGCCATCGAGCGCTTCGCCGCCGACGTCGCGCACGAGATCAAGAACCCGCTGACCTCGCTGCGCAGCGCCGTGGAAACGGTGAGCCGGGTCAACGACCCCGACCGGCGCGAGCGGCTGATGGCGATCATCGCCGACGACGTTCAGCGCCTGGACCGGCTGATCTCCGACATCTCCAACGCGTCGCGCCTGGACGCCGAGCTGTCGCGCGCCCGGCTGGAGCCGGTGGACATCGGCGCCATGCTGGCGATGCTGGCCGATATCCACGCCGCCACCGTCGAGGGCGCGCCGGACCACCCGCGCCTCACCGTCACCATCCCCACCGGCGCCGACCTGACGGTGCCGGGGCTGGAGGGGCGGCTGACCCAGGTGTTCCAGAACCTGATCGCCAACGCCGTGTCCTTCTCGCCGCCCGGCGGCACCGTGCACGTCGCGGCGCGGCGCGAGGGCGGCGCGGTGGTGGTGACCGTCGCCGATTCCGGCCCCGGCATCCCCGAGGGCAAGGAGGAGGCGATCTTCGAGCGCTTCTACACCGAGCGTCCGGCCGGCGAGAAGTTCGGCACCCATTCCGGCCTGGGGCTCAGCATCTCCAAGCAGATCGTCGAGGCGCACGCCGGCGCCATCGCCGCGGCCAATCGTCGCGACGAGTCGGGCGAGATCGCCGGCGCCGTATTCACGGTGCGGTTGCCGGTCGCGGTGTGATCTTCATCATAGGTGCGCCGCACCGGGTGGAGTACACTCACCCTTCGGATTGTGCCGGCCGATGGATCGCGACGCATGGCCCCGGAGCGGAGGACCCCGCCCGGACCTCCGTGCCGGACGGCCCCTTGGCGTGTCGGAAGCGGGGGAGCCCATGTCCAGTGCCAGCGCCAAACTCGTGGACTTCAACCGTTACCGTCTGGCCCGCCTGATCCGCGACGCCGGCCGGCAGCAGGGCGAACTGGCGCGGATGATGCGCGCCGCCACGGTCGAGCGCAGCCAACTGGCCGAGGCGCTGAACGGCGCCCAGCGCCACCTCGCCCGCATCGCCGACTCTTATAAGGTGCTGCTGGTCCGTCTGGCGCAGGAGAAGGACTTCCGCGAGGCCTGCCAGGCCGCCACCGAGCTGGACGACCTGGACGAGATGATCCGCCGCCGCGACGAGCTGGCGAAGCGCCTGGAGGACATCCGCCGCGAATCCCGCGCGCCGCTGGTGGTGGAGTAGAGTTGAAGCCATCGCGATAAACCTCTGAAAATCATTTACTTTTCCGTCATCCCCGCGAAGGCGGGGATCCATAATTCCCAAAGCAAGCGGCTTAGGTACGTATGGATCCCCGCCTTCGCGGGGATGACGGTTCAGTTCGTGATTCCAAGGACGGGCAGCACCGCACTACGGGCGCACCCCGTAACGTCGGAGCGTGGGGAGGGCGTTCATTCCGTCCCATTGACAGAAACCACGGCACGCCTCACCTTGGCCGCATGGTGACGATTCATGGCACCTGCGTTCTGGTCGGGGGAATCGGCGTGTTGCTGCGCGGGCCTTCCGGCGGCGGCAAGTCCGACGTCGCCGTGCGCCTTATCGACGACGGGGCGCTCCTCGTCGCCGACGATCAGGTTCAGGTGCGCGCCGAGGGCGGCCGGCTGATGGCCACCGCCCCGGCGCCGCTTGCCGGCCTGATCGAGGTGCGCGGCGTCGGAATCCTGCCGGTCCCCACCGCCGAGACCGCGGAGATCCGCCTCGTCGTCGATCTCGTGGCGGCGGAGGCCGTGGAACGGATGCCCGAACCGGAAACCGTCACGCTCATGGACCGCTCCGTGCCGCATCTGGCGCTCTCGCCCTTCGACGCCTCGACGCCCGCCAAGCTGCGCCTCGCCGCCGCGGCGGTGGCGGCCGGGCGCCTCGGCGCGGTGCCCTCCCCCCGCCACAGCCCGACATGACCGACACCATCCCAGACGCTCCCCCGACCACGGGCCGCCGCCGCGTCCTGCTCGCCACCGGCATGTCCGGCGCCGGGCTGTCGGTGGCGCTGAAGGCGCTGGAGGACCTGGGCTACGAATCGGTGGACAACCTGCGCCTGTCGCTGGTGCCGGCGCTGATCGCCCAGGGCGACCCCAGCCACCGGCCGCTGGCCATCGTCATCGACAGCCGCACCCGCGACTTCTCGGTCGCCGCCTTCCTGGACCAGATCGAGTCGCTGGCGGCGCGGCCGGACCTGGACGTGCGCCTGCTGTTCCTCGACTGCGGCGACGAGGTGCTGCAGCGCCGCTTCACCGAGACGCGCCGCCGCCACCCGCTGGCCGACGACCGCCCGGTGCCCGACGGCATCCAGCGCGAGCGCGCCCTGCTGTTTCCCCTGAAGCAGCGCGCCGACGTGGTGATCGACACCACGCAGCTGTCGATCCACGACCTGCGCCGCCTGCTGGCCGGCAACTTCTCGCTGGACGCCCAGCCGGCGCTGCAGGTCTTCGTCACCTCCTTCTCCTTCCGCCTGGGCCTGCCGCGCGAGGCGGACCTGGTGTTCGACGTGCGCTTCCTGACCAACCCGCACTGGGACCCGGCGCTGCGCCCGCTGACCGGGCGCGACGCGGCGGTCGCCGCGAAGGTCGAGGGCGATCCCGACTTCCCGGCGTTCTTCGGGAACCTGACGGGCTTGTTGAGGCCGCTGTTGCCGCGCTACAACCAGGAAGGAAAGAGCTACCTGACCGTCGCCATCGGCTGCACCGGCGGACGGCACCGTTCGGTCTTCGTGGCCGAACGGCTGGCGGAATGGTTGAAGGGCTTGGGCCTGAAGGTCGCCCTCAGCCACCGGGACCTGGAACGACAAGGCCCGCGCTCCGGCTGACCGGAGCGGAACGGGCCGCCCTGCGACGGGCGAAATGAGGGTGGGAGGTTTATCCCAGCGTGAAGGACAAGCGATGATCGGTATGGTTCTGGTGACCCACGGACGGCTGGCGGAGGAATTCATCGCCGCCCTCGAACACGTCGTGGGCGAGCAGCAGCAAATCCGCGCCGTCTGCATCGGGCCGGACGACGACATGGAGCAGCGCCGGCAGGACATCCTGAACTCGGTCGCTGCGGTGGACGACGGCGCCGGGGTGGTGGTGCTGACCGACATGTTCGGCGGCACGCCGTCGAACCTCGCCATCTCGATCATGGACAAGGCGAAGGTCGAGGTCATCGCCGGCGTCAACCTGCCCATGCTCATCAAGCTGGCCAGCGTGCGGCACAACGAGACGCTGAACCACGCCGTGGCCGCCGCGCGCGAGGCCGGGCAGAAGTACATCAACGTCGCCTCCTCCCTGCTGTCCGACGGGTGACCATGTCCGACGACGCCAACCGCTCCGCCGCCCATCAGGCCCCAGAGGTCTGCCAGACGCTGACCATCACCAACCAGCGCGGCCTGCACGCGCGCGCCGCCGCCAAGTTCGTCAAGCTGGCCGCCAAGTACGACTGCGAGGTCGAAGTGCGCCGCGGCGAGACGGTGGTGTCGGGCGAATCGATCATGGGCCTGATGATGCTGGCCGCCGGCCCTGGCACCACGGTGGAGCTGTGCGGCTACGGCGCCGAGGCCGAGGCCGCCATCGGCGCGCTGGCCGACCTGATCCTGCGCAAGTTCGATGAAGACTGATTCCCCGCCGGGCGCCGCCGCGGTCAGCCGCACGCTGCGCGGCCTGGGCGTCTCCCCCGGCATCGCCATCGGCCCGGCCCACATCGTGGAGAGCGGCGCCGTCCGCGTCCCCGAATACCCCGTGCCGCCCGACCGGCTCGACGCCGAGGTCGAGCGCTTCGCCGACGCCTGCACCAAGGCGCGCCGGCAGATCCGCAAGCTGAAGACCAAGGCCCTGGTGCTGCCCGAATCGGCGTCGGAGGAGATCGGCATCCTGATGGACGCCCATCTCGCCATGCTGACCAACTCGCGCCTGACCCGCGGGGTGGAGCGGCGCATCCGCGACGAGGCGATCAACGCCGAGGCCGCCGTGCAGGCGGAGATCGCCGTCATCGCCGAGACCTTCGCCGCCATGGGCGACGCCTACCTCGCCGCGCGCGTCGACGACGTGCGCGAGGTCGGCCGGCGGGTCATCCGCGCGCTGATGCGGCACGAATACCAGGCGTTCTCGCTGCTGCCCCCCGGCACCATCATCCTGGCCGAGGAGCTGACCCCGGCCGACACCGCGCTGATCGACCCGCGCCACGTCGCCGGCTTCGCCACCGTCCTGGGCGGGGCGGAGGGGCACACCGCGATCATGGCGCGTTCGCTGGGCGTGCCGGCGGTGCTGGGCGTCGCCGGGCTGCTGACCGGGGTGCGGCACGGCACCCAGGTGGTGATCGACGGCATCAACGGCCGCGTGGTCATCGACCCGACGCCCGAGGAACTGGCCGAGTACGCCCGCCGCCGCACCGAGCGGCAGAAGGAGCGCGAGAAGCTCAAGACGCTGAAGCGCCTGCCGGCGGTGACGCGCGACGCCACCTCGGTGGTGCTCCAGGCCAATCTGGAGCTGCCGCGCGACCTGGACAACGCGCTGGAGAGCGGCGCCCAGGGTGTGGGCCTGCTGCGCACCGAGTTCATGTTCATGAACCGCGACGACCTGCCCGACGAGGACGAGCAGTACGAGCTGCTGCGCGCCATCGTCGAGGGCATGGGCGGCCGCCCGGTGACCGCGCGCACCATCGACGTCGGCGGCGAGAAGCTGGCCGGCTGGATGACCGGCCGCTACACCGAGCCGGCCAACCCGGCGCTCGGCCTGCGCGCCATCCGCCTCGGCCTGCGCGAGCCGAAGCTCTTGGAAACGCAGCTCGCCGCCATGCTGCGCGCCGGGGCGCACGGCCCGCTGCGCATCCTGCTGCCGATGATCTGCTCGGTGGCCGAGGTGCAGACGGTGCGCGAGATGATCGGCGCGGTGGCCCGCCGCCTGCGCCGCCGCGGCGTGCCCATCGCCGACCCGCTGCCGCCGGTGGGCGTGATGGTGGAGGTGCCGGGCGCGGCGCTGTCGGCCGACGCGCTGAGCTACGCCGCCGACTTCTTCGCCATCGGCACCAACGACCTGACGCAGTACACGCTGGCCATCGACCGCGGCGACGAGCAGGTGGCGAGCCTCTACGACCCCCTGCACCCGGCGGTGCTGCGCCTGATCCAGTTCACGGTGGAGGCGGCGCTGCGCGCCCGCATCCCGGTCAGCGTGTGCGGCGAGATCGCCGGCGACCCGCGCCACACGGCGCTGCTGCTGGGCCTGGGCATCCGCGAGCTGTCGATGGCACCGCTGGCCATCCCGATCGTCAAGCGCCGCATCCGCGCCATGGACCTGATGGAGGCGACCCGCCGGGCGCGCGTCATCATGGACCAGTCCGACAGCGGCCGGATCGCCGCGCTGCTCGACGACTTCAACGCAACGGCATGAGGGCCGCCCCGGTCAGTCGACGAGCGGCTCGGCCTGGGTGAGGTGTTCGTAGAGCGGGGCGATGGCCTGCCCGGCGTAGCAGAACGACAGCGCGACCACGCCGGCGGCGGCGGCGAACTGCACCGCCGGGGACGCCAGCAGCGCGGTTTCCGTAACGAACATCGGCGCCGCGAACGCCGTCCCGTCGATGACGGAGGGCGCGACCATCGACAGCCCCGTCGACGCCCCGAACCAGCAGCCGCTGCTCGCCGCGGACCCGGCCTCCGCCGCGCCGTGGCTGGTGGCGTGTCCGACGCCGGGGAAGGCGGCCAGCCCCGCGGCCAGGGATCCGATCAACACCCATGCACCGGGTCTGGACATGACGACACTCCGCAAAAGCGCCGGCGGCGCTCCCATTCCGGCAGTGTAGGGCAACCCCGACGATCCGGGAAAGGCGTATCTGCCGGCGGGATTTCCCCGCCTCCGCGGAACGAAAAAAAGCGGCCGGAGGGAAGCCCCCCTCCGGCCGCAGTCTATCAGAGCGTCAGCCTAAGTGCCCTGAGCTCGTACCCGAAGCGATCAATGGAACTGATCGGCCTCGGTGGAGTCCTTGTACGCGGTGGTCGAGGACTGGCCGCCGGAGATCGCCGTGGCGACCTGGTCGAAGTAGCCGGTGCCGACCTCGCGCTGGTGCTTGGTGGCGGTGTAGCCGAGCTTCTCGGCGGCGAACTCCGCCTCCTGCAGCTCCGAGTAGGCGGCCATGCCGCGCTCCGCGTAGCCCTTGGCCAGCATGAAGGCCGAGTAGTTCAGGCTGTGGAAGCCGGCCAGCGTCACGAACTGGAACTTGTAGCCCATGGCGCCGATCTCGCGCTGGAACTTGGCGATGTCGTCCTTGTCCAGGTTGCCCTTCCAGTTGAAGGACGGCGAGCAGTTGTAGGCCAGCAGCTTGTTCGGGAACTCCTTGCGGACCGCCTCGGCGAAGCGCTTGGCCTCCTCGAGGTTCGGGCGCGAGGTCTCCCACCACAGCAGGTCGGAGTACGGCGCGTAGGACAGGCCGCGGGCGATGCAGTGATCGACACCCGTGCCCTTCTTCAGGCGGAAGAAGCCCTCCGAGGTGCGGCCGGCGTCGAAGTCGATGAACGGATGGTCGCGCTCGTCAACGTCCGAGGTGATGAGCTGCGCCGACTCGGCGTCGGTGCGGCACAGCAGGACGGTCGAGGTGCCCATGGTGTCGGCCGCGAGGCGGGCGGCGTTCAGGGTGCGGATGTGCTGCTGCGTCGGGATCAGCACCTTGCCGCCCAGGTGGCCGCACTTCTTCTCGGAGGCCAGCTGGTCCTCGAAGTGCACGCCGGACGCGCCGGCCTTGATCATGGCCTTCATCAGCTCGAAGGCGTTCAGCGGGCCGCCGAAGCCGGCCTCGGCGTCGGCGATGATCGGCGCGAACCAGTAGGTGTCGCCCTTGCCCTCGGCGGTCTGGATCTCGTCGGCGCGCTTGAAGGTGTTGTTGATGCGCTCGACCACCGCCGGCACGGAGTTGGCCGGGTACAGGCTCTGGT
>Ga0196970_1002048_pt1 | contig 11346 bp, 4 predicted proteins | sample S1v_513CmetaG_FD_148672 | JGI IMG/M metagenome (GOLD analysis project Ga0196970, IMG submission 148672) | Soil microbial communities from Anza Borrego desert, Southern California, United States - S1+v_5-13C | ecosystem: Environmental > Terrestrial > Soil > Desert | place: USA: California... | reverse complement strand
GATGCGTCCGGTGCCGCCGTCACCGATTGGCCGGCTGCGGTCGTTCTATCCGGCGGCACGCAGGTGGACCCTTGGTCTGCTCGTGTCGCCACTCCGGGTCTGGAAGTCGCCTTCGGGCGCGAGGACCTCCAGGTGCCCGAAGCCGCGCTGCCCACACTTCAGGTGTGGCACCGGGCGACCGGTCAGGCGGGGTGGGCTCCCGTGCCCTCGGCTTGGCTCGCCGGTCGCGACGCTGTCGTGGGGCAGGCCGCGACGACCGGTGAGTTCGTCGTCGTCTCCGCAGGCAAGCGAGACGTACCCGTGGTCGCCGTGGACCTCGACGACGACGCCGCCCGGGCCATGTGGGACGGCGAGCTCGCCGGAGAGCTCGAGACGACCATCGCGGTGGCGCAACTGCTCGAGGGCTACGTCGAGGGTGCCTGCGCCGCCGATGTCGTCATCACGCGCGCTGTCGGCGACGCCGTCGTGGACCCGGCCATGCGCGCCGCCGCTGTCACCAGCGCCGGTCCGGCGATCGCCCTGACCCTCGGCTTCGACGCGACGGATGGCCTCCCTAGGGGCAGCGCGGACACGGGCGGCGCACGAGTCTGGAGCGGGAACGCTGCTCTGACCGCCGCGCTGGTCGATGCACTTGCCGCCTACACCGGCCGCCCAGCGCAGGCCGTGGAGACCATCGACCTCGGCACAGCCGCGCTCGTGGCGGACGCCGCCGAGCAAGCCGGCGCGGCCTATGCCCGCGTGGAGATGGGATTCCTGGACCACAACTACGACCACGCCGTGATCGCCGATCGACCCGAGTTCTACGCCCAGGCCCTCGCCCGGGCGGTGGTGACCGCACTGGAAGGCACCGGTGGGTGCGCGCGGATCGCGACTGCGCAGCCGGAGGCCCTGACCGCGCTCGGTGGCCATGGCTACGCCAGGTCGGCGCGCGCGCTGTCACTCCCGATGGCCGCCGATGATGAAGGTTCGTGGTGGGGCGGGGTCAACCAACGCTTCGAGGAGGTAGACGAGGGCGGCGTCACGGCGACGTACTCCGTCACTGCGTTCCCCGACGAGGGTGAACCGGGAACGGTGAAGGTGAACGCCTCATGGGAGATCGCCCCTGATCAGGACATCCTCTCGAGGTTCTGGGCAGCCATCCGCGAGGCGGGATGGTGGCTGGACATCGTTGTGGCAAGCCTGGACGAAGGGTCGGGCGAGTTCGAGCTCTACCCGGCATTCAGCCCCGTGTTCTCAATCGACCCCGCCACGGGCGTGGCCTCGTCGCTCGGGAACATCTCGTCCTGGGTCAGCTACCCGGTCGACGGCGACTGGGACGGCCATGTCTACGTCCTGGACTCGAACGACGACCCGTTGCTGGCGTGGACCGCACCCTGGGCCGCGCCGCCCCTGCCGCCGGGGCCGTTCCTTCCCCAGGCGCCGGGCGAAGACATCCTCGCCCTCCTCAGGAGCTATGGCCTGACGTACGAGGAGATCTACGGCGGCGACCCGGTGAACCTGGGCACGGGGAACATGACCCACTCCGAGGAACTGCTGGCCCTGACCGGTGTGGGGGACCAGGTCATCGACCTGACCCTGGCCTACAACGGCGGCGATGGCCGCATCACCCCCGTTGGCCGCGGCTGGAACTTCGCGTACTCCGCCTGGGCGCAGAAGTACGACGGCGGCGCCGTGCTGGTTACGGGCTCGGACGGCCGGGGTCTGTTCTTCACCCCCGACGGGGACGGCTTTGCCTCCCCGCCCGCCGCACGAGCAACGCTGGCAAAGACCGCCGACGGCGTCGTCCTGACCCGCATCGACGGCACGCAGGAGACGTACACCATCGATCCGGCCACCGGCACCGGCGTCCTCACCGGCCTCAGCGACCGGCAAGGCAACGCCTACACCCTTGCCTACGGCAGCCGAGCCGGCGGCGGGGAGGGAGCGGTTTTCGCCCCCCTGGCCTCGATCACGGACGAGGGTGGCCAGCAGGTCGTCGTCACCACCACGACCACGGGTCGGATCACCGGGTTCACCCGCCCCGACGGCGCCGCCTGGACCCTCGGCTACGACGGCGACAACCTGACGTCGATCACCGACGCCGCCGGGCACACCCGGTCCTTCGCCTACGACGACGCCGGCTACCTCACGTCGATCACGCGCCCCGACGGCGTCGTCGAGCTCACCAACACCTACGACCCCGAGCACCGCGTCACGGCGCAGGTGGACGGCAGGGGCCTGCGGCGCACCTTCGCCTACGACAGCGACGGCACCACCACCCTCACCGACGCCCTGGGTAACAGCAGCACCGTCGTGCACGACGACGCCGGCCTGCCCGAGCGCACGATCGACGCCGCCGGCGGAGTCACGCGCACGGAGTATGACGATGCGCGTAACCCGGTGACCTCGGTCGACGCCCTGGGCAACGAGCACCACTCGACCTTCGACGCCACAGGCCGGGTCCTGACCACCACCGATCCTCTCGGCAACACCACTACGTCCGCCTACAACGCCGTCGGCGACCTGACCTCGAGGACGACCACGGCGCCGGACGGCTCGAACGCGACGACCACCTTCGTTCTCAACGAGGACGGCCGTGCAGTCGAGACGCACCTGCCTGACGGCACCGTGATGACGGCGGCGTACGACGCGCACGGCGACGTCACCTCGGTCACGGACGCTGCGGGCAACACCACCCGGCACTCCTACGACGCCCGTGGCAACCGCGTCCAGACCGTCGACGCGGAGGGCGGCACCAGCACTTTCGAGTTCGACCTGGCCAATCGGCTCACCGCCTCGACCGACCCCACGGGAGCCCGAACCGTCTACACCTACGACGGCGACGACAATGTCGTGTCGGCGACCGACCCGATCGGCGCGGTGACCAAGCACGAGTACGACGTCACCGGGACACGCACGTCCACGACCGACCCGCTCGGGAACGTCACCCGGTTCGAGCACAACGCGAACCTCCAGATCACCGCCGAGATCGCGCCCGACGGGGCACGCACCGATTTGGCCTACGACGACGAGCACCACGTCACCACTCGGGCCAACCCGGACGGCACGACCGTCACGTTCACCTACGACGCCCTCGGGCGGCAGGTCAGCATCACCGATGAGGCCGGCGCCACGACCACCACCGAGTACGACGCCGTCGGGAACCCGGTCGCGGTCGTGGACGCCGAGGGCGGAAGGACCACGTCGAGCTTCGACGCCCTCGGTCAGGTCACCTCGGTGACCGACCCGCTCGGCCACACCACCTCCACCAGCTGGCTGCCCGGCGGTCTGGTGGGCCAGCAGACGGACGCCATCGGCGGCGTGACCGCGCGCACCTACGACGTGATGGGCCGGCTCACCAGCGTGACGACCCCGGACGCCGCGACCACTACCTACACCTACGACCCGGTGGGCAACATCGCCACGATCACCGACCCTCGTGGCGGCGTCACAGCCTTCGCCTACGACGCCCTCGGCCGGCAGGTCAGCAGGACAGACGCGACGGGCGCGGTCTGGACCACGGAGTACGACGGCGCGGGCCGCGTCGTTGCCACCACGGACCCCACCGGCGCCACCGTGACCAACGCCTACGACCCGGCCGGGCACCTGGTCGCCACGACCGACCCCACGGGCGCCACCACGTCCACGACGTACGACGCCGCCGGACGCGTCACCGCGAGCACCGATCCGCTGGGCCGGGTCACCACGCTGACCTACGACCAGGCCGGCCGTGTCCTCACCGTGACGGACCCTACGGGTGCGGTGACGAAGCAGGCCTACGACGCGGCAGGCCGCCTCGCCCAGCTCACCGACGCCCGAGGCCAGGTGGCCACCTACGGCTACGACCCCACCGGACGGCGCACCCTGACGGTCGACGCGGCCGGCGGCCGCTGGACCACCGAGTACGACCGCCTGGGCCGCCTGCTGGCCCAGACCGACCCGACGGGTGCTCGCACCGAGTACGCCTACGACGCCGCCGGGCACCGTGTCGAGGTCACCGACCCCACAGGCGCGACAACGACCACCAGCTACGACGCGCGCGGTGTGGCCGAGGAGGTCACCGACCCGGTGGGGGGTCGCACCACCGTCGACTCCGACCCGATGGGCCGGCCCCTGACCGTGACCGACCCGACGGGCGCCATCACCCGGCTCGCCTACGACGCCGCGGGCAACGCCACGACCGTCACGGACGCGAACGATCACACCACCACGACCGTCTTCGACGCGGCAAATCGCCCGGTGTCGCTGACCGACGGCACCGGCGCGACGACCCTGACCGCTTATGACGCCGCAGGTCGGCCCGTCAGCGTCACCGACCCGCTCGGCCACGCCACGACCACGGAGTACGACGCCGCAGGGCGCCCCGTCGCCGTCACGGACCCGACCGGCGCCACGACCACGACGGTGTATGACGCCGCAGGCCAGGTGGTCGAGGTGACCGACGCACTCGGTCGAGTCACCCGCTACACCTACGACGGCGCCGGGCGCGTCACCGAGGTGGCGCGACCCGACGGAACGACGATCACCTCCGCGTACAACCCGACCGGCCAGATGGTGGCCCAGACCAATGGCCGCGGCCACACCATCGAGCTGGTCGTGGACGCCCTTGGTCGGCCCATCGCCATGACCGACGAGGCGGGCCAGGACTGGGCCACCACCTACGACGCTCGAGGCATGGTCACGGCCACCACCGACCCGCTCGGTGGCACCACGACGACGGAGTACGACGCCGCTGGTCGCCCTGTCGGGGTGACCGACCCGACGGGTGGCACCACCAAGACGACCTACGACGCCCGCGGCCTCGCCGTGGTGACGACCGACGCCGTCGGCGGCCAGACGACTCTCACGTACGACGGTGCCGGACGACAGCTCACCATGACGCTCCCCTCCGGTGCGACATGGACCCAGACCTGGGACGGCGTCGGGAACCTCCTGACCTCGACCGACCCGACCGGTGCGACGACGTCGAGCACCTACGACGCCGCCAACCGGCCCGTCACGATCACCGACGCCACCGGTGCGACGACCACGACGACCTACGACGCCGCCGGACGCGTCGTCGCTGTCACGGACCCCCTCGGCGCCACGACGGCCACGGCGTACGACGCCGTCGGCCGTCCGACGTCCGTCACCGACGGCGAGGGCAACGCGACGACCTCCGCCTACGACGCCGTCGGGAACCTCGTGAGCAGGACAACGCCAAGGGGCGGGGTTACCGCGTGGGAGTACGACGCGATGAACCGGCCCGTGCAGGTCACGGATGCCGAAGGCGGGGTGACCACGACCGTGTACGACGGCCAAGGCAACGCCGTGACGGTGACCGACCCCGTCGGGGTCGTCACGGCCATGACCTACGACCCGCGGGACCTGCTCGCCGTCGTCGTGGAGAACGCCCAGCCGGCGTCCCCGGCCGGACCGGCGGTGAACGTCACCACCCGCTACGCCTACGACGATGCCGGCCGCCTCTCCTCGGCGACCGACCCCCGCGGGAACACCACCGCTTACGCTCGCGACGCCGCCGGCCGCGTCACGGCGACCACGGACGTCGCCGGGCGTGTGAAGGCCACGGCGTACGACGCCGCCGGCCGCCCCATCACTGCGACCGCGCCGGATGGCCAGATCACCACCACGGCGTACACGCCGGACGGGCAGGTCGCCTCGGTTGCCTACCCCGACCACGCCGTCACGTTGGGGTACGACGCCGCTGGTCGACGCACCTCCATGAAGGATCCGATGGGCACCAGCTCGTGGGTGTACGACCCGGTGGGCCGGGTCACGAGGGCACAGGACGCCTCCGGCGCTGTCATCGGCTACTCCTACGACGCCGCAGGCAACCAGGTGCAGGTCTCCTACCCCGACGGGCGACGCCTCACCCGGGAGTTCGATGCCCGCGGCCTCGCAACCACGCAGGCAGACGCCACCGGCACGACTTGGTTCTCCTACGACGCTGACGGGAACCTGTCGCTGACATCCCGGCCGACCGGGGTCGTGACCTCGCTGACCCGCGACCTCAACGGACGCGTCACCGGGATGACGCACACCGGCGCTGGCGCGGCACCCGGCACCTCCCCAGCGGGGAACCCGTCTGCGAACGCGCCGGGCAACGCCTTCGGCCACTGCAAGGACAACCCGACGGGCCACCCGAACCAGCAGCCGGCGTGCACCACCTCCACCCTCGACGTGTCCTACACCTACGACCCGCGCGGCCTGGTGACCACGCGGACCGTGACCACGGACGAGGCCACCACGTCCACCGGGTATGCCCATGACGCCCTGGGCCGGCTGGTGTCATCCACCACCGGCGCGTACGTGGCCACATACGCGTGGGACTCGGCGTCGAACCTGGTTGCGGAGACGACGTCGGACGACCCGACCACCCCCGTCGATGCCGACGGCTGGTCCGCGGTCCGCTCGGTCAACGCGGTGAATCAGACCACGACGATCGTGACCGACTACGCACACGCCCCGGTCCCGCACACCGAGACGGTCGCGCTCAGCTACGACGCGCGAGGCAACCGGACCGGGCAGATCACCACGACGACCTCCGGCCGCGCCACGCACACGCAGGCGCGCGTGACCTACGCCTACGACGCCGCCGACCGGCTGGTCCGCGAGCACGACGCGGGGGCGAACCTGAACAACGCCCGCGACGACGTCATCACGACGTGGGGCCGGGACGGCCTCGGCCGGGCGCTGGTCGAGACCGAGAACGGCTCCGCCCGGCGCCGGGTCTTCGACGGGTCGCTGGCCGTGACCGAGGGGCCGACGGGGATCACCCGCGGGCCCGCTGGTCAGGTCCTCGTGGAGACCACGGACACCGTCGTGGGGCACGGCCGGAACGCGACCACCGTCCCAGCGGCGGTCGACGTGCTCACCGACCTGCTCGGCACCCCGCTGAGCATCGCGGAGGCCGGTGTGGTCTCCGACGACCTGGCCTGGACCGGAGACTTCGGCGACGCCGTCGCCGCACCCGGCTGGGACACCGTTACCGGCTTCACCGGGCACGTAGAGACAGCCGGGCTGGTCGAGACGCCAACCCGCACCTACGACCCGGCAACGCGAATCTGGGCGCAGGAGGACACCTGGCCAGGCACCGCTACGGTCGCAGCGACGCAGAACCGGTACACCTACGCCCAGGGCGCCCCGGACACTCTGGTCGACCCGACGGGGCGCATGGCCGCCCAGGCGGCGATCCTCGCTCAACGCCTGCCCGCCGAGGAGCTGGCCTACGTCCTGGGGCTCATGGCGATGTGCCGAGCCTTCCCGCAGGAGGACAACTGCGAGGCGCCGCTGGTCGACGGCGTGCGGGTCTGGACGGAGGTCAACCTCGAGCTGTTCCGCACGTCCGGAGTCACAGCTGCGATCAACGGACTGCGCGATGCTCTCGAGCGGGGCGCCCTTAGTGCGGCCCAGGCGGCTGAGGCCCAGCGGGCGATCAGGATGTTGCAGGTCGGCGTCCAGAGCGAAGACATGAGCGCCCGCGAACTGCTGGGCATGCTCGTCTCCGGGGTAGCGGGGGCGGCCGCAACTCTCGTCGGCGGGGCCGTGTGCGTTGCCACGACCGGACCGAACCCGACATGCGCCGTGGTCGCCGGCGCAGCCGGCGACGCGACGAGCGAGTACGTGAACTACTGGATCGCCACCCCGGAGTACCGCCGCGACTTCGGCGATGTCACCGACGACGCCGCCTGGGCCGTCGCATTCGGCCTCCTCATCCCCGGCTCGTTCCCCGGCGACGACGCCCTCAGGTACACCGACGACGTCGCGCGCAACGCCGACGGTGTGCCGCTACGCGCCGGCGTCGACCGCGGGGACGGCCGCGACATCCTCGGTCACTTCACCGGAGCAGGGGGCTATGGTGCCGATGCCCAGCGCGCCGGACTGGCTCAGTATGCCGAGGCCTACGGTGTGACCCCCATCGACGCCCAGGTGAGAGCATCGATCAATGGGGTGCCCGACGTTGGTGCCCGGTACTACGACGGGCTGGCGCGCAACCCCGACGGGACGTATGTCGGAGTCGAGGTGAAGAGCGGGAGTGCATCGCTCACTTCTCATCAAGCGGCCTTCGACAACGCGGTGAGCACAACTTCACCGGCCACTGCGGTCCTGAACGGCAAGACGATCCTGATCACGTCGACGAAGGTAATCTGGGTGCAATGACTTCCGAACAGTGGATGGCGACTCTCAACGGTCGGATTTCAGGGACGGTTTCGAATCCTCACCGAGACGACGTCGATCATCTTTGCTGGATGCTCGATGTCCTCGATGGATCGCGACGCTATGCGTGGTCACTGTGGCGAAGCCCTCCAGGCGTTCCCCTGGACCGGGTGAACATGAAGCGGTTCCCACAGGAGTACCTCCAGTGCGCGGGAACCCGTGAGCGGATGACCGTTGAGGTGCGCCGGCGGGAGGCGGATGGCGCCTTCCGCCAGTACGCGTTGGCCCGCCCCGGTGTGGAGGCTGGGGGCGAAGAGGTCATCCGGTGGGATGCGTTCGAGACCGTTGTGCGTTCCAACGAGGTCTTCGACGCGAAGGCGGCGCTCCCGGTCTTCCTTGCCTACTTCACCGAGGGTAACGTCCCGAATGAGTATCCCCTTCGACTGCTGGAGCTGGGCGGGGAGCCGCTCAGGTGATGCGGACCGCTGCGTCCGATCAGGGGCGCTATCGACGCGTGATCGACCGTCTCGTCGAGGCGTGCCGGGACGGGCAAGGTCAGGTCGGCGCTCGTCGCGCCCGTGCCGGTGCCTGGAGTCGCATGCTGGCTCAGCCGACGTTCCGCTCGCGGACCAGTGGCAGATGAACCAGCTGCTCCTGTCCCTGACCACCAACCAGCGAGAGGTCCTCGCCACGATGCTCGCTCAGGAGTTCATATCCGGTGTGCACGAGAGCCTCGTCGTTCTGCGCGGGGAGAAGGTCACGCCGCTCGACGACGGCTATGAATGCGACCCTTATCATGACTTCGTCGGTCGATTGGACGGATGGACGTGGCCGGCACAGTGAGCTGAGAGGGCTGAGGGCCGGCATCTTGGCCATCTGCCGAATGGCGAGGCGATGCACGTCCAGTCCGCACCTAGTCCGCAACTGACCGAGAATCGCTCCCAACCGATGAGAACAAGCCGAAGGCATCACCGCAGGTCGGCCCCGCTTTCGACCCTCTGGCCAGCCACGCCATCCCCCGCCACCAGCGTCTTTTAATCCGCGGGTTGTGGGTTCGATCCCCACGGGGCCCACGTTTCCGCAGGTCACACAGTTCTTGATCTTTCAGCCATGGCTCGGAAGTCGTGGTCACCTAATCCGCGGGTTGTGACTGCGGCCTCAAGGGGAGTTGGCTGTTGGCGCAGGTCAGGGGCCTGGGGCGTCCCCCACGGGGCCGAGCGTCGCGGCGCGGTCCGCATCTAGTCCGCATGCGGTCCGGTGGATGGAGGAAGGTGGGAGCCTCCGGGGCGGACGCTATGGGCTGCCTGACGACGCCTACGGGTACCAGTCGGCCGCTCCCGGTGCACGGTCGAGCGCGGAGTCGGGGCGTGCCTTGGCGCCAGAGCTCATGATGCCCGCCGCGGACGCGAGTCTCGTTACGGCCAAGTTCGATGGCCTCGCGGGCAACGAGATCATCGATCGGAAGCTAAACCGGGTCTTCACGCCGAAGGCCGTCGGTCAGGCCCGGCGACAAGCAGCAACAGCGGCGTACAATGGTTATCGGCTGTCTGGGAACTGCCGACGGCCGAAGCAGTGGCAGCAGCGAACGATTAATTGACCATGCGGGAATCTCGACTATCGTTGTTAGGCAGGGTCAATCAGTGGACACCGAGCCCCTTGTCCGGGCGCTTGTATCTGTAATGATGCTGCTCGAGAACTCTGATGCCAGCGAGGTCGATCCGGACGTCGCGGTCCGAGGTATGGAGAACCTGAGCCACGAACTGCTCAAGCTCAACGATGCGGACCGATCCGAGTTCGCAAGCATCGTGACGAAGATCGCGGAGTCGGAGAGGCAGCCTTCTGTGGCGAACTTCGTGCGCTCCCTGCCGTTCATGCTTGGGCTCGTCCCTTAGGCGGCTCGGTAGCGCCGCTGCACTACACGCCAACTGAGCTTCGACAATGCGCTAGTTGCAGGGCGCCTTACGCCGCAACGGACAGACGAAGAGATCGCCGAAACGACCTGTAGAACGTGAGGTGACAGCCAACGTGTGGGTCGTGACGCTCAACGGAAGCACTACCGGGCCGCTCTCGGCTGGTCTGGAAGGCGACGCCGAGTACCTGCATTGGATGCTCAAGTCCCTCGACGGCGCACGGCGCTACGCATGGTCGATCTGGCAGACGCCTCCAGGCGTTCCCCTGGACCGGGTGAACATGAAGCGCTTCCCGCAGGAGTACCTGCAGTGCGCTGGGACGCATGAGCGGATGACCGTCGAAGTGCGCCGCCGGGAGGTGGACGGAGCGTTCCGTCAGTACGCGTTGGCCCGCCCCGGTGTGGAGGCTGGGGGCGAAGAGGTCATCCGGTGGGATGCGTTCGAGACCGTTGTGTGTTCCAACGAGGTCTTCGACGCGGAGGCGGCGTTCCCGGTCTTCCTTGCCTACTTCACCGAGGGCAACGTCCCGAATGAGTATCCACTTCGACTGCTGGAGCTGGGCGGGGAGCCGCTCAGGTGATGCGGACCGCTGCGTCCGATCAGGCGCGCTATCGACGCGTGATCGACCGTCTCGTCGAGGCGTGCCGGGACGGGCAAGGTCAGATCGGGGCTCGTCGCGCCCGTGCCGGCGTCTGGAATCGCAACGCTGGCTCAGCCGACGGTCCCCGCTCGCGGACCAGTGGCAGATGAACCAGCTGCTCCTGTCTCTGACCACCGACCAGCGCGAGGTCCTCGCCACGATGCTCGCTCAGGAGTTCGTCTCCGGGGTCCACGAGGCCCTCGTCGTCCTGTACGAGGAACAGGTCACGCCGCTCGACGACGGCTATGAAGGCGACCCTTATCATGACTTCGTCGGTCGATTGGACGGATGGACGTGGCCGGCACAGTCAGCTGAGAGGGCTGAGGGCCGGCATCTTGGCCATCTGGCGAATGGCGAGGCGATGCACGTCCAGTCCGCACCTAGTCCGCAACTGACCGAGAATCGCTCCCAACCGATGAGAACAAGCCGAAGGCATCACCGCAGGTCGGCCCCGCTTTCGACCCTCTGGCCAGCCACGCCATCCCCCGCCACAAGCGACTTTTAATCCGCGGGTTGTGGGTCGATCCCCACGGGGCCCACGAGGGTGTTTGTAGTGCTCCGGCTGATGCTGGACGTTTTGGTTCCGGCTGATCGTTGACGGTGTTCCGGGTGATGGTTGACACCGGTTCCGGGTGATGCTTGACGCTCGCTCATGAGGGA
>Ga0196970_1002047_pt1 | contig 11348 bp, 7 predicted proteins | sample S1v_513CmetaG_FD_148672 | JGI IMG/M metagenome (GOLD analysis project Ga0196970, IMG submission 148672) | Soil microbial communities from Anza Borrego desert, Southern California, United States - S1+v_5-13C | ecosystem: Environmental > Terrestrial > Soil > Desert | place: USA: California... | reverse complement strand
ACCGTCAGCATCCCTGTCCGCCACCCTGTCGTCCGAACCCAGGGTGGTAGCCTGCCAGATCAGGGGTGGCTGGTTATTGGACGCCGATCACCCCTGAAACTGGCCCAGTGTTGCAAGCCGATGCACAGATCAGGCCACTGGTCGATCAGCAGCCGGCGGTTTTCCGGCCGGAAGAGCGCGGCCGGATCGTATTCCGTCTCGTCGCCGAAACCGGCGCAAGTCGTCACAGTCTGTACCGGGTGCTGCGCCGATACTGGCAACGCGGGATGACCCCGAACGCGGTTCTGCCCGACTACGACCGGTGCGGCGGGCGGGGCAAGCCCAAGGCAGCGTCGGCGAAGAAACGCGGCCGCCCCACGGCCTGCGGCGTGGATGGCATCAACGTCGATGCGGATGTCCGTGTTCTCTTCCGGAGCGTCGTCACGCGCCATTTCGCGGCCAACCGGCGGATCAACGTCTCTGGATGCTACGCCGAGCTGCTGTCGGAGCACTACACCGACGACATGATCGACGAAGCGACGGGCCGGCAGACGCCGGTCCTCCGGCCGCTGCATCCCTCGCTCCGGCAATTCCGCTACTGGTTCGAAAAGGACAACGACGTTTTCCAGCTCGAACGCCGGCGCCGGACGCCAAGGGTCTACGACAAGGACATGCGGGCGCTGCTGAACACCTCGACCAGCGAGGTGTTCGGGCCCGGCTCCCGCTACCAGATCGACGCGACGATCGCCGACGTTTACCTCGTCTCCCGCTTGAGCCCGAACCGTATCGTCGGCCGCCCGGTGCTCTACGTGGTGATCGACGTGTTCAGCCGAATGATCGTCGGCATCTACGTCGGACTTGAAGGGCCGTCGTGGGTCGGCGCGATGATGGCGATCGCCAACGCGGCCTCGGACAAGGTCGCCTTCTGCCGCCAGTTCAAGATCGACATCACCGAAGCGGACTGGCCGTGCCGCCATCTGCCCGATGCCCTGCTCGGCGACCGCGGCGAGATGCTGGGCTCGGCGGTGGAGACGCTGATCAACAACTTCCACGTCCGCGTCGAAAACACGGCTCCTTACCGCGCCGACTGGAAAGGCATCGTCGAACAGCGGTTCCGGTTGCTTCCCGCCGTGTTCAAGCCCTACACGCCGGGTTTCGTCGACGGGGATTTCCGGCAGCGCGGCGCGCCCGACTATCGCCTGGACGGACGGCTCGACATCGACGACTTCACGGCGATCATCATCTCCTGCGTGCTCTTCTACAACAACGACAACCGTCTCGGCGGGTACGAGCGCGACGCCCAGATGATCGCCGACGACGTCAACCCGGTGCCGATCGAGTTGTGGGAGTGGGGTATCGCTCGGCGCTCCGGCCTCCTGCGATCTTATCCCGAGGATTTGGTTCGCCTCAGCGTCCTTCCCTCGGACGAAGCCACCGTCACCGCGCACGGCATCCGCTTCTACGGCTGCTACTACACCTGCCAGAAGGCGATCACCGAGCACTGGTTCGAGAAGGCGCGCCAGAAAGGCACCTGGAAGGTCCGTGTTTCGTACGAACCCCGGTGCATGGACGAAATCCACCTTCAGGCCGACGCCGGCCGGATCCGCTTCATCGCCTGCGCCCTCACCGAGCGCAGTGCCGCCTATCGCGACCGGACGTTGTGGGAGATCGACCAGATCCGACTGGAGGAGCGCCGGCAGAAGAACGCGCACACGCCCCGCTCCAGCCAGGGCAAGATCAAGTTGCTCCAGACCGTGAAGGACATCGTCGCCCGGGCGGAGGAACGCCACGCCGCCAGCCCTCCCGAGGAGGCCAGCGCCCGCCAGCGGGTCGGGGGCATCCGTGCCAACCGACGCGAAGAACGCCGCGACCGCCAAGCCCAGGAGGCGTTCCGCACGGCACCGCCCACGGCGCCGGACACCGGCAAGGTCGTGCCCTTCGCGCCCGGCATGCCGCCCGCCGAAGACTACACGTATCCGAGCATGTCCGACATCATGCGGCGGATCGAGGAGGATCGGACCGATGACGACCAACGATGAAGACCGGCCGTCCTTACCGGAGTACCGGGACAACCCTTTCATAAACCGGCTTCCGGATCTCCTGGCGACCGACGAGTCGGTCAGGGCCATGATCGACCTCCCGACCCATTCGGATGCGGAGCGGCGCTATCCGTCGCACTTCCGGTGCCACTGCCTCCTGCGTCTCAGCAACTATTTCGATCCCCTCGAGCGGCAGATCGAGTTCCAGCTTCTCGTCTCCATGCTGATCCGGCAGGGCTATCTCGGGCGCGACCCCACCACGACCGACTTCCTTCACCGCCTCCACAACGATCATGAGCGGGTGCTCCGCAGAGACATCCAGGCTCGACTGCACCCGGTCGAATCCACGGCGTCCGGCATCGCGATGATCGGCGTTTCCGGTATCGGCAAGACCCGGAGCGTCCAGCGCGTCCTGCGCCTTTACCCCCAGATCATCCGGCACACCGAGCCGTTCAGCCTCGACCAAGTCGTCTGGCTTCGGCTCGAATGCCCGCACAAGGGCTCGGCCAAGCAGCTGTGCATCAGCTTCTTCCAGGAGATGGACAAGCTCTTCCACGAGAGGTTCCGGGCCAAGTACGGCCGCAGCCGGAGTTCGCTGGAAGGCATGCTGATCGACATGGCGGCCCTTGCCGACCGTTACGCGCTCGGTCTGCTGGTTGTCGACGAGATCCAGCACCTGACACGGGCCAGCGGAGCCAACCGGGAAGACCTGCTGAATTTCCTGGTGGCGTTGGTCAACACGATCGGAATCCCCGTCCTGATTATCGGTACGCCCGCGGCGCTGCCGGTGCTTCAGGGCGCTCTGCGCCAGGCGCGGCGCGGGAGCGGTCTCGGCAACCTCTACTGGCCCCGCTTCGAGAACGACGCGACGTGGAATTACTTCGTCGAACGGATGTGGCGCTTCCAGTGGACGCGCGAACCCACGCCGTTGACCGACGAATTGCGTGCTGTGCTCTACGAGGAAAGCCAGGGCATCATCGATCTCGCCGTCAAGCTCTACATGATGACCCAACTCCACGTCATTCTTCGGGGCGCCATGGCCGGCCGGGAATCGGACGAACGCCTGACCGTCGCTCTCTTCCGGCACGTCGCCAAGAAGTCGTTCATGCTGGTCAAGCCGATGATCGACGCCCTCAAACGCAACGACATGGAGGGGCTGGCGGAGTTCGACGACCTCAAGCCACTGAGCGATCACGTGAACCGGGTGTTCCAGGACGCGATAGCGCGTCTTGCGTTGCGGGAGGCGGCGGGAACGGCGCCCTCCCCCCAAGCGACCGTCGCCGCCGCGGATGGCGAGGCGACGATCCTGGCAGCCCTGGCGCAGGCGAAGAGCGAGAACCCCGGGCTGGGACCGCTGGAACTGATGGCGGTGGTCGCCGAAAAGCTGCAGGGCCACAAACCGGAGGTCCCGCCTGCCAAGCCGTACCAAGCACGGCCGAAGAAAGCGCCAACCACCCAGCCCTCCGACCCCAACGACTTGCGGGTGATCGTCGCCTCCGCCGCGTCCGCGGAGATTTCCGGTTACGACGCCCTGTTGGCCGCTGGCGCCATCAAGCCGCCGTTGCGGGACGTGGCGGCTTGAGAGTGACGGCAATGGTCTCCTACTTCCCCGTCATCTATCCCGACGAGCTGCTCTACAGCGTGCTCGCCCGCTATCATCGCCACACCGCTTCGCGCAGCCCGAAACGGACGCTCGACGATCTCTTCGGTGAGCGCACCGTCCGCGCGACGGTGGATCTGCCCGGCCATCTTGGCGCTCTCAGCCGCCGGCTCCCGGCAGAGCGCTGCCTGACTCCCGAACGGCTCGCGGCCGAACTCACCTTGTTCCCGTACCACGTTGCTTTCCAGCCGGCGTCGGTCGTGCGTGAGGTCCTGACCGCGATGATCGACGGGGCGACCGACAGCGTCCACGTCCGGCTCGGCCTTGCCGCCAGCGTCGTTCCGGCACCGGACACCCTCCGGTTTTGCCCGCTCTGCTTCGCCGAGGCCGTGGCCCGCTGGGGCGAGCCGTACTGGCGGCGAAGCCACCAGTTGCCGGGCGCCCTGGTCTGCGCCGAACACGGCGCTCCGCTTCGCCACAGCACCGTGCATCCAGCTCTCGGCCGCCAGCATGAATTTCAGGCCGCCACAGTTGAGACATGCGCCGATGGCGCCGGCACGGCGTCATGGGAAGAGGATGAACGGTGCCTGCCTTTGCTGCACGCGATCGCAGTCCGGAGCGCGGCCTTGCTCGAAAGGCTTCCGATCGGCGTCTCGTCCGCGGATCTGACCGCCGACTATCGGGATGCCTTGATCGACCGCCGTCTTGCCTCTGCTCATGGGCGCGTCGACCAGCAAAAACTTCGCGACACCTTCGACACCGTTCTCGGCCCGTTGCGCGGGGTTCTGGTCGCGGTCGCACATCCGGTCTGGCTGTCGGCGATCGCCCGTAAACACCGACACGCCTTCCATCCCCTCCATCACATACTGCTCGATCTGGTCATCGACCGGTACGCGCCGGCCTCCGTCGCTGCCGTGGATGGCACGGCCAGCACAGGACGGAAGCGCATCACCGACTCCGGCTTCGACGGTCGCCTGTGCGATCTCGCTGCCGCCGGCTTCAGCCTGAGGGCTACCGCCCGGGCTTTGGCCGTGGATCCGAACACGGTACGCAAGCACAGCGCCGACCTCGGCCTCGCCACCACCTGGCGTCCTCTGTCTCGGTCGCCGCAATTGCCAAAACCGCCATCCGGTCCGATCCGTCGCGCCCGCTGGATCGGCCTTCAATGTCGAGAACCGGAACTGGGACGTAAGGCTCTCGCCGACCGCCTGCCGGCTGATCACACGTGGCTCTACCGCCACGACCGTGATTGGCTGGAAGCGCATTCACCACCGCCGACGATCCGTCAATCTTCCGGTCCGCGCGCCGATTGGGCCGTCATCGACCTCACCCTCGCGGCGAACCTCCGCGTTGCGGCCGGCACGATTCTTGGCCGCATCCCGCCGGTGCGCGTAACCCTGGCCGAACTGGAGCGCCACGTCGGCCGGCGCGGCTGGATCAGCAAGCGGTACGCCAAGCTGCCGGAAACGGTGGCGGCACTGGCGGAGGTAACGGAAAGCGTCGAGGCGTTCCGACTTCGGCGCGTCGGTTGGGCAAGGCATGAGCTTGAGGCTACCGGCGCGACCGCGTCGCCGTGGAAAGTCCGCCGCCTCGCCGGCTTGCCGGAACGCGTCTCGGCTGTGGTCGAAGACGCTCTACGAGGAGGAAGGACGCCGGAACGATGAGGCGCGCCGTTGTCGCCATCAAGTCCTTCCAGGATCAGGGAGAAGACCTCGAACTGGCTTGGCTGGCCGGCCCCATCGAGACCCCTTCGGCCGGTTGGCAGATACACGCGGCCACCCGGCCCCTGTCCAGCGACCGGATCGACGTGCATCACCTGCCCATTGGGGCGTTGCCGGTTCTGTCCCTGGGGCGCTGCTACACGGACGGGATCGCGGGCACCGTTCCAGTGCGCGGCGAAATGGCGACGATCCGCATCGAGAACGTCGCCGGTGGCGAGGAAGTTCCCGCCGCCTGCATCCCGACGACGCTCTACTCCGTGCCGGAGCATCCGCTGAAATATCAGCGGTTGCGCCACTACAAGGTCGGCCACCTTGACGTCCTGGTCCCGACGATCGAGTTGGTCCGCTTCCTGTTCCTGCACAACAAGACCATGGCCAATACGGTGATGCGCCGAGGTGCGCTCATGGAACTTTTCCAGCCGGAACCGCTTCGTCTGGGAGGTCACCTCCACCTGCGTTTCACCAAGCTGATGCCCGCCTCCGCGTTGTCCCGGGAATTCGTTCAGGAGTTTGCCTGGACCGCCGTCCATGACGACGGCCGGAAGTCGTGGGACAGCGTGTGGGAGAGATCCGCCGGCAGGAAGTACGTCAGCTTCGATCCGCCGCCGCTACGCGATTCGGAGTGGCTGGTCCGATGGGTGCGCCACGGAGACACCGCCATGGTACTGGAAATCTACCAAGGTTCGGGCAAGACCCATCCCTGCGACACGCTGAGCTTTTCCCATCCCTCGATGCGCCGGAAGCTGACCTTCCGGCCAAAGGCATCGCCGGGTATCGGGGAGGGTCTCGACCAAGGTCAACCCCGGGAGATCAACGATTACATCGTCGACGAATGCTCCGAGGGCAGCCGTACGGACGTCCACCAGTCGGTGCTCCCCGGTCCGTTCAAGGCCAGCAGCTTCGATCGCGAGATCAAGATCACCAAGGTGGTCGAGATCGTGCCGAGCAAGGACTACCGGGAGGGAGGGGGCGATGGCGATAGCGAAGCCCCGCCGTCCAGCCGGCGGAAGCGCACCTCCACCAGCATCCGCCGACACCGCGTTCGCGTCCCCGCCAGCCTTACCGAAGCCGGATTGAACGCCACGCTGCCACCGGTCGAGTTCGAGCTGCTGGAGCCGGCCGACCCCGGCTTCGTTGGCGAACTCAAGCCGCTGCTCGATGCCCTGCGCCTGATGAAGGAGGACCTTCCTGCGGTGTCGATCGCCGTTTCACTGTGCTCCTTGAAGCGCGGCCGCGCCTTTTCGATGAGTGGTCGCCACCGCCGTCCGTGCTTGGTCGCCGTGATTCGCCCGCCATCCCTGGGACCTCTGGTGTTGCTGGATGTGGACCATTCCGGCGGCTGGAAGCTGGCCGCGCTACTCCTCAAATGCCGGGAGGACCTTCCGTTCCGGGCCTTGGAGGAGAACATCAAGACGTTGCTCGACGGGTTGGTCGATAATGGCGGATTATGGCCGGCGAGCGCACACGGTACATTTCCGCGGGACTGCGTGTGTATCCGCTTGCCGCGGATCCTGAGACGGCATGCGCGAATGGAAGAAGTTGTCTACCGAAGAAGTTGGGCGATAAGGCTGATCGAATGGTTAGATTTAGGCGACCTTGTAAAGTAAAACACGTCCAATGGCAGCAGCGTAATTATATTACCTACCGGGATTTTTTATCCCAGAACTGACTATCCGTAACCTAATTATTAGCATCAGATCTCCAGCAAATCCTGAATCCAAGGATGATTGGCTGATCGCTGGCCGCGGAGAAGGAAGATCATTTCGCCACTGTACGGGGCCTTCCTATCGATCATCCGTTGGATGCGCGCCGCGATTTTCCAAAACTTCTCTGTAGTTTCCGGGCTAGCTTCTTCAATATTGAGAAAGGCGGCCTTAGCTTCACTCACGGTTTCCAAAAGGCCAACGGCCAAACGATGCCGCTGCTTGCATGTGGGCTCGTGATTAAGATGATAGACCTCAATGGACTTCTGAACACGTTCAACAGCCATCTTATCGTCACTTGTCGGGCACGAATGTCCGTTCTCACGCATGCATCCTAATAGTTTCCAATCCTTGAGATTGCATGGGTCCAAGATTTTCGGCTGCTCCCTCTGCACCGTACTGAGGAGATCATTGAAGTCTAAAGTCCTCGCGTCGACCTCGTAGACACGGGCTGCCTCATGGACGAGTGGAAATCGGTCCGCCTTGCCGCCGCTGGTGCCGTGCTCCACGTCGATACGGTGGCTATTGCAGAATGTGCAAGCATACCGAAAGTTTCCGCACTCAAACGCAAGCCAGCGGTATCCTGAATGATCCCGCTCCGCGTCGCTAACACGCCCCTTTGGGCGAAAGTGGTCAACAGCGTTATCCGACCTCGGAATAGGCGTCTCGCAAAACCAGCACTTGTCATGAAATAATTCGGCAAGTTTTGCCTTTATGCCACGCCAGATTTTATCAAGATCTCCAGGGATGGCGCCATTCTGAATCACTGCCCGCGCCGCAGCCTCAGCTTCATCGAGCCAGCCGTCATGCAGACGCAATCCTTTAATATCGATGTATCTCACTTCGATGACCTCTGCTGGCTCCCCACCAAGGCCGCGATAAGCCGTCGGGAAAGCTCCTCCCGTTCCTCGAGACTCATGTTGATTACACGGTCAGCTATACCATCAACGTCCTTCGTGCGGTATATTCGTTCCAATTCTTCACTTCTGAGGCGCAGATACCTCGAGTACTCATCATCAGGATAGAAGAATCGAAATCCCAGCTGATCCAATCTGCCGTTAATTTTGTCGAGTTCAGCTTGCTCATCGTCTGTGAGTTTTTCCCTAGTAGCGAGGAGGCGCTGCTTTTCGAGATCGAGCTGTGTGGACTTATCGAGGGAGGATGCAATACCAAACATTTTGCTTGTCACAATAGCCGCGTAGCCCATCCCTCTGGGATCCATGTCGGGGAACGACGCCACGATCTGGCGCTTGTCACTCTCGTCGCACGCTTGAAGTATTTGGACCTGCCTCCTGAAAAGTTCCGCAATGGCAAGCGGGTTGTGAGTTGTCATGATGACATGGCTAGACTCCTGCTCCACTCCAGCATTACCTATAAATTCCTTAAGAAAAGACAGATATTCTACGCTCCACTTGGGATTAAGGTGAGTATCCGGCTCATCCAAAAGAAACAAGCTCTGATCTTCAGCAGTAAAACGGAGTAGCCCGAGAACGGTGAGCAATTGCTGCTCACCCTCACTCAGCTCTCGAAATGTGACAGTCCCGTCATTCTTTTTAAGTTTAACTTTGATGCGAACCTCATCAATGAGCTGCGATACATAGGTACTCTCAAGATCTCTAAAAAAATGGGCAGGCGCCTGAGATCCAACCAGCGCTCTAAGCGCTGCGATGTCCTTTATGTAGAGATACTTAAACTCTAACGCCTCTTTGTTCCATAAAGACGTAGCCACGCGGCGCTCTACTTCAATTGGAGCAAGGGCCACCTCCCAGACTCGATCCAGGAAGCTGCTCACAACCCCTCGAGCTCCCCAAAAACGAGGATCTCCATCCGGATGCGGTTTCCAGGGCGGTTTACGCAGGACGAAAAGCACAGACTCCAGTCCGTCGTCAGGGTTAAGCCCCAAATGGTCGCGGAGCAAGTTGGAGGCCTGGCTTGAGCCGCCGATCATAAAAGCAAGCAATACAAACTGACTATGTACCGGGAGGGCGTAGAACAATCTCTTCAGGCCTGGATCCCTACCTCTCCTCAACTGCTCGTCATACCATTGAAGATATGGCGAGAAAACATCCCGCATTCTGGAACTCTCTCCTGAGTAATAGCTGAATACATAGCGCGGAAGGTTCGCCTCATCGTCGAGAAATTCCCTTAACCGTAACTTCCGCGAAGCAGAGGGTGCGCCACTATTTGATGTAGCAGCGGCGGTCGTCGTTATTAAGAATGGCTGTCTCTTGTCAGGGTCGTGCTTGATGCTGATGATCCGCTGCATCTCAGCGCGACCGATTTTATAGATCAGCTCAAACGCAAACTCAATGTGAGGCGTTCTCCGCGTTCCAATCAGTTCCCGGAAGATAATTGCAAGAGCCTCCAGAACGTTCGACTTACCAGTACCGTTCCAACCTATGACAATGGTCACCCACTCGTCTTGGTCGAAATCGATCGTGACGTCCTTAAGGTTCTTGAATTGATGTGTAGGGCTGTCTTTGCTGCTCCCGATCCTCAGTTTGTCAACACGCATATCAGGCCGAGGTCCTTAATCTTAGGCGATCGCCAATTTTTTTCCCCGCAGCGTCGCGGATCGGTTCCGATAGCAGGCTGCCAGAAAGAGCGAGCTCGCGCAACTCCGTGTAGAATGGCTCCACCGCCTCGGTAGGTGTTCCGAACGCAATGCCATATAGCATTGCAACCTCCTGGGCTGGTAGCCAATCGTCAGCCTCTCGCAAGATATCCGCCACCGATTTCCGCATTGCTTTGACTCCGAATGCGATCCTGTCGACGTCCTCGGCCTTGCGACGCCTTTTCGCGACAGCGAGCTGCTCGACCTGTATCATCGCAGCTTCGTCGGCGGGATCGCAGGTTGCAAGCTGTCCCTTAAGGGCCTGATTCACCAGCCGACGGTACAGCACGGCAATGAGATCGCGAGCTCTTCTCGCCTGCTCCGCAGCTGACGCCAGCTTGCTCAAACCTGCTTCGACGCGATCGACGATTTCGCGCTGGTCGGCGATACTGGGACTCGGCAGCCGGAAGGCTGCAAGCTTCCGAGAATTGATATTCGATTGGCTCACGCCGTCGCTCTTTACGGCACGGCAGTAGCTGCGGCCGGCGGGGCTATTGAGACAATGTGTCAGGTATTCCGGCAGCATGCGATTGGAGCATCTTATTCGGATCAAGTATCCGGCAAAGATCGCCTGCTGCTCTCCACGGAAAATAGCAGTCTTGCCAACAAGTTGTGGGCTATTGGTCCGGTTGAACAGCACGTCCCCAGGCTGGAGCGAATAGCGCTCAATCTCTTGTTCGTCAGAGGTGTAGACTAGGTTGGACCAGTCAATGGTGCCGTCCTGGATATTGCCCATTCGTAGGACGGGCACTTTTCCTGTCGGCGCTGACTTAGAGGACGAACCGTACATCAGGTCTACGGCGATCTCACCCACAGAGACGATTGGCGCCCCGTCAAGGGACCCCGCGCGCCGCTGCTGTGAGATTATGGTGAGATCGTAGGCGGACTGCAGGATGGCCGATCGCCCAATTTCGACGGAGGTGAGTACGCTGTCGAGATGCCGTCGTGCGACGGCGCTTCGCTCTTCGACGCCCCTCAGACGCTCGACAATGCGTCTCTGCTCGTTGAGCGGAGGCAGAACGACCTCTGTCGCTTCGAAGGCGCCCTTGGTGACGTGGCGAAGGCCAGCGCCTCCGTGTGCCTTAGCGATCTGCTCCCCGAGCGTCTGGTTGATTGCAAGTCGCAGAAATTCGCGGTCGATTAGGTGTGGATCGACCTTGACATTGAAGATGTGCTGGTTCAAGACGGCAGTCGGACCTCGCCAAATATGCGCCCCGAACGACGTGCCCGGCGTTCCTGACCACGCAAACAACAGGTCGCCATCGCGGACTAAGTGTCTCTCCGCGACCGGCCCCGAGAAGTGATTGAATGCTGCATCAGCCCTGTTCAGGTTTTGAATTCGGACGATTGGGAGGCCCGTTCTCGCCCAATCGCCCGGCTTGAAGGCTCGTCCGTTCACAAGCTCTGCAATTGATCCGATCGTCGTCCTCGCCCAGCCAAGCGGAAGTTCCGTCACCGCTCGTCCTCCTCGGACGCAAACTCCTCGGCCAGCACCTCAACCTCCGCCATCGCGGTCTTGAGGTGGAAGAGAATAGTGGAAGCAATCTCTTGCAGCGAAACTTCACTAGTGCACTGACACAAACATAGGATTCACAGCGGGCGTCGGGCATGCGATTCTATCGGCATGGCCCAGACCGTCAGCGTCATCGTTGGACCGGAGGATCGCGCGCGCTTGGCCGCGGTCGTCGGCGA
>Ga0196970_1002046_pt1 | contig 11349 bp, 10 predicted proteins | sample S1v_513CmetaG_FD_148672 | JGI IMG/M metagenome (GOLD analysis project Ga0196970, IMG submission 148672) | Soil microbial communities from Anza Borrego desert, Southern California, United States - S1+v_5-13C | ecosystem: Environmental > Terrestrial > Soil > Desert | place: USA: California... | reverse complement strand
TTCGCCCGCCGCCTGGAGGCGGAGGGCATCGCCTTCATCGGCCCCAATCCTCACGCCATCGAGGCGATGGGCGACAAGATCGAGTCGAAGAAGCGGGCCATGGGGGCCGGCGTCTCCACCGTGCCCGGCTCGATGGACGTGATCCGCGACGGCGCGCACGCCGTCGAGATCGCCGAGGCGATCGGCTATCCGGTCATGCTGAAGGCCTCGGCCGGGGGCGGCGGCAAGGGCATCCGGGTGGCCTATGACGCCGCCGAGGTGGAGGAGGGCTTCGGCTCGGTCCAGGACGAGGCCCGGAACGCCTTCGGCGACGACCGCATCTTCATCGAGAAGTTCATCGTCAGCCCGCGTCATATCGAGATCCAGGTGCTGGGCGACAAGCACGGCCACGTCGTCCACCTGTTCGAGCGCGAGTGCTCGATCCAGCGTCGCAACCAGAAGGTCATCGAGGAGGCGCCGTCGCCCCTGCTGGACGAGGCGACCCGGATGGCCATGGGCGCCCAGGCGGTCGCCCTGGCCCGAGCCGTGAACTACGACAGCGCCGGGACGGTCGAGTTCGTCGCCGGCCAGGACAAGAGCTTCTACTTCCTGGAGATGAACACGCGCCTGCAGGTCGAGCACCCGGTGACCGAGCTGATCACGGGCGTGGACCTGGTCGAGCAGATGATCCGCTCGGCCGCGGGCGAGAGCCTGCCCTTCACCCAGGAGGAACTGAAGGTCGACGGCTGGGCCATCGAGAGCCGCATCTACGCCGAGGACCCCTACCGCAAGTTCCTGCCCTCCATCGGCCGGCTGTCGCGCTACGCCCCGCCCGCGGAAGGGGACCACGAGGGGCCGGCCGGCGCCTATGTCGTGCGCAACGACGCCGGGGTCCGCGAGGGCGACGAGATCTCGATGTTCTACGACCCGATGATCGCCAAGCTGTGCGCCTGGGCTCCAACCCGCGAGGGGGCGGTCGACGGCATGGCCCGGGCGCTGGAGGAGTTTCACATCGAGGGCCTGGGCCACAACGTGCCCTTTTTGGCCGCGGTCATGGACCAGCCGCGCTTCCGAGAGGGGGCGCTGGCCACCAGCTACATCGCCGACGAGTTCCCCGAGGGGTTCACCGGCGCCGAGCCGACGCCGTTCCAGATGGACGTGATGACCGCGGCCGCCGTTCACGCCCAGCGCATCATCGCCGCGCGGGCCTGCGGCGGCGAGGGCGTGCGCGACGCTTGGATCGTCCTGGTCGGCAAGCAGGCCCGGCCGGTGCGGGTCCTGCCCAGCGAGACCTGTGTCGAGATCGAACTGACCGCCGAGGACCGGACGCTGCGCCTGGACGGCTGCGACTGGGTTCCGGGGCGGCCGGTGTTCCGCGGGGAGCTGGACGGCCGCCCGTTCTCGGCCGAGATCCGCCCCGCGGCCCAGGGCTTCGACATCCGCCACCGCGCGGCCAAGGCCCGCGTGCAGGTGCTGACGCCTCGCATGGCGGACTTGAAGGCGCGGCTGCCTGAGCGCCAGCCCGCCGACACCTCCAAGCTGATCGTCTCGCCCATGCCGGGCCTCGTCGTCTCCATCGACGTGGCCGAGGGCCAGGAGGTCAAGGAGGGGGAGACGGTCGCCGTGATCGAGGCCATGAAGATGCAGAACATCATCAAGGCCGAGCGCGACGGCGTGGTGAAGTCCGTTGGGCCCAAGGCGGGCGACAGCGTGGCGGCGGACGAGGTCCTGGTCGAGTTCGCTTGAACCTCGCCCGCAATCAGGCTGTTCTGCTTCCATGAACGGACGGATCGACTGGAGCGGGTTGTTCTTCAGCGCCGAGGGGCGGGCGTCGCGGACGCCCTTCCTGATCGCCGCGGCGATCCTGATTGTCCTGACCGCGGTCTACGAGGCCGTGGTCGAGCCGCAGAGCATGGCGGCGCTGCACTGGGTCACCGGCATCTTCGTCTATGGCGGGCTGTTCTACGCCGGCGCCTGTGTGCTGGCGAAGCGCCTGCACGACCGGGGCAAGTCCGGCTGGTGGGCGGCGCTGATCCTGTTCGCCATCGTCATGGTCTGGCCCGCGCCCTACGGCGTGCTGGACTTCCTCGGCGTGCTGGTCCTGATCTGGGCCGTGGTGGAGCTGGCGGTGCTGCCGGGCGAGCAGGGCTCGAACCGATTCGGCCCCAACCCGCGGCGGGCGGCGGCGCCGGAAGCGGTCGGCGTCTGAATCCTTCGCCTTGGGGCGAAGGGAGGCTCACGCACCCGGCGAAGGCGGGGGGAGGCCCTTGCGTGAGGGATGCCCCCGTCCAACGTAGCTCTCGCGAATTCTGACGCCGTTCATCCCCGCCCCCTCCGCACGGGCCTGCGTTCGCTGCGGCATGCGGAGCCGCCCCCGCCCCAAGGCGGGGGATCAGGGGAGGGGAGGGACCGTCTCCTCCACTGCCCCGAACACCCGGCGGAAGCTGGTCTTCAGCGCCGCGTCCGCCTCGTCCATCCCCACCGGCAGACCGAGGTCGACCAGGCTGGTGACGCCGTGCTGGGTGATTCCGCAGGGGACGATGCCGGCGAAGTGGCCGAGGTCCGGCTCCACATTCAGGCTGATGCCGTGGAAGCTGACCCACTTGCGCACCTTCACGCCGATGGCGGCGATCTTGTCCTCGCGGGGCAGCACGCCGGGCGCCTTGCGCTCCACCCACACACCGACCCGGCCCTCGCGGATCTGCCCATCGACGTTGAATTCGCCGAGCGCGCCGATGATCCAGGCTTCGAGCGCGTGGACGAAGCCGCGCACGTCGCGGCGGCGCGCGTTCAGGTCCAGCATGACGTAGGCCACGCGCTGGCCGGGCCCGTGGTAGGTGAACTGTCCGCCGCGACCGGTCTCGAACACCGGGAACCGCCCGGCGTCCAACAGGTCGTCCGCCTTGGCCGACACCCCGGCGGTGTAGAGCGGCGGGTGTTCCAGCAGCCAGACCAACTCGCCCGCTGTTCCCTCGGCGATCCCGGCGACCCGCGCCTCCATGGCCGCGACGGCCTCCGGGTAGGGGACCGGGCGCGACGAGACCGCCCAGCCGGCGGCCCGGCCGTCCTCCCGGCCGAAAAGCAGCGGGGGGGCCTCGGTATTTAACGCGTCGTCAAGCATGCGGCACCCAATGTGGCCACAGCGGCCGCGACTGCAACCGGGCCGCAGGGGATTAGCGTCGCTGTGAGTCAGGTCGAAGCCGTCAACGTGGAGATTTCCGTGGTCCTGGGTCGCAGCATCCTGCCCATGCAGCAGTTGCTGCGCATGGGCCGGGGCGCGGTGATCCCGCTCGACGCCCGCGAGAACGAGGAAGTCTGGATCCTGGCCAACAACCATCCCGTGGCCCGCGGCGAGATCCACATCAGCGAGGACAAGATCGCGATCACCGTTACGCGGCCGGCCGATGTCTATGACTTCATGGCCGGCGCGCGCATGCAGTCGTAAATCGCGAAAAGACAGCCTTTCCAAACCCGGTGCGGCTTGCTATTGCCGCGCCTCCAAAGCGAGCGGTCGTGGCGGAATTGGTAGACGCGCAGCGTTGAGGTCGCTGTGGGGCAACCCGTGGAAGTTCGAGTCTTCTCGACCGCACCAAGCTGAATCAGGATAGGAAGATCGTATCGATCGAGAAGGGAGGCCAAGCGTGACTCAGGACGCCGCCGAACTCCTCGATCAGAACGACCTCCACAGTCCCGAGGCGCTCGAAGACTTCGCGCTCAAGGACGACTACGCCCTCAATCCAAAGTTCGTGAAGTGGGTGGTCGACGCCGCCGACCGCGGCGACGGCCTGCGCCTGCGCGAACTGCTGGACGCCCTGCACCCCGCCGATGTGGCCGATCTGATGGGCTTCCTGTCGGCGGACTACCGCGCCGAAATCATCCCCTGGATCCCGCCGGACGACCTCGCCGAAGTCCTGTCCGAACTGGACGAGGGCGTGCGCGAGGAGGTGCTGGAACAGGTGGCGCCGGGCGCGCTCGCCGAGGCTCTGCAGGAACTCGATTCCGACGACGCCGCCGACATCGTCGAGGACCTGGAGGAGGACCAGCGCCGCGAGGTGCTGGCCGCCATGCCCGAGACCGACCGGGCCGCCATCGAAACCTCGCTGTCCTACGAGGAAGATTCCGCCGGCCGTCTGATGCAGCGCGAGGTCGTGGCCGCGCCGCAGTTCTGGACCGTCGGCGACGCCATCGACCACATGCGGACGCATGACGAGGACCTGCCCGAGCTGTTTTTCGACATCTATGTCGTCGATCCGGCCTTCAAGCCGGTCGGCGCGGTCCCCGTCAGCGCGCTGCTTCGCTCGAAACGGCACCTCAAGCTCTCCGAGATCATGGAGCCGGTGACCGAGATCGAGGTGGATCTCGACCAGGAAGACGCCGCCCGCATCTTCGAGAAATACAACCTGATCAGCGCGCCCGTGGTGGACGCGGGCGGGCGCCTGGTCGGCCAGATCACCGTCGACGACATCGTCAGCATCATCCAGGAAGAGAACCAGGAGGACATTCTGGCCCTGGCCGGCGTCTCCGACGCGGGCCGCGACCGGGGCATCCTCGGCGTGATGCGCTCGCGCTTTCCCTGGCTGGCGGTCAATCTCGGCACGGCCATGGCTGCCTCGGCCGTGATCGCCGTCTTCCGCGAAGAGATCGAGACCCTGGTGGCGCTGGCGGTGCTGATGCCCATCGTCGCCTCTATCGGCGGCAATGCCGGCACCCAGGCCCTGGCGGTCGCGGTGCGCTCTCTGGCGACCCGCGAGGTCAACGCCTCCAACGTCATGCGCATCGTCGTGCGAGAACTGGCCGTGGGGTTCGCCAACGGCCTCGCCATCGCCGGCCTGCTCGGGGTGGCTGCCTATGTCTGGCAGCGTGACATCGGCCTGTCGCTGGTCATCGCGGCGGCCGTGGTCATCAACCTGTGCGCCGCCGCCCTGGCCGGCACCCTGGTGCCCCTGACGCTCAACAAGCTCGAGCGCGACCCGGCCGTCGCGTCCCCGGTCTTCGTCACCTGGGTGACCGATACGGTCGGCTTCTTCAGCTTCCTTGGTTTGGCCGCTTTGGTCCTGATGTAGTCCGGAACGGACCTTGCTCCTTCGCTTGCGAGGGGAATGTCCCTGTATCGTTTTGGGTCATGTCATGCGAGCGCGCCAGAAGGTCTCCCGCGCAGGGATCGAACTGATCGCCAGTTTCGAAGGACTGCGTCGCCGGGCGGCGCGGCTGCCCGACGGCCGCTGGACGATCGGCTACGGCCACACCCTGTCGGCGCGCGAAGGCGCCGAGGTCACGCCGGAAGACGCCGTGGCCCTGCTGCACTTCGACCTGCTGCCCGTCGTCGAGGCCGTGAACAGCCTCGTCTACACGCCCCTGACCGACAACCAGTTCGACGCCCTCGTCGCCTTCGCCTTCAACGTGGGCGTGGACGCCTTCCGCACCTCCGACGTCCTGAAGCGGGTCAACGAGGGCCGCCTGACCGAAGCCGCCTGCGCCATCGACCTGTGGCGCAAGGCCGACATCGGCGGGGACCCGATCATCCTCGACGCCCTGATCCGGCGCCGCGCCGCGGAGAAGGCCCTGTTCCTGACGCCCCAGGATGGCTTCGTGCCGACCCCGTCGCCGCTGGTGCGGCCGCTGGTGGACGAGAGCCTGGCGCCGGCGCTGCCGGCCTCGCGGCCGGCCGAGATCGCCGTGCCCATGACCGGGGACAGCGCCGAGGTGCATCGCCTGCACCAGCCGGAGCCCGAACCCCTGACCGAGGCAGAGCCCGAGGTCTCGGCTGAACCGGTGGAACTCACCGCCTCGGTGGCCGAGGTCGCCGACGCACAGCCCCAGGACTCGGTGGCGATCCCGGCCGCCTACAGCGACGAGATCCCGGTCGAGAGCGCGCAGGAGATCGAGGTCCAGGCGCTCGAGACCACCGAGCCCGGCGCTGAGGCCATCGCGCCGGAGGTGGCTGAGGCCGGTCCGGCCGAGTTGGCTTCCGCCGAGCCTTCGCCGTTCCCGACCGGCATCTCCGCCGACGCACCGGCCGGCGCATTCCCTGCCGAGACGGAATCGCAGGAGACCGTCGCGGCGTCTGCGCCCGCCGCCCGCGTCTACGCCCCGGAGGAGTCGGCTCCCGAGGCCGTGCGCTACGAAGCCGAGCCGCTCCCCGAGTTCGCGCCGGCGCCGCAGGGGGATTTCAGTCCGCAGCCGGCCGAGGTCTCGCCGGCGTCCATGCTCGGCGCGGCGGCCCCCGCGCCGATGGCCCCGACCGTCGATCTGCCGACGGCCGAGCCGGTGCTGACCACCGAATCCCAGGCCCCTTCCAGCGTCTGGACCCTGACCCCGCCGCCGGAGAACGGGCACGAGGATCTGGCCGTCGTGCACGAACCGGTCGCCGAGGAGCCGGACGAGCTCCAGTCGCCCCTGTTCGACGACCCGGGCAGCCAGCCGCTCGAGCGAGTGATCCGCTATGAGGAGGTCGAGGAGCCCGAGGCGCCGGCCGACCGACCGTCAAGCGGTCCCTTCATCCTGATGGGCCTGATCGGTTTCGCCGCCTTCGGAGGCGCCGTCTCGGCGTTCCTCAAGGCGCGGGCGGGCACGGGCGGCCTCGATGAACTGACGGTGGTCGCCTGGGTGCTGGCCCTGATCGGCGCGGCCTGCGTCGGCACGGCCGTCTACTTCCTGCTGAAGCGGCTGGGCGGCGCGGAGGACTGACGCCGCGCGGGCTCTTTGCGCCGCCGGGGCGGGGTGCTAACCCGGCGGCATGAGCACGATGCCCTCCATGGATTTCGGCCTCGGCGAGACCGCCGACGCTATCCGCGAAACCACCGCCCGCTTCGCCGCCGACCGCATTCAGCCGATCGCGACCGAGATCGACGAGACCAACAGGTTCCCGCGCCACCTGTGGCCCGAGATGGGCGAACTCGGCCTGCACGGCATCACTGTCGAGGAGGAGTTCGGCGGCCTGGGCCTGGGCTACCTCGAGCACGTCATCGCCATGGAGGAGATCTCCAGAGCCTCCGCGTCGGTGGGCCTCAGCTACGGCGCCCACTCCAACCTGTGCGTGAACCAGATCCGCCGCTGGGCCAGCGACGAACAGAAGCGGCGCTACCTGCCCAAGCTGATCTCGGGCGAGCACGTCGGCTCCCTGGCCATGTCCGAGGCCGAGGCCGGCTCCGACGTGGTGTCGATGAAGCTGCGCGCCGACCGGAAGGGCGACCGCTACGTCCTGAACGGGACCAAGTTCTGGATCACCAACGCCCCGGAGGCCGACACCCTGGTGGTCTACGCCAAGACCGCGCCGGGCGAGGGCAGCCGCGGCATCACCGCCTTCCTGGTCGAGAAGGGCTTCAAGGGCTTCAGCGTCAGCCCCAAGCTGCACAAGATGGGCATGCGGGGCTCGGACACGGCCGAGCTGGTGTTCGAGGACTGCGAGGTGCCCGAAGAGAATGTCATGGGCCCGGAGAACGGCGGCGTCGGCGTGCTGATGAGCGGGCTGGACTACGAGCGCGCGGTGCTTTCGGCCGGGCCGCTGGGCATCATGCAGGCCTGCCTGGACGTGGTCCTGCCCTACGCCCGCGACCGCAAGCAGTTCGGCAAGCCGATCGGCAGCTTCCAGTTGATGCAGGCCAAGGTGGCCGACATGTACGTGGCGCTGAACTCGGCTCGCGCCTACGTCTACGCGGTCGCCCGGGCCTGCGACGCTGGCAAGACCACCCGCTTCGACGCGGCGGGCGCGATCCTGCTGGCGTCCGAGAACGCGGTGAAGACCTCGCTGGAGGCCATCCAGGCGCTCGGCGGGGCGGGTTACATCAAGGAATGGCCGGTGGAGCGTTTCATGCGCGACGCCAAGCTGTACGATATCGGCGCCGGCACGAACGAGATCCGCCGGTTCCTGATCGGAAGGGAGTTGCTGGGCGCATGACGGTCGAAGTCACCACCACCACCACGAAGACGGCGCGGACACGCGCCGGCAGCGGCGTGATGAAACAGGCGGCGCTCGACGTCGCGGCCAAGCTGGAACTGGCCTGGAACCGCGGCAGTGCGGACGGCCTGGCCGCCCTGTTCGCCGAGAAGGCGGACGTGATCCCTGTCAACGGCGGCATGCTGAGCGGCCGACCGGCCATCGAGACGGCTTTCGGCAAGGCGTTCGCTGGAGGCTGGGCGCGCAGCCGCTCGAACTTCCGCCTGCTCAAGATCAAGCCGCTCGAGGAGACGGTGGTCGTGGCCCTCCTGGGCCAGAGGCTGACCCTGCTGGAGGGGGACTCTCAGCGCGAGGTCGCGATCCGGGCGACGGCGGTGCTGCGGGAACTGGGCGGCGAGTGGAAGATCGTGCTGCTGCAGAGCACCGGCGTGTCCCAGGCGCTGGTTCCCGCGGCCGGCGCCGCCGAGACGGCCCCGAAGAAGGGCCGCAAGGCGCCCTGATGATGCCTGGAGCCTGACCCGCATGCAGCCGCGCCGGACGAGCCAGGGGAGGGCCGCTTGAGCCCCGAGCCGCCGCCGGCCGACCCGCATGCGTTGACGTTCTCGCAGATCCTCGTCGGCCTTGGTTCCGGCGGCGGCTCAAGGTTGGCCGTGTCTGAGATCGTGGCGGCGTTCGGGGCCCGCGCCCTGGCCGCGATCATGCTGCTGTGGGCGCTGGTGAACTTCCTGCCCCTGCCGCCGGGCGGCACCACCATTACCGGCGCGCCCCTGCTGTTGCTGTCGATGGAGCTGGCGGTGGGCCGCCAGACCCTGTGGCTCCCGCGCAAGATGATGCGATCATCAATCTCCCGCGAGGGCTTCCGAAAGAGCTTCGGCTGGCTGGTGCCCATGGTGCGTCTGGCCGAGCGCCTGTCACGGCCGCGCCTGCCGTGGCTAAGCAACCGCTTCGCCAAGAGCCTGATCGGCCTGGTCTGTTTCCTGTTGTCGGTGGTGCTGGTGCTGCCGATCCCGCTCGGCAACATCGCGCCTGCGATCACCATCGCCCTGTTCTCGCTGGGCCTGATGCAGCGGGACGGCGTGATCATCCTGCTCGGCTGGATCAGCACGGCCATCAGCGTCGGCCTGCTGGCCCTGGTCTGGCGCGTTCTATGGGCGGCGGTGGACGCGATCATCGCCAAGCTGACCGCCGTCCCCATTGTGCTGCCCTAGGCTGGAACCCGCGGGCGGCCATCGACGCTTAGGCATCGAGCGGAATCGGAGCCCAGCCATGCCGCAGTTCAGCCGCCCTTCCGTCGGTGGAATGCGCCCGGACGACCCGGGCTACAGCCGCGACCCGGCGCTCGAGGCCCTGCGGGGCCTTCACCGGCCTGCGGGCGCGGACCTCAGCCCGCTCGACCGCAGCTGCGATCCCAACCCGGACCGGCACATCCACTTCGCGCCGCATCCGGAGGACGGGACCCCGGATGTCGAAGGCCTGGCCGCTGTGCCGCGCGATCCCTGCCGGCCGCGGGTCTGAGGCCGAGCCCTGAAAAGCCGAAAGGCCGCCGGGTCGCCCCGACGGCCTTTCCATTGTCGACCGCAGTGCGGCCTCATGAACTGTCAGGCGCGCCCGAAGGAAGCGCTCAGGTTCATGATCTCGGCACCACGTTTGAGACAATGAGACACAAGATCACCTCCTTTCACGAAACGGGCACGGCGCCCGCAAGAGAAAGGTAGGATGGGAAGGCGAGTCTTCAAAGGGTTGCGACTGGACGTCGCGCAGTCAGCGGCCTAGCTGTGGCCGCATGGCGACATGGGATCCCGCGCAGTACGAGCGCTACAAGGCCTACCGTGACCGGCCGGCGCAGGACCTGCTGGCGCGGATTCCGGCTGATCTGGAGCCGCGCGAGATCTGGGACCTGGGCTGCGGCACGGGCGAGCACGCGGCCCAGCTGAAGCGCCGCTATCCGGACGCTGCGGTGCACGGCCTCGACTCCAGCGCCGAGATGCTGGCGCGGGCGCAGACCCTGCCGGACGCGGTGGACTGGGTGGAGGCGGATCTGGCCGGCTGGCGACCGGAGCGGGCGCCGGACCTGATCTTCAGCAACGCCGCCCTGCAATGGCTGCCCGGGCACATGGTGCTGTTCCCGCGGCTGGTGCAGAGCCTCGCGCCCGGCGGCGTCTTCGCCTGCCAGATGCCGGTCTCGTGGAGCGCGCCCTGGCACGGCCTGCTGCGCGAGACGGCGGCGGACGGGGCCTGGGCCGGGAAGTTCCAGGGTCTGGAGGGCGTGCGGCCGCTGGCGGACGCGGACGACTACTACGGCTGGCTGGCGCCGCTGTGCGCCAGCGTCGACATCTGGACCACAACCTACCTGCACGTGCTGGGCGGCGACGACCCGGTGGTGGACTGGATGCTGGGGACCGGCCTCAGGCCGTATCTCGAGCGGCTTTCCGGCGATCCGGAGCGGCGCGCCTTTCTCGACGCTTACCGCGCGCGCCTTGCGCCGGCGTTCCCGCGCCGTCCGGAAGGGACGACCCTGCTTCCGTTTCCGCGTCTATTTCTCGTATCTCGTCGAGCGTGATGATCGGCTCGGAGGGCTGATAGCTGAGTTCGCGCCGGCGCAACTGCGTCACCGGGCCCTCCAGCTGGGCCAGGGCCTCCGTCATGGCCTGATAGCCGGTGTGCACCGCCGGCTCGTAGGCCTTCCAGTCGCGCAGGTCGACGCCGTTGGGCTTGGGGATCACCAGCAGGTCCGTGGCGCTGCGGCCGATGGCCAGTTCGCCGGCGTGCGTGATCGTCGCCGAGCGCATCAGCACAGAGACGATCGGCGGCCCCTGGCGCCAGTCGCCCGACAGCAGCCACCGCCACCAGGACGGCGGATTCTCCAGCGCCTTGGGGTCGATGCCCCGGGCGCGGGTCACGTCCACCCCCACTACCGTGCCCTGGTGCCAGGCGCGCATGATGTCGGCGGGGAAGCTGCGCATCACCGCCCCGTCCACCAGCACCGAGCCTTCCAGCACGACCGGCGGCAGGATGCCCGGGAGCGAGATCGACGCCCGCAGGGCTTGGCGCAGCAGGCCGCGCTTGTGCAGCTGGTATGCGCCGGTCGTCAGGTTCGAGGATACGGCGAAGTAGGGCAGGGGCAGGTCCTCGATCAGGACGTCGCCGAAGTGCTCTTCCAGCCGCTCGTCGACCTTCCGGCCCTTGGTCATGGCGAGCATGGGGAAGGAGATGTCGTCGAGCGGATTGGTCTCGACGAAGGCCTTGCGCATGCGCAGGTCCATCTCCTCCTGGGTCCAGCCGCGGGCGAGGCCGCCGCCGACCACCGCCCCCATGGAGGCGCCGCCGATGAAGTCGATGGGCGCCCTGGCGTCGCGTAGCGCCTGGATGGCCCCAATGTGGGCGAAGGCCCGCGCGCCGCCGCCCGAAAGGACCAGCCCCACCGAACAGCCGGTGATCACCCGCGCCATCCGCGCCGCGTCTGGCCGATGCCC
>Ga0196970_1002045_pt1 | contig 11357 bp, 5 predicted proteins | sample S1v_513CmetaG_FD_148672 | JGI IMG/M metagenome (GOLD analysis project Ga0196970, IMG submission 148672) | Soil microbial communities from Anza Borrego desert, Southern California, United States - S1+v_5-13C | ecosystem: Environmental > Terrestrial > Soil > Desert | place: USA: California... | reverse complement strand
ACGACACCGCAGTGATTTTCGGATCGGCATTCCCGGGATGTGATTCTTTCGCGGAGGAGATGCGTCGGCATTACGTCGATCACTTCCGTCGTGAGCACCTGTCATCCCTAACTACCATCCGTGCCCTGATTGCCGAGGCGAACGGCAATAATGCTGCAGTTCGGCAGGAACTTGAGCGCCGCATTCATGAACTGCAAACCCTCATTGAGAGTGAACCGTATACATTCAATCGCCGGTTCCTATTCAGAGTACTGTCAATGGGGCACTCGCAATTCGCGGAAGTCATCGGAGCACGAGGTCCAAACACTCAAATCAACTCCGCATGTGCCACGACTACACAGGGCATCGCGTTAGCTGAGGACTGGATTGCGACCGGACGTTGCCGCCGCGCCATCGTCATTTCGGCGGATGACGTAACTTCCGACAATCTGATGGAGTGGATGGGGGCTGGATTCCTGGCCAGCGGGGCAGCAGCGACGGATGAAGTCGTAGAAGATGCGGCTACCCCATTCGACCGCCGTCGTCACGGTTTGATCATGGGCATGGGGGCTGCCGCCCTCGTCCTAGAAAGTGCGGAGTCGGCGCGGGAACGCGGCATACGTCCAATCTGCGAAGTGCTGGGCACTGCGACGGCGAACAGTGCCTTCCACGGCAGTCGCCTTGATGTGCAGCATATCTGTGGCGTGATGGAGCAGTTGATGGCGCAAGCCGAAACGCGCTTCGGTATACGACGCCATGAAGTTGCACCGCAGATGTTCTTCATGTCCCACAAGACCTATACACCCGCGCGCGGCGGAAGTGCGTCCGCCGAGATCCATGCACTGCGAAAGGTGTTTGGAGATTCAGCGGACCGCATCGTCATTGCTAATACGAAGGGCTTCACTGGTCATGCCATGGGTACAGGGGTGGAGGATGTGGTTGCGGTGAAAGCTCTGGAAACCGGATGCCTGCCTCCTGTAGCCAACTTCAAGGAAGTGGACCCCGAACTTGGGTTGCTGAACCTTTCGAAAGGTGGAGAGTACCCGGTCGAATACGCTCTTCGGCTTGGAGCTGGCTTTGGCTCGCAAATCAGCATGGCGCTGTTGCGGACCCGAAGACTTGGAAGGCATGGCTGAAGAAGACGTCCAGTATGGATGCCCCACAGTTGGAGGTCGTGCAGCATACGCTGCGTGTACGAGACGAAAGATCTGCAAGAGCAGCGGAAGGAGTTTCGGCACGTCCTGCGACCGCAACTGCGGCCAGGTCCGATGACTCTCAGGCCATCCCAACCACGCAGAAAATTGCCGGGACAGAAGTCGCGGAGCGCGAGACTGCGCAACGTGCAGAAGCGAAGGCGCAAGCTGTAGCTGCGGGTGGGACTGCGGTAAGCATGGCGAGTACGCGGTCCCAAGTCGCGGCTGCGATTGCTGCAGAAACTGAGCCGCATGCGCCAGCAGCGAAGGTCCCTGCTGCACTGGCGATCGATGACGAATCTGTAAAGCAGCACGTGCTTGCGCTCGTATCGGAGAAAACCGGGTACCCGATTGACATGCTCGACGTAGACCTTGATCTTGAGGCCGATCTGGGTGTGGACACGGTGAAGCAAGCGGAAGTGTTCGCCACGATTCGTGAAGCGTACGGAATCCCGCGGGACGAAAAGATCAAGCTGCGAGACTTCCCGACTCTTGCTCACGTGATCCGGTTCGTGCACGAGCGCAGAGGGAACTCCGCAGCACCTGCCACCACTCAGGTTGCTGCATCACCCGCGTCTGAGCGGACGGAAGCGGCTGCTGAGGTGGTGGTCACGACAGCATCGCCGGCGCCACCTGCCGAACGCGGGTCCGTGAAAGACAGAATTCTGGCACTTGTAGTGGAGAAGACCGGCTACCCGAAAGACATGCTGGATCCGGATCTCGACCTCGAAGCCGATCTCGGGGTGGACACGGTGAAGCAGGCTGAGATGTTCGCGGCTATTCGTGAAATTTACGGCATCCTGCGCGATCCGAATCTTAAGTTGCGTGATTTCCCAACCTTGACGCACGTGATTTAGTTTGTCAGGCGTCCGGACTTGGCCGACGCCACAGTCATGGTGACGGTCGAACCGTCTGCGTCGGAACCGACTGAGTCGCAGGGGGATCCGACATCGGGAGAACAGCTTGGAGAAATATCTCCGGCTGTGCAGTCAGTTGCAACGGCAAGTGCCGGTGAGGCGCCAGACGACTCCGTTAAGAAACGGATACTCACGCTTGTGGTGGAAAAGACGGGCTATCCGAAAGACATGCTGGACCTTGACCTTGATCTCGAGGCCGACCTTGGAGTGGACACCGTCAAACAGGTCGAAATGTTCGCGGCCATACGTGAGATCTACAACATCCCCCGTGATCCAAATCTGAAGCTGCGCGATTTTCCGACGCTGGCACACGTCATTCAATTCGTGTACGACAGGCGACCGGATCTGTCACTGAAAACTCCGATAACCGAAAGTAACGGCGAGACCGCTCCACATGAGGAGCCGCAAGTTGAGTCGGTATCACCGGAAGCCCAGCCTCAGATAGCGAGTGATGAAGAGATCAAGACGAAGGTCCTCGACATCGTGGCGGCGAAGACTGGTTATCCCAAGGACATGCTGGATCTGGATCTCGATCTCGAAGCTGATCTCGGCGTAGATACGGTGAAGCAGGCTGAGATGTTCGCTGAAGTCAGAGCGGCTTACAACATCCCGCGAGATCCTGATCTCAAATTGCGCGATTTCCCGACGCTGGCCCACGTGATTCAGTTTGCGAAAACCAAGCTCGCTTCGATGTCGGAACCAGTGTCGAAGCAGGAACAGCCAGCAAGTGAAGCGATCGCCTATTCGGTTAACTTGGAAAAGGCCGACGAAGTTGCGACTCCTGCGCGTTCCGCGCGGGCTCAGCCTGAACTGGCGAGTTTTGAGGCTGCAGATCGAATTCCGCGGAGAGTGCCTGTTCCGGTGCCGCGACCGCCACTCGACGCCTGCAAGACGACGGGCGTGAAACTCGGGCAGGGAAGCCGAGTCATCATCATGCCCGATCAGCAAGGAGTTGCCGCCGCGCTTTCGGATCGGTTACGTGCGCTCGGCGCAGAAGTAACGATGCTCGAACCCGCGTCTGACCCCGGCGCGATAGAGGAGCGCGTGAAGGCCGCGATGGGACTAGGTCCTGTGCAGGGCGTCTACTGGCTGCCAGCACTCGATGATGAAGGCAGCCTTTCGGACATGACTGTCGCTGAGTGGAAGAACGCGATTGGTGTCCGTGTGAAGACGCTTTACGCGACGATGCGAGTTCTCTACGACCACATCGCAGTCCAGGGCACATTCTATGTAGCAGCGACCCGCCTCGGTGGACAGCACGGCTACGACGAACAGGGTGCAGTTGCACCGCTGGGAGGTGCCGTTGTTGGATTCACGAAGACGTACAAACGAGAGCGTCCGGATGCTCTGGTGAAGGCAGTCGACTTCGAACGCGATGCGAGAGCTGCGGAGATCGTGAGCAAGCTTCTGGAAGAGGCACAACGCGATGCAGGCGCGGTAGAGATCGGACATAAGCACGGACAGCGATGGACCATCGGCTTACAAGAGAGGCCTGCGAGCGATGGGGTTCCGGGGCTAACGCTGGACGAGAATACGGTTTTCGTCGTCACGGGGGCGGCAGGAAGTATCGTTTCGGCGATTACGTCCGACCTCGCGGCAGCATCGGGTGGGACGTTCTACCTTCTTGATCTAGTACCCGAGCCTGATCCGAGGAACCCTGATCTTAAGCGGTTCGTTGACGACAAGGATGGCTTGAAGCGAGAGTTGTTTGCACGCATTCAGGCACGCGGTGAGCGGGCAACGCCAGCGCTTGTGGAGAAGGAATTGGCGGCACTGGAACGGGCATGTGCCGCGAACAGTGCCATCGAAGCAGTACGTCACGCTGGTGGAACTCCGTACTACTACAGCGTGAACCTCACCCACGCCGAGGCGGTCGCGAAGATCGTCTCGCAGATTCGCGAACGAAGCGGTCGCATTGATGTGCTGTTGCACGCCGCCGGGATAGAGCGGAGTCACTTCCTCCCTGACAAACCCACGACTGAGTTTGACCTGGTGTTCGATGTCAAGAGTGACGGCTGGTTCAACCTGCTGCGCGCCATTGGTGAGATGCCACTAGGCGCGACCGTCGCGTTCAGTTCGATTGCCGGGCGGTTCGGCAACGCCGGACAAACAGACTACAGCTCAGCGAACGATCTGCTCTGCAAGATAACTTCTAGCTTCCGCACAACGCGCCCGAACACGCGGGGTATTGTGATCGATTGGACTGCGTGGGGCGGAATCGGCATGGCAACGCGCGGCTCCATTCCGAAAATGATGGAAGTCGCCGGCATTGACATGTTGCCGCCGGAAGCCGGGATTCCGCTCATCAGGCGCGAACTCACGAAGGGCGCTACTCGCGGCGAGATCGTCATCGGACAGCGCCTGGGAGTGCTCCTCAACGAATGGGACGAGACCGGCGGACTGGACCCGAAGGCAGCGACAGCTTTCGCTAAAGATGGGCCGATGGTTGGGAAGATAACTAAGTTCGGCATTCACAGCGGCGTTCAGGTTGAGGTGACACTCGATCCGAAGCAGCAGCCGTTCCTTTACGATCACCAGATCGACGGCACGCCGGTTTTGCCTGGGGTCATGGGTGTTGAGGCATTCGCCGAAGCTGCGGGGTGCATGCTTCCGGGGTGGTACGTCGAGTCAGTGGAGGATGTTAGCTTCCTGGCACCATTCAAGTTTTATCGGAACGAACCTCGCACGGTTGAGGTTCAAGCGACCTTCGTTTGCCTCGGTGAGGCGATCGTGGCTGAGTGCAAGCTAATCGGCCGGCGACAGTTGCCAAACCAGGCTGAACCGCAGAGCACAATTCATTTTACCGGGAGAGTGCGCTTGAGCCGTCAGAAGCCGGAACAAGTGATGATGACAACGCCACCACATTCGGGTGCGGCTCAGATCAAGCGGGACGATATCTACCAAATCTACTTTCACGGACCAGCGTACCAAGTCGTTCAGCGGGCATGGCGGGAAGGAGATCGAGTCATCGGAGTGATGGCGGAGGCGTTGCCGCCGAACCATCAGCCGACTGATCGACCGACGCTCGTTACGCCGCGAACGATCGAGCTTTGCTTCCAGACAGCCGGCTTGTGGGAACTTGGTGTCGAAAGCCGTTTTGGCCTGCCGCAGAGAATCGAGAGGGTTCGCGTGCTCGGAGATCCGGCCAAAGCGAAAGCACCGCTATATGCAGCTGCGACGCCGAGACCGGATGGCGCGTTCGACGCTGCGGTCGTCGATTCGGCAGGCACCGCGTATTTGGTTGTGACTGGCTATCGAACCGTTGCGCTTCCAACCGCCGTTGATTCGGAGCGACTGACGGCGCTTCGTGCCGCGGCCTAGCGGCTCAGGTCGAAAATGGATGTTTATTGGCTAGAACAGACGCAATCTGAAGTGCCGTCCGGCGACGATTGGCTAAGCGAAAGCGAGGCCGTTCGGCTGGACAGTATGCGTTTTGAAAAGCGCCGAGCAGATTGGCGATTGGGGCGGTGGACCGCGAAGCACGCTTTGGCCGCTTGGCTGAAACTCGAACCCGAAACCGACGTACTTCGGAGTATCGAATTGCGAGCGCAAACGTCGGGTGCGCCAGAACCTTACTTCGGCGGACGTCACGCCGAGGTGAGCATATCGCTCAGTCACAGTTCGGGAGTGGCGATGTGCGCTGTCGCGGGGAAGACTGCACAGCTTGGGTGTGACTTGGAGCGGATTGAGCAACGCTCTGCCGCTTTCGTCTCCGACTATTTCACGTTGGAAGAGCAACGTCTTATTGCCGGCGCCTCAACTTCGAAACGCTTGGTTGCAAACTTGATATGGAGCGCGAAGGAAAGTGCTCTCAAGGCACTGAAGGAAGGCCTCCGCCGTGATACGAGGTCGGTCGAGGTGACATTCGACAACGTCAGCGTGGGAGCGCCAGACCGAGACAGATCGTGGCGGGTCTTTTACGTAACCTGCGGAGGTGAAAGACGCTTGCAGGGCTGGTGGCAATGTGAAGCAGAACTTGTGCGAACCTTAGTTGCCGAACCAGCACCACGCGAACCGGTGAGGATTGCAATTCCTGCACGCACAGGGAACGCTGCCACCGCGGGAACGGCTTAGGCTGGACAATGTGCTGTGAAAAATGCGGGGCTCAGCTAACGCGCTGAGCCCCGACGTGTGTCACACGGCCAGAGGCAAATCCGCCGTGTGCAAGGTTGAGATTAGAAGAGCAGTTTCAGAGCTAGCTGCATCTGACGCGGCTCGAACGAGTTGCCGATCTTACCGAACAGACTGCTCGAGATTGCCGTGCTGCGGAATGCAGAGCCAGGGCTGCCGATTCCGAAGTTTGTATGGTTAAGGACGTTGAACGCTTCGGCGCGGAATTGTAGCGTGAAGCGTTCGCCGATCTTCGTGTTCTTGAAGACCGATGCGTCCCAACGGACCATGCCAGGACCAACCAACGTGCCGCGCGGCGCGTTGCCGGGACGAGCTACGCCCGCCGGAACGTATGCGAAGGCGGCCGGGTTGACCCAGCCCGTGTCGATGTTGTGTGCGAAGTTGTTCGGGTCAATGCCCGGAACCATGTCCGGACGAGCGCCCGAGTACGTATTACCGCACAGTCCGAGTCCGCCCTGGTCAGCCCTTGAGCCGCAGCTAGAGGTGCTGGCCGTGTAATGGCGGCCCGTATTGGCGAACACCAGACCTGACAGTTCCCAGCCACCGAGCAAGTGGCCAACAAAGCCCTCCTGCTTCTGATAGAAGGGCAGATCGTACACATACGTAGCCGTGAACACGTGCCGTCTATCGAAGTCGAGGTTTCCGTAGTCAGCACGCAGGTCATATGAGTACTGCGAGGCGCGGTAATCGCCTGATTGCGTGCCTAGCGTGTGCGACCAGGTGTAGTTCAAGGTGACAAGGGTGTTGTCGGTGAAGTGCTTCTTGAACTGCGCCTGCAGGCCGTTGTAGTTGGAGGTGAATACCGGCGTGAAGAGGTTGATTGCGTCGTATCCCTTGTAGGGGCGGACGAGATTCAGCAACTGGTAATCACCCGCTCTGAAGACACAGTTGGATGCGCTGGTGCAGCGACCCGCCGCAATTTGCGTGTCCACGTAGCCCGGAATGTTCTTGAAGTCACCGATGTGCGGCATGTTGACGTCAACCACGCCGATGAGGTGGCGGCCCAGATTGCCGTAATAGCCGATATCGATTGACATCGTGTTTGTGATTTGATGTTGAAAATCGAAGTTGAACATCTGCGAGTAGGGCAGTGCCCACTTGTTCGGGTCAGGGCCGCCGACGGTCGGAGGTGCCAAATCGACCGCAACCGTACCACCCGCAGGGTTGGTGAAGTTGGTGTTGTGAATGACCGCCGACCGTACTATCGGCACGTTCGAGCTTTGGAAGTTGTACACCGAGTTCATAGCGGGGGAATCGAAGAAGATGCCGTAGCCGCCACGAATCGAAGTCTTGCCATTCCCGAACGGATCGTACGCAAAGCCGAAACGCGGAGCGAAGTTCTTTTTGGGTGTGCGCTGAACTGCATCACCGTAAGGCGAGTTCTTCCCACCGACGATCATGCCGTTCGCATACGGAAGCGTAGTGCCCTCAGCCAGGTAGCCGCCGCTTGTTAGCGCTGGCGCCTTCGAAGGATCGTACGACTTCGGATCGAAGGTGCTCAGCAGGCCGTTCGCATATGTCGGCGCCATGAAGAGCGAGTAGCGCAGGCCGTAGTTCAGTGTCAGTCTAGGAGTTATGCGCCATTCGTCCTGCGCATAGAGTTCGAGCTGCTTCTGGCGAACATCCGCAATGAAAGGAATGTTCGTCTGTGAGTAGGTGTTTACGCGCCCGAGCAGGAAGTTTGCCCAAACCTGGTTGAACGTCTGATCCGACGGAGTCGGAATCGGTTCTCCGCCCGCAGTTGCCGGAGCGAAAGATGCGAGGTCATCGAAGGAGAACGTGGCACCGTTCGTGCCGGGTTCGTATTTCTGGTAATAGCTAAAGCTGCCGCCGAACTTCAGCGAATGGTGGCCGTAGATCTTGGTCAGGTTATCGAACCACGAATGGTTCTTATTAACCGCGCCATAAGGCCCGAAGCCGTACACGGTCGGAGCGCAACCCCACGGACCCACCGTGTATGCGCAGAGATCGATGTACGGGACAGTGGCTACATTCGTCGGGTAAACCAAGTTCGGCTTGATGTCAGGTGAGTTCTTCAGAGCATTAAGCGCGATGGGGTTACTGTCAATTTTGCCCCAGGAGAACGAGTACCCGAAATCATTAAGCAACGTATCGGAGAAAGTCGCTGTCGCGTGTGCTGTGAAGCTGCGCGCCGGCGAATTCGACTGAGTTGTCGAAAGATTCGGCAGGCTGGAACCTGTATACAGGCCACGGGGTTCGAGGGTCGGCACATCGTCGTCCGTGTAGCGGCCGAAGATGCTGAACCGGCTGTTGAAGTTGTGGTCGATGCGAATCGCCTCTTCACGATAGTTCGCAACACCACGGCCAATCGTGGTCAGAGTGCGATCCGGATTGTTCGGAGGCGGCAGCTTGGAAAAAATGTTGCTTACGTAAGCAGCGGCTGTGGGATCGATGGTGGTAATGGTTCTGCCCATCTGCGAGCAATAGCCGTTCGCATCGAACGCAACGCAGACGTCGCTCGGGAATACTCCCCGCATCATCTCGGTTGTCGGCAGAATGCCGCTCGGGCCGATCGATGGATAGTAGATGATCCGGCGCCATTCCTGTGAATAGAAGAAGAAGGTCTTGTCGTTCTTGATGGGACCGCCAACCGTGAACCCGAAGTCATTCCACCGCATCGGCGGACGCTCAATCCAGGGGTTTGTTGCAGTCGGCTTGTAGTGTTTATTGAAGTAAGAATTGGCGTTCAGAAGGTCGTTGCGCCAGAACTCGTATGCGCTGCCGTGGAATGCATTGCTGCCGCTACGTGTCACCACGGTCACTGAACCTGCGGAGCTGCGGCCGTTTTCCGGAAGGTAGTTCGAACGCAGCACTTTGAACTCCGCGATCGAGTCCATACTCGGATAAGCCAGCAGCGTCAGATTTGACCCGCGGTCGAAATTGTCTGCGCCATCAATCGTCCAGTTGTTCTGGGTCGGACGATTTCCGTTCACTGACATGTTGATCTGGTTCGACATGCCCGTGGGGTTACTAGCGCCCACGTACATATTCGAAGACGCCATGTCGGTCGTAACGCCAGGTTGAAGGGCGACCAACTGGACGAAGTTGCGCGAGCTAACAGCCAACTCCCGCACCTGGGTGCCTGTGATCAGACCGGCGGCCTGAGATGTGTTGGTGTCAACTGCGACCGGGGTATCTTCGACATTTACGGTTTCACCAGCGGCGCCGACCTGCAATGTAACGTCGATCATTCGACGATCATTGACGTTGATGGTGATGTCCTTGGCCGTGTATTTCTTAAATCCCGTCGCTTCAACGACTACCTGATAGCGTCCAACGGGAAGATAAGGGGCTACGTACGCGCCATCGGAACTCGTTTTGATGGACCGGATCGTTGTTCCGCGATCCATGTTGATGACGTCCACCTTGGCCCCGGCGACAACCGCGCCTGACGGATCCTTTACGATACCGCGGATATCACCTGTAGTTTCCTGAGCCCAAACGACTCCTGTTAGGCTCAGTATGATTGCTGATAAGAACAGCATCAGTACTGCACGTTTCATATCGCTCCTGTTTCGGACAGTAGTCCGATCGGCTCTTCGCGGATACTTACAGTCGATCCGCTGAGCGGAGAACGACCGCGCACGGAACGGATTTCATTTCCGGCTACGGGCACGGTAGTCTCCATTTACGAAAGAAACAGTGCGAAGAGCGGCAGACGAAGATTGGTCTACCTGGGACATCGCCCCTCGCCTCCAATTGAAAAGACGACAAAATGCCAAACCGGCTAGGTACACTACCTCGCGATACGACGCACTAGCCGGAGCCCCATCGCACCTCGGTGGAAGCGGGAAAATATTACGCCCAGAGCTGCTGCTCGTCAATTTGCGATGGTCTACTTAGACGAGTATGTAGAAGCAGTACCCCAAGTGATTAGAGATTTGTCCAGCACGTCCGAAATTTCGGCACGTGACGAGCTCTTGGGCAAATGAATTTGTGCACTAATGTGTAACAGAGTGTACTCATCGTGCATTTGTTGAATGGACGGAGGGGTAGCCAATGATCGAAGCGAAGGTAACTCTAACTCAGCCGACGAAGCCGGGCCGTCAGTTTGTCGCCAGCGCGGCAGGCCACCACTTCGTAATTGATGACAAAGATGGCGCCACAGGGCCGAAGCCTATCGACCTGGTAGCTGCCGGACTGGCAGGATGTACGGCTTTCGATGTCATCTCTATTCTGCGCAAAAAGCGACAGAAGGTGACTGGATACGAAGTATTTGTAGAGGCCGATCAAGCAGCCCAGCCACCTGCGGTATTCACGGAGGTCCGGATCCGGCACGTAATCACTGGAGATGTTGATCCTGCGGCGGTGGAGGATGCCATTCGTCTTTCGGAGGAGAAATATTGCTCCGTGGGCAACATGGTGAACAAAACAGCTCGGTTTGTAACGAGCTATGAACTACTCACAGATGCAAATGTCGAAACTGTCGTTTCCCGATAAGAGCGTTGTTACGTCTAGCGAGCATCGCTGAATGCGAGAAGCGTCGCCTCAATGAGAGGCGCGGAAAAGGCCAGATCGCGAAAAGTGCTTCGACATCTGCGTTGGGATGATGTTATGCTGAAGTGAGGACGCGCACTGGCGCTTGATTCCTCTTAAGTTCTTCGACATCCAATCGTTTAATGCCGATAGCTTCGCTGGGCAGTGGCTGATCGAAAATTAGCGCGAACGCAAAAAAACGTTAGACAGCTAAGCGAGTCGGTGATAGTCTTAGTTTTCGTGGTTGGGACGGAGCGAAAAACGCTGAATCCCCTTGAGTTCTTCGACATCTAAGTAAGAGGTTAAATTGGCTCCGGCCACGGAGCTTTTAAGGTTCGCAACTACTGCGGAACCTGCATTGGTCTCCTCGAAAGAGTTGAGGCATCGATCGCGCGAAACTCAGCGCGGATAAACAACGAGTTAACGATCTTATAGGTTTCATTGGCGATCTATGGTCGTCAATGTCGCTGAAACGAGCCGCTCAGCGCGGATTTCGTATCAGCTCTTTGACAAGTTGAACGTGCCAGTCGTGAGTGAATGTTTGGGTTTGAAGTCCAAACGAACTCACAAGATAAGGTCAGTCGCCATTTCGAGCGCGACTGGCAAGTCCCGCTGACCCTGTCGCGGGGCGATTCAGGTT
>Ga0196970_1002044_pt1 | contig 11357 bp, 11 predicted proteins | sample S1v_513CmetaG_FD_148672 | JGI IMG/M metagenome (GOLD analysis project Ga0196970, IMG submission 148672) | Soil microbial communities from Anza Borrego desert, Southern California, United States - S1+v_5-13C | ecosystem: Environmental > Terrestrial > Soil > Desert | place: USA: California... | reverse complement strand
GTGAACACCGCGGGCTTCAAGCGCTCGCGCGCCGTCTTCGAGGACCTGCTGTACCAGACCCTGCGCCAGCCCGGCGCACAGTCGTCGCAGCAGACCCAGCTGCCCACCGGCCTGCAGATCGGTACCGGCGTGCGCCCGGTGGCGACCGAACGCGTGTTCACGCAAGGCAACCTGCAACAGACCAACAACGAAAAGGATATTGCGATCCAGGGCGCGGGCTTCTTCCAGGTGCTGTTGCCCGACGGGACCTCGGCCTACACCCGCGACGGCTCGTTCAGCGTCGACAACCAGGGCCAGATCGTGACGGCGAGCGGCTACGTGGTCCAGCCCGCGGTCACCATTCCCGCCAATGCCATCACCATGAGCATCGGCCGCGACGGCACGGTGTCCGTCACCCAGCCCGGCGTCACCGCGCCTGTGCAGGTGGGCACCTTGCAGCTTTCCACCTTCATCAACCCGGCCGGCCTTGAGGCGCGCGGCGAGAACCTGTACGTCGAGACCAGCGCTTCCGGCGGCCCCAGCGCCAACACGCCGGGCAGCAACGGCGCCGGCACCCTGGCGCAGGGCTATGTCGAAACCTCGAACGTGAACGTGGTCGAGGAACTGGTAAGCATGATCCAGACGCAGCGGGCCTACGAAATCAACAGCAAGTCGATCCAGACCTCCGACCAGATGCTGCAACGCCTGTCGCAGATGTGAGGACAGGCCTGACCTGAACTGAAGGCGAGAGTGACATGAAGCGAACCTTGGCGAATCTGGTGTGGGTGCTGCTCGCGGCAGGGCTCACTGCCTGCGCAACCGTCCCGGACACCATTGTCCAGCAGCCTAACGTGCCGGTACAGGCGCGGACCGTAGCGCCGGCGCCGGCCAATGGGGCGATCTTCCAGGCCGCATCCCATCGCCCCCTGTTCGAAGACCGCCGGGCGCGCATGGTGGGCGACGTGCTGACGATCGCCATCAACGAGCGCACCAGCGCCGCCAAGAGCGCGGCCAACTCGACCTCGAAGACCGGCAGCGTCGACTTCGCCGCGCCGCGGCTGTTCGGCGTCCCGGCGTCGACCACGGCCAAGACCGTGCTGGCGGCGGACTCCGCCAACAAGTTTGAAGACACGGGTTCGGCAAGCTCGAGCAATACCTTCAGCGGCACGATCGCGGTGACCGTCGTCGACGTGCTCCCCAACGGGAACCTGGTGGTCGCGGGCGAGAAGCAGGTCGCGCTCGACAAGGGCGTCGAGTATGTCCGCTTCTCCGGCATCGTCAATCCGGACAACGTCAACAACAATGTCGTTTCCTCCACGCTGGTCGCCGACGCGCGCGTGGAGTACCGGACCAACAGCCGTATCGACAAGGCCGAGATGATGTCGCAGCTGACCCGCTTTTTCCTGAGCATCCTGCCGCTGTAAGCGCGGCTCTGTACCGACTATGAAATCGAAGAATTCCGCCTCGCTGAACATCAGGAAGCTGCTTCTGGGCCTTCTTGGCGCAGCCTGCCTGCTGTCGGCCGGCGCCGTGCATGCCGAGCGGCTGAAGGATATTGCCAGCATCCAGGGCGTGCGGCAGAACCAATTGATCGGCTACGGCCTTGTGGTCGGCCTCGACGGCAGCGGCGACCAGACGACGCAGACGCCGTTCACGGTGCAAAGCGTGGTCAGCATGCTCCAGAGCCTCGGCGTGAACGTCCCGCCGGGAACCAGCCTGCAACTGAAGAACGTGGCGGCCGTCGTCGTCACCGCATCCTTGCCGGCCTTCGCACAGCCGGGGCAGACACTGGATGTCACCGTTTCCTCGATGGGCAATGCCAAGAGCTTGCGCGGCGGCACCTTGCTGATGACGCCGCTCAAGGGCGCGGACGGACAGATCTACGGCATCGCGCAGGGCAACGTGCTGGTCGGCGGCGTCGGTGCTTCCGCCAGCGGCAGCAAGGCGCAAGTGAACCACCTGAGCGTGGGCCGCATCTCCGCCGGTGCGACGGTGGAACGCGCGGTGCCGACCACGCTCGGCCGCGGCGAAGCGGTTTACCTCGAATTGAACGACACCGATTTCTCCACTGCGAGCCGCGTGGTCGAAACCATCAACCGCCGCTTCGGCCCCGAGACCGCTGCCGCGCAGGATGGCCGCGTGATCCGCGTGCGCGCGCCCGTGGGCAGCGATGAGCGCGTGGCCTTTCTCGGCGCGCTCGAAAGCCTGCATGTGACGCCGGCGCAGATGCCCGCGAAAGTCATCCTGAATGCGCGCACCGGTTCAGTGGTGATGAACCAGGCGGTCACGCTGGACAACTGCGCGGTATCGCACGGCAACCTGTCGGTGGTGATCAACACGCAACCGGTGATCAGCCAGCCGGCCCCGTTCTCCGGCGGCCAGACGGTCGTGGCGCAGACCTCGCAGATCGAAATCCAGAAGGAACCCGGCCAGGTACTCATGCTCAAGGGCGGCACTTCGCTGGCGGACGTGGTCAAGGCCCTGAACGCCATCGGCGCCACGCCGCAGGACCTGCTCGCGATTCTGCAGGCGATGAAGGCAGCCGGCTCGCTGCGCGCGGAACTCGAAATCATTTGATGCGGCCATGATCAATCCCGCCAACAGCCTCGCCGGAAAGCTCGCGATCGACGTCAAGGACGTCGGTGAGCTGCGCCAGGCGGCACGGCAAAACTCGCCGGAAGCACTGAAGGGCGCTGCGCAACAGTTCGAAGCGCTGTTCATGAACATGGTGCTCAAGAGCATGCGCGAAGCCACGCCGCAGGAAGGCATGTTCGACAGCCAGCAGAGCCGCATGTACACCTCGATGCTGGACCAGCAGCTCAGCCAGACCCTGGCCAGCAAGGGCGTCGGCCTCGCGGACGCCCTGTTCAGGCAGTTGTCGACCAAGATTGCGGCGCCATCTGCAGAGGGTGACGAGATGTCGGGCATCCTGCCCGGATCGACCGCACCGCTCACGCCGATGGAGATGCCGGCGCTGCAGCGCGCCGGACAGGCGGAGCCGATCCGCGCGAATCCTGATCAGCCGCCGCATGTCCGCGCCTTCATGGAACGGCTCGGGCCGCATGCCGAGGAAGCGAGCAGGGCGACCGGCATCCCCGCCAAGTTCATGCTGGGCCAGGCCGCGCTGGAAAGCGGCTGGGGCAGGCGTGAGATCACCGCGGCCGACGGCAGCAGCAGCCACAACCTGTTCGGCATCAAGGCCACCGGCGGCTGGAAGGGGAAGGTTGTTGAAGCAGTGACAACAGAGTATGTCAATGGCGTGCCGCAGACCAAGGTCGAGAAATTCCGCGCCTACGACAATTACGCGGATGCCTTCCGCGACTATGCCAAGCTGCTGAGCAAGAATCCGCGCTACGAATCCGTGATCGCCAACGCCCAGAGCGCGGAAGGTTTCGCACAGGGCCTGCAGCGCGCCGGCTATGCCACCGACCCCAATTACGCGGCAAAACTGACAAAGATTATCAAGCAGACAATGTCTGCGTGATTATTTCCTTCCGAGGATCGTCAGGATCGTGGAGATGGCCTTAAGTTTGTCCGCCACGTGCCGATGATACTGATACCGACAGATCGATAACCAACGAAAAGATCATGGGCTCTTCCTCTATCCTAGGCATTGGCCAAAGCGCGCTGCACGCAGCCCAGACCGGGCTGGTGACCACCGGGCACAACATTGCGAACGTCAATACGCCCGGCTACAGCCGCCAGGTCGTCATCCAGGGCGCCGCGCCCGGACAGGATGTCGGCGTCGGCTTTGTCGGCAAGGGCGCGGACGTGGTGACCATCCGGCGGGTTTTCAATGAATTCCTGCACAACCAGGTGGTGTCGCAGCAGGTGTCGAAAAGCGCCGTGGACAGCTACTACGCGCAGATCAAGCAGATCGACAACATGCTGGCCAACCCGACATCGGGCGTGTCCGGCGCGATGCAGGAATTTTTCGAAAGCGTGCAGGATGTCGGTGCCAACCGCAACGATGGGGCAGCCCGGCAATCCATGCTCTCGACGGCCCAGGGGCTCGCCGCCCGCTTCCAGAGCATGGGCAACCGCCTGGATGAGATGCGCCAGAGCATCAACGGACAGATCACGACCAGCATCGGCGTCATCAACACCTATGCGCAGCAGATCGCGAGCCTGAACGACGCGATCGAGAAGGCGCAAGGCACGGCGGGAGAGGGCAAGCCGGCCAACGACCTGCTCGACCAGCGCGACCAGCTCATCGCCGACCTGAGCAAGGAAATCAAGGTTTCCGTCGTCAAGCAGGGCAACAGCTATAACGTCTTCATCGGCAACGGCCAGGCGCTGGCCGTGGGTACGCAGGTGTTCAAGCTGACGCCGGTGGCCTCGCAGATGGATTCGAGCAAGCTGCAGGTCGGCTATGTCTCGAACGGCAAGGTGAGCACGCTCGCCGATAACAGCCTTCCCGGCGGCCGCCTCGGCGGGCTCCTGGAATTCCGCAACAACTCGCTGGACCCGGCACAGAATGCCCTCGGCCGCGTCGCCATCGGCCTGGCACACAGCTTCAATGCGCAGCACAAGCTCGGGCAGGACCAGAACGGCGCGCTCGGCGGCGCGTTCTTTACTGTCGGTGATGCGCAGGTCACGGCGTCCAGCGCCAACAGCATCGCGCCGGCCACCACGGCGGCGATGACGGCGACCATCACCGATGCCAGCAAGCTGACGGTCAGCGACTACCGCCTGTCTTTCGACGGGGCGACCAACCGGTATACCGTCACGCGGCTGTCCGACAACACCGCCGTCTACGGCCCGAACGCCGCATTCCCGTCCGGCCCCAATGCGATCGAAGGCGTGACGCTTTCCAGCACCGGTGTCTTTACCCCTGGCAGGGATGCCGAGTTCCTGATCCGCCCGACGGCGGCAGGCGCCACCAAGTTCGGCGTGGCCATCAAGGACACGGCGAAGATTGCCGCGGCCGAGCCGCTGCGTACCAGCACCGGCACGACCAACAGCGGCAATGCGACGATCACGCCGTCGACCATCTCGTCGACCGTCTTGCTCAAGCCGACGCAATTGTCCTTGACGCACAACGGCACCGCCGCTCCCGGCGGCCTGCTGAGCGGTTTCCCGGCCGGCTCGACCATCGCTGTCAAGAGCGGCGGCACGACCACGAGCTACCCGGCCGGCACCGCGTCCGTCCCCTACAACCCGGGCGACACGCTGGTCATCGACGGCGTCGACCTCACGGTGCCCACGACCGCGGGCGCGCACACCATTGCACGTCCTAACGCGACGCTGACCTTCAACGGCGGCAACCTCACCGGATTCCCGGCCGGGCTGGACGTGACGGTGACCCGCACCGACGGCACCGTGACAACCCACACCGGCGGCAGCGTGCCGTATCAGGCAGGGGCCACCATCAGCTACGGCGGCGTCAGCTTCACGATGTCGGGCACGCCGGCCAACGGCGATACCTTCGTGATCGGCAACAATACCGGCGGCGTCGGCGACAACCGCAACGCGCTGCGCATGGCCGAGCTGCAGACCAAGAATACGCTGGGCAACGGCACCATGACCTACTCGGGGGCGTACACGCACATGGTCAGCCAGGTCGGCAACAAGACGGCCGAGCTTGAGGTCATGAGCAAGGCCGAGGCCGCAATGCTGGAAGAGGCGATGCAGGCGCACCAGTCGGAGTCGGGCGTGAACCTCGACGAGGAAGCGGCCAACCTGATGCGTTACCAGCAAGCCTACCAGGCAGCGGCGAAGGTCATGCAGACCGCCAGCCAACTGTTCGACCTCTTGCTCGATCTCGGAGCATAATCCGCGAGGAACTTCATCATGCGCATCAGCACCAACACGATTTTCGAGAAGGGCGTTGCCCGCATGGGCGAGCTGCAGACCGGCCTCGCAAGGACGCAGCAGCAGATCTCGCTCGGCAAGAAACTGATCGCGCCGTCCGACGATCCTGTCGCCGCTTCGCACGCGCTGGCGGTGAGCAACTCGCAGGACATCAACGCGCAGTATGCGGTCAACCGCCGTTCGGCGCGGGAAGCGCTGTCCATGTCCGAAGGCGCGCTGCAAAACGTGACTTCGCTGCTCCAGGACGTCAAGACCCTCATTGTGCAAGCGGGCAACGGCACCTTGTCGAACAACGACCGGCAGTTCATCGCAACCGACCTGCAAGGCCGTTTCGAGGAACTGATCGGCCTGGCCAATACGCGCGACGGCAGCGGCAACTACCTGTTCGCCGGCTATAGCAACGCAGCCCCTCCGTTCAAGGCGAGCGCCACCGGCGCTACCTATTCCGGCGACCAGGGCGAGTACCGGCTGCAGGTGCACACCGGCCGCACGATCGAGGCATCGCAGAACGGCAATGCGCTGTTCGAGCGCATCAGCAGCACCAATACCTTCGTATCCGCCACGGCCACCGGGACCGCCACCATCTCGAAAGGCACCGTGACGGATGTGGCGCAGCTCACCGGCGCGCGCTACGACATCACCATGACCGATGACGGCCTGGGCAACTTCACCTACGCCGTCGACAACCTCGACGACGGCTCGGCGGTACCGGTGGCGACCGGCACCTACACCAGCCCGCAGACCATTGCCTTCCAGGGCCTGGAGTTCAGCATTACCGGCGCGGTGGCGAACGGCGACACGTTCACGGTGCGGCCCACCAAGAACCAGAGCGTCTTCACCACCATGAAGGAGCTCATCTCCCTGCTGCAGACGCCCATCACCACGTCAGCCGCGGACAAGACCAAGCTGACCAGCGGCCTGACGATCGCCAACGCCAATATCGACAAGGCGCTGGATCATGTGCTGACGGCGCGCGCGAGCATCGGCTCGGGGCTGAAGGAAATCGAGTCGCTGGACGACCTCGGCAGCGACCTTGACCTGCAGTATGCGCAGACACTGTCGGAGCTGCAGGATCTCGACTACGTAAAGGCGATCACCGACCTGACAAAGATGGATGTATCGCTCAAGGCGGCGCAGCAATCGTTCATGAAGCTGTCCAACCTCTCGCTCTTCAACTACATGTCCTGATCGCTTGCGGCCCCGTCACCGGCGGGGCCCCTCGCGCATCAGCGCTTCACGCCGTACGTCCCCGTACCGATCTGTCCGACGACCTCCAGCCCTTGCTGGAACAGGCGTTCCAGCGGCGCCATCATGTACGGCAGCATCAAGGCAATCACGATGAATCCCGCCCCCAGGGTGATGGGGAAACCGATACCGAAGAGGTTCAGTTGCGGCGCCGCGCGCGTCAGCACGCCGAGGCCGATGTTGGTCAGGAGAAGCGCGGCAATGATGGGAAGCGCAAGCTGCGTACCCGTCGTGAAAATCGTCGCGCCCCAGGAAGCGAGCTGTCGGAAGGCGCCGGTGCCGGCAGGCGTTCCCGAGATCGGCAGCGTGACGAAACTCTCGGCCAGCGTCGACAGCATGGCGAGATGGATGTTCAGCGCGAGGAACAGCATCAGGGTCAGCAGAGCGAGGAACTGCGCGATCGCCGAGGTGCGGGCGCGGGTCTGCGGATCGAAGAAGGTCGCAAAGCCGAAACCCATGGTCAGGCCCGCGACTTCGCCGGCCATTTCGACGGCGGCCAGCACGATGCGCATGGCGAAGCCCATCGACAGGCCGATGACGAGTTGCTGCATCAGGATCAGCAGGCCGGCCAGAGACATCGGGTCGGCCGCGGGAAGCGCTGGAACCGTGGGCGCGATGACGAGGGTCAGCATGATCCCCAGGCCGAGCTTGACGCGTACGGGGATGCTGAGGTTGCCGAACAGGGGAGCGGTGGCGATCAGGCCGAGGATGCGCGTCAATGGCCAGATGAAGGCGGCGATCCAGGTGTTCAGTTCGGCGCTGCTGAAGGTGATCATCGGGTGTTGCGGTTATCGGGGGGGCTTTGGGGCGCGTGGTGGGTTTCGCTGCGCTCTACCCACCCTACCGTCCTCTATAAAGAACCGTAGGGTGGGTAGAGCGAAGCGAAACCCACCATTCAGTAAAGAACCGTACAGTGGGTAGAGCACAGCGAAACCCACCAAACCCCATCATCCGATCAACGTCGGAATACTCGTAAACATCTGCCGCATGTAATCCGTCATCACCGTCAGCATCCACGGCCCGGCGATGATCATGGCAAGGAAGATCCCCACCAGTTTCGGAATGAAGGACAGCGTCATCTCATTGATCTGCGTCGCCGCCTGGAAGATGCTGACCACCAGGCCGACCACGAGGGCGACCAGCAGCATGGGCGCCGAGATCATGACGGTGATTTCGATGGCCTGGCGGCCGAGGGTCATTACGCTTTCGGGAGTCATCGCGCGTCCTCAATAAAAACTCTGGGCTAGGGAGCCGATCAAAAGCTGCCAGCCGTCCACCAGCACGAACAGCATCAGCTTGAAGGGCAGGGATACGATCGCCGGCGACATCATCATCATACCCATCGACATCAGGATGCTGGCCACCACCATGTCGATGATCAGGAAGGGGATGAAGATCGCAAAACTGATCTGGAACGCCGTCTTCAGTTCGCTGGTGATGAAGGCGGGGATGAGCACGCGCAGCGGCACGTCTTCCGGGCCGTTCAACTGCGGCGAGTTGGACAGCTTCACATAGAGCGCCAGGTCCGACTGCCGCGTCTGCTTCATCATGAAGGTCTTGAGCGGAGCGGCGCCGCGCTCGAGCGCCTGCGTCATCGTGATCTTGTTTTCGGACAGCGGCTGGTAGGCCTCGGCATAAATGCGGTCGAACACCGGCCCCATCACGAACAGCGTCAGGAACAGGGCCAGCCCGATCAGGACCTGGTTGGGCGGCGCGGTCTGCGTGCCCAGCGCCTGGCGCAGCAGCGACAGCACGATGATGATGCGGGTGAAGCTGGTCATCATCAGCAGCGCCGCCGGCAGCACCGACAGCGCGGTGAGCAGGATCAGCGTCTGCAGGCTGAGCGAATAGGTCTGGCTGCCGCCCGGGCCGGGCGTGCTGGTGACGGCCGGCATGCCGGTCTGCGCGGAGGCGAGCAGGGGCAGGCCGATCAGGGCAACCGGGAGAAGGAATTTCAGGGATCTTGCCGTGAAGTGCGCAACGCGCGGGAAGTTAATTGCCATTGCGCTTGTCGATCGTTTGCTTGAGCCACGCAGAGAAGTTCTTCGTGCCGTCCGGGGCTGTTGCGCCCGGCGCCACTTCCTGGCGCGGCATGGTGGACAGCGCATTGACGCTGCCCGGTGCGACACCGACCACAATCCATTGCTCGCCGACTTCCACCACCACCACGCGCTCGCGGTTGCCGACGCTGACGCCGCCGACCACCTTGGCCACGTTGTTGCCGCCCGGACCGGCGACGCCCATGCGCTTGAGCACCCAGGCGGCGCCGGCCATGAGGGCGAGCACGACGACCAGCCCGAGGAGCACCTGCGCCAGGCTGCCGGCGGATGCCGGTGCCTGCTCGGCCGCCTGCGCCAGCGAGGCCATTGACAACATGGCCGGGAAGAACGCGAAGCGGATCATTTGTTCAGTTTGCGGATGCGTTCGGATGGCGTGATGATGTCGGTGAGGCGGATGCCGAACTTGTCGTTCACCACCACCACTTCGCCCTGGGCGATCAGGCAGCCGTTGACCAGCACGTCCATCGGCTCGCCGGCCAGGCCGTCGAGTTCCACCACCGAGCCCTGTGCCAGTTGCAGCAGGTTCTTGATGGCGATCTTCGTGCGCCCCAGTTCCACGGTCAGCTGGACCGGGATGTCGAGGATGAAGTCGATGTCGTTGTGGGTGCCGGTCTTGATGCCGCCGCCGGCGAAGTCCTGGAACATCGCCGGGCTGGCCGGCTTGGCGGCCGCCGCGGCTTCTGCCTGGCTTTGCTCGGCCAGCGCCGCGCCCCAGTCATCGTCGGCCATGCTCTGGTTCTCGTCAGCCATGTTCATCTCCTTGCATGAATTCGTTGGTGCTGTGGGTCAACAGCTTTTCCACGCGCAGCGCGTACTGGCCGTTGAACTTGCCATAGGTGCAGTCCATCACCGGCACGCCGTCGACCTTGGCCTGCACGGTATCCGGGATGGAGATCGGGATCAAATCTCCCGCTTTCATATTGAGGACCTCGCCGAGCGTCATGCGGGCCGTGCCGAGGTCGGCGACCAGCTGCACTTCGGCGGTCTGGATCTGCTGCGTCATCAGGCGCACCCAGCGCTTGTCCATTTCGAGCGTTTCGCCCTGCAAGCTGCTGGTGAGGATGTCGCGGATCGGCTCGATCATCGAGTAGGGCGTGCAGAAGTGCATTTCGCCGCTGACCGGGCCGAGTTCGATGGTGAAGGTGGTCGCCACCACCACCTCGTTGGGCGTGGCGATGTTGGCGAACTGGGTATTCATTTCCGAGCGCACGTACTCGAATTCGACCGGGTACACCGGCTCCCACGACTTCGCATACGTCTCGAACACGATGCCGAGGATGCGCTGGATGATGCGCTGCTCGGTCTGCGTGAAGTCGCGGCCTTCGACGCGCGTGTGGAAACGGCCGTCGCCGCCGAACAGGTTGTCGACCAGCAGGAACACGAGGTTCGGGTCGAAGACCATCAGCGCGGTGCCGCGCAGGGGCTTCATGTGGACCAGGTTCAGGTTGGTCGGCACCACCAGGTTGCGGATGAATTCGCTGTACTTGTGCACGCGCACCGGGCCGATCGACACTTCCGCGCTGCGGTGCAGGAAGTTGAACAGGCCGATGCGCAGCAGGCGCGCGAAGCGTTCATTGATGATTTCCAGCGTCGGCATCCGGCCACGGACGATGCGCTCCTGCGTGGCCAGGTTGTACGGACGTATCCCGGATTCGTCTTCCGTGGCGACGCTGTCGTCCTGGTCGCCGGTGACGCCCTTGAGAAGGGCATCGACTTCTTCCTGGGAAAGGAAATTATCAGCCATGGTGTTACTGGATGACGAAGGAGGTGAAGAACACGCCGGTCACGCCCTGGGGCGCGCTCTGCGGCGTAAACGGCTGCTTGATGGCAGCCACGATTTCCTCTTGCAGCTTGCGCTTGCCTTCCGGCGTCGTCAGCTCGGACGGCTTCTTGCTCGACAGGAGCAGCAGCAGTCGGCTGCGCACCAGCGGCATGTACATCTTGATCAGTTCGACCTGCTTCTCGTCGGTCATCTGCAGCGTGAACTGCACCTGCAGGTATTGTTCGCCCGCCTCCGGCTGGAGGTTGACGGTGAAGGGTTCCATCGCGATGAACACGGGCGGCTGCGGCGCTGCCTGCTTGGCCGGCGCGCCTTCGCCGGCCGCCTTGTCGCCCATCATGAACCAGGCGCCGGCGCCGCCGGCGAGCAGCAGCACGCCGCCCAGGATCAGGAAGAGCTTGGACTTCGATTTCTTCGGCGGCGCGGACGCGGCGGCCGCTTCGTCGATCGGGACGACTTTCGGATTACCTTTGGGCGCT